>ENA-OZGS01000010-OZGS01000010.1-human-gut-metagenome-genome-assembly--contig:-NODE-10-length-105269-cov-12.162440_pt1 | contig 105269 bp, 93 predicted proteins | sample MGYA00245121_ERZ653667 | MGnify/ENA primary metagenome ERZ653667 (study PRJEB26926, sample SAMN06165248) | human gut metagenome | biome: ENVO:00009003; feature: ENVO:2100002; material: ENVO:00002003...
GAGATAGGCTCCGGTCTCGTGGGCTCGGAGATGTGTATAAGAGACAGGTGGTAGTTTGCGATCTTCGGGTGCGCCTTCGACACCACGGACAGCAGTGTGCTCTTGCCCACGTTCGGGAAGCCGACGAGGCCCACGTCCGCCAGCAGTTTCAGCTCGAGCAGGATCGTGTGGCTCTCGCCCGGCAGGCCAGGCTTGGCAAAGCGGGGCACCTGCCGCGTCGGCGTGGCAAAGTGCTGGTTGCCCCAGCCGCCGCGCCCGCCGCGCGCGGCCACAAACGGCTCACCTGAGGACATGTCGTGCATGATTGCGCCGCTGTCCGCGTCGCGCAGCAGGGTGCCGCGCGGCACGCGGATGTGCAGGCTCTGGCCCACGCGGCCGGAGCAGCGCTTGCCCTGACCGTCGGCGCCGTTGGCGGCTACATATTTTCGCTTGTAACGAAAATCCATGAGCGTGGACATGTTGTCGTCCACTTCAAAGATGATGTCGCCGCCGCGCCCGCCGTCGCCGCCGTCGGGCCCGCCGGCAGCCACGTATTTCTCACGGTGGAAGGTCACCGCGCCGTTGCCGCCGTCGCCTGCGCGCACGGTGATGGTCACTTTATCAACAAATGGCGAAGCCATGGTCATTCCTCACTTTCGTTGCCGGGCAGCCCGGCTGGGGATAGAAAAACGGGGCAGGCGCGATGCCCACCCCGTTTGCGATTACTGTGCGATCTCTTCGTAAACAGAGACCTGCTTGCGATCCTTGTCCTTGCGCTCAAACTTCACGACGCCGTCCACGAGGGCGAAGAGCGTGTCGTCCTTACCCTTGCCGACGTTGATGCCGGGGTGGATCTTCGTTCCGCGCTGTCTGACGAGGATGTTGCCGGCCAGAACGAACTGACCGTCGGCTCTCTTGGGGCCAAGGCGCTTCGACTCACTGTCGCGGCCGTTCTTGGTGGAACCCATGCCTTTTTTATGTGCCATTTCGAATTACACCTCCATGTGTCAAAATCAGTTGCGGAAATCAGGCCTCGATCTTCGTGATCTCGACCTTGGTGTAGGGCTGTCTGTGGCCCTGTGTTCTGCGATAGCCTTTTTTCGGCTTCATCTTGTAGACGCGGATCTTCTTGCTCTTGCCGTTTTTGACGACATTGCCAGAAACGACGGCGTTTTCCACCACGGGGGTGCCGAAAACAGCCTTGTCCTCGTCGATGACAGCCAGAACGCGGTCAAACTTCACAGCCTCGCCGGCCTCGACATCCAGCTTCTCGACGAAGATGACGTCGCCCTCGGCCACGCGGTACTGCTTACCGCCGGTAACGATGATAGCGTGCTTCAAACTCGTTGCACCTGCCTCTCTGTAGAGTCTCGCTCTTGTGGGCGGGAGGCATGCCTCCGCTTGGTACCCACTCAATGCGGCCTTGACAGTTTATCATTCCGGACAGGTTTTGTCAACGGTTTTTCCCGGGACATGGCAAAGTTTTTCTCGGAAACATACAGGAAGCCACATTATACAATTTCAGTATGACCCGTTTTGGACGAGAAAAACCACGGCGCTGATTTAGCGCCGTGGTTTTGTGCTCCGGGAAACTCAGCCGCAGATGGCTTTCGTGTCGCGGGCGATCACAAGCTCCTCGTTCGTCGGGATGACGAACACCTTGACCTTGGAGTCGGGGGTGGAGATCATGATGTCTTCGCCGCGCTTGCTGTTGGCGACCGGGTCGATCTTCACGCCCAGGTAGCCGAAGTACTCGGCGATGGCGGCGCGGGAGGACTTGCTGTTCTCACCGACACCGGCGGTGAAGATGATGGCGTCGACGCCGTTCATGGCCGCGACGTAGGAGCCGGCAACCTTGGCGACCCAATAGTGGAACATGTCGAGCGCGAGCTGTGCGCGGTCGTTGCCCTCGGCAGCGGCGGCGTCGAGATCGCGGAAGTCGGAGCTGACGCCGGAGACGCCGAGCACGCCGGACTTCTTGTTGAGGATGTTGAGCATCTCGTCGATGCTGATGCCGTACTTGTTCATGATGAACTGGATCACGCCGGCGTCGAGATCGCCGCAGCGAGTGCCCATCGGCAGGCCGACCAGCGGGGTGAAGCCCATGGACGTGTCGACGCACTTGCCACCGTCGATCGCGCAGATGGAGCTGCCGTTGCCCATGTGGCAGGAGATAAGCTTGAGCTCCTCGATGGGCTTGCCCATGAGCTCGGCGCAGCGGGCGGACACGTAGCGGTGGCTCGTGCCGTGGAAGCCGTAGCGGCGGATGCCGTCATTCCGGTAATATTCATAAGGAATGGCGTACATATAGGCCTTGCCGGGCATGGTCTGGTGGAATGCGGTGTCGAACACGGCGACCATCGGCACGTCATCGCCCATGACGGCGCGGCAGGCGTTGATGCCGGTGATGTTGGCGGGGTTGTGCAGCGGAGCAAACGGCGTGCACTCCTCGAGCGCGGCCATGACGGCGTCGTCGATCTTGACGGAGCAGGCAAACTTCTCACCGCCGTGGACGACACGGTGGCCGACGGCGTCGATCTCCTTCATGGAGGTGACCACACCGTATTCGGCGCTGGTCAGCTTGTCGATGACCGCAGCGATGGCTTCGGAGTGGGTGGGCATCGGCAGGTCTTCGTCAAAGACCGGCTTGCCGCCGATGAGCGGGGTGTGCTTGAGGTGGCCGTCGATGCCGATGCGCTCGCACAGACCCTTGGCCAGGACGTGTTCGGTCTCCATGTCGATCAGCTGATACTTCAGGGAAGAGCTGCCGGCATTGATGACAAGAATTTTCATAGTCAGATTCCTTTCTCATATAAAATATTGTAATTTTCGCAAAACCACAGTATTATGATGCCATAACACTCTTATTGTAATCATTTCGTTGGAAAACGCAAGTATTTTTCGAAAGAAGGTGCAAAAATGGGCAATGTTATCGGCATCGTTGCAGAGTATAACCCGTTTCACAACGGTCATGCACGGCTCATCGAGCAGACGCGCGCGCGTCTGGGGGCGGACTGTCCGGTCGTGTGCGTCATGTCGGGCGACTTTGTGCAGCGCGGCAGTCCGGCGGTGTATTCCAAGTTTGCGCGTGCGGAGGCCGCCGCGCGCTGCGGGGCGGATCTGGTGCTGGAGCTGCCGCTGCCATGGGCGCTGTCGTCGGCGGAGGGGTTTGCCCGCGGTGCTGTGGGACTGCTGGGCGGCCTCGGCGTGGTGACGCATCTGAGCTTCGGCAGCGAGTGCGGTGAGCTGGAGCCGCTGCAGCGGGTGGCCGAGGCGCTGCTCGATCCGCTGCTGGGCGAGGACCTGCGCGCCGAGCTGCAGGCCGGCATCCCGTTTGCGGCGGCACGGCAGCGGGCAGCCGCGCGGCGCGTGGGCGCGCAGGCGGAGCTGCTGCAGGCGCCGAACAATATTCTTGCCGTGGAGTATCTCAAGGCGATCTTTGACCAGCGGCTCGATCTGCATCCGCTGACGATCCTGCGCACCGGCGCGCAGCACGACCGTCCGGCGGAGGGAAACGTGCGCTCGGCAAGTGAGCTGCGCACGCGCATCGGCGCAGGGGAGAACGTGTCCGCCTTTCTGCCGAAAGCGGCGGCGGAGATCAGCGCACAGGAAAAAACACTTGGTCGCGGTCCGGTACTGCCGGATGCACTGGAGAGCGCGCTGCTCTCGCGCCTGCGCATGCTGCCGCAGGCGGCATACAACACGCTGCCCGGCGCATCCGAGGGGCTGGGCAACAGCCTGTACCGCGCCGCACACGAGGCGCCGACGCTCGACGGTGTGCTGGCGGCGGCGAAATCCAAGCGCTATGCGCTCTCGCGCATCCGGCGCATGACGATGTGCGCGGCCCTCGGCGTTACCGCCGGCATGGACACAGGCACGCCGCCGTATGCACGTGTGCTGGCCATCGGCGCGCAGGGCAGGGAGCTGCTGCGCGCGATCGATGCGCGCACCTCGGTGCCGGTTATCACGAAGCCGGCTGCCGGACGGAGCCTGCCGGGCGAGGCCGGAGAGATCTTTGCCCTGACGGCGGATGCGCACGATCTCTACGTGCTCGGCTGCCCTGCCAGAGAGGAGCGCCGCTGCGGCGGCGACTGGCGTGCGAGCCCGTTTGTGCTGTGACTGTGATTGTGCGCAAGGTATTCGAAATTTTAATATGAATATTTTGTGAAATTGATATTGCATTCTTTGCAAAAAGATAGTATAATGCCGTCATATTCATTTGAAGGACAAATGTCCACGCAATGCGGACACCGTCCGGAGAAGAAATGATTGGAGGAAATACAATGAAAAAAGCGATTGCTCTGCTGCTCGTTCTGGTCATGGTGTTCGCGCTGTGCGCCTGCGGCGGCGGCGACAAGGGCACGGCCGACAACGGCGAGAAGGTCGTTAAGATCGGCGTGTTCGAGCCCGCCAGCGGCGACTCCGGCGCCGGCGGCAAGAAGGAAATGCTCGGCATGCAGTATGCCAACCAGGAGACCCCGACCGTCGAGATCGGCGGCGAGACCTACAAGGTCGAGCTTGTCTACTCCGACAACGGCTCCGACTCTGCGAAGGCTGTCTCGGCGGCTTCCAAGCTCGTCAACGAGAAGGTCTCCATCGTGCTCGGCTCCTACGGCTCCGGTGTGTCCATCGCCGCGTCTGACACGTTCAAGCAGGCCGGTATCCCGGCCGTGGGCGTGACCTGCACGAACCCGAACGTCACGGCGGGCAACAGCCACTACTTCCGTATCTGCTTCCTGGATCCGTTCCAGGGCACCGTCCTTGCCAACTATGCTTCTTCCGAGCTCAAGGCCAAGAAGGCCTACTGCCTCGGCGAGAACGGCAACGAGTATGACCAGGGCCTGGTCACCTTCTTCAAGCAGGCGTTTGAGAAGGCTGGCGGCACGGTCGTCACCGACTCCTTCCCGAAGGACAACTCCGACTTCAGCTCCTACCTGAACAAGGCGAAGGATCAGGGCTGCGACGTTATCTTCGCGCCCGTGTCGATCGCGTACTCCACGCAGCTCGTCTCTCAGGCGGCTTCCCTGAACGTCGGCATCCCGTTCCTTGGCTCCGACACGTGGGATGACAACATGGTCCTGCAGGCTGCCAAAGGCACGAGCGTTCAGGCGTTTGTCTCCACCTTCTACGCAGAAGGCGGCAACAAGACTTTTGATGACGGCATCAAGGCCTATATCAACGGCAATGCCGATGCCAAGACCACCAACGGCGGCGACGACACCATCTCTGCTGTGACGGCCATGGGCTATGACGTTTACTATGTTGCACTTGAGGCGCTGAAAGCTGCCGGCTCCACCGATCCGGCCAAGGTCATGGAAGCGCTGCCCGGCGTGACCTATGACGGCGTGTCCGGCCACATCGCCTTCGACGAGACGGGCGACGCGATCCGCGACACCGCTTATATCAAGACCATCGACTCGGCTGCCAATGCGTGGAAGTTTGTGACACAGCAGAAGGCTTCCTGAGCTTCTGAATCGGTCTGAGATCAAGAATCCGGGGGGAGCTTCGGCTCCCCCTTTGGGATTTTGAGCCGCTGCGAAAGCCGCGGAAGCTCCACGGTTTTCGCGGCGGCTGAATGTCCGCATTTGCAAACGATAGAGAGGGAAACAGATGGAATTTCTAGTCGCACAAATTTTATCCGGCGTTTCGCTGGGCGGCCAGTATGCCCTGATCGCCATCGGTTATACGATGGTCTATGGCATCCTGCGTCTCATTAACTTCGCCCACGGCGACGTGTTCATGTGTGCAGGCCTCATGATGGTCTTCATGTGCGCGTCCCTGCCGGTGTACGTGTCCATTCCGCTCATGCTCGTGCTGACGGTGCTGCTCGGCTTCGTCATCGAGCGCGCGGCCTATAAGCCACTTCGCAGCGCGCCGCGCATGTCGGTCATGATCTCGGCCATCGGCGTGAGCTACCTGCTGCAGAACGTGGCACTATATGCCACCGGCGGCCAGCCGCAGACGTATCCGTCGCTGCCGTTCGTGTCCGGCACGGTCACGATCCTCGGCGCGTCCACGCACTGGGTCACGGTCATCACGCCTGTGCTCGTGATCGTGCTCGTGCTGCTGCTGCAGTGGCTCATCAACCACACAAAGATCGGCATGGCCATGCGCGCGGTCGCGAAGGACTTCGAGACCAGTCAGCTCATGGGCATCCAGATCAACAAGGTCATCTCCGTAACGTTTATCATCGGCTCGTTTCTGGCGGCTGTCGGCTCGCTGCTGTACTTCACGAACTACCCGACCGTTATCCCCACCTCCGGCGCCATGCCCGGTCTGAAGGCGTTTGTCGCTGCGGTGTTCGGCGGCATCGGCTCGATCCCCGGCGCCGTGATCGGCGCGTTCATCATCGGTATCTGCGAAACGCTCATCAAGGGCACCAGCATGACGGTGTTCTCCGATGCGTTCACGTTCGCACTGCTGATCGTTGTCCTTGTGGTCAAGCCCACCGGCCTGTTCGGTGAAAAGGCCACGGACAAAGTCTGAGAGGGGGGGATCACTGTGCTGAAAGTGAAAGACAAAGAAGCGCGCCGCGGCAATCTGATCACCTTTGCTATCGTGCTCGTGCTCACGCTCGTGACGATGGTGCTGGAGAATGTGATGTCTCCCGGCTCCCTGCTTTTTACGGTCATTAAAAAGGGTGCGGTGTACTCGCTCGTCGCCGTGTCCATGAACCTGCTCAACGGCTTTACCGGCCTGTTCTCGCTCGGTCAGGCGGGCTTCATGCTCCTCGGCGCGTATGCCTACGCGATCTTCATGATCCCGGACGCTGCGCGTGACAGCGTGTATTACCTCTTCGAGGGTTCGAGCGTCCACTTCTCCTTTCAGGAGATGTTCCAGCATCTGTTCGGTGCCACCGGTTTCGGCGGCGGCGTGAGTCTGGTGCTCGGCGTGATAGTGGCTATTATTTTCGCGGGTCTGGTCGCCGCGTTCTTCGCGTATCTGATCGGTCTGCCGGTCCTGCGCCTCAAGAGCGATTATCTGGCCATCGCGACGCTCGGCTTTGCCGAGATCCTGCGCGCCATTTTCCAGTGGCAGACGCTCGGCAAGGTCACCAACGGCGCCAACATCCTCAAGGGCTATCCGACGTTTGCGGATTTCAACATTACGAATGCTTCCGGCAAGGTCATTTTCCGCCTGAGCGCGGTCGTGCCGATTTTGCTAGCCGGTATCTGCATTTTTCTTATTGTCCTGCTCATCAACTCGTCCTATGGCCGCGTCTTCAAGGCCATTCGTGACGATGAGATCGCGGCGGAGGCCATGGGCGTGAATCTCGCCAAGCATAAGAGCCTGTCGTTTGTCATCAGCTCGTTCTTTGCGGGCGTGTCGGGCGCGCTCTTTGCGATGTTCGCAACGACCGTGCAGGCCAAGGTGTTCACCTCGGCCATGACCTATGAGATCCTGCTCATCGTCGTCATCGGCGGCATCGGCTCCGTCTCCGGCAGCTGCATTGCCTCCTTCCTGTACATCGCCTGTTCCGAATGGTGGCTGCGCTTCCTCGACAACGAGGCATACATCGGCGCGTTCAAGGTGCCGCTGCTGCGCAACGGCTTCCGTATGGTCGTGTTCTCGGTCATCATCATGATCGTTGTGCTCTTCTTCCGCAAAGGCATCATGGGTGAGCGCGAACTGCCGGATCTGTTCCGCAAGCGAGCGAAAAAGGCAAAAAAGAACGTAGTTGAGGAGGGCAAAGCAGATGAGTAAAGACATCCTCAGCGTGGAAAATATCACGATGCAGTTCGGCGGCGTCGTGGCGGTCAACAACCTGTCGCTGCATATCCCCGAGGGGCAGATCGTGGCGCTCATCGGCCCGAACGGTGCCGGCAAGACCACGGCCTTCAACTGCATCACCGGCGTGTATGAGCCGACGAACGGCCTCGTCAAATTCCTTGACGAGCCAATGGTCCGCAACCATCCGAGCGGCAAGATGAAAAAGCTCTATAAGGGTGAAAATCCGCTGCTCTACACGGCGGAGTATCATCCGGAAGAGGAGACGCAAGAGCAGATGCTCGCGCGCGACCCGCTGGCCGGGACAGGCAAGATCGTCTCGCCGACGCCGGACAGGATCACGAAGCTCGGCATCGCCCGCACGTTCCAGAACATCCGCCTGTGGAAGAGCATGACGGTGTTTGAAAACGTGCTCGTGGCAAAGCATATGCGCGCCAAGCAGAACGTGTTTTCCGCGACCTTCCGCGGCAACGCCAAGGAAGAAAAGCGCATGCGCGACGAGACCATGGCCCTGCTCGTGGAGCAGGGGCTGGAGAAATACAAGGACGATATCGCGACGAGCCTGCCTTACGGCATCCAGCGCCGGCTGGAGATCGCCCGCGCGCTGGCGACGGATCCGAAGCTGCTGCTGCTCGATGAGCCGGCGGCTGGCATGAACCCGCAGGAGACGCTTGAACTCGCGGCGTTCATCCACGAGCTGCGCGATAAATACGGCCTGACGATCTTTCTGATCGAGCACCATATGGATCTGGTCATGCGGATCTCCGATTACATTTATGTCATCGACTTCGGCAGCAAGATTGCCGAGGGCATCCCGCAGGAGATCCAGAACAATCAGCACGTCATTGACGCCTATCTGGGGGTTGTGGAAGATGAGTGAAACGATTCTGAAAATTGAAGACCTGCAGGTGAACTACGGCGGCATTGAGGCCGTCAAGGGCATTTCGTTCGATGTGCAGGAGGGCCAGATCGTCACGCTGATCGGCTCCAACGGCGCGGGCAAGAGCTCCACGCTGCGCACGATCTCCGGCCTCGTTAAGCCGAGCGGCGGCAAGATCACGTTCCGTGGCGAGGACATCACCGGTAAGGCTCCGACCCAGATCGTGACACAGGGTGTGACGCTCGTGCCGGAGGGACGGCGCATTTTCCCGGACATGACTGTGCTGGAAAACCTCAAGATCGGCGCCTACCTGCGCAAGGACGATCTGTCGGAGGATCTCGAGTGGGTATACAGCCTGTTTCCGCGCCTGAAAGAGCGCAGCTGGCAGGCCGGCGGCACGCTCTCCGGCGGCGAGCAGCAGATGCTCGCGGTCGGCCGTGCGCTCATGAGCCGCCCGAAGCTGCTCATGATGGATGAGCCCTCGCTCGGCCTTGCACCGCTGGTCGTGCGCGATATCTTCTCTATCATTCAGGAGATCAACAAGCAGGGCGTGACCATCCTGCTCATTGAGCAGAACGCGAACATGGCCCTCAAGATCGCCGATGTCGGCTACGTGCTTGAGACCGGCCGCATCACGCTCACCGGCAGCGGTGAGGCTCTGCTGACCAATGATGCGGTGCGCGCGGCGTACCTCGGCGCATAACTGTATACGCAATCAGACGGGAGGATGCCTGCGGGTGTCCTTCCGTTTTTTCGGAACATTTCTTGACCGTGCGCGTCCAATCCTGTACAATGTAGTTGAAAATCATCGAACCATAGAGGTGTACTATGAAAAAGTTTCTTTCGGGATTTCTGGTGCTGTGCCTGTCGCTCGCGCTGCTGACTGCCTGCGGAACCGGCGGCCAGACCGGCAAGACGGTGACGGCCGGCGGCCTGACCTTTGCCAAGAGCTACAGTGAGGTCTATTCCGCACTGACCGATGCGCAGAAAGCGATCGCTGACCGCAGCAAGTCGCTCAACATGTCCGACGGTACCTCCGGCGACCCGGAGACCGGCGGTAAGGGCGACGGTGAGGGCACGTTCTACTCCGGCACGAACGTGCAGGTCGCGGGCGTCGACGAGGGCGACATCGTCAAGACCGACGGCACGTATATCTACATCCTGCGCGGCAGCGAGCTGATCGTCATGCAGGCGGACGGCACGGACGTTGCAGACGTGTCCAACGTGTTCGTCGGGCAGGACTGGGAGCAGACGACGACCGAGGACGGCCGGGCGCACACGCAGGAAAAGCTGCCGCTGGAGCTGTATCTCGCAGATGGCCGTGCGGTCGTTCTCTCGTCCTATACCGACTGGACGGGCGGCGATGCTTCCTCTGACGGGATTGCGGGCAGCGGCAGCAACTATGTCACGGTCGATATTTATGACGTTTCCGATCCGGCGGCCCCGACGCTGGTCCAGTCATTCGGGCAGGACGGTTATGAGATCGCCTCGCGCATGGTCGGCGGCGTGCTCTATCTGTGCACGTCGTATTATCCCGATGCGCCCGAGAAGGGCGACGAGGCCACATTCGCGCCCCGGCTGTACGATGGGGACACGGCGTCGGTCGTGCCGTGCGGCAGCATCGGCCTCATGCCGTATAACAATTCCATGACCTATGCGGTCGCAGCGTCGTACGACATTGCGTCCGGCACCCGTCTCTCCAGCCAGTCCGTGCTCGGCGGCGGGGAAACGGTGTATATGACGGCAGAGAATCTCTACCTGTGCACGAGCGTTTACGATGACGGCGCGGGCAAGAGCTATAAAGACGGCAGCTACACGGTCACAGACTATACCTCGAGCGTCAACACGGTGGTTAACCGCTTTGCGGTCACGGACGGCAAGCTTGCCTTCACCGCCAACGGCGCTGTGGCCGGCGCGCTCAACAACCAGTTCTCGCTTGACGAGCGGGATGGTTATCTGCGTATGGCCACGACCGAGCAGACGTATGCCTACAGCATCTACCGCGATGAAAAGCACGACTTTGAAAACACGAAAACAAATGACGATGCCACGCAGACGCGCAACGATGTCTACGTACTCGACAGTGACCTGAACACCGTCGGCAGCGTGGCCGGACTTGCGGAAGGGGAGACGGTGTTCTCCGCGCGCTTTGACGGGGATTACGGCTATCTGTGCACCTACCGCCAGACGGATCCGGTCTTTGCGGTCGATCTGACCGACCCGGTGAACCCGAAGGTCGTCGGCGAGCTCAAGCTCAGCGGCTATTCGGACTATCTGCATGTCTGGTCGGACGGGCTGCTTTTCGGTCTCGGCATGGAGACGCAGGCCGTCGATGGCACGACCGTGGACGGCATGAAGCTCGTCATGATCGACACGTCCGATCCGGCCAAGCTGCACGATCTGCACACGCAGACCATTGATGCCGACTACAGCGAGGCGCTGTATAACCACAAGGCCATCCTGGTCGACAGCGGCAAAAATCTCATCGCTTTCCCGGCTGAGAACAGCTACCTTGTCTACGGCTATTCGGCGGACGACGGCTTCACGCTGCGCAAGGAAATCCCGGTCTCGCAGTGGGACGAGAACAACCGCGGCCTGTACATCGGCGACTACTTTTATGTCGTTGGCTCCGACCAGGTGAACGTGCTCGACCTGGGTACGCTTGAGAACGCGGCGCAGGCGATCATCCCGCGTGGATAAACACGAGAATTATCCCGCTTGGTATGCATTTATGAATCGAGAAAAACGGAGACGGCTGATCGGCTGCCTCCGTTTTTTACCTGCGGAATCGAGTTGACGGCGGTAGAGCAGCGTGTTATGCTGAGCGTGAGAAATGAGAATGCGCCCTTGGAAAAGGCGCGAAATGGAAAAGGAGAAGAAATGAAATATCAGACTGCGTATTTTTGCGGCTATGCCAAGCTGCCGTCGGCTTTGCCGACCACGACGACAAACGGAAGCATCACGCTCGGGCTGAAGATTGATCTGGAGACCGCATGTATTGAAGACGTGTCGGTCACGTTTCTGTCGAATCTGGCGCTGAGCATGTGCAGGGAGTATTTTGTTGGAAAGAATATCCTACGTGATTATGATGAGATTGTTGAGGAGATCGGCTACCGCCATCAGGGCGCCGCGGCCAAATCCATCATCAAGGCATTCGGGGATATTCACCGCAATTATATTGAGTACATGGAGAAAAACGGGCCGTATCTGCGTGCGCATAGCTGAGCGGAGTGCGCCGGCAGAGGAGATGCCGGGTCGATGACTCTATGAGAATTGCACAGTTTTTTTGCGCAAATTTCGTGTACTTATCTGAAAGTTTTACAAGGTCTTGTTTTTCACTGAGGAATGTGCTACTTTGAATGCGTAGGAAGCAAATCGCAATTACATAAAATATGAGTTGTTTGATTGTCAGCGTCTCTCTCCCGAGACGGAATCGACTTTCCAAGACCAACTGCAAGAGATTGTAGTTGGTCTTTTTTTATCCGGTGGGAGAAACTGACAGCGCAGCTGGAGCCGGCGCCTGATTGCGTTTTGCCGCGAGAAGAAACTGAAAGAGAACAGGAATTGGAGTGTAAGAAGTGAAAAAACAACAGAGAAACCGCCTGATCGTAGCGGCTGTTCTGACAGTGCTCTGCGCGCTGCTGGCGCTGGTACCGTTCACGGGGCTTGAGGCACAGGGCAAAGGTGTGCTGATCGTTTTTGTGTGGGCGATCCTGATGTGGATCGTCCGGCCGATCCCGGAGTATTTGATCGGCGTTCTGGCTGCGGCCGTCCTCGCAATTTTCTTTGGCATGAAGACCAATGTCGTCTCCGGCTTTTCCAGCTCCGGCTGGTGGCTGTGCCTGTGGGCCGGATTCATCGGTTCTGCCATCAAGTTTTCCGGCCTCGGTGAACGTGTTGCCTACTGGATCCTCGTGAAGATGGGCAAGACGGAGCTCATGGCCAACTACGCGACTTCAATCGCCAACACGGTCCTGTCGCTGATGATCCCCTCCAACACGGCGCGCGGCGCTGTCATGTCGCCGATCTGCGACAACATCTGCGAAGGCATGGGCTACAAGCGCGGCGAGCACAAGGGTGACGCGGCGATCATGCTCTCGAACCTCTTTACCAATACCACCAACACCTGGCTGTTTTACACGGCCGTCGGCGCCAATGCGATCGGCATGGCGCTCGTGACCGAGGTCACCGGTCAGGAGATCTCCTGGACGGGCTGGCTGCAGGCAACATTCATTCCCGCAGGCATCACACTGCTGCTGATCCCGATCCTGTGCCACCTGCTCTTCGGCTCCAAGAAGGGCGAGAAGCGCGTGATCGACATCACGTTCGCGAAGGAAAAGCTCAAGGAAATGGGCCCCATGAGCAAGAATGAGAAGAAGGCGGGCCTTTACTTCCTGCTGACGCTCATTGCTTTCTGCACGAACAAATGGCACCACATCGCTCCGGACTACATTGTGTTCGTGACCATCTTCCTGATGCTCTGCCCGGGCATTGGCGTGTGCACGTTCAAGGATCTCAACGGCACGTTTGCCTGGCCGGCTTTCCTGCAGCTCGGCTTTGCGATGTCGCTGGCGACCTGCGTGAACAAGACCGGTGGCTTCCAGTGGCTGGTCGATGCGATCTTTACCACCAATCCGGCGTTTGCCGCGATGAACATCAACACGTTCCTCATCATCTGGCTGAGCTTCGTGGTCGTGCTGCACATCATCTTCGCCGGCATGAACGCGATGGAAGCGGTCATGGTCCCCGTGAGCATGACGATGGCCTCTGCGCTTGGCTTTGACCCCTACACGATGGGTCTTCTGACCGTCATGGCGATCTCCGCCGGCGCGTTCTTCCTGCCGTTCAACAGTGCGCCGAACCTGATCTTCTATTCGACCGGCCGCTTCAGCACGGCACAGGAGCTCAAGGGCGCGATCCCGATCGCACTGCTGATCATTATCGGACTGATCTTCAGCGTGAAGGTCTGGTTCCCCGTCATCGGTATTCTGTAAGCTTTTGTTTATGATCTGACCTATGAACCGAAAGAAAATCTGGCTGATTCTCGGCCCGGCGCTCTTTGCGCTCAGTTTTATCCCCTATGGCGGCCTGACACAAAATGTGCGGCTCGCTCTGGGAACGGTTCTGTGGATGGGCGTCTGGTGGGTGGCAATGCCCGTACCTCCGGCGATCACGGCGTTTTTGCCGGTCGTCATCAATGCGGTCTTTGCCCTCACCGACATGTCGAGCATTACGAACTGTTATTCGGCGGAGCTGGTGTTCCTGCTGGCGGGCGCCGATATCATCACCATGGTCTGGGAGATCACCGGCGTGGACAAGCGCATTGCCGCGCACAGTCTGGCGCTGGTCGGCACCTCCGTCAGGCAGCAGGTCGTGATCTGGTTTTTGATCTCGACAGTGCTTTCGGCTGTACTGCCGAACACGGTGGTCGCGGCCGTGCTGTGTTCCATCGCGATGGCGATGCTCAAGTTCGTCGGCGAAGGCGACGTGGGAAAAAGCAGTGCCGCGAAGCTCGTGCTCCTGGCGATCGTCTGGGGCGCCAATAACGGCGGCATGTTCACGCCGCTCGGCGGCGCTATGAACCTGATCACGGTCTCGTATATCGAGGAGCTGACGGGCGCGGAGTTTTTGTACACCGACTGGGTGCGGGCGCTTTGGCCGTTCGCACTGGCTGTAACGGTGCTGACACTTGTATATTTGCTGCTGCTGCCCTGCAAAAAGAAAACGCTTGAGGGCTCGAAAACATATTTCAGTGATCTGTGCAAAAGCCTGCCGAAACTCAGCCGCGCAGGCCGCATCTCCCTGATCGTGTTTGCGGCAGCGGCGCTGCTGGCGTTCACGCGGCAGCTGTATCAGCGGCAGTTCCCGGGGCTCAAACCCGGCTTCGTGTTTCTGATCGGCGGCCTGCTCATGTTCTTCCTGCGTGACGAGGAGAAAAAGCCCATCATCACGTGGGAGCACGTGGAACAGAACCTGATGTGGGGCATGTTCTTCCTCTTTGCCGGCGGCACTGCGCTCGGTGCGCTCGTCAACGGCAGCGGCGCGTCGGAGGTGTTTGCCGGACTGATCGCCCGGTTCCCGGTGCACAATACGTTCCTGCTCGTCCTGATCATTGTGACGCTCAACGTTGTCCTCTCGGACGTGATCAACAACACGGCCTGCGCCGCTGTTACGATCCCGATCGTGATCGGGATCGCGCAGGGCCTCTCCCTGCCCGTGATCCCGTATCTCTGGGTCGCGACCGTGTCGTATAACCTGTCCTACACGCTGCCGACGTCGATCCGTTCGATACCGATCGGTTACGGCCTGAGCCCGCGGTACATGTTTGTGCGCGGCATCGTGCTCACTGTCGTCATGGTGCTGGCGGTATCCGTCATCGGCTGGGCACTTATCACGTTCTGGCCCGGGTTCAGTGTGCTTACCAATGTTGGGTAACATCCGCGTGGAACCAATTTCATATCTGCTTGGCGTATTTTGGCGGCGCGTTTCCGCGCGCAGCATAAGAGATATGCTTCCGGCAAAAAACAGTCTGCTCGCGCTCGATGCCAGACTGCCTTTTGCCGGATTTTTTTATCTGGAAACCATTCAATTTTTGAGAAAACGAGGTTATGGCTTATGAGTATGCAAAAAGTAAGCAACAGCGGCCCGAAGCTGATGCAGGGCAACGAGGCCTGTGCGGCCGGTGCGTTGGCAGCGGGCTGCCGCTTCATGGCAGGCTATCCGATCACTCCGGCAACGGAGATCCCCGAATATCTGTCCGACAAGATGTTCGCCGCCGGCGGCGTGTTCATGCAGATGGAAGACGAGCTCGCCTCCATCAATGCGGTCATCGGCGCCAGCTGGGGCGGCGCGCGTGCCATGACGGCCACGTCCGGTCCGGGCTTCACCCTGATGCAGGAGGGCATTGGCTACGCCATCGTCTCCGAGACGCCGCTGGTCATCGTCAACGTCATGCGCGGCGGCCCGGCGACCGGCCAGCCGACCTGCACGGCGCAGGACGCTGTCATGCAGGCGCGCTACGGCGGCCATGGCGACTATGAGATCATCGCCCTTACGCCGTCGTCCGTGCAGGAGACGTTTGACTTCACGGTCCGCGCCTTCAACCTGGCGGATAAGTATCGCGTGCCGGTGTTCGTACTCTCCGACGAGACCGTCGGTCATACCCGCGAGAAGCTCGTCATCCCCGACGAGGTCGAAATCTTCGACGAGAAGTTCGAGGGCAAGTGCACTGCGTATTTCCAGCCTGATGAGCACAAGATCCCGCCGCGTATCCGCTGCTTCGAGGGCCACAACGTCCTCGTCGACGGCCAGCTGCATGACGAGCGCGGTATCCGCGCCGGCACGGATCCGAAGGTCTGCGCCGCCGCCATCCACCGTTACTGCGACAAGATCCTTGACAACATCGACGACATCACATCCGTGGAAGGCTTCTTCCTGGATGATGCAGAGACCGTGGTCGTGGCCTATGGTTCCGTCAGCCGCAGCGCTCTGTCCGCCGTTCGCCGCGCGCGCGACGAGCAGCACAAGGTCGGCCTGCTCAAGCTCAATACCATCTGGCCCGTCCCGGAAAAAGAGATCCGCGCCGCCTGCGCCAACGCCAAGCGCGTGATCGTTGCGGAAATGAACGTCGGCGACTACGCCCGCGAAGTGCAGCGCGTCGTCGGCTATGACAAAGTGGAGACGTTCAGCTCCATCGGCGGGGTGTTCCCGGCACCGACCGCGATTTACAATCAGATTGTTGAGGTGAAGTGATATGAACAGCATCGCAGAAAAATATATCCGTCAGGAAGCACTTCCGTTCATCTTCTGCCCCGGCTGCGGCCACGGCATCGTAGTCAACAGCTTCATCCGCGCGATCGATGAACTCGGCATAAAGGAAAATGAAATGGCGCTCGTCAGCGGCATCGGCTGCTCCTCCTGGAGCCCGGTGTACCTGAAGTTCGACTGCCTGCACACTCTGCATGGCAGAGCGCTCGCGCAGGCCGAGGGCCTGAAGGCGGTCAACCCGGATAAGCGCATTGTCGTGTTCTCCGGCGACGGCGACTGTGCCGGCATCGGCGGCAACCATCTCATTCACGCTGCCAAGCGCAACGTGGACATGACCGTCATCATGATGAGCAACTATATTTATGGTATGACCGGCGGTCAGCGCGCCCCGACCACGCCCTACGGTGCCACGACCAAGACCTCTCCGCTCGGCAATGAGGAGCACCCGTTTGACATGTACAAGCTCGTGACCGGCGCCGGTGCCACGTTCTATGCCAGAGCCAGTGTCACCAACCCCGTGCAGCTCCAGCACATCATCGTCAGTGCTATGGAGCACAAGGGCTTCTCGTTCATCGAGGTGCTCAGCCCGTGCCCGACGACTGCCGGCCGCAACATTTTCAACTTCAAGACCCCGACCGAAATGTACGACTGGTACGCAGCGCAGGTCTGCAATGCCAAAAACGGCGAGAGCGTGTCCGAGGACGGCAAGATCACGCTCGGCGTGCTGTATGAAGACACGCACAAGGAAGAGCTCTGCGACGTGCAGGCGGAGAAACAGGAGGCAGCGAAGAAATGAAGATCACGATCGACAGCAAATGGTGCAAAGGCTGCGCACTGTGCGTGCGCGCGTGCAAAAAGGGCGTGCTCGCCATCGGTGAGCAGCGCAGCAGCGGCGGCTACCTGATGCCGTATGCCCAGAACCCGGATGCCTGCATCGCCTGCAAGATGTGCGAGCGTACCTGCCCCGATGTCTGCATCGAGGTCACCAAGGAATAAGAGGAGGACAGAACCATGCGTAAGGATTTTCGATTCGGCGGTTCCGGCGGCCAGGGCGTTATCTCCCTGGCGGTGCTGCTGGCAAACGCTTATGGTGTGCAGAACAACTATGAAGTCGCGCAGACGCAGAGCTACGGCCCTGCTGCCCGCGGCGGCGCCTGCAAGGCGGAGCTCGTCGTTTCCGACGAGCGCATCGACTACGTCAAGGCCGATAAGCTCGACTCATTCGTTGCGTTCAACAAGCCCAGCTTTGATAAATTCAAGGGCGACATCAACCCCGATACCCGCCTGTTTGTGGACAGCACGTTTGTCACGGCGGAGGACGTTTCCGGCACGCCGGCCAAACAGGTCTTCCTGTTCCCAGCCACGAAGTACGCTGAGGAAAACTTCCGCGTCGTGTGCACGAACATCGTCATGATGGGCTATATCGTGGCGCACAATCCGGACATCTCGCTTGAGAATGCGCAGAACGCCATCCGTGCGGTCATGAACCCGAAGGTGGTCGATCTCAACCTCAAGGCGCTGCAGTTCGGCTACGAGCACGGCAAGGCGGATCTCGCCTGATCTGCCGGCCGTCAACGAATTCAACAATCAGGAGGAACCCATGGAAAGAGTACCGGAACTCTTGAAAAGCAAGATCATGTCCGCGGATCAGGCGGCACAGTTGATCCGGACCGGCATGACCATCGGCGTGAGCGGCTTTACCAGCGTCGGCTATCCGAAGGCCGTTCCCGAGGCATTGGTGCGCTCCGGCCACGCGCGTGACCTGACCATCTGCGTCGGCGCCGCCGTCGGCGACGAGATCGACGGGGCAATGGTGCGCGCCGGCCTGGTCAAAAAGCGCTACGCCCACCAGTCGCATAAGGACCTGCGCAATGCCATCAACGCCGGCACGGTCGGCTACAGTGATGTGCACATCTCGCATTTTCCCATGCACATGAATCAACATACCGGTCCCAAAATCGACGTGGCTGTGGTAGAATGTACGGCGGTGAGCGAGCAGGGCCTGTACCTGGCCGCTTCCGGCGGCAGTGCGGATGCGGCTGTGCGCAATGCCGATAAGGTCATCGTGGAGGTCAATGAGACGCTCCCGGAGGGCCTGGTCGGTATGCACGACATCTTCGAGATCGGCCTGCCGCCGCATGCGCGCATCATCCCGATCACGAAGCCGGACGACCGTGTCGGCACTCCGTACATCCCGTGCCCGCCGGAGAAGATCGCGGCGATCGTTCTCACGGACCGCCGTGACGAGCCGCAGAAGTTCAAGCCCTATTCCGAGGCGACCAGGACCATCGGCGTGAACGTCGTCAAATTCCTCAAGCAGGAGATCGCCGCCGGCCGTCTGCCGGAGAATCCGGGCCCGATCCAGTCGGGTGTCGGCTCCGTCGGCAACGCGGTGCTCAGCTGCCTCGCCTCGAGCGGCTTCCATGGCCTGAGCATGTACACCGAGGTCATGCAGGATTCGGCGCTGAACCTGATCGAGCAGGGTGTGTTTGACTTTGTGTCCACCAGCTCCATCGCGCTCGGCGAGGAAAACCGCCGCCGTTTCTATGAGAACATCGATTTCTTCAAGGATAAGATCCTGCTGCGTCCGCAGGAGATCACGAATCATCCGGAGGTGGTGCGCCGCCTCGGCGTGATCTCGCTCAACACCCCGATCGAAGTGGACATCTACGGCAACGTCAACTCTACGCACATCATGGGTACCAAGATGATGAACGGTATCGGCGGCAGCGGCGACTTTGCGCGCAATGCACGTATGTGCATCTTCGCGACGGAGTCCGTTGCCAAGGGCGGTCTCATCTCCTGCATCGTGCCGATGGTGTCGCATGTGGACCAGACCGAGCATGATGTGCAGGTCATCATCACTGAGCAGGGCATCGCCGATCTGCGCTGGAAGACGCCGCGCGAGCGTGCCGAGCTCATCATTGAAAACTGTGCATACCCGGATTACCGGCCCATGCTGCGTGAATATTACGAGCACGCGCTCGACGTTGCGGCCGGAAAGCAGACGCCGCACGATCTGGCCCAGGCGCTGTCCTGGCACCAGCGGTTTTTGGCCACCGGCACCATGAAGCCCTGAGCAGGCGCGGTGCCTAAACGAAAGAAGAAAACAGAACAGAAACAGAAAGAAAGGAATGGAAAACCTATGTCGAACGTAGTTCTTTATTGTGAAAAACTCCCGACGGAGGGAATGGAGACCCTGATTTCTGAACTTTGCCCGAAGGAGCTGGACCTCCGCTTCCTGTACCCCGTGAAAAACGGCAAAAAGGGCGACTTTGAGGACGCCGACTACATCCTGGCCTCGATCTGCAAGATCGGCAAGCCGGAGATGGACCGCGCCAAGAATCTGAAGCTCATCCATGTTCCCGCGACCGGCTATAACCACGTGGACATCGCCTACGCCAAGGAAAAGGGCATCCCGGTGTGCAATTCTGCCGGTGAGAACGCCTCCACGACTGCGGAGTTCACCATTGCGCTCATGCTCGCCTGCATGCGCCGCCTGAGCATGATCGACCGCCGCTGCAAACAGGGTGAGTGGCACAGCTGGACCTGGCGTCACGACAGCTATGAGCTGCGCGGCAAGACGGTCGGCATTGTCGGCGGCGGCGCCATCGGCCGCATGGTCATGCAGCGTCTGCAGGGCTGGGACTGCAAGCTGATCTACAGCGATCCGTACCGTATGCCCGAGGAAATGGAGAAGAAGCTTAACTGCGAATACGTCTCGCTCGAGACGCTGCTGCGCGAGTCCGATGTCGTGTCCCTGCATTGCCCGCTGACCGAGCAGACCCGCGGCATGATCGGCAAGGAGCAGCTTGCCATGATGAAGCCGAACGCCATCATCGTCAACGAGGCACGCGGCGCCGTCATCGACGACAAGGCGCTGGTCGAGGCGCTGCAGAACGGCACCATCTGGGGTGCTGCCATCGATACGTGGGAGAAGGAGCCGCTCGATCCCAACGATCCGCTCGTGAAGATGGAAAAGGTCATCACCACGTCTCACCTCGGCGCGGCGACCCGCGAAACCGTCATTCGCTGCTTCAGCATCGGCTATCAGAACATTCTCCGCCAGATCCACGGGGAGGAACTCGTCAACCGTATCGTGTAAACGATACCCATCTGTCTTATTGCGATATTCTCTCGACTCTCTCCTCTTTACCTAACCTACATTTTCTTTTGTTTTGCATTTTTGACGAGTCTCTCTGTTTTTGCGAGAAGCGCCGGCCTATGGCCGGCGCTTTTTTTGCGTGCTGCGGCCTGTTTACATTTTTGCGCCGCTGTGGTAAACTGATACATTGAGCGAATATCGCAACAGGGGAGGCGGCGCTGTGCTCGAAAAGCTGCGACAAATTGAAAACCGATACGCCGAACTCGAGAGCAAGCTGGCCGATCCCGCGTACTATTCCGACCCTGCGGTGTTCACAAAGCTCTGCCGTGAGCAGCGCGAGCTGCAGCCGGTCGTGGAGGCCTACCGGGCGTATACGGCCTGTCAGGCGCAGATCGCGCAGGCGGAGGCGCTGCTGGGCGACCCGGAGCTGCACGAGATCGCGCGCGAGGAGATCGAGCAGGACAGGGCCCGCTGCGCGGAGCTCGAGCAGCAGCTGCGCGTCCTGCTGCTGCCGCGCGACCCGAACGATGACCGTAACGTCATTCTGGAGATCCGCACCGGCGTCGGCGGAGAAGAATCGGCGCTCTTTGCGCATACGCTTTATCGGATGTACAACATGTACGCCGATGCGCACGGGTGGAAGACCGAGATCGCGAACCTCAACGAGACGGAGCTCGGCGGCGTGCGTGAGGCGAGCCTGCTCATCAGCGGGCAGGGGGCATACTCCCGCCTGAAGTTTGAAAGCGGGGTGCACCGCGTCCAGCGTGTGCCGGAGACGGAGACCGGCGGCCGCATCCACACCAGTACCGCCACCGTGGCCGTGCTGCCGGAGATGGACGCCGTGGAGGTGCATATCGACCCGAAAGATCTGCAGATCGACACCTACCGCAGCTCTGGCGCCGGCGGCCAGCATGTCAACAAGACCGAAAGCGCCATCCGCATCACGCACCTGCCGACCGGCACGGTCGTCGAGTGTCAGGATGAGCGCAGCCAATATAAAAATAAAGATCGCGCGATGAAGATCCTGGCCTCGCGCCTGTACGCCGCGGAAAGCGCCCGGCAAAACGCCGCGCGCTCGGCCGAGCGGCGCAGTCAGGTCGGCACCGGCATGCGCAACGAGCGTATCCGCACCTACAATTTCCCGCAGGGGCGGGTGACGGATCACCGCATCGGGCTGACGCTCTATAAGCTCGATCAGGTGCTCGACGGCGATCTGGATGAGATCATCGATGCGCTCACACTGGCCGATCAGGCCGAGAAGCTGCGCGCATCCGTGGAGGAAGCATGAACACGAAACGAATCACAACCGAGATCGCGCAGGCAGCGGACGCCATCCGCGCCGGCCAGCTCGTCGCCGTCCCGACGGAGACGGTCTATGGCCTTGCCGGCAACGGGCTGGATCCTGCTGCCGTCGCGCAGATCTATGAGGTCAAGGGCCGTCCGGCCGTCAAGCCGCTGTCGCTGATGGTGCACGACGCGTCTGCCATGGCGCACTACTGCGTTGATGTGCCGCCGGCGGCGTACTCGCTCGCCGAGGCGTTCTGGCCCGGCCCGCTCACGATCGTGCTGCGGGCGCAGGCCTGCGTGCCCGAGATCGTGCGCGCAGGCGGGGAGACCGTCGGTCTGCGCTGCCCGGATCACCCGGCCACGCTTGCGCTCATCGAGGCTGCACAGCTGCCGCTGGCCGCGCCATCCGCCAATCCCTCCGGCGCGCCGAGCCCGAAGACGGCGGATGACGTGCTTGCGTATTTCGACGGGCAGATCGCGGCCGTCATCGACGGCGGCCCCTGCGGCATCGGCCGGGAGTCCACGCTCGTCGACCTCTCGCGCACACCGTACCGCATTCTGCGCTCCGCCGCCGTGCCGGACGACGCCGTCTGGGATGCGCTCGTGCAGAAAATGCACATCGTCGGCATCACGGGCGGCACCGGCTGCGGCAAAACGACCGCGCTCATGGAGCTCGAGCGCCAAGGTGCGCTCGTCATCGACTGCGACGCGGTGTATCATGAGCTGCTGGCGTCCAATACCGCCATGCTCGCGGAGATCAACGCCCGTTTTCCGGGTACAATAGAAGATGGGGTACTGCAGCGCAAGAAGCTCGGCGCGGTCGTGTTCGCGGATGCGGCGGCGCTCGACGATCTCAACGCCATTACGCACCGGTATGTCCGCGCCGAGGTGCAGTCTCGTCTGCGCGCGTGGGCGCGTCAGGGCGGCACGGTCGCGGCGATCGACGCCATCGCGCTCATCGAGAGCGGACTGGCGGAGCTGTGCACCGTTACGCTCGGCGTGACGGCGCCGCGCGCGGTGCGCATCGAGCGGCTCATTGCCCGCGAGGGCGTGACGCGTGATTATGCCGAGGCGCGCATCGACGCGCAGAAGCCCAACGAATGGTTTGCCAAACATTGCAGCTATGTGCTGGATAACGGCGGCACACTCGCCGATTTTCAGCGCCGCTGCCATCAACTGATACAGGAGGTGCTCTCATGAGCGAAGATAAGGAACTCAAGCAGTGGAAGGAAAAGCTGTTTTACCAGCCGAAAAATGGCTACGATCAGATCGACGCCGAACAGACCGGGGAGATCTTTGCTTACGCCGAGGGATATAAGCAGTTTCTCGATGCCGCGCGCACTGAGCGCGAGGCCGTCCGAGAAGCGATCCGCATGGCGGAGGAGGCGGGCTTCGTGCCGTACACGTTCGGCATGGAGCTGCAGCCGGGCTCGAAGGTGTATGTCAATAACCGCGGCAAGGCGCTCATGCTGGCTGTCCTTGGCGAGCAGCCGCTCGACCATGGCTGCGTGATCGCGGGCGCGCACATCGACTCTCCGCGCCTTGATCTCAAGCAGACGCCGATGTATGAGGATTCGGAGCTGGCGTATTTCAAGACGCACTATTACGGCGGCATTAAGAAGTATCAGTGGGTCACGATCCCGCTGGAGCTGCACGGAACGGTCGCGCTCAAGGACGGCAGCACGGTCGACATTGCCATCGGCCGCGAGCCGGATGAGCCGCAGTTCGTCATCACCGATCTGCTGCCGCACTTCGGCAAGGATCAGATGCGCAAGACCATGGAAGAGGGTATCACAGGCGAGGCGCTCAACATCGTCATCGGTAGCATGCCGTATGCCGGCGAGGGGCGCGACCGTGTGAAGCTTGCCGTGCTGTCGCTGCTCTATGATGAGTACGGCATCACGGAAGAGGACTTCCTGTCGGCGGAGCTGGCTGCCGTGCCGGCGTTCCCGGCACGCGACATCGGCTTTGACCGCAGCATGATCGGCGCCTACGGTCAGGATGACCGCGTGTGCGCCTACGCTGAGCTGCGCGCCATCCTCGACCTTGACGGCGCGCCGGAGCGCACGGCCGTGTGCATCCTCGCCGATAAGGAGGAGATCGGCTCCGATGGCGTGTCCGGCATGCAGTCGCAGGCGTTTGAGGCCTTCATGACCGACCTCTGCGAGCAGCAGGACGTTGCGTTGCGCCACTGCTTTGCCAAGAGCTTCTGCCTCTCGGCGGACGTCTGCGCGGCCTTTGACCCCAGCTTCCCCGAGGTGAGCGCCAAGCGCACGGAGGCCAAGCTCAATTACGGCATGGGCATCTGCAAGTTCACGGGTGCGCGCGGCAAGTCCGGCACGAGCGACGCCTCGGCTGAGCTCGTGGCCTATCTGCGCCGCCTGTTTGCCGATAACGGCGTCGTCTGGCAGCTGTCCGAGATGGGCAAGGTCGATCAGGGCGGCGGCGGCACGATCGCCAAGTTCATGGCCGACCGCAACATCGACACCATCGACGCCGGTGTGCCGGTGCTGAGTATGCACGCACCGTTCGAGCTCGTGGCAAAGTTCGACTGCTGGATGACCTACCGCGGTGTGCTGGCGGCCTACTGCGACACGCAGGCGTGACCGGATATAACGGGGGAAGGCGGGCACTATGCCCGTTTTCTCTTGTGATGAGAAGGAAATCGTGTTATAATCAAACATTCATATCTGCACATTGGGAGGTATGTCCATGAGCATCTGGAATGCGATTATACTCGGTCTGGTGCAGGGCATCGCAGAGTTTCTGCCGATCTCCAGCTCCGGCCATCTGTCCATCCTGCAAAACCTGTTTCATATGTCTACGACGGAAAACGGTCATCTGTTCTTCGATGTTCTGCTGCATCTGGGCACGCTCATTTCCATCTGTATCGTCTACTGGCGGGACATTGTGGCCATGGTGCGTGAGGTGTTCGCGTTTTTCCGCAACACGCGTCTGCCAGCCGAGCAGCGGCAGCAGGAGCTTCCCGCTGCGCGCATGGTGCTCATGATCATTCTGGCGACGCTGCCGCTGTTTCTGATCCTGCCGATCAACGACAAGGTCGAGCAGCTCTACTATCATACCTTCTTCATCGGCCTCATGCTCATTCTCACGGGTTTTCTGCTGTTCGTGGCCGATAAAATGCCCAAGGGCACGCGCACGGAGAAAAACATGCGCGTACGCGACGCGCTCATCATCGGTGTGTGCCAGGCTGTGGCGACGATCCCGGGCCTGTCCCGGTCGGGCACCACGATTGCGGCCGGTATGGCCACGGGGCTGGACCGCAGCTTTGCGGTGCGCTTCTCGTTTCTGATGTCGCTGCCCGCGGTGCTGGGTGCGAACATCCTGTCGCTGGCCAAGGCGGCCAAGACGGGCATTGACGTGTCGCTCCTGCCGGCGTACCTGATCGGCATGTTCGTGGCGATGGTTTCGGGCGTCGCAGCCATCGGCCTTGTCAAGCGCCTGACGTCGAAGGGCCGCTTCGGCGCGTTTTCCTACTACTGCTGGGGCGCGGGCGCGCTGACGATGATTCTGTCTCTGATTTTCTGAGAGGACGTTATATATAATGGCAACTTCATCATCCAAAAAGAAAACCGGCACGGCGAAGAAGTCCGCCCCGGCTGCAAAAAAGTCTGCCGCAGCACCCAAAAAGCAGCCTGCTGCTGCGGCGCCTGCACCGACCGCACCGACGTGGCCGTATGCCATTGTGTGCATCGTGCTGTCGCTGTTGGCATTCCTGGGCCTGTTTCATGCCGAGGGCGTCATCATCGACGGCTTTGCGGGCTTTTTGTGCGGCATCATGGGCTGGGGCTTTTGGGCATTTCCGTTTGCGATGCTGCTGCTGGCGTGGGTCTTTGTGCGCAATCCGGAGCGGCATTTCGGCCTGCGCGTGACGGCGGCGCTGCTGATCGCGCCGCTGTTCGGCACGATCGTGCATCTTATGCTCTGCCGCGTGGCGTTCACGGCGCAGACGTTCGGCGCGATCGTCGGCCAGCTCTATGACGGTGGTAAGGCGCTCACGTCCGGCGGTGTGATCTCCGGCGGCGTGGGCTATCTGCTCAAGGCCGGCATCAGCGTGTACGCGGCGCTGCCGCTGACGATGGCGGCATTCGTGGTCTGTGTGCTCGGCAGCATGGATCTGACGGTCGGCAAGGTCGTCACCCAATGGCGCGCGCACCGCGCGGCACAATACATCCCGGACGACGGAGACCAGCCGCTTTTTGATGACGAGGATGAGCCCGCCGCGCAGCCGCAGCCCGAGCCGCAGCGCCGCGCGCGCCGCGCAGCGCCGGACAAGCCGGTCGCGAAGAAAAAAATCATTGACATCCCGGTCGAGGAGACCCCGGCGGAGCCGGACGACGACCCGATCGATCCCATTCCGGTCAAGAAGCCTGCCCGCGGCGCGAAAAAGACCGCACCGGTCGATGCCACGCAGAATGTCCAGCCGCTGTCCGTGGAGGAAGCAGCCGATATCTGCGGCGTCACCGTGCCGGCCACGCAGGAGATCCAGGACCCGCCGAAGCCGTCCAGAAAGGCAGCCAGCGCCGCCGTCGCAGCGGAGACGGCCGCCATCACCTCCGCCATCGAGCGCGAGAATGCCGACCACTCGGCCTATCAGCTCCCGCCGGTGTCGTTCCTGCGCGCGGGCAAGAAGGATCAGACGGACGCGACGGAGGAGATCCGCTTCAACCGCGACCGGCTCAACACCGCCCTGAGCAGCTTCGGCGTCAATGCCACTATCCGTGACGTGACGCGCGGCCCCACGGTTACGCGCTATGATCTCGAGCTCGAGGCGGGCGTGAAGCTCAACAAGATCACGAACCTTTCCGGTGACCTTGCGCTCGCGCTCGGCGTGGAAAACGTGCGCATCGCGCCGATCCCGGACAAGATTTCGACCGTCGGCATCGAGGTGCCGAACAAAATCGTCAGTGCCGTGTGCCTGCGCGATATTATTGACTCGCCCGCGTTCCGCAATGCCCGATCCAAGCTCTCGTTTGCCGTCGGCAAGGACATCGGCGGCAACTGCATCATCGGCAACATCTCCAAGCTGCCGCATATGCTCATTGCGGGTACGACGGGTTCCGGCAAGTCCGTGTGCATGAACTCGCTCATTTTGAGCCTGCTTTATAAGGCGACGCCGGATGAGGTGCGCCTGATCATGATCGACCCGAAGATGGTCGAGCTCGGCATTTATAACGGCATTCCGCATCTGTTCATTCCCGTTGTGACGGACCCGAAGAAGGCAGCCGGCGCGCTGCAGTGGGCGGTCGTGGAGATGCTCAAGCGCTACCGGCTCTTCTCCGAGGCGCAGGTGCGCGACCTCGCCAGCTACAACGCCCTGCAGAAAAACGAGCCCGATGGGCAGACCCTGCCGCAGGTCGTCATCGTCATCGACGAGCTGGCCGACCTCATGCTCTGCGCCGCCAAAGAGGTGGAGGAGAGCATCTGCCGCGTGGCACAGATGGGCCGCGCCGCGGGCATGCACCTCATCATCGCGACGCAGCGCCCGTCTGCGGACGTGATCACCGGCCTCATGAAGGCAAACATCCCGAGCCGCATTGCCTTTGCGGTCTCATCCTCGCTCGAGAGCCGCATCATCCTCGACACCTCCGGAGCGGAAAAGCTCATCGGCATGGGCGACATGCTCTATGCGCCCATCGGCACCGGCAAGCCCCTGCGCGTGCAGGGCTCGTACGTGTCGGATGAGGAGCGCGAGGAGGTCGTGCGCTTTATCAAGCAGAACTCCGAGGCGCAGTACAGCGACGACATCATCGCCCAGATTGAGAAATCCGCTGCCGAGGCCGATAAGAAGTCCGGCCCCGCGCCCGAGGCGGACAAGCCTGCCAAGAGCGACTATGACGAGCTGCTGCCGCAGGCCGTGGACGTCATTCTCGAGACGAAGCAGGCGTCGGTGTCCATGCTGCAGCGCCGGCTGAAGCTCGGCTATTCACGCGCCGCGCGCATGGTCGATCAGATGGAGGAGATGGGCATCGTCGGCCCGTTCGAGGGCTCGAAGCCGCGCAAGATCCTCATCACGAAGCAGCAGTGGCAGGAGATGCAGTACGTGCAGGGCACCGCGCCGAGCGAGGTGCTGCAGGCACAGACGGATTTTGCAGATGTGAACGAAGAGGAACCCGAAGACGATGAATCATGATCTTCACACGGGGCGGCCGGAGCGCCGCCCCGTCGGCACGATTGCCTTTCCGGATGGTGCGGACTTTGCCCCGGAAATGACGCCGGCGCAGGTCGGCGCCTACAGCACGCTCGCCCTTGCGCACATCGGTGACGGGGTGTACGAGCTCATGATGCGCACGGCCCTGTGCGCCGCCGGGCTCACGGCCGTGACCGACCTGCACCGCGAGACGGTGCGCCGTGTCAACGCGCCCGCGCAGGCGCGCGCGGCGGAGGCCATTCAGTCCGCGCTCACGGATGAGGAGCGCGCAGTCTATAAGCGCGGCCGCAATGCGAAGGTGAACTCGGTGCCGCAGCATGCGGATGTTGCGCAGTATCACGCGGCCACGGGGCTCGAGACGCTCTTTGGCTGGCTGTATCTGCTCGGCCGCACGCAGCGGCTGCGCGAGCTCTTCAGCAAGATCACGGAGGTGCTGTAACATGCCAATGGACGCAGTTTTTCTGCGCGGCCTGACGCAGGAGCTGACGCAGAGCCTGACCGGCGCGCGCATCGACAAGGTGCAGCAGCCGGAGCGCGACCTGCTGCTGCTGTCCGTGCGCACGCAGAGCGGCAACGCAAAGCTGCTCGTGCACGGCGGCGTAGGCAGCGCGCGGGTGCATTTTACGGCCGGGACGTTTGAAAATCCGGCCGAACCGCCGATGTTCTGCATGCTCCTGCGCAAGCATCTTGTCGGTGCGCGCATCACGGGCATTGCTCAGCCGGACTTTGAGCGCATGCTCGTGCTCGACCTCGACGGGCGCGACGAACTCGGCACGCCGGTCAAAAAGCAGCTCATTGTCGAGATGCTTGGCCGCCAGTCGAACGTTATCCTCGTCAGTGCCGACGGGCATATCATCGACTGCATGCGCCGTGTGGATTCCTCCATGAGCGAGACGCGTCAGGTGCAGCCGGGCCTGTTTTACCGCCTGCCGCTGCGCCAGGACAAGCCGGTCCTGTTCGATACGACGCCGGAGCAGCGCACACAGCTGCTTTCCGGCCCGGTTACGGCGGCGACGCTTGATAAGTGGCTGCTGGGCCTGTTTTCCGGCGTGTCGCCCCTGCTGTGCCGGGAGGTGTGCTTCCGCGCGCTCGGCGATGCCAGCCCCCGGCTGGAGCGGCTGGACGATGCGCAGCGCGCACGCCTGGAGCACGAGCTGGACGCGCTTGTGTTCTCGGTCGAGACGAACAATCTCGCGCCCACCATGCTGCTCGACGGTGAGCGGCCGAAGGACTTTTCCGCCGTGCCGATCCTGCAGTATCAGGGCGCGCTGCAAAGCCGCGGCTGCGGCTCGTTTTCCGAGCTGCTGGATGAGTTTTATCTCCGCCGTGACAAGGCAGAGGCTATGCGCCGCCGCTCGCAGGAGCTGACGCATCAGGTGCGCACCCTGCGCGACCGCATGGCCAAGAAGCTGGCCATCCAGCGCTCGGACCTGCTGCGCTGCGCCGACCGCGAGGCCCTGCGGCAGAAGGCCGACCTCATCAAGGCCAATCTCTACCGCATCCATAAGGGCGACCGCACCGTGACGATGCAGGACTACTATGCCGAGGGCTGCCCGGATGTGACGATCGAGCTCGACCCGCGCAAGAGCCCACAGGAGAACGCCGCCGCGCTCTATAAGTCCTACCGCAAGGCCAAGACGGCCGAGCAGCACCTGACCGGCCTGATCGCGGAGGCGAGCCGGAACCTCGACTATCTCAACAGCGTGCTCGATGAGCTCGCGCGCGCCGAGAGCGAGCGCGACCTCGCCGATATACGTGCCGAGCTGCGTGCAACCGGATACCTGCGCCAGCCGCGCAATGCAAAAAAGGAAAAAACGGCGCAGCGCGCGCCGCTCTCCTTCGTCTCGAGCACCGGGTATGAGATCCTGGTCGGCCGCTCCAACACGCAGAACGACGAGCTGACACACCGCACCGCCCGCCGCACGGACATCTGGCTGCATGTGCAGAAGGTGCATGGCTCGCACGTCATCATCCGCGCGCACGACACAACGCCGGACGATCAGACGATCGCCGAGGCGGCGAGCCTCGCCGTGTACTATTCACAGGCGCGCGGCGGCGGTAAGACGCCGGTAGACTACACCATGGCGCGCTTCGTGCGCAAGCCGTCCGGCGCGCTGCCGGGCATGGTGCTCTACACGGACTATCAGACCTGCATGGCCGAGAGCGACGAGGCGCTCGCAGAGCGCCTGCGCGCGCGATAAGGCAGCAAAAAGCTCCCCAGCAGGGGAGCTTTTTGTGTTTCTCCTGAGGTATGCAGCAGCAATTTTGACCGTACTGGCCGGATGGTTGACGGATGCGGAAAACTGCGGTATGCTTTTGGCATTGTTCATAGTTGGCATTGTTCATAGAAAGGAGCGCCTGTATTTAAGGCGAACGGATCATGAAAAAACTCATTGCCTATTACTCCCGCGCGGGAGAGAACTATTTTTCCGGGGCGCATCGCGCCATCGCCGTCGGCAACACGGAGCAGGCGGCGCAGCTGCTCTCCGAACTCACCGGTGCGGAGCTGTTTCACATCGAGCAGAAGGTGCCGTATTCGGACGACTATGACACCTGCGTCGCCGAGGTGCGGCGCGACCTGTGCGCCAACGCCCGTCCGGAGCTGACGGCACTGCCAGAGAGCCTGGACGACTATGATGAAATTTATCTCGGCTATCCGAACTACTGCGGCACCATGCCGATGGCGGTCTACACCTTCCTAGAGCACTATGACTGGCAGGGCAAGACCATCCATCCGTTCTGCACGAACGAGGGCAGCGGCCTGTCGAATACGGAGCAGGACATCCGGCGGGCTGCGAAGGGCGCGCGGGTCGCGCACGGCCTGTCGCTGCGCGGCAGTGCGGTCGAGGGTGCAAAACCGAAGCTGGAGCAGTGGCTGCGCGGATAACACGCGCGTTCTGACAGGCAGAGAGGGAGGAGGCAGCGCATGAGCCGAAATGCAAAAATTCTCATCGATCTGGCCGTGCTTGCGGCCGCTTACGGCATCTGGCTGCTGCCAAAGTGGCGGCCGCTGGGGCGCAGAACGCTCGCGGTCTATACGCTCATGTACGGGTGTTTGGCCGGCATTGCGCTCTTTACGCTCATGCCGGTGCTGGCGGCACTCCCGTTTTGCTTTGACCACCCGTATGTCCCCATGCACATGGCGCCGTTTGAGGATGTCATTCTCCGCCACGGCGATTATGTTCGGCAGATCGTGCTGAATATTGTCCTGTTTATCCCATTTGGCGTGCTGCTGCCGCTGTGCCGCAGCTGCCGCGGTAAGCGGTGCAGCTTCTGGCGCTGCCTGCTGCTGACGCTGGCACTCAGTGTCGGCATTGAGGTCGTGCAGCCGCTGCTGCACGCATTCCGCAGTTCGGACATTACGGACGTCATCACGAACACGACCGGCGGCGTGCTCGGCTATGTGCTCTGGGCAATCGTGCACGCTTGCCGGAAAAAACAGAAAGATTAGCTTGTTCCTCGATATACCGGCGTACTGCCGGTATCTTTTTTGTTGAAAATGTGCCGCTGTTTCGCTATACTATTACAAAAAGCGGAATTTTACGGTCAAAAACGGAGAAAAAACAAAATCGGAGGAGAGAAACATGGACGAGCGGATCTATCGCGAATACGTCGCGATCCTGAAAGAGGAACTGCAGCCCGCCATGGGCTGTACCGAGCCGATCGCCGTGGCGTACTGCGCGGCGCTGGCCCGCAAGACGCTTGGTGCGCTGCCGGAAACGGTCGAGGTGCTCGCGAGCGCGAACATCATCAAAAACGTCAAGAGCGTCATCGTGCCGAATACGAACGGTCAGCGCGGCATTGCGGCGGCCGCGGCGGCGGGCATCATTTCTGGCAATGCCGACGCACAGCTGCAGGTGCTCGCGAGCCTCACACTGGAGCAGGTGGACGCAGTGGGCGCCTATCTGCGGCAGGCGGCCTTTACCGTCCGGCGCGCGGACAAGGACTACGTGTTCAACATTCAGGTGCGCGTCACGGCGGGGGCAGACAGCGCGTCCGTCGAGATCGCGGGCTACCACACGAACGTGATCCGCATCGAGAAAAACGGCGTCGTGCAGTTTCACAAGGACTATCAGGAGTCCGGCAGCCAGCACGCAACCGACCGCAGTCTGCTGACGGTCGAGCAGATCATCGCCTTTGCAAACGAGGTGGACGTTGCCGACGTGCAGGAGACGCTTAAGCGGCAGATCGACTACAACTGGGCCATCGCCGAGGAGGGCTTGCGCGGGGATTACGGCGCGAATATCGGCCGCATCCTGCTGCAGTCTTACGGCATGAGCATCCACAACCGCGCCAAGGCCTACGCCGCGGCCGGGTCGGACGCGCGCATGAACGGCTGCGACCTGCCGGTGGTCATCAATTCCGGCAGCGGCAATCAGGGGCTGACGGCGTCGCTGCCGGTCATCGTCTATGCCAAGGAGCTGGGCGTCACGCAGCAGATGCTCTACCGCGCGCTCGTGGTGTCGAACCTTGTCACCATCCATCTGAAAACCGGCATCGGCAGTCTGTCCGCTTACTGCGGTGCCACGGCGGCCGGCTGCGGCGCGGCCGCAGGCGTGACGTATCTGTACGGCGGGCAGTACCGCGAGATTGCGCACACCATCGTTAACGCCATTGCCATTGATTCCGGCATGATTTGCGACGGTGCGAAGGCAAGCTGTGCGGCCAAGATCGCCTCGGCGGTCGAGGCGGGCCTGCTTGGTATGCAGATGCAGATGCACGAGAGCCAGTTCTACGGCGGCGACGGCATTGTTGTCAAGGGCGTGGAGAACACGATCCGCAACATCGGTACGCTCGCGAGCGAGGGCATGCGCGAAACCGACCGCACGATCATTCGCATGATGATCCAGGAGCATTGAGATATGTACCGCTTGCCGGCTGCCAATCGGCAGCCGGTTTTGCGTTCTTTTTCGCACCGGCGGAGAATCCCCATTGCATTTTGCGTGCGGCGCGCGTATAATAGCTCATATTTCTTTTTCTGTCGCACTGCAATGTGCAAAAGCAACTTGTATCCAAGGAGGCGCGCCATGCGTTTATTTGATATTCTCGGGCCGGTCATGGTCGGCCCGTCCAGCAGCCACACGGCCGGGGCCGTGCGCATCGGCCTGACGGCCCGCAAGCTGCTCGGCGACCAGCCCGTGCACGCGGACATCTCGCTGCATGGCAGCTTCGCCCTGACCGGTCACGGTCACGGCACGGACTGCGCGCTGATCGCGGGCCTGCTCGGCATGCAGCCGGATGACCTGCGCATTCCGGACAGCTTTGCAATCGCGGCGGAGCAGGGGCTGACGTTTGTGTTCCAAAATGTGCAGATGCGCAATGCGCACCCGAACACTGCGCGTCTGCAGCTCACGGACGCCAAAGGCCGCACACTGGACATTGTGGCCGAGAGCGTCGGCGGCGGGCGCATACGCATCCGCTCCATCGACGGTATCGAGACGAACTTTTCCGGTGAGCACAACACGCTCATCGTCCACAATCAGGACACGCCCGGTCATGTCGCAGCCGTGACGGCGGCACTCATGCAGCGGCACGTCAACATTGCCACCATGCAGCTTTACCGCAGCGAGCAGGGCGGCTACGCGGTTATGATTCTGGAGTGCGACCAGCCGATCCCAAAGGACATTGAACAATGGCTGTCGCACATCGAGGGCATTCAAAAGATTACGATCTTTAACCAGGAGGAACCGGTATGAGCTTTTCGAGCATTGCATCTATGCTTTCCGCGGCGCAGACGAACGGACAGCCGCTCTATGCCGTCATCCGCGACGCGGACTGTCAGGAAAACGGCTACGACGCCGCGGCGTCCCATCGCCAGATCATGGCGCTCTGGACGGCAATGCAGCAGTCGAGCCGGCAATACTGTGCATCTGACCGCTCCAACAGCGGGCTCATCGGCGGCGACGCGGCCAAGCTTCGCGCGGCGGCGGAGAGCGGCCGCCTCCTCGGCGGGACGTATTTTCAGCGTGTGACGGAGCAGGCGCTCAAGGTCGCCGAGTGCAACGCGTGCATGAAGCGCATCGTCGCCGCGCCGACGGCGGGCAGCTGCGGCGTGCTGCCGGCGGTGCTCATCCCGCTGGCGGAGGAGCGGGATGTGCCGGAGGAGACGATCCTCGAGGCGCTGTATATCGCGGCTGGATTCGGTCAGGTCACGGCACTGCGCGCGAGCGTGGCCGGTGCGGAAGGCGGCTGTCAGGCGGAGATCGGCACGGCCAGCGCCATGGCGGCGGCCGCGCTGACGCATATTCTCGGCGGCACGGCGCAGCAGTGCGCGGATGCGTACGCCATCGCGCTCGGCAATCTGCTTGGTCTGGTGTGTGACCCGGTCGCGGGCTTGGTCGAGGTGCCGTGCGTCAAGCGCAATGTTATCGGCGCTGTCAACGCCGTGAGCGCTGCGAACATGGCCGTTGCCGGTATCACGAGCCGCATTCCGGTCGATGAGGTCATCGACGCCATGGGCGAGGTCGGTGACGCGCTCCCGGTCAGCCTGCGTGAGACCGGTCTCGGCGGCCTTGCCGCCACACCGACCGGCCGGCAGGAGGCCGAACGGATCGCGCGTGCCGAGCACTGAATTCTTCCGCCCCGTAAGCCGGGAGACCGGCAACGGGGCGGATTTTTGTGCGAAAGGGCTTGACAGGCGAGCAAAATCACGGCAATGTATATTTATAAATGGATACGAACGACCCGCTCTGCGGGCGGAAAGGCGGAGTCATGGAATACAACAAACCGATTTCGGATATGCTCCCCGGCATGGATGTCGAGGGCTTTTATATTCTGCGCGCGGCGGCGCTCAAGACGACCAACAGCGGCAAGCCGTTTCTCAGCGGTACGATCTGCGACCGCACGGGCAGCATGGAGATCAAGATTTGGGACTACAGCGGCCCCATCGGCGCGCACCCGGAGGATACCGGCCGCGTCGTGAAGATTCGCGGCAGCGTTTCGGAATATCGCGGCGCGCTGCAGGTCAGCGTTCACCGCATCCGCATGGCTGAAGCGGCGGATAATTACGACACGTCGCTGCTTGTGCCCACGGCACCGATCGACACGGACGCCGCGCTGGCGGATGTGCAGCGGCTGGTCGCCTCGATCACGGACGCGGATTACCGCAGCGTCGCCGAGACGATGCTGGCGCGGCACCTCGACGCGTTCCGGCGCATTCCGGCCGGCAAGAGCGTGCACCACAGTTTTCTGTCCGGCCTTTTGATGCATACTTACAACATGCTGCGCACGGCGGATTTCCTCGCTGGCCTGTATTCGGAGGTCATTGACCGCAGCCTGCTGCTGACCGGCACGCTGCTGCACGACTTCGGTAAGGAGCGGGAATTTGCGTTTTCCGATCTCGGTATCGTGACGGAATATTCCACGGCCGGACAGCTCCTCGGCCATCTGGTCATGGGGGCACAGGAGGTCGCGGACGTCGCGCGCGAGCTGGAAACTCCGGAGGAAAAGTCCATGCTGCTGCAGCACCTGCTGCTCTCGCACCACGGTGAGCCGGAGTTCGGCGCGGCTGTGCGGCCTATGTGCGCCGAGGCGGAGCTGCTGTCGTACATCGACCTGATCGACAGCCGCATGGAGATCTATGCGGAAACGCTGCCGATCGTGCCGGCCGGCAGCTTCAGCGCCCGCATCTTCGCGCTGGAAAAAAAGATCTATCATCATAACTGAGGAGTTATGTCCATGTTGGCTCTGCCGTCACAAGTGCATACGGCGCTCGACCGCCTCGCGGCGGCGGGCTGGGAGGCATACGTGGTCGGCGGCGCGGTGCGCGATGCGCTGCGCGGCTGTCCGGCTGGGGACTGGGACATCACGACGAATGCCGAGCCCAAGCAGGTCGAGCGCGTCTTTGCCGGCGAGCGGCTCATCGAGACGGGGCTGAAGCACGGTACCGTGACCGTCCTGCTCGATGGTCTGCCGCTTGAGATCACGACCTACCGCGTCGACGGGGACTATACCGACCACCGGCGTCCGGACACTGTACACTTTACACGCAGTCTGCGCGAGGATTTGCTGCGCCGCGATTTTACGATGAACGCGCTCGCGTACAACCCGCGCATGGGCCTTGTGGACATCTGCGGCGGAGCGGAAGACATTGCACATGGCATTGTGCGCTGTGTGGGTGAGCCGGATCGCCGCTTTCAGGAGGACGGACTGCGCATCCTGCGCGCGCTGCGCTTTGCGTCCGTGCTCGGTTTTCAGATCGCGCCGGAGACGGCGGCAGCCATCCACCGCAGCCGCGCGCTGCTGCAGTATCTTGCGGCCGAGCGCGTGCAGAGCGAATTCACGAAACTGCTCTGCGGGCAGAACGTGGGCGCGGTGCTGCGGGAATTTGCTGATGTGTTGGCCGTTTTGATCCCGGAGCTCCAGCCGATGTTCGGCTTTGAGCAGCACAACCCGCACCACGACCGGGACGTCTGGCTTCACACGGTCGCAGTCGTGGAGCACATCCCGCCGGAGCCGGTGCTGCGCTGGGCGGCACTGCTGCACGATGTCGGCAAGCCGCCGTGCTTCTCGCACGGGCCGGACGGCGTCGGCCATTTTTACGGCCACGCGGCCAAGAGCGCCGAACTGGCGGACGCTATCCTTATGCGCCTGCGCTTTGACACGGCCGGACGCACACGCATCACGCAGCTGATCCGCTATCACGACCTGCCCGTCCCGCCGGAGCCGAAGCCGATCCGCCGGCTGATGAACAAGCTCGGCGTCGAGACCGTGCGGCAGCTCTTCGCGCTGCACATCGCCGATACCTGCGGCCAGTCGGCTATCTGTGCCGGCCGCGTGGAGGTCTACCGGCAGGCGGAGCGCGTGCTCGACGAGCTGCTCACGGCGGATGCCTGTTTCTCGCTCAAAGATCTCGCAGTCAAAGGGAATGATCTGCTCGCGCTCGGTCTGCGCGGCCGGGCGGTCGGCGCTGCGCTGCAGGCGTGCCTGGACGCGGTCATAGACGAGGTGGTGCCGAACGACAGGGCCGCGCTGCTTGCCTATGCAGCGGAAAATTTGCAGCGCTTTGCAAATTCCTGAAACTCAGGACTTGAAAAATGTGGGGTGTTGTTATAAGATGAAGGACATATTTGAATTACATTGTAATAGAATATGCGGAGAACACGGATATGGAACAGATTCGGTCGCGGAAAAATCAATATATCCTGCACCTGCGCGCGCTGGCGAAGGACAATGATGCGCGCCGGGACGCGGGGGAGTACGTCTGCGACGGCGAAAAGCTGCTGCGCGAGGCGCTGCAGTTCGGCGCGGAGGTCACGTCCGTGCTCTGGCGCGATGCGGCGGCGTTCCCGCTGCCGGACAAGGTTGCGCAGTATACGGCCGATGCCGAACTCGTCGAGTATGCCTCGCCGCTCATGCATTCGCCGGGGCCTGTCTTTACCGTGCGCATCCCGGAAATGTGTCTGCGGGAGCGGCTGCGGCACGTCATCGTGCTGGAGGGTGTGCAGGATCCCGGCAATGTCGGCACCGTCATCCGCACGGCGAACGCCCTCGGCATGGACACCGTGGTGCTTGCCGGTGCGTGTGCCGATCTCTACAGTCCCAAGACCGTGCGCGCCGCGATGGGCGCGCTCTTCCGCCAGCCGGTGCTGACGTGCACGCAGGACGAGCTGGTGCAGCTGCTGAATGCCAACGGGCTGAAGCTCTACGGCGCAGCGCTGACGGACGCGGCGCAGGACCTGCGGCGCGTGCCGCTCTCACCGGCCGCCGTGGCGATCGGCAGCGAGGGCCGCGGCCTGAGCGCGCAGCTGCTCGCACAGTGCGACGGGCAGATCATCATCCCTATGCAGCCGGGGGCCGAGTCGCTCAATGCGGCGGTGGCCGCAGCGGTCGTCATGTGGGAGATCGCCCGCGCCGGAATGTGAGGAGGCGCGCCAATGTCACAGCTGCAATACTGGGTCTGGCTGTCCATGCGCTTCGGCGTGCGCCCGAAGGTGAAGCTCGCGCTCGTGGAGCATTTCGGCACGCCGCGCGATGTATATTTTGCCACTGAAGCGGACTACCGCGTCCGTGTCCCACTGCGCCCGGAGGAGCTCCGGATGCTGCAGGACAAGGATCTGGGCGATGCCAACCGTGCGCTCGCCATCTGTGACCGGGAGCACATCCGCGTCCTGACGATCCAGGACGCGGCCTATCCGCAGCGTCTGCTGCAGATCTATGATCCGCCGCTGGTTCTCTATGTGCGCGGCACTCTGCCGCAGATCGATGACCGTGCGGCTGTCGCCGTCGTCGGTACGCGCAGCGCAACGCCGTATGGCATGCGCACGGCGCGTAAGTTCGGCTCCGAGATCGTGCGCCATGGCGGTATTCTGCTTTCCGGTCTCACCGCTGGGATCGACCGCTCGGCCGCCGAGGGTGCGCTGCACGCCGGAGGTATCTGCGTGGGCGTGTCCGGCACGGCGATCAATCTGGATTTTGCGGGCGCATGCACGCAGGAGACTGCGCGCTGCGGCGCCGTTGTGAGCGAGTTTGCGCCGAACATGTCCGTGCCGCGTTTCGGCTTCCGGCTGCGCAACCGCATTACGTCCGGTCTCGCCGTAGCGACGGTCGTGGTCGAGGCACCGGAGAAAAGCGGCGCGCTCCTGTTTGCCGACGATGCCGTTACGCAGGGCAGGGAGGTCTTTGCCGTGCCCGGCAATGCGGACTCCCGTGCCTCGGTCGGCAGCAACGCGCTGCTCAAGGACGGTGCCCGTCCGGCTACGTGTGCGTGGGACGTGCTGAGCGATTTTCGCCGCATGTTTCCCGGCACACTGCGCGAAAATATTGCGCCTGAGCCCGACATAGCGACACCTGAACCGCTGCCGGAGACGGGCAGCGGCTTTGCGCAGGTGCGCCGCCCGGTCGCGGAGAAAAGGATTGACAAGCCGCAGCCGGAGGCATATATTGACTTGGAAGCGCAGCTGAAGTCGCTCACGACCGAGCAGCTGCAGATCGTCGCGGCGATTGATGCGCCTGGCACCCAGGTGGATCTCATCATCGAAAAGACGCAGCTCCCGGCGAGCAAGGTGCTCGCGGAGCTGACTGTGCTGCAGATACGCGGCGTGGTCCGGCAGGAGCCGGGCAAACGCTTTTCATTGAATGTACGCGCAGGCACTGCGCAGGAATCATAAGGAGTTGGAGTAGACCCGATGGCAAAAGCAAAAACCGATCTGGTGATCGTCGAGTCTCCGGCGAAAGCCAGAACAATCGAAAAATATCTGGGCAGCAACTATCATGTCGTGGCCTCGATGGGGCATCTGCGTGACCTGCCCAAGAGCACTATGGGCGTGGATATCGACGGTGATTTTACGCCGCAGTACCTGCCCGTGAAAGACCGCGCTGACGTGATCGCCGACCTGAAAAAGCGCTCCAAGGCCGCCGGAACCGTCTATCTCGCGACCGACCCTGACCGCGAGGGAGAGGCCATTTCGTGGCACCTGAAGGAGCTGCTGAATCTGCCGGATGACAAGGCCAAGCGCGTGACGTTCAACGAGATCACGAAAAAGGTCGTCACCGAGAGCATCCAGCACCCGCGCGAGATCGATCAGGATCTGGTCGACGCACAGCAGGCGCGCCGCATTCTCGACCGCATCGTGGGCTATAAACTCAGCCCGCTGCTCTGGCGCAAGGTCAAGCCCGGCCTGTCCGCCGGCCGCGTGCAGTCGGTGGCCACGCGCATCGTGGTCGACCGTGAAAATGAGATCCGCGCCTTCCAGCCGCAGGAGTACTGGCTGCTTGACGCGCTGCTCGACTGTGGTGCGGGCACGTTCACGGCGCGCTTTTACGGCACGGCCGATAAGAAAATGGACGTTCCGGACGAAGCCACGGCCGATCAGATCATTGCCGCCGTGTCGGCTGAGCCGTTCCAGATCGCGAGCGTCAAGCGCGGCGAAAAGCAGCGCAGCCCGTCGCCCCCGTTCATCACCTCGACCCTGCAGCAGGAGGCTTCCCGCCGCCTGGGCATGACGCCGCGGCGCACCATGTCGGTCGCGCAGCAACTCTATGAGGGCGTGGACATCACCGACCGCGGCACGATCGGCCTCATCACCTATATGCGTACCGATTCACAGCGCCTGTCCGATGAGGCGCTCGCCGCCGCGCAGGCGTTTATTGTCGAGCACTACGGCCCGGAGTATCACCCCGGCAAGCCGCGCACATATAAGACCAAGGCCGGCGCGCAGGACGCGCACGAGGCCATCCGCCCGACGGACGTCACGCTCACGCCGGATCGCGTGCGCCATGACCTCACGCCGGAGCAGTACCGGCTCTACCGGCTCATCTGGGGCCGCTTCACGGCCTGCCAGATGGCCAACGCCGTGTATGACAACGTCGTCGTAGACGCCGGCAGTGCGGGCTATCTTTTCCGCGCCAACTATTCCGAGCAGAAGTTCGCGGGCTACACCGCCGTGTATGAAGAGGCGAAGGACGAGGAGACGAGCGAGGTGCGCCGCCCGCTGCCGTCGCTCAAGCAGGGTGACGCCGTGGATCTCAAGCAGGTCACGAAAGAGCAGCAGTTCACACAGCCGCCCGCCCGCTACACGGAGGCGACGCTCATCCGCGCCATGGAGGAGAAGGGCATCGGCCGTCCGTCCACGTATGCGCCGACGATCTCGACCATCCTCAGCCGCAACTATGTCGTCAAGGAGGGGCGCTACCTGCGCCCGACAAATCTCGGCATCGTCGTGACCGAGATGATGGAGGAATACTTCCGCAACATTGTCGATCTGAAGTTCACTGCCAACATGGAGACGGATCTCGACAAGATCGAGGCCGGCAAGATGGCGTGGAAAGACGTACTGCGCGAATATTATAAGGACTTTGACGCAAACCTCAACAACGCTGAGATCCAGCTCGAGGGCAAGCACCTCAAGGTGCCGGATGAGGAGTCGGACGAGGTCTGCCCGAACTGTGGGCGCAAGCTCGTGTATAAAAACGGCCGCTTCGGCCGCTTCCTTGCCTGCCCGGGCTATCCGGAGTGCAGCTTCACGATGCCCATCGTCGTCGAGATGCCCGGCAAGTGCCCGGCCTGCGGCGGACGTCTGCTCAAGCGCACGTCCCGCAAGGGCTTTGCCTATTACGCCTGTGAGCGCGGGCACGATTGCCCGGGACATGGCGAGGGCGAGGGCGGCGAGAACATCCAGGGCTTCATGACCTGGGACGTTCCGACGAAGGATTACTGCCCCGAGTGCGGCAAGACCATGTTCAAGCGTGCCGGCAAGGGCGCTAACAAGCCGTTTTGCATCAACCCCGAGTGCCCGAACTATCTGCCGCCCGACAAGCGCGGCTACAAGCGCAAGCCGAAACCGGCGGACGACGCGGCCGAACCCAAGGCTGAGGCCGTGCCGGAATCCAAGGAGACGAAGCCGGAGACCAAAAAACTGGCGGCGAAGAAATCCACTGCAAAAAAGCCTACTGCCAAAAAGCCCGCAGCGAAGAAAACGGCCGCCAAGAAACCGGCCGCAAAAAAGACGACGAAACCCAAGAAGGAAGCATAATTGGAAAGGCGGCCTGACCGGCCGCCTTTTTCGAGGAGGAACGCTATGACCCCAGTGACCGTGATCGGTGCGGGCCTGGCGGGATGCGAGTGCGCGTGGCAGCTGGCCGGGCGCGGCATCCCGGTGCGCCTGATCGAGATGAAACCCAAGAAAATGACCCCCGCGCACGTATCCGAAAACTTTGCCGAGCTCGTCTGCTCCAACTCCCTGCGCAGCGATGAGCTCACAAACGCCGTCGGCCTGCTCAAGGAGGAGCTGCGCCGGCTCGACTCCGTCGTGCTCGCGAGCGCGGATCATAACCGCGTCGCCGCCGGCGGCGCGCTCGCCGTGGATCGCGAGGCGTTCGCGCGCGAGATCACGGAGCGCATCTGCGCGCATCCGAACATCACCGTTGAGCGCGCCGAGGCGGACGCCATCCCGGATGGGGAGGTCGTCATCGCGACCGGCCCGCTCACGAGCGACGCCATGGCCGCCGAGATCCAGCGCCTCTGCCCGGAGTTCGACCTGCATTTTTACGATGCCGTGGCCCCCATCGTTACGCTCGAGAGCGTGGACATGGACAGCGCCTTTTTCGCCAGCCGCTACGACAAGGGCACGGCCGACTATGTCAACTGCCCCATGGATCAGGCGGAGTACACCGCCTTCGTGCAGGAGCTGCGCAATGCAAAGGAAGCGCCCATCCATGGCTTTGACGACGGCGCGGTCTTTGAGGGCTGTATGCCGGTCGAGGTCATGGCCCGCCGCGGGGAGGACACCCTGCGCTACGGCCCACTCAAGCCGGTCGGCCTGCGCGACCCGCGCACCGGGCGGGACAACTATGCCGTCGTGCAGCTCCGGCGCGACAACGCCGAGGGCACGCTGTATAACATCGTCGGTTTCCAGACGCATCTGACGTTCGGCGAGCAAAAGCGTGTCTTTTCCATGATTCCGGCGCTGCGGAACGCGGAGTTCGTGCGCTACGGCGTTATGCACCGCAACACCTATTTAAACTCCCCCCAGCTCCTTGACCGGTATTACCGGCTCCGGCGGGAGCCGCGCATCCGCTTCGCCGGACAGATGACCGGTGTCGAGGGCTATGTGGAGTCGTGCGCGTCCGGCGCGCTCGTCGGTATCGAGACGGCCGCGCAGCTGCTCGGCCTGGAGCCTGTCGATTTCCCGCAGGAAACGGCCATCGGCGCACTGTCTCTGTACATTTCCGGCGGCAGCGTCGGTGATTTTCAACCCATGAACATCAATTTTGGCATCATCACACCGCTGGATCATCGCGTGCGCGGCAAGCGCAATAAGAATGCGGAGATCTCGGCACGCAGCCTCCAGATCCTGGACGGGCTGAAACAAAAGGAGGTTTTTCATCTATGAGAATTCTTGTGGACGCAATGGGCGGTGATCTCGCCCCGGACGAGATCGTCAAGGGCGCGGTGCACGCGCAGCAGGAGCTGGGCGCGGAGATCGTGCTCGTCGGTCAGCGCGCCGCCATTGAGGCCTGCCTGCGCAACGAACAGGCCAAGCTCGAGATCATCGACGCCAGTGAGGTCATCACCATGGACGACGACCCCAGCACGGCCACCCGCCGCAAGAAGGACGCTTCCATGACGGTCGCGCTCAACATGCTGCGTGACGGCAAGGGCGACGCGGTCGTCTCCGCCGGCAGCACCGGCGCACTGCTCACCGGCGCCACGCTCATTGTCAAGCGCATCCACGGCATCCGCCGCGCGGCGCTGGCCCCCGTGCTGCCAAACGGAGACGCGGGCGTCATGCTCATCGACTGCGGCGCCAACGCCGACTGCACGCCGGAGTATCTGCTGCAGTTTGCCTATATGGGCAGCTATTATGCCCGCACCATGCTCGGCATCGCCGCGCCGCGCGTCGGCCTGCTCAGCAACGGCACCGAGGATCACAAGGGTTCGGAGCTCCAGCACGAGACGTTCCCGCTGCTCAAGGCGGCGGACGCCGCCGGCCGCATCCGCTTTGTCGGCAATGTTGAGGCGTCGCAGGTGTTCAGCGGCGACGTGGACGTCGTCGTCACGGACGGCTTCACCGGCAACGTGCTGCTCAAGGGCATCGAGGGCAGCATCAAGTACATGACGCGCCAGCTCAAGGGCATTTTCATGAAAAACTTCAAGACCAAGATGGCCGCCCTTGCCATCAAGGACGAGTTCCACGCGCTCAAGGCCTCGCTCGACCCGAATGAAGTCGGCGGCACAGCCATGCTCGGCATCAGCAAGCCTGTCATCAAGGCGCACGGCTCGTCTGATGCGCGTGCGATCTACAATGCCATCCGCCAGGCGATCGCCTTTGCCGATTCCGGCATCATTGACGACATCACGGCCAATATTTCCTACATGCGTGTGGACAAGCACGCGGCGAAGGAGTGCGACTGATGGAGGCGCTGGAGGCCCGCCTGGGCTACACGTTCCGCGACCGGCGGCTGCTAGAGCATGCGCTTATGCACAGCTCCTATGCCAATGAGAACCGCGCGCGGGGCTATACCAGCAACGAGCGGCTCGAGTTTCTGGGCGATTCCGTGCTCGGCATGGTCACGGCGACGCGGCTCTATCAGCTCTATCCCGACATGCCGGAGGGAAAGATGAGCCGTCTGCGTGCCGAACTCGTCTGCGAGCAGGCGCTGCACGGCGTGGCGCTTACGCTGCATCTGGGCGACTATATCCGCCTTGGCCACGGGGAGGAGCGCAGCGGCGGCAGAGAGCGGCCGTCCATCCTTGCCGACGCGGTGGAGGCAATCATCGCCGCCATGTATCTTGACGGCGGGCTCGAGCCTGCGCAGCGCTTTATCCTCACGCATATCCTCAACGGTCTGGCCGAGGGGGAGATCCACCACGTCGAGGACTACAAGACAGAGCTGCAGGAGCGCGTGCAGCGCCGCGCCGGGCAGACGCTTTCCTATACCGTCTGCGCCGAGAGCGGCCCGGACCACAACAAGACGTTCACCATGGCCGTGCTGCTCAACGGAAGCGAAATCGGCCGCGGCACCGGCCGCACGAAAAAGGAGGCGGAGCAGTCCGCCGCCCGGTGCGCGCTTGAACAGATGACGCAATAACGGCATGCAGCCGCCTGGAACCAACAGGCGGCTGCATTTTTTCACATCTGAAAAAATGCGCTCCGGCCGTTGCAAAATGGCATTTTTGGCGGTATACTCTACTTTGTATTACTTTGATTTGATATATCAACGGCGTCCTTGCACGTGCAGGCGCCGGATATGCGAGGGATTTTGTGTACTTAAAAGCATTGGAGATCCAGGGCTTCAAGTCCTTTCCGGACAAGACGCGCCTGAATTTTGACCAGGAGATCACGGCAATCGTCGGCCCGAACGGGAGCGGCAAGTCGAACATATCGGACGCCATTCTGTGGGTCATGGGCGAGCAGCGCACGAAAACGCTGCGCGGCGGCAAGATGGAGGACGTCATCTTCGGCGGCACAGAAAAGCGCAGCCCCATGGGCTTTGCGCAGGTGTCGCTCATCCTAGACAACAGCACCGGCATCTTCGACACCGAAAACACCGAGGTCATGATCACCCGCCGCTATTACCGGAGCGGCGAGAGCGAATATTATATCAACCGCGAGGCATGCCGCCTGCGCGACATCAATGAGCTGCTCATGGACACAGGCCTCGGCCGCGATGGGTACTCGATCATCGGGCAGGGCCGCATCGCCGAGATCGTCTCCGGCAAGAGCAACGAGCGCCGCGAGATCTTTGAGGAAGCGGCCGGCATCTCGCGCTACCGCTACCGCAAGGAGGAGTCGGAGCGCAAGCTCGCCCGCACGGAGGAAAACCTCCTGCGCATCAACGACAAGGTCGATGAGCTGGAGCTGCAGGTCGAGCCCCTGCGCAAGCAGGCCGAGACGGCGAAGAAGTACCTCCGCCTGCGCGACGAGCTCAAAAGCGCGGAGGTCTCCGTCTGGATGGAGACGCTCGACCGGCTGCACGCGCAGGCTGAGACCGTGAACCGCGATTATCAGACCGCGAAGGAAAACCTCGCCGGCGCACAGCGCGAGCTCGAGCAGCTCTATGCAGCGTCGGAGAATATCGCGCAGAAGATGCGCGAGAAGGATCTGGAGTCCGAGCGCACACGCGAGCAGATCTCCGAGGCTGAGAGTGCCGCCGCCGAGTGCGAGAGCGCCGCGGCCGTCGTGCGCACGAACCTGCAAAACAGCGCCGACAGCATCGCGCGCCTGCGTGTGGAGGTGTCCGAGCAGGCCGACCGTGCCAGCGCCCTGCAGGCGCAAATCGATGCGCAGCAGCGCCGTCTGCAGGAGATCGAGGCCGAAAAGACGCAGCATGCGCAGGAGATCCGATCCGTGCTAGACGAGATCGACCGCAATGCGGCGTCCTCCGGTGCGGCCGAGCGCGCGTATACGGAGCTGCTTGCCAAAGAGAGCGAGCAGAGTAACGCACTGGCCGAGTGCCGCACGCGCATCACGCTCCTGGCCGACAAATCGCAGGAGCTGCTCGATCAGGAAAACGCCGTCGCCACTGCCGCCGCGGAAGCGGCTGAGCATCTGGCGGCATTGGAGGCACAGGCGCAGGAAAAGCAGACCGCGCAGCAGCAGGCCCGCACCGCGTGCGATGCCCTGCGCGCGGAACAAAGGGAAAAGACCCAGCATCTTTCCGCCTGTGAGCAGGCGCTCACAAAACAGCAGGAGCGGCTGTCCGGGCTGACGGTCGACCTGCGCAGCACCGAGTCGCGCATCCATATGCTCACCGAGATGGAAAAAGACTTCGAGGGCTACAACCGCGCGGTCAAGGCCGTCATGCATGCGGCCGAAAAGGGGACGCTGCGCGGCGTGCGCGGCCCGGTCGCAAACCTGATCAAGACCGGCGACCGCTACGCCCTCGCCATCGAGACGGCGCTCGGCGCCGCGGCGCAGAATATCGTCGTCGATACGCAGAGCTGCGGCGCGCAGGCCATTGAGCTCCTGCGCCGGCGCGAGACCGGCCGCGCGACGTTCCTGCCGCTCGATACCATTCGCCCCATGCACTTAAACAGCGTGCCGGATCAGGAGCCGGGCTATGTCGGTGTGGCCGACACGCTGGTCACCTGCGCCGCCGCTTACCGCAATATTGTCAGCAATCTCCTTGGCCGCACCGTCGTGGCCGAGACGATGAAAGACGCCATCGCCATCTCCAGGCGTTATGACCACCGCTACCGCATCGTCACGCTCGACGGGCAGCTCGTCAATGCCGGCGGCTCACTCACCGGCGGCAGCGCCGCCAAGGGCAGCGGCATCCTCTCGCGCGCAAATGAGCTCAAGCGCCTGCGCGCAGCGCTGGATACGCTCACGCTGGAGAAAAAACAGCGCGAGGCCGAGCTTGAGGACGCGCAGGCGGCACGCGACACCGCGCACGCGCAGCTCGACACTGCGCAGGCGCAGCTGGAGCAGGCGGTCGAGACGCTGCACAAGGCGGAGTCCGAGGCGGCGCAGGTCGCGCTGCTGAAAAACGCCGCGCAGGAGACCATCGCGGGGCAGAATGCGTCCATCGACGCCTGCCGCGCGCAGCAGAAGGCAAATCAGGACCGCATCACGGCCGCCCGCGCCGACGCGGCGGCGGCGGAGCAGGCACTTGACGAACTCCGCGCCGAGCGCGATCAGAGCGAGCTGGGCCGCGGCGCGTTTGACCGCCGCCGTCAGGAACTGGCCGACCGGCTGGCCGGCCTGCGGGCGGAGTCGGCGTCCCTGGACGCTGAACGTGAGACCATCACGCGCACCACACAGCAGATCCACGACCTCTTTGAGGAAATGACCGGCGACCGCACGGCCCGCCTCGCCCAGATCGAGCAGGCAGAAGCCGGCACGCAGCAGCTGCAGCAGACCCTGCAGATGCACGAGCGCCGCCTGGCCGAGCTGCGCCAGCGCGCAGAGACACTGCGCAGCGAGCTCGCCGCGTGTAGCAGCCGCAAGCTGGAGCTCGAGGGCCAGCGCACACGCACCGACCGCGACGCGCAGGCACGCAACCGTGACCTGTTGGATATGCAGGGGCTCGTGTCACGCTTCGAGCAGAAAAAGCTCTCGGCCGATATGGAGGAAAAGCAGATCCTCGATAAGCTGTGGGACAATTATGAGCTCAGCCGCACGGCGGCCGAGGCCTTGCGCCAGCCGATCGAGAACATGACGAAGGCCAACCGGCAGATCGCCGAGTTGCGGCGCAATATCGGCGCGCTGGGCACGCCGAACATTGGCGCGATCGACGAATTCACGCGCGTGAACACGCGCTATACCTTCCTCACCGGCCAGCGGGACGACATTCTCAAGGCCAAGCGCGAGCTGACCGGCATCATCGCCGACGTGACGGGGGAGATGGAGGGCATCTTCACCACGCAGTTTCAGGCGATCGACCAGGCGTTCCGCCAGACGTTTCTGGAGCTGTTCGGCGGCGGCAAGGCCGCGCTCGTGCTCGAGGATCCAGAGCATGTGCTCGACAGCGGCATCGAGATCAAGGTGCAGCCGCCCGGCAAGGCACTCTCGACGTTGAGCCTGATGTCCGGCGGCGAGATGGCGTTCGTGGCCATCGCGCTCTACTTTGCCATTTTGAAGGTGCGGCCGACGCCGTTTTGCGTCATGGACGAGATCGAGGCTGCACTCGACGAGGCGAACGTTACGCGCTATGTGCAGTATATGCGCCGCCTCGCCAAGAACACGCAGTTTCTCGTCATCACGCACCGCCGCGGTACCATGGAGGAGGCCGACCATCTGTTCGGCGTGACCATGCAGGAAAAAGGCGTATCCCGCGTCATCGAGCTTTCGCTGGATGAAGCGGCTAAAACCATATCGTAACGGAGAAGATAGTTCTATGGGATTTTTTGATAAGATCAAACAGGGCCTGACCAAGACCAAGACGAAGATGGACGCCCAGCTGACCGGCATTTTTGCCGCCTATGAGCCGGGCGACGAGGAATTTTTCGAGGACCTTGAGGAAACGCTCATCCTCGCCGACACCGGCGTGGAGACGACGACCAAGGCCATCGCGCAGCTGCGAAAAGCCATCGAGCTTAAGAAGCTGCGCACCGGCGCCGAGGTGAAAAAAGAGTTCGTGCAGATCCTCACGCGCATCCTCAAGGTGCAGGACACCATGCTCCTGCTTACGACGCAGCCGTCGGTCGTACTCGTCGTCGGCGTCAACGGCGTCGGCAAGACGACGACGATCGGCAAGCTCGCCGCCCAGCTCAAGAAAGAGGGCAACCGTGTGCTCCTCTCGGCGGCGGATACGTTCCGCGCCGCCGCAGCCGACCAGCTCACCGTCTGGGCGCAGCGCGCGGGCGTGGATATTGTCAAGCATGAAGAGGGCTCCGACCCTGCTGCTGTGGTGTTCGACTCCATTCAGGCAGCGAAGGCCCGCGGCACGGACGTCGTCATCATCGATACCGCCGGCCGCCTGCACAACAAGGCAAACCTCATGAACGAGCTCAATAAGATCACCCGCGTCATCCGCCGTGAGCTGCCGGAGGCCGACATCGAAACACTTATGGTGCTCGATGCCACGACCGGCCAGAACGGCCTCATCCAGGCCAAGCAGTTTCTCGACACGGCCGACCTCACCGGCATCGTGCTCACGAAGCTCGACGGCACAGCCAAGGGCGGCATCGTCTTTGCCATCGCAAACGACCTGCAGCTGCCGGTGAAATACGTTGGCGTCGGCGAGCAGATCGACGACCTGCTCGAGTTCAAGCCCGCGGAATTTGTGGAGGCGCTGCTGTCATGATCCTTGCAAGCAACAACGCACATAAGCTTGAGGAGTTTCGCGCCATCTTTGCGGACATGGGCATTGAGATCATCCCGCAGAGCGCGGCCGGCTGCCACTTCGAGGTGGACGAGACGGGGGAGACCTTCGAGGAAAACGCCTATCTGAAGGCCATCGCCGTCACTCGCGCGACGGGGCAGCCTGCCGTCGCGGACGATTCCGGCCTCATGGTCGATGCGCTCGGCGGCGCGCCCGGCGTGCACTCGGCGCGTTATACCGGCCGGCACGAGGACTCGGACGCTGCGCGCTATACGCTCCTGCTCCATAACCTCGGCGACCGCACCGACCGCACGGCCCGGTTTGTGTCGTGCATCTGCTGCACGTTCCCGAACGGCGATGTCCTGCGTGCCCGCGGCACCTGCGAGGGCAGCATCCTGTTCGCCCCGCGCGGGGAAAACGGCTTCGGCTATGACCCGGTGTTTCAGCCGGACGGCTATGCCTGCTCCATGGCGGAACTGCGTCCGGAAGAGAAAAACGCCATTTCCCACCGCGGGAATGCGCTCAAAATCCTGAAAGAAGAATTGAGGAACTACTATGCTGACAAGTAAACAGCGCGCCCAGCTGCGCGGCCTCGCTGCGACGGAGGACACCATTGTCCACATCGGCAAGGGCGGCATCACGGAAAACATCATCACCCAGATGAGCGACGCGCTCAAGGCGCGTGAGCTCGTCAAGGGCCGCGTGCTCGAAAACTCGCTCCTGACCGCGCGCGAGGCGTGCGACCAGCTCGCCGAGGTCTGCCGCGCCGAACCCGTGCAGGTCATTGGCTCGAAGTTCGTGCTCTATAAGCGCAATGAGCAGAAGCCGAAGATCGAGCTCGTGAAAAAGGCGAAAAAATGAAGATCTGCATCTATGGCGGCAGCTTCAACCCGCCACATCTGGGACATACGGCCGCGCTGCGCGCGGTGCGCGCGGCGATCCGGCCGGATCTGACGCTTGTCATCCCGGACCGTATCCCGCCGCACAAGAAGCTCACGGCGGGCAGCCCGGAGCCGGCGGAGCGCCTGCTCATGACGATGCTGGCCTTCTCCGGCGAGCCGGGCGTGGAGGTCTCCGACATGGAGCTGCACCGCTCCGGCAAGAGCTACACGGCCGACACTGTGCGCGAGCTGCGCGCGTGCAATCCGGATGCGGAGCTGTATCTCGTCATCGGCACGGATATGCTCACGACGTTCGAGGAGTGGTATGATTTTCGGTATCTGCTCGGGCAGGTGACGCTCGTCGCGCTCGCCCGCACGGGCGATGAGCACGCGGAAGTGGAGCGCTTCAGCGCTTACCTGCGCGAGACGTATGGCGCCCGCGTTATCGCCCTGCCGGCCGAGCCGATCCCGGTCACGAGCACGACCGTGCGTGCGCTGCTGCCGCAGCGGCGGGGCAGCGAGTACCTTGCACCCAATGTGTATGCACACATCATCCAGCAGCGGCTCTATGGCGCAAAGCCCGATCTCAACTGGCTGCGCGAACAGGCTTACCCCATGCTCAAGCCGCGTCGCATCTCCCACGTCTGGGGCTGCGAGCACGAGGCGCGCCGGCTCGCCGAGCGCTGGGGCTGCGACCCGGATGCTGCTGCAGAGGCCGGAATTCTGCACGATTGCACGAAAAAATTAGAGCTATCTGACCAATTGCTATTGTCTGAAAAATATGGTATCATAAACGACACGGTCGAAACGGCCAACACCAAGCTCCTGCACGCCAAAACCGGCGCTGCCGTGGCCAAGGACCGTTTCGGCGTGCCGCTTGAGATAGAAAACGCCATCCGCTGGCACACGACCGGAAAACCCGATATGACCACGCTCGAAAAGGTCCTGTATATGGCCGACTACATTGAGCCGTCGCGGGATTTTGACGGCGTGGACGAGCTGCGGCGGCTCGCTTACACCGATCTCGACGCGGCTATGGTGCTGGGGCTGAAGATGAGCCTCGAGGATCTGGAGGCCGGCGGCATCACACCGCACGAGAACACGGTGCAGGCATTAAACTGGTATCAGGGCAGGGAAAAAGAATATGAAAAGACGACAGAGTGACGATCGCTATCCGGGTGCTTACGGCGGATATGACGATCAGGGTTACGACCGTTACGACGGTGGCTATGACGATGGATACGACGACGGCAGCGGCTTTCAGGACGACCCGTTTTCCGAGGCGTCGGCGGCGATGAATCACCGCGTGCAGGCGCAGCAGTCGCAGGCCAGGCGCCAGAAAAAGAAAAAAGTGCGCATCACGGTCATCGTGGTCGTGGTGCTGGCGCTGCTGATCGGCGAGTTTGCGATCCTGATGAACCACTGGGTCAGCCCACCGAGTCTGACCGGCGGCCTGAGCGACGGCAATCCGGACGACGGTGTGGATGTCAGCACCGACGGCCGCAAGAAGGGGTGCTACACGTTCCTTATCGCCGGCAAGGACCGCGCGGCCGGCCTGACGGACACGGTGCTCGTCGGTATGCTCGACACGGAGAACAAGTCTCTGAAATTTGTCAGCATCCCGCGTGACACAGCTGTGAATGTGGCCTACCGGCCCAAAAAGATGAACCAGTATTACGCCGCGGCCGAGAACAACGGCAAGGACGGCGTGGAGGCGCTCATCGGCGGCGCGGAGCAGATTCTCGGCTACCGGGTCGACAGTTATGCGCTCTTTGACGTGGAGGTGTTCGTCGAACTCATTGACGCCATGGGCGGTATCGACTTCGACGTCCCAGTTGATATGGACTATGACGATCCCAGTCAGAACCTGAGCATCCACGTGCAGAAGGGCTATCAGCACCTCAATGGCTATCAGACCATGGGCGTGTTCCGCTTCCGCAACACGTATGCCAACGGCGACATCGGCCGCATCGACGTGCAGCACCAGATGCTCAAGGCCATGATGAGCCAGTTTTTGAAGCTGCACAACATCCCCAACCTCAACAAACTCATTGACATCTATGAGAAGGAAGTCACCACGAACCTGTCGGCAGGCAACGTGATGTTCTACGTCAAGGAGTTTTTGAAGCTCGATGAAAGCGCCATCTCGTTTGAGACGATTCCGGCCAACTACAACGGCGTGAAAAATGGCATGTCCTACGTGTTCATCCACGTGGACGAGTGGCTGGAGTATCTCAACACCTGGCTCAACCCGTATACAACGGAGATCACGTCCGCGAATGTGGACATTCTCTATGAATCCAATGGGCAGGTCGTGGCCACTTCCGGCACCGTCCAGGGCCCAAACAAATGGTAACGAAAAGGAAGGATGTAGCATTATGATGCCTGCTAACGAGCTCGCTGCGGTCATCGTCAAGGCGCTGGACGCAAAAAAGGGCGAGAACATTCAGCTGCTCAAGACCCGGGAACTGACGACGCTGGCGGACTATTTTGTCATCTGCACGGCCAGCTCCTCGACGCACGTCAAGACGCTGACCGACGCTGTGGAAGCGGCGGCGGACGACGTGGGCGAACCGGTCCTACGCCGCGAGGGGCACCGCAGCGGCAGCTGGGTCCTGCTCGACTACGGCTGCGTGATCGTGCACGTGTTCCAGGACGAGGCACGCAAGTTTTATGATCTGGAGCGTCTCTGGAGTGACGCAGAGGTCGTGGACATCTCCGACATGCGCGCCTGAGCACCAAAAGAAAACCAACCGGGGCGACGATCGTGCCGCCCCGCAATCTACTTATGATTTTTTGATTTTTCAGAGAGAAGTGAATGCAATGAAGTACGATTTCCAGGCGATCGAGAAGAAATGGCAGGCGCGCTGGGAGGAAGAAAAGCCCTTCGCAGCCCTTACCGGTGACCCGCGGCCGAAGTTTTACGGTCTGATCGAGTTCCCGTACCCCTCCGGTCAGGGCCTGCACGTCGGCCACCCGCGCCCGTTTACGGCGATGGACATCATCTGCCGTAAGCGCCGGATGCAGGGCTACAACGTTCTGTTCCCGATCGGCTTTGACGCGTTTGGCCTGCCGACTGAGAACTACGCCATCAAGAATCATATCCACCCGGCCATTGTGACAAAAAACAACATCGCCAACTTTACCAAGCAGCTCAAGATGCTTGGCTACAGCTTTGACTGGGACCGCGCGGTCGATACGACGGATCCGAGCTATTACAAGTGGACGCAGTGGATCTTCCTGCAGATGTTCAAGCACGGTCTGGCCTACAAGACCACGATGCCGGTTAACTGGTGCACGAGCTGCAAGTGCGTGCTTGCGAACGAAGAGGTTGTCAACGGCGTCTGCGAGCGCTGCGGCAGCGAGGTCGTGCGCAAGGAGAAGAGCCAGTGGATGCTCGCCATCACGAAGTACGCTCAGCGCCTGATCGACGATCTGGACGATGTGGATTACATCGAGCGCGTCAAGACCCAGCAGCGCAACTGGATCGGCCGCTCCACAGGTGCCGAGATCACGTTCAAGACCAACGTCGGTGACGACATCACCGTCTATACCACCCGTGCTGATACGCTCTTCGGCACGACGTACATGGTCATCTCGCCGGAGCACCCGCTTCTCAAGCAGTGGCAGCCGCACATCGCCAACTGGGACGCCGTCGCCGCGTATCAGGAAGAGGCTGCGCATAAGTCCGATTTTGAGCGCGGCGAACTCAACAAGGAAAAGACCGGCGTTCGGCTCGAGGGTATTGAGGTCATGAACCCCGTGACGCATAAGGCGCTGCCCATGTTCGTCTCGGACTACGTTCTCATGGGCTACGGCACCGGCATCGTCATGGGCGTTCCGGGCCACGACCAGCGCGACTGGGAGTTCGCTACGAAGTTCGGCCTGCCGATCGTCGAGGTCGTTGCCGGCGGCGACGTGACGAAGGAAGCCTTCGTCGCCAAGGATGACAGCGCCGTTATGGTCAACTCTGGCTTCCTCAACGGCATGACCGTCAAAGAAGCCATCCCCGCCATGAAGAAGTACGTCGTGGAGCAGGGCATCGGCAAGGAAAAGGTCAACTACAAGCTGCGTGACTGGGTCTTCAGCCGCCAGCGTTACTGGGGCGAGCCGATCCCGCTCGTCAACTGCCCGAAGTGCGGTTGGGTGCCGATCCCGGAGGATCAGCTCCCGCTCGTGCTCCCGCAGGTGGACAGCTATGAGCCCACCGACGACGGCGAGAGCCCGCTGAGCAAGATGACCGACTGGGTCAACACCACCTGTCCGCAGTGCGGCGGCCCCGCCAAGCGCGAGACCGATACCATGCCGCAGTGGGCCGGCTCGAGCTGGTACTTCCTGCGTTATATGGATCCGCACAATGATAAAGAACTCGCTTCCAAGGAAGCGCTGGAGTACTGGAGCCCGGTCGACTGGTACAACGGCGGCATGGAGCACACCACGCTCCACCTGCTCTACAGCCGTTTCTGGCACAAGTTCCTGTATGATATTGGCGTTGTGCCGACCAAGGAGCCGTATCAGAAGCGTACAAGCCACGGCATGATCCTCGGCGAGGGCGGCGAGAAGATGTCCAAGTCCCGCGGCAACGTTGTCAACCCCAACGACATTGTCGACCAGTACGGCGCGGACACCATGCGTCTGCACATCATGTTCATCGGCGACTTTGAGAAGGCTGTCACCTGGTCCAACGAGGCCGTCAAGGGCTCGAAGCGCTTCCTCGACCGCGTCTGGAATCTGGCGGAGAGCTGCACGGACGATCTGGCCATTTCGGACAAGAATGAGGCGATCATCCATAAGACCATCAAGAAGGTCACGGAGGACATTGACGAGCTGAAGATGAATACTGCCATCGCGTCCATGATGACCATGGCTAACGAGTTTGCCGCCAACGGCTGCACGAAGGGCGACATGGAGCAGCTGCTGCTCCTGCTCAGCCCGTTTGCACCGCATATCGTCGAGGAGCTCTGGGAGCGGCTCGGCTTTGCCGCCAAGTACGGCAAGATGTGCTGCCAGTGTGACTGGCCGAGCTATGACGAGGCCAAGACGGTCGAAACGACCGTCACCATGGCTGTGCAGGTGCTCGGCAAGCTCAAAGGCACCGTCACCGTGGCCAAGGACAGCGACCAGCAGGCCGTCGTCGAAGCGGCGTTGCAGCTCGATAAGGTCCAGCGCCAGATGGAAGGTATGCAGATCGTGAAGGTCATCCACGTCCCGAACAAACTCGTTAACCTGATTTTGAAGCCGAAGGCCTAACTTCATCTTGACATCTGCGATCATTGCAATTATAATATTAACGCTAAAGCCATGCATGATGGCCCTTGAAGCGCCGCAAGGCGTATTTGGAGGGAGGGAATAAAATGTCTGAAATCTACGTCAAGGAGAATGAGTCTCTGGACAACGCGCTCAAGAGATTTAAGCGCAGCTGTGCCAAGGCTGGCGTCATGTCTGATCTGCGCCGCAAGGAGTACTACCAGAGCCCCAGCGTTCGTCGCCGCAAAAAGTCGGAGGCTGCACGCAAGAACAAGAATAAGCGTTACTACTAATGCAACCAAAAAATCCTGCATCCGAGGATGCAGGATTTTTCTTTGCCTTTTCAGGCCTGCGGTTCGTATACCGGCAGATCCACATACGTTGGTGTGTGCTTCATGGCGGGGATGAGTACATCGATAGCGTCCGCCATGCGCAGCTTGAGCGTGGAGGTGTTGATGCACGGGTGGCAGCAGAGATACGCATCCTTCAGCAGGTCGCGGTCGATGAGCAGGCGCACACGCCCGTCATGGTCATTCATCAGCCCCAGCACGCTCACGGAGCCGGGCGTGATGTCCAGCAGCTCGAGCATATGCTCCGGCGCTGCGAATGACAGCCGCGCACTGCCGATCTGGTGCGAGAGATCCTTCGTGCGAAACGGCTTGTGCCCCGGCATCAGAAGCAGGTAAAATGCCGTCTGCTGCCGGTTCGTGAGAAAGAGATTCTTGCAGATCCCGGCACCGAGCACGTCCTCCACGGCGGCGCAGGCCTCGATCGTGTCGGCAGCGTCGTGATCGGCCCGGTCATAGGTGAGGCCCAGCCGGTCGAGCAGGTCATAGCAGCGCAGCTCCTTGTCCAGCCGCTGCCCGCTTGCTGGGCGGCCGTGATATAAATTCTGGTCAACATACATGGCGGTAACTCCTTAAAAATCGGTCTGCCGCCATTATAGCGGCTTTGGCGTGTGGGTTCAAGTCCCGCATGTCCGGTTGACAGGGCGGTGTGAAACGGGTACAATATACACTGTGAAACTGTGCAGAAAGGAACGTCCCATGGCATATCAGCTCATCGCCGTCGATATGGACGGCACATTGCTCAATTCCAATAAGGAGATCACACCGCGCACGGAGGCTGCCGTTACCGCTGCACTCGCGCGCGGGTATCACGTCGTCATGACGACCGGCCGCTGCTACCGGCAGATCGTGCCGTACATGGCGCTGTTTCCGGCCATGCGCTATGCTATCACGTCCAGCGGTGCCGCCGTGGCTGACTGCGCGCAGGATCGGATCATTTCGGCGCAGGACCTCCCGGCAGATGTCGCGGCGGAGCTTGTCCGCGCGTTCGAGGGGCTCGACGGCTTCCCGATCATCTTCTCCAATGGCGAGGCACTCTATCGTCCGGAGCTGCTTGATGATCCGCAGCGCTTTGGCATGGATGCCTATGTGGACAATTTCAAATCCCACTGTACGGCCTGTGAGACGATGGAGCAGCGCTTTCTCGCTGCGCCCTATCCGGTGGAGAAGCTGGATTTTTACTTTGTGGATTCTGCCGAGCGCGCCAGGTTTCTCGCGCGCGTGCAGGATGTGCACGCCTGGGTCGTCCCGTGCGAGAGCGCGGGCGTGGAGGTCAACGCCATCGGCGTCGATAAGGGGAGCGGTCTGCAGGCGCTGTGCCGCTGCCTGAACATCCCCATCAGCGCCACGATCGCCATCGGCGATTCGGAAAACGACCGCCCGCTCCTGCGGGACGCCGGCCTGCCGCTCGCGATGGGCAACGCCATCGCGGACGTGAAGGACGCGGCACGGTACGTCATGCCCGACTGTGACCATGACGGTGTGGCCGAGGCGATTGAGCGCTTTCTGCTTGCGCAAAGTTGACCGGGCGCGCGAAGCGTTGTATGATAAAAATGCCCCATTTGCGGGACAGTGTAACAGGAGGCAGTGTCCATGGACAACATTCAGCAGCTGAAACAGTGGATCGACGGCAGCGACCGGATCGTGTTTTTCGGCGGTGCCGGCGTCTCGACCGAGAGCGGCATCCCGGATTTCCGCAGTGTGGACGGCCTGTATAACCAGAAATATGATTATCCGCCAGAGACGATCCTGAGCCACTCCTTCTTCATGGCGCATCCGGAGGAGTACTACAAATTCCACCGTGACAAGCTCGTCGTTGACGGGGCCAGGCCCAACCGTGCCCACCTGCGCCTGGCGGAACTGGAGCGCGAGGGCAAGCTGCAGGCGGTCATCACGCAGAATATCGACGGTCTGCATCAGGCGGCCGGGAGCAAAAATGTGCTCGAGCTGCATGGCAGCATCCACCGCTGCTACTGCATGCGCTGCGGCCGGCCGTATCCGGCGGAGCGCGTCAATCACGGCACCGGTGTGCCGCACTGTGACTGCGGCGGCATCATCCGGCCGGACATCGTGTTTTATGAGGAGTGCCTGGACGACGATGTCGTGTCCAGGGCAGTCCATTACATCCGCGAGGCGGAGGTGCTCATCGTCGGCGGCACGTCGCTGGCCGTGTACCCCGCAGCCGGACTTTTGAATTACTACCGGGGCAATAAGCTGGTGCTCATCAACCGCAGCGCCACGCCGTATGACGATCAGGCGAATCTCATCATCCATGAGAAGATCGGCGAAGTCTTTGCCCAGGTATAACGGAGGAAACAGGTTTTCATGCGAATTGACGTAATGGGCGTCGGGTTTGACAGCCTGACGATGGACGAAGCGGTCGCGCGTGCGCGCGACCTGATGGCGGAGCGGCGCGCGGCCTATGTCGTCACGCCGAATCCGGAGATTGTGATGCTCTGCCGCGAAGATCCTGCGGCCATGCAGGCCGTGCAGGGGGCGGACCTTGTCCTGCCGGACGGCATCGGCGTGATCTACGGCGCAAAAATTCTCGGCACGCCGCTGCGCGCAAAGCTGCCGGGTATCGACTTTGCCTCGGCGCTGATGGCACAGATGGGGCAGGATGGCAAGAGCGTGTTCCTGCTCGGTGCCAAGCCCGGTGTCGCAGATGCGGCGGCGGAGAAAATGCGCACGCGCTTTCCCGGCCTCGTCATCGCCGGGACGAACGACGGCTATTTTCAGAATGATGACCCCGTGGTGGAAAAAATCAACGCCGCGCAGCCGGATCTGCTGCTCGTGTGCCTTGGCGCGCCGAAGCAGGAACTCTGGATGCAGCGCAACGCACCGCGTCTGCGCGTCGGCCTCATGGCAGGACTCGGCGGCAGTTTGGACGTGTTCGCCGGCAATGTCAAGCGCGCCCCAAAGTTTTTCCAGAAGCTCGGGCTCGAGTGGTTTTACCGGCTCCTCAAGGAGCCGAAGCGCATCGGCCGCATGATGAAGCTGCCGAAATTCCTGTTTGCGGCCATCGGCTGCAAACTCCGGGGGAAGAAACACCATGGCGAAGGGTAAACTGATTGTACTGGAGGGCATTGACGGCAGCGGAAAATCCGCGCAGTACCGCCGCCTGTGCGCTCGTTTTGACGAGATGGGCATGGCCTATCACCACATCGTCTTTCCGCGCTACGACCAGGAGTCGTCGGCGCTCATCCGCATGTATCTCAACGGCGCGTTCGGCGCGCACCCGTCGGATGTCAATGCGTATGCCGCGTCCACGTTCTTCGCGGTCGACCGCTACGCGTCTTACCGTACCGACTGGGGCGAGATCTATGAAAACGGTGGCCTGATCCTCTCCGACCGCTACACGACTTCGAACGCCATCCATCAGGGTTCCAAGCTCCCGGAGGCGGAGCTGCCGGCTTTCTTCGACTGGCTGTACGATCTGGAGTATGGCAAGATGGGCCTGCCGCGTCCGGATCTGGTGCTCTATCTGGATGTCGACCTGCCGACCTCGCTCAAGCGGATGCAGCACCGGCAGGAAAAGCACAACACCAAGGCCGATATTCACGAGCAGGACGTGGCCTATCTGGAAAACTGCCTGCGCATCGGCCGCCTCGCTGCCGCGCATTACGGCTGGACGGTCGTGCCGTTCATGAAAGACGGCGCGGAGCGCGAGCTGGAAGAAAAGCACGAGGAGATCTTCTCCATCATCCGCAGCGCGCTGTGAGCATTTCCGGGGAAAAGGCTGCCCTGCGCGCGGACCTGCGCGCCCGGCTTTCACAGGGCGACCCGGCAGATCACGCCGCGTGCGATGTGCGCATCACGCAGCAGGTGCTCTCGCTGCCAGCGTTTCAGGCGGCGGAGCGGATCTTTGCCTACTGCAGCGTTGTGCCCGAGGTGGACACGCATGCCATCCTTGCGCAGGCGCGGCGGCGCGGCAAGACGGTCGCGCTTCCGGTCACGCAGCCGGATGGGCGAATGCAGTTTGCGCGCTACGACGGCGCGCTCGTGCCCGGGCGCTACGGCATTCCGGAACCGCCGCGCAGCGCGCAGGTTATGCTGCCGCAGCCCGGCGACCTGGTGCTCGTCCCGGCGCTGGCATATGACCGCGCGGGGCGGCGCCTTGGCCGCGGAGGCGGGTACTATGACCGCTTTCTGTCGTGCGTGGACTGCTGCACCGTCGGCCTGATCCGCGCGGCATTCTTGTTCGATACGCTGCCGGCCGAATGGAACGATGTGCCGGTTTCTGCCGTCATAACCGAGGATGGCGTTTTGCTCCCACAGGAAAAACCGGGGCTCCCGGAGGAGCCCCGATCGATACCGACCCGTTAGCAGCCGCAGCCGCAGCCGTTATTGTTGTTCTCGCAGCCACAGTTGCCCCAGCCGCCGCAGCAGAAGAGCAGGATCAGAATGAGGATGATCCAGAGACAGCTATTATTATTTCCGCAGCACATAACCAAAACCCTTTCTCCGCGCAACTGATTTTTGCGTGGCCAGATCCCGCGCGGTGCATGGATCTGGCGCGATGTTTTCCGGCGTGACCGGAGAAACGGCGCCGTTTCCGTCCGTCGCCTTATCTTATGCCCCTCGGGGCAGGGGGGTTCCTCCGCCAAGCGGGCGGCAGGGACGAATTCCATGTTGACAGGGAGACCGAACCATGTCTGATCACTTTAAGAACTTTGATGAGCTGTTCCGCGATGAGCGGGATTCGTCCCGTCCGCAGCGTCCGGCCCAGCAGCGTCCGGCAGCTGCACAGCCTGCCCACCGCCGCCCGGCCCAGCCGCGTCCGGTGCAGCCGGAGGGACAGCGTCCCGCACGCCCGGCCCAGCCGCGTCCGGTGCAGCCGGGTGGGCAGCGTCCCACGCATCCGGCGCAGCCGCATCCGGTGCAGTCGGAAGGACAGCGCCCCGCGCGCCCGGCGCAGCCGCGTCCGGTGCAGCCGGAGGGACAACGGCCTGCTCATCCGGCGCGTCCAGATGCCCAGCAGCGCGCGGCTGCACATCCGCACGCCGTGCAGCCGGAGGGACAGCAGCGTCCTGTCCGCCCCCGTCCCGCGCAGCCGCATGCCCAGGCCCGCCCGGAGCAGTCTCGGGATCTGCACGCCGAACAGCCGCAGCGGCCGGTCCGTCCGCGCCCGGAGGGCCAGCAGACGCACGCCGTGCGGCCGCGGCCGGTCTCGCGCCCTGCACCGGAGGCGGAGGTGCAGGCAGAGCCCATCGAGCGCCCTGTACGCCCGGCTGAGCCGGAAGTGCCGCGCCGCGCCGGACGCAGCGGCTGTCTTGGCGGCCTGATCTATTTTGCCTTTGTCGTCAGCATCAGCATCATTCTCGCCTGTGTCGGCTGGATGGCGGCGTCGGACGTGCTCGCGCTCAATAAGGAGCCGGTCACGGCGACGGTCACGCTCGACAAGGCCGAGTTCAAGGATGTTACCATTTCGTACACGGATGCCGAGGGCAACGCCAAGGAGCGCTCCGGCCATCAGGTGAGCGTAGGCTATGTGGCGAAGCAGCTCAAGGATGCCGGCATCATCAAGTACAAGGGCCTCTTTGAGCTCTACTGCAGCGTCTCGCACGCGAAAACGAAGATCGACCCCGGCACGTACGAGCTGAGCACGAACTATGATTATCGTGCCCTCGTCAAGAAGATGCAGGTCGGCTCCGGCGCCATGGTCACGACCAAGGTCACCATCCCAGAGGGCTATACGATGGAGCAGATCTTCCAAAAGCTTGAGGATGAAAACGTCTGCTCGTATGACGACCTCATGGACGCGGCAGCCAATTATTCGTATAACTACTCGTTCATCGACCAGAGTATGCAGGGCGATGCCAAGCGCCTTGAGGGTTTCCTGTTCCCGGACACGTATGAGTTCTATCAGGGCATGCAGGCATCGAGTGCCATCAATAAGTTCCTGGAGAACTTCCACGACCGTCTCACGGCCGAGATGCTCGAAAAGGCGGACGAGCGCGGCATGACCATGCAGGAGGTCGTCACGGTCGCATCCATGATTGAGAAGGAAGCGGCCAACGACGATGAGCGCGCCATGATCGCCGCCGTCATCTATAACCGTATCGAAGCGGGTATGCCGCTGCAGATCGACTCGACGATCATGTATGTCCTGCCGGAGCACAAGGATGTGCTCACCGTGGAGGACACGAAGATCGACAGTCCGTACAACACCTATCAGAACAAGGGCCTGCCGCCCACGCCGATCGCGAACCCCGGCCTTGCGTCCATCAAGGCGACGCTCTCGCCGGCGAGCACGCAGGCGCTGTACTACGCGCTCGACGCCGAGTCCGGCACACACAAGTTCTTCACGAACTACGGCGAGTTCCAGGCGTTCGTGGCCAAACAGAGTTATTCACAATAAGCGGGGTTGATTCATGAACAAACCGGAATTGTTATGCCCTGCCGGAGATCTGGAGCGCCTGCAAATGGCGCTCCATTTCGGTGCAGATGCAGTATATCTGGCCGGGGCGCAGTTCGGCATGCGCGCCGGAGCCGAAAATTTCACGCCGGACGGCATCCGCGCGGCCGTGCAGCTTGCGCACGCGCAGGGCGCCGCCGTGCACGTGACGTGCAACACATTGCCGCGTGATGACGAGATAGTGCAGCTGCCGGCGTATCTGGAGCTGCTCGACGATGCGGGGGTGGATGCGATCATCGCGGCCGATCTCGGCGTTATTACGCTTGCCAAGCGCTATGCGCCGCACGTCGCGCTGCACGTCAGCACGCAGTTCGGCGTGGTCAATTCGGCGGCGGCCGCGGCGCTGCATGACCTCGGCGCGCAGCGGGTCGTGCTCGCGCGCGAGCTGTCGCTTGCCGAGATCGCCGCCATCCGCGCCCACACGCCGCCCGAGCTGGAGCTCGAGGCGTTTGTGCACGGGGCGATGTGCGTGTCGTTTTCCGGCCGCTGCCTGCTGTCGAACTACCTCACCGGGCGCGATGCCAACCGCGGCCGCTGCGCCCAGCCCTGCCGCTGGAAGTACAGCCTCACGGAGTCCAAGCGCCCGGGTCAGGTGTTCGACATCACGGAAGATGAACGGGGGACGTACATCTTCAACTCCCGCGACATGTGCATGATCGACCACCTGCCGGAGCTGCTGGCGGCCGGCATCACGAGCCTGAAGATCGAGGGGCGTACCAAGAGCGCCTATTACGTCGGCGCGGTCACGAATGCCTACCGCCACGCGCTCGATGATGCCATCGCCGGGTGTCCGCTCGACCCGGTCTGGCAGCGCGAGGTGCTTCAGATCAGCCACCGCCCGTACAGCACCGGGTTCTATTTCGGTCAGCCGGGGCAGTATACGGCAAACTCCGCCTACTTTGCCGGGGCGGAGGTCTGCGCCGTCGTGGAGGGCACTGCGCCCGATGGGCGCGCCGTGCTGACGCAGCGCAACAAGTTTGCCGTCGGCGATACGCTTGAGCTGATTACGAGCACCGATGCGCCTGTGACCTTTACGGCGCAGGACCTGCGTGACGGGGACGGCGAGGCGCTTGAGACCGTGCCGCACCCGATGCAGCGCTTTACCATGCCGCTGCCGTGCAAGGCAGCGCCTTTGTCGCTTGTGCGGCGGAAATTACCCGCCGAAACGGTTGACATCCGGCTCGAATGTGGTAAAATAAAAGAATCCAGAACATAACGCTTTGATGGAGAAAAGCTGTGCAGCACCCGGTCAGCAGAGAGAAGGGGACGGTGGAAGCCCTTCGACCGGCAGCATGGCGGCCGCTCCGGAGCGGCCTGGGACGACCGGGACGTCTGTCCGCGTTAAGGACGACTTGAGACGCCGTGTGAGCGGCAATCAGGGTGGTACCGTGAATGCTCGAATGCCTTCGCCCCTGTCCATGGGGTGGAGGCATCTTTTTTTGAAAGGAGACGTGTTATGGACTGTCTGCGTTGTCACAGTGAGATGGAGCATCTGGGGCATGAGTCCCTGCAGCTCGGACAATACGGTTTTTTGACCGGCCACCTGTCCAACCTCTTTTCCGGTGCGCTGGAGGTCGATATTTATGCCTGCAGGCACTGCGGCAAGCTGGAGTTTTACCGCGCGGACGCGCCTAGCCTTTCCGAGCGGCTGCAAAAAGAGTGAAGCATGAGAATTTGAATTGGAGGATAGATGATTATGAAACCATATGGTCTGAATGAACTGCGCGAGATGTTCCTGCGCTTTTTCGAGACGAAGGGGCACCTGCGCCTGCCGAGCTTCTCGCTCATCCCGCAGGATGATGCGAGCCTGCTGCTCATCAACTCCGGCATGGCGCCGATGAAGCCCTATTTCAAGGGCGACAAGGAGCCGCCGCGCCACCGTGTCTGCACCTGCCAGAAGTGCATCCGCACCGGCGACATTGAAAACATCGGCAAGACCGCGCGCCACGGCACGTATTTTGAGATGCTCGGCAACTTCTCCTTCGGCGACTACTTCAAGCATGAAGCCATCGCTTGGTCGTGGGAGTTTCTGACGAGCCCGGACTGGGTCGGCCTCGACCCCGAGCGGTTGTATCCGTCCGTGTATGAGAAGGACGACGAGGCGTTCAACATCTGGCGCGACGAGATCGGTATCCCCGAGAGCCGTATCACCCGCCTCGGCAAGGAGGATAACTTCTGGGAGCACGGCTCCGGCCCGTGCGGCCCCTGCTCGGAGATCTATTTTGACCGCGGCGAGGAATACGGCTGCGGTAAGCCGGACTGTGCGCCCGGCTGCGACTGCGACCGCTATATGGAGGTCTGGAACAACGTCTTTTCCCAGTTCGACAATGACGGAAACGGCAACTACTCTGACCTCATTCAGAAGAATATCGACACCGGCATGGGCCTTGAGCGTCTGGCCGTTGTCTGCCAGGGCGTGGATTCGCTCTTTGACGTGGACACCGTCATGAACATCACCCACAAGGTCAGCGAGATCACCGGCGCGCACTATGGCGACAGCCATAAGACGGACGTGTCCCTGCGCGTCATCACCGACCATATCCGCGCCTCCGTCATGATGATCTCGGACGGAATCCTGCCGTCGAACGAGGGCCGTGGCTATGTGCTGCGCCGTCTGCTGCGCCGCGCAGCGCGCCACGGAAAGCTCCTCGGCGTCAACGAGCCGTTCCTGTATCAGGTCGTGGACATGGTCGTGCACGAAAACGAGTGCCAGTACCCCGAGCTGCGCGAGAAGCAGGCGTATATCACCCGTGTCATCCGCAACGAGGAGGAGAACTTCGCCAAGACTATCGACGCCGGTATGCACATCTTTTCCGACCTGCTCGCCGAGCATCAGGCCAAGGGCGAGCTTGTGTTCTCCGGCGCGGATGCGTTCAAACTCTATGATACCTACGGTTTCCCAATCGACCTGACACGCGAGATGGTGCAGGAGCAGGACATGACCGTGGATGAGGACGCGTTCCAGAATCTTATGGAGCAGCAGCGCGTGCGCGCGAGAAAGGCGCGCGAGGCGCTCGGCGATCTGGCATGGGCCGGTGTGGATCTCGGCCTCGACCCGACGCCGACGCAGTTTACCGGCCATGACCACACGGTCGATCAGGGCACAATCCTGGCTATCGTCTGCGATGGGGAGGTCTGCTCGGAGATCGACGAGGGCAAGCAGGGCGTGCTCGTGCTCGACTGCACGCCGTTTTATGCCGAAATGGGCGGCCAGGTGGCCGACCACGGCGTCATTGAGACCGACGGCGCGCTCTTCCAGGTGACGGACGTCCAGAAGGATAAGGCCGGCAAGTTCCTGCACCACGGCGTGATGCACTCCGGCCATCTGCAGGTCGAGCAGACCGTCACGGCGCGCATCGACACCGACCGCCGCAAGGCGATCATGCGTGCACACTCGGCCACGCACCTGCTGCAGGCCGCGCTGCGTGAGGTGCTGGGCGACCACGTGCATCAGGCGGGCTCGCTCGTCGAACCGGACCGTCTGCGCTTTGACCTGACGCATTTCTCGGCCATCACGCCCGAGGAGCTGGAGCGGGTCAATGAGATCGTCGGCGACTGGATCCTCGACGGTATGGACGTTACCGTGTCCGAGATGTCCATGGCACAGGCCAAGGCCAGCGGCGCGACGGCGCTCTTCAGCGAGAAGTACGGCGATGTCGTGCGTGTGGTGAACATGGGCGGCAAGTCCATCGAGCTCTGCGGCGGCACGCATGTGGATAACACCGCAAAGATCGGCCCGTTCCGCATCACGGGCGAGAGCTCGGTCGCTTCCGGTGTGCGCCGCGTGGAGGCGATCACCGGCAAGGCCTATCTGCGCGAGATGGAGGCCGTCAACCGCCGTATGTACGCGGCGGCCGAGGTGCTGCACGCCAAGCCTGCCGACCTCATTGCGAAGGCAAAGGGCTTTACGGCGGAGCTCAAAGAGGCGCGCCAGAATGTCGAGCGTATGAAAGAGAAAATTCTGCACAGCGACGTCGACCGCTTCCTCTATGCCTCGAAGAACATCGGCGGCATCAAGGTCATCACGACGACGCGCACCGACCTCGATGCCGGTGACCTGCGCAAGCTCGGCGACTTCCTGCGCGATAAGGATCCGGACACGGTCGCGGTGCTCGCGACGGCGACGGAGAGCAAGGTCACGTTCGTGGCCGTCTGCGGCAAGAACGCCGTGGCCAAGGGCATCCGCGCGGGCGATCTTGTGCGCGCCGTGTCGGCGGTCACCGGCGGCAAGGGCGGCGGCAAGCCGGACTCCGCTATGGGCGGCGGCAGCGAGGTGCTGAAGATCGACGACGCGCTGGCCATTGTGGACGATTTTGTGGCGGACAAGCTGGGACTGTAAGGAGGTTACCATTATGAACGATTGCCTGTTTTGTAAGATCGCGGCGGGGGAGATCCCCTCTACCTGCCTGTACAATGACGACGATGTCTATGCCTTTCGCGACATCAATCCCCAGATGCCGGTGCATTTTCTCGTGATTCCGAAGCAGCACATCGACTCGGTCGCGGCCATCACGGCGGAAAACTCCGCTGTGGTCGCCAAGTGCTTTGAGGTCATCGCGAAGCTCGCCGCGCAGGAGGGCCTGACCGGCGGCTACCGCGTCATCTCCAACTGCGGTGACGATGCCGGCCAGACCGTGCATCACCTGCACTTCCACGTCCTCGGCGGCGCGCCGATGGGAGAGAAGCTGCTGTAAAGGCAACAAAATTCGGCGGCGGGCCTTGTTCCCGCTGCCGTTTTTGTTTATAATGTCCCCAGAGAAAGAGAGGGAGACGGCGTGCGAAAGCTGGCATACTGCGCAGGCGGATTTTCGGCTGCGATTTTTCTGGCGCACTTTCTGCTGCCGGTGCGTTGGGTGCTGCCCGGTGCGCTTGCGGCGGTCGTGCTCGCACTCGTGACGCTGCTGCTCCCGGGGCAGACGCGCCGCCGGGTCATGGTGGCGCTGCTGTCGGCGGCCATCGGCTTCGGGTGGTACGCTGCGGCCACGGCCATGCGCCTGACACCCGCGCAGAACGTCTCCGGTGATGTGCAGACGGTCACGGCGCGCGTGACGGAGTATCCCGCTGCCTATGAGCGCAGCTATGGTCTGACCGTCGTGCTCACGAGCCCGAATGTGCCCGACTGCAAGGCGCGGCTCTATGTCTCCGATGCGGGCGCAGCCGACCTGCATCCTGGCGACGAGATCACGGCGGACGTGAAGCTCCGTCCATCCACGCTGCGCTACGGGGAGGAGACGGACTCCTATATTTCCAAGGGCATTTACCTCATCGGCAGCGTGCAGGACAAAACGCTCGAACGCACCGGCGTCTGGAGCCGCAGCTGGCTCTACTGGCCGAAAACCGTCGCCCAGTCGCTCAAGGCGAGCGCGCAGACCGCCTTCCCGGCGGATGTGCTGCCGTTTGCGCAGGCACTCATGCTCGGCGATAAATCCGCGCTCTACGCGCAGGATCTCGACATTCCGCTCAGTACGACCGGCATCATGCACACGGTCGCGGTCTCCGGCCTGCATCTGGCGTTCCTGCTGGGCTTTTTGCGTCTGTTCACCGGCAACCGGCGCACGACGGCCATCATTGGCCTGCCGCTGATGGTCGTGTTCGTCGTCATGGCAGGGTGCAGCCCGTCGGTGCTGCGCGCGGCATTTATGACGGCGCTGCTGCTCTTTGCGCCGCTGCTCGGGCGGGAAAACGACCCGCCGACGTCGCTGCTGACCGCGCTGGCCATATTGCTCGCGGCCAACCCGTTTGCCGCGGCGAGCATCAGTCTGCAGCTCTCGTTTGCGTCCATGGCGGGCCTGTTTTGTGTCTCCGGTGCGCTGCACCGCGCGCTTGATGCGCGGCTGCTGCCCACTGATACAAAGCTCTCGCGGCCGCGGCGAAAGATCCGCGCCTTTTTCAGTGCCACAACGGCGAGCTCCGTCGGCGCCATGGTGTTTACCGTGCCGCTTACGGCGCTGCATTTCGGCAATATTTCGCTCATCGCGCCGGTTACAAACCTACTCATTTTGTGGCTGCTGCCGGCTGCGTTCATCGGCTGCTATCTCGCGGCGCTGCTCGGCCTTGTCTGGGCATGGGGCGGCATGGCCCTTGCATGGGTGACGGCATGGCCGCTGCGCTATATCCTCGCAGTGGCAAAGCTGCTCTCCAAACTTCCGGGCGCGGTGCTTTTCACCGGCAACCGCATGGTCGTCTGGTGGCTTGTGCTGGTATACGCCATGTTCGGCGCGGCGTGGCTGATCTCCCGCCGGCGCAAGGTACGCTATTGGATTCCAGCTGCATGCAGCGTGCTGGCGCTGTGTGCGGTGCTGACGGTCAATGCCGTGCAGCTGCAGCGCACCTCAACCGTGACGGCGCTCGATGTCAGCCAGGGGCAGAGCATCGTGTTTTCCAGTGGGCGGGCCTGCGCCGTGGTGGACTGCGGCGGCCGCTCCACCGCGGAGGATCCGGGTGACATCGCGGCGCGCAAGCTGTTCGCGCAGGGGCACCGGAGCCTCGACCTGCTCGTGCTCACGCATCCGCATGACGATCATGTCAACGGCGTGCTGCGCCTGATGCACTGGCTCCCGGTGCGTACCTTGGTCATTCCGGCCGCTGCAGACACAACGCAGGCTCCGCTGAGCGATATTCTTGTGCTTGCGGAGGAAAACCACACGGCCGTCGTGCGCGTGGACGCCGAGCGGACGGTCACGGCCGGCGGCATCTCCGTGCACCTGTATCCGGAGCCCTGCGCCGGGCAGGAGGACGGCAGCATGATCGTGCTGACCTCCATCGGCGATTATGACACGCTCGTGCCCGGAGACGTGGACACGACGGCAGAGGTGAAGTTTTTGAGCAACTGCACCTATCCCGGTATTGAGCTGCTGCTCGTCGGCCACCACGGCTCCAAACGCTCCACCGGCGACGCGTGGCTGGATGCCATTGCCCCGGATGCTGCGATCATCTCCGTCGGCTACAACAGCTACGGCCATCCGACGAGCGAAACGCTCGAGCGCCTGCAGGCGCACAACATACCAATCTACCGCACCGACCAGATGGGTGACATCACGGTGCATCTCTCGTGAGGAAACGCTATGGCAACAGGAAAAGGGAAAAAGAAGCAGGAAGTACTGGATTATAACGCGCAGGTGCGCACGCTGCGCGAGCAGGGGCCGGGACGGCTGTACCTGCTCTGGGGCCGGGAGGATTACCTGCGTGAGCAGTATCTGATAGAGCTCAAAAAGCTCTGCCTGCCCGGCGGGGAGGACGACTTCAGCTACCACCGGTTTGACGGCGCCGAGCTCGACTTTCAGGCGCTGGCGGACGCGGTGGACGCGGTGCCGTTTTTGTCCGAGCGCACGCTCATCGAGGTGCGCGGCTTTGACACGAACAAGTGCCGCGAGGAAGATGCGCAGGCGCTCGTCCAGGTCATCGGCGACCTGCCGGATTACTGCACGCTCGTGTTCGTCATGGGCACGGACTTTGAGCCGGACGGCCGCCTGAAGACGACGAAGGCATTCAAAAAATACGGGCAGCTCATCCAGTTCACCGCGCAGGGGGAACCCGCGCTCGTGAAATGGGTCGGCAAGCGGTTTGCCGCTCACAAGAAGCGCATTTCATCCGAGGATGCCCGCCAGCTCATTTTCTTCACCGGCGGGCTGATGAACACCATGATCCCGGAGATCGAGAAGATCGCGGCCTATGTGCAGGGCGACACAGTCACGCGCGCGGATATTCTGGCTGTGGCGCACCGGATGCCGGAGGCGGTGGCCTATGAGCTGACCGACCGGCTGGCCGATCAGGACTATGACGGCGCTATGCGCATCCTCGCAGACCTCCTCGCCGATAAGGCAAACACGCCAATTTTCCTGCTCGCTGTCATCGGCCAGCAAATGCGCAGGCTCTATGCCGCACGGCTCGCGCGCCGTGCGGGTCTCGGCACGAGCGACCTGCGCGTACTGCTCGGCCTGCCGTTTGACTTCATCGCGGAAAACCTCCTGCGCTCGGCCCGAAAGTTCTCCGGCTGGCAGCTCGAGGAGGCGGTGCGCCTGTGCGCGCAGACGGACTTTGCCATGAAAAGCACCGGCGCGGACGATACCGAGCTGCTCAAGGAGCTGCTGCTGCGCATCGCTGTGGGAGGTGCGGCATGATCCGCATCCGCGAGGCCATCATCGTCGAGGGACGGTATGATAAAAACACGCTCGCGCAGATTGTGGACGCGCCCATTCTGGAGACGTCCGGCTTCGGTATTTTTCATGACAGCCAGCGGCTGGCGCTGCTGCGCCGCCTGGCCGAAACGCGCGGCATCATCGTCCTCACGGACAGCGACGGGGCGGGCTTTGTCATCCGCAACTATCTGCGCGGGGCGATCGACCCGGCGCAGGTCAAACACGCGTATATCCCGGACGTGGCCGGCAAGGAGCGGCGCAAGCGCACTGCCTCCAAGGAGGGTAAGCTCGGCGTAGAGGGCATGCGGCCGGAGGTGCTGCTTGAGGCGCTGCGCCGCGCGGGCGCGACCATCGAGGGCGAAGACGCGCCGCCGCCGGGCGCGCGCATCACGAAGGCCGACCTTTACGCCGCCGGGCTCACCGGCGGACAGGACAGCCGCGCTGCCCGGAAGCGGTTGCTCACGCAGCTTGACCTGCCCGAGCATCTGAGCACGAACGCACTGCTTGAGGTGCTCAATGCGCTCATGACGCGCGAGGCGTTCCAGAATCTGTACAAATAGCTGAAATTCGCTGTATCTGCGGGAGAAAACGCCAGATACGGCGAAATTTTTCGTGCAAATGTGCCGGGGCTGTGGTATAGTACTGTACGGAATTATGTAAAGTAATCGGAAACCAGATATATGGAGGAAGCGACATATGAAATGCCCGTTTTGCGGCTTTGCCGAGAGCAAGGTCATTGATTCCCGCCCGGCCGAGGAGGGCGCGACCATCCGCCGCCGCCGCGAATGCCTCGCCTGCCAGAAGCGCTTTACGACCTATGAGATCATTGAGACGCTGCCGCTCGTTGTCATCAAGCGCGATGGAAGCCGCCAGAGCTTTGACAAGAGCAAGCTCATCAACGGCATGGTGCGCGCCTGCGACAAGCGCAAGGTGCCGCTGCCGGTGCTTGAGAAGATCGCCGACGAGATCGAGCAGGAGCTGCAGAGTGCGCTCGAGCGCGAGATCACGACCGAGCAGGTCGGTGAGATGGTCATGAAGCGTCTCAAGGATGTGGACGAGGTCGCCTATGTGCGTTTTGCATCGGTTTACCGCCAGTTCAAGGACATTGATACGTTCATGCAGGAGCTGACGAAGCTGCTCAATGACCGCGGCTAAAAAATATTACCGAGCGTGATGCGCTCCCCGTCGGCGAGCGCCTGAATGCGCACGCGCAGCAGAGCAATGTCCGCCGCAGCGGACGGATCTCCGGTTTCCACTGTCCGCATGGCCCGGCGGAAAGCTTCCGTTACGGCGTCTGTGCTTTCGTGTGGGAGCATACAGTGGGCATAGTCCTCGACGTCACTCCAGCGAGCGGCCGCTGCGCGCAGCGTCTCGGCCGTGCGCGCCGGATCCCCGGCAGCGTAGCTTGTCTCTGCCTGCGCCACGGCATGGTCGAGCTGGGTACACAGCCGGTTCAGATACCAGAGGTTCCATGCGCACCCGGCAATGAGCACGAGCAGCAGCGCGCCTGCAAACAGCTCTTTTTTCATGCGAGCTCCTTTGCGGCAAAATAGATCTGCCCGGCGTCGTTCATCATCAGCAGATAGACGTCCGCAATGCACTGTGTGCCGCGCTGCTGCACCTGCTTTTGCAGCCAGCGCTCGTCGCGCCCCATACGCTTGAGATTGTCGCGCAGGATGCGCCCGTTGTTGATGAGAATGGAAAAATAACCGGTGTCCTCGGTTTCGATCTGCATCTGCTCGGCTGTGACCGGCTGCTGTGCCGGGGCGAGGATGATGTTGAGCTGACCGTTGGTCTCGAGCACGGCGTATTCCACGCTCGCAATGTCGAGGATGCCCTGATTGCGCAGCTCCTGTGTCAGCTCGTCGAGCGTGAAGCGGTTGCGGTGCATGGCCTGCTGGGCGATGCGGCCGCGCTCGATGATGAAGTTCGGCCGGCCGTAGAGCAGCTTGCGCAGGTGAATGCTCTTGTACGTCAGGCCGGAGAAGATCAGCTCGCAGCAAAACAGCACCAGCAGCGGTATGAGCCCGTAACTCAGCGGCAGGGAAGGGTTTTGCAGCGGGATGGACGCGATGTCCGCAATGAGTACGGCCACCACCAGCTCGGAAAGCTCCAGCTCGCCGAGCTGCCGCTTGCCCATGAGGCGCATGGCCAGGATGAGTGCAAGAAAAATGATCAAAGTCCGAATGAGAATGATCGCCATGAGATTACCACCTTTCCAGGCTGGTTTAGTTTTTCCGGTTTGTACGGGTTCATACCCGGATAGGAGGTACCCAAGATGAAGTTTACAAAAATGCAGGGCTGCGGCAATGACTATATCTATGTCAACTGCTTCGACGAGACGGTGCCCGACCCGTCGGCCGCGGCCATCCGCCTGTCCGACCGCCACTTCGGCATCGGTGGGGACGGCCTCGTGCTCATCTGCCCGTCAGACGCCGCAGATTTTTGCATGGAGATGTACAATGCCGACGGTTCCCGCTCGGAGATGTGCGGCAACGCCATCCGCTGCGTGGGCAAATATGTCCATGACCGCGGCCTGACGGACAAGACCGAGCTCACGATCGAGACGCGCGCCGGCATCAAGACGCTCTGGCTGAACGTGGTCGACGGCGCGGTCGAGACCGTGCGCGTGTGCATGGGCAGTCCGGAGTTCCGGCCGGAGAAGATCCCGGTCGCGGCGGCGGGGGAGACCTTCCTTGAGCAGCCGATCGACGTGCTGGGCGAGACGTGGATCGTTTCGTCTGTGAACACCGGCAACCCGCACTGCGTCACTTACGTAGACGATGCCATGGCGCTGGATTTTCCGCGCATCGGCCCCGCGTTTGAAAACCACAAGATGTTCCCCGCACGGGCGAATATCGAGTTTGTCGAGGTCGTGGATGATCATACACTGCGTGTGCGTGTATGGGAGCGCGGCAGCGGCGAGACGCTCGCCTGCGGCACGGGCTCCACGGCGGCGCTGGCTGTCACGGCGCGGCTGGGCAAGTGCGGCGACGAGGCGGACGTGATCCTGCGCGGCGGCAAGCTGCACATCGCATGGGACCGGGCGCAGAACCTGCTGTATATGACCGGCCCTGCGGCATTTGTATTTGACGGTACGGTCACGCTCTGAGCGCGGCCGCGATGATGGTATGGGAGGTTACTAACCATGAAAACGATCATCGGAACAAAACAGGATGTTGTAAAAGAGCTGACCGCGCTGGTCGCGGATGTGCTCGCGCGCAAGCCGGAGGCGAACATCGCCGTCTCCGCTGTGGATCTGCCGGCAGAAGTGCTCGTTGCGCTTGCTGCCAGTGACATTGCCTTTGACAAGGCGAAGCTCTTTCAGGCGTGCGAATACTGCGGCGCGGCCGGTAAGGGTGCGCACGCGGTTGGTGCGGCGTTTTCGCCCCTCATGGCGGCAAAACCGTTTGCGGCCGTGCATGCGCCGGATCCGGACGCGGATGCCGAGCACGCGGCGGATTACGACGCTGCCATTCAGGCAGCCGGCGGGCTCGATCTGGTGATCCTTGGCCTGGGCGAGCGCGGCCACGTTGCGTTCAACGAGCCGGGCGCCGGTTTTGGCGAGAAGACGCACATCGCCAAGCTCGCGGAAGTGACACGCGCGGCCATCGCTGCAGATTTCGGCACGCTCGAGCAGACTCCGGAGCAAGGCATCACGATGGGCATTCACACGATTTTGGGCGCGAAAAAGATCCTGCTCGTCGGTTTTGGCGCACGCTGCGCGAAAGCCGCCAACGCCACGCTCACAGGCCGCCCGGAGACGTTTATCCCCGCGTCGTTTCTGCAGCTGCACACGGATGTCGAGGTTTATCTTGACGCGGACGCCGCCGCGCAGTTATAATAAACAATTGCCCGCGGCAGTTTGCGGGCGATTATGATCGGAGGAAAGCATCCATGTCCAAATATTTCGGTACTGACGGCTTCCGCGGTGAGGCCAACGAGGGCCTGACGGTGGAACACGCCTACCGGATCGGCCGGTTTCTCGGCTGGTATTACGGCCGGGAGCACAAGTGCGCGGTCGTGATCGGCAAAGATACCCGCAGATCCAGCTATATGTTTGAAAATGCGCTCTCAGCCGGCCTGACGGCCTCGGGCGCAGACGCTTATCTCATGCACGTGACGACGACGCCGAGCGTGTCCTATATCGTCCGTTCGGACGATTTTGACTGCGGCATCATGATCAGCGCGAGCCACAATCCCTATACGGACAACGGCATCAAGCTGCTCAACAGCGCCGGCGAGAAGATGGAGCAGAGCGTCATTGACGAGATCGAGAACTACCTTGACGGCAATCTGGAGATCCCGTTTGCCACGGGTGCGAACATCGGCCGCACGCAGGACTATTCCGCCGGCCGCAACCGCTACATCGGTTATCTTATCAGCCTGTCCACGCACTCGTACAAGGGAATGAAGGTCGGCCTTGACTGCGCCAACGGCAGCACGTGGATGATGGCGAAGAATATCTTTGATGCGCTCGGTGCGGATACGTATGTCATCGGCAATGAGCCCGACGGCACGAACATCAACCGCGACTGCGGCTCAACGCATATCGAAAACCTGCAAAAGTACGTCCGTCTCAACCGGCTGGACGTGGGCTTTGCCTTCGATGGCGACGCTGACCGCTGCCTGGCCGTGGACGAAAACGGCTCGGTCGTCAACGGCGATAAGATCCTCTATGTCTGCGCGCGCAACATGCAGACCGAGGGCCGCTTCGGCAATTCCAAGGTCGTTACGACGGTCATGTCCAACCTCGGCCTGTATAAGGCGCTCGATGAGGCGGGCATCGGCTATGAAAAGACGGCCGTGGGCGACAAATACGTCGCGGAGAACATGCGCGCCAACGGACATCTGATCGGCGGCGAACAGTCCGGGCACATTATTTTCGGCAAATATGCCAATACTGGTGATGGACTGCTGACGGCCATCAAGCTCATGCAGGTCATGCTTGACCGCAAGAAGACGCTCTCTGAGCTGGCTGCGCCGGTGCGCGAGTATCCGCAGCAGCTCACGAACGTGGAGGTCGACGACAAGGACGCCACGCTCAATGACCCCGCGGTCATTGCGGCAGAGCAGACCGTTACCGAGCGGCTCGGCGACGAGGGACGCATCCTCGTGCGCAAGAGCGGTACGGAGCCGGTGCTGCGCGTCATGGTCGAGGCGGCCACGCACGCGCTGTGTGAGGAAAACGTTGCGTTTGTGATCGATGTCATGCAAAAGAGCGGACATCTGATCCGGGTGAGATGACATGATGACGATACAAGACCTGCTCGACCTGAGCAAGACGATCGCGGCTCCGCTGTTTGCGGGCAAGACCTATCCGTGGGAAGCGCTGGCGGAGATCGGAGACTTTATTCTTCAGCTCGGCCCGACGCTCCCGGCGGAGGAATACGAGCAGCGCGGCGAGAATATCTGGATCGCGCGCGATGCCAAGATTTTTGACAGCGCCTATATCGCCGGCCCCTGCATCATTGACCATGGCGCGGAGCTGCGCCAGTGTGCCTTCGTGCGCGGCAATGCGATCGTGGGCAAAAACGCCGTTGTCGGCAATTCCTGCGAGCTGAAAAATGTGGTCCTGTTCGACAACGTCCAGACGCCGCATTTTAACTATGTCGGCGATTCCATCCTCGGCTACAAGGCCCACATGGGCGCGGGCTCCATCACGTCAAATGTCAAGAGCGACAAGACGCTGGTCGTTATCAAAAACGGCCCCGAGCACATCGAGACCGGCCGCAAGAAGGTCGGCGCCATCCTTGGCGACTATGTCGAGGTCGGCTGCAACAGCGTCCTGAACCCCGGCACGGTCATCGGTCGGCACTCGAACATTTACCCGGTGTCGTGCGTGCGCGGTGTCATCCCGGAGGACAGCATCCTCAAGTCTTCGGGCGAGGTCGTCCACAAGAAATGAAAGCAAAATCCCATCGGTGCAAGCCGATGGGATTTTTTCTGCTGCCCGCGGTCTTACAGCAGGCTGCGGTAGTCCTCGTCCGGCGTCACGCAGTCCGGCGGGAAGAACTCGTCGATAGGGAAGTGGATGCGGCTGAACATCGAGCACGGATCGTCCTCGGTCGAGCCCTGGCACGCTTTGTCCGGCATGCAGTAGTCGTACGCCGGGATGAGCAGCTGCGTGTCGCGCTCAAGCCGGATGATCGAAAACTGCCCCAGCGTCACGTACAGCTTCTTGCCGCAGCAGGTCAGTGAGAGCTCCTCGCCCATGGCGTCGAGGATCTTCTGCGGGATGGCGCGCGGCTCCTGCTCGGGCTCCACGGAGCTGCCGCAGTCCACCAGCTTCATGTGCAGAGCGATCGGGTCGACGGATTCGACCACACCGATCGGCAGGCCGTTTTCGCACGGGTCGCAGCAGCAGTCGTCGGAGGCGAACACCTTCGCGCTTGCCTGGCTGCCGAAGAGCATGACGCGCTTGTCGAAGATCGCAAGGCCGCACACCGGCTCGCAGCCAGGGAACGTCTCGCCGCGCACGCGGTAGAAGTACGTCACGTCCACCGTGTAGTAGCCTTTGTTGAAGGTGATCTCCTTGACGTGTACATCGGCGCACAGCAGCTCTGCGCTGCGCGGACGCACACTCAGAGCGCAGTCCAGCTTTGCCTGCGAGCAGGACGTGGGGTACACCCGCAGGTCCTCGACGCAGTCTTTGTCTCGGCAGGAATCAAATATCTTGCGCGTATGGATACAAACCGCTTCCCGGACGGCGGCGCTGCCCTCGACCGGTCCCGGTACCACTTTGTCTGCCATTTCATAACCTCCTGGCATCAGATTGAAGCACGCTTCAGTAACAGTGTATGCGTGGCGGTTTTCGATGTGCTTCCTTTTGAAAACCCTTTACACAAAACGCTTTCCGCGTTATAATCATATATTATCCCAAGTGGGAGGTGCGCAATGGAAGGCATCGGCTTCATCCACGAAAAACTGGACATTAAGATCCTGATTCTCTACATTTTGAATCATTTACCCGCGGCGGTGGATGCGCAGACGTTGTCCGATCTCGTTTTCTGCGACAACGGCATCGGCTATTTTGACTACTCTGACTGTCTTGCGGAATTGGTGGATACGGCGCACATCACGGAAGAGGGCGGCAAGTACCGCATCACGGAAAAGGGCAGCCGCAACGTCAATGAGGTCGCCAGCAGCCTGCCGTATTCCGTGCGCATGAAGGCCGACCGTGTCACGGAGCCGATCGCCGAGCAGATGCGCCGCGCTGCCATGATCGTCGCGCAGCATACAAACACGCCGGAGGGCGGGTGCAATGTGCACCTCGCGCTCTCGGACGGCATTGGGCAGATCGTCTCCATGCAGCTCCTGGCTGCCGATGAGGCGCAGGCGCGCACGATGGAACACTACTTTAAGGCACACGCGGAGGACGTCTATCAGGCGCTCGTGCGTATGCTCACAGAAAGCGAGGAAAACAAAGCATGAACACCTACATACCCGAGGGCTATCAGAGCCTGCTCGGCGTTTATGACACGCAGAAGGCCATCGGCCTGCTCAAGCGCCTGTTTGAGGATCAGCTCGCCGCGAATCTGAATCTGTTTCGCGTCTCGGCGCCGCTGTTTCTGGAGGAGTCCAGTGGCCTGAACGATAACCTCAACGGCTATGAGCGTCCGGTCTCGTTCGATATTCTGCAGACCGGTCGGGAGGCGCAGGTCGTTCAGTCGCTTGCCAAGTGGAAGCGCATGGCCCTCTATCGCTATGATTTCTACCCCGGAAAGGGTCTCTATACCGATATGAACGCAATCCGCCGTGACGAGGACGTGCTCGATAATCTGCACTCGGTCTACGTCGATCAGTGGGACTGGGAAAAGGTCATTGAGCGCCGCGACCGGAATCTGGACTATCTCAAGTCCACGGTCATGGACATTGTCGCCGCCGTCTGCGAGACGCAGCGCACCATGCGCGCGATCTATCCGCAGCTTCAGGTGCTGCCGGAGCTGGAGCGCCAGGTGACGTTCATCACCGCGCAGGAGCTCGAGGATCGCTATCCGGATCTGACGCCGAAAGAGCGTGAGCATGCCTTCGTGCGCGAGCACCATACGACGTTCATCATCGGCATCGGCGGCGCGCTGCGCTCCGGCAAGCCGCACGACGGCCGCTCTCCGGACTATGACGACTGGACCATGAACGGCGATATTCTGTTCTGGAACGAGCTGCTCGACTGTGCGTTTGAGCTCTCGTCCATGGGCATCCGTGTCGACCCCGAGAGTCTGGACCGCCAGCTGACCATCTCCGGCTGCGATGACCGCCGTGCGCTCACCTATCACAAGATGCTGCTGGCGGGCGAGCTGCCGCTGACGATCGGCGGCGGCATCGGCCAGTCGCGCCTGTCCATGCTCCTGCTTGGCAAGGCGCACATCGGTGAAGTGCAGGCGTCCGTCTGGGACGATGAGACGACCGCCGCCTGCGAGCGGGCCGGTATCCTGCTGCTGTAAATACGTTCCTATACATAGGCTCGGAGCCATCGGCTCCGGGTCTTTTGTTGTGCATTTGTGTGTACTTTGTCGAATTAAGATGTGAAACATGGCCGAATGCCCGCACGAAGGCGCCTCAGTGTGCTATACTGTTCCACGCAAAGGAGGGCGGATGATGCAGACGTGGTTTCAAAAATACAGGCATGCGCTCTGGTTTCTGCTCTTCGGTGTGCTGTCAGCGTTTTATTTTGTGTCGCAGCACCTCGGCCTGCGGTATCATATCGTGCATTTGCCGCTCGATGACCGGCTGCCGTTCTGGCCGGGCTTTATCGTGTTTTATATCCTGTGGTATTTTTATGTGCCGGGGTGCATGCTCTGGGCCTGTTTCCGGGCCAGGGATGTGTTTTACCGGCAGGTGGCGGCGCTGTTTTCGGGTGCATTTGTCTGCGCGGCCGTGTTTGTGCTTTATCCTACGTGTGTGGATTTTCGCCCGAGCGCAGCGGGGCCCGGCTTGGCTCGTGCGCTGTGCCGCCTGATTTATGCCAACGATGCGCCGGTCAACGTGTTTCCGAGCCTGCACTGCTATGAGGCGCTGGTCATGCATCTGGCGACGTTCCGCGTGCCGCCGCTGTGTGCGCGCAGGCGGCTTCGTCTGGCATCCGCTGCGCTGGTCGCTTTGATCTGTCTGTCCACGCTGCTGGTCAAGCAGCACTCCATGGCCGACCTGATCGCAGGATGCACGCTGGCTGTGGTGATGTATCTGCTGACGGATCATATTTTCGACAAAAGGAGGGAACACCATGATCATACGACCCTTTGATGCCGGCTTCTTTCTGCTGATGGCAGTCATGATCGGTGCAATCGTGCTGCTCTGGGCGCTGCTGCGCAATCAGCCGCAGCAACGGCGTGAAGTGGTGCTGCTCACGCTGTGCGTGGTCAATATCATCGGCTTTTTCGTTTATAAGGGATTTCTGTCTGCAGATGCGCAGTTTCTGCAGGTGTCCGGGCTTGACAAATTCAACTGGTTCAACGAGCTGCCGCTGCAGCTTTGCAACATCAATATGTTCCTGATCCCGATTGGTATTCTGACGCGTCGGCGCGCGCTGCTCGGGTTTGCCTTTTTTGTCGCGCCACTTGGTGCGCTCATGGCTCTGGTGTTCCCTGATCCGGCGTTTTCCGGCTATTCGCTGTGGCTGCCGCGCATGCTGGGGTATTACCTCACGCACATGTTTATCCTGATTTGTGGGTTCAGCCTGACGACACTTGGATTTTACCGTCCCAGGCCGAAGGATTTGCCAGGCATCACAGGAGCGCTTCTGACGACTGCATTTGCGGCGTTTCTCGTGGATCTGCTGCTGCGGCACACCGTTTGCCCGCAGGCAAACTATTTTTTCGCGTTCGGCCAGGATATCGACATCAGTATTCTGAACCTGCTCTGGAAGTGGATACCGGTGCCGTTTTTGTATGAGCTTCCGGCGCTGGCCATTCTCTTCGTCTATATGGGGCTGGTCTGTCTGGTGTTTTCCAAGCTGGATGTACACCGTGCAAAGCGGGCGGCCGCAGAATAAACAAAAAAGCCTGACGCAGATTCGCGTCAGGCTTTTTCAGGGCTATGGCAGAAAAATACCGCTGCAGATGGGTAGCTGCAGCGGCGGCTGGAGCGGGATACGGGAATCGAACCCGCCTATCCTGCTTGGGAAGCAGGTGTTCTACCAATGAACTAATCCCACAGGTGCAATTATTATAACACAGCCATACGTCGTTTTCAAGTGAAAAATGCGACATGCCTTGACATTCCGCTGCGGGCAACCTATAATAAACATTCGTGACGTTTGACTTTGTTTGCAGATACTTTTAGGAGTGACGATATGCCGGAAGAAACCCTTCGCGAAAATAAAATGGGCACAATGCCCGAGAACAAGCTGCTGCTGTCGATGGCTGTCCCGATGATGATTTCCATGCTCGTGCAGGCACTGTACAACATCGTGGACAGTATTTTCGTCTCGCGTATCTGCGAGGATGCACTCACGGCGGTGTCGATGGCTTTTCCGTGGCAGAACATCGTTATCTCTATTGCCGTTGGCTTCGGCGTCGGCATCAACGCGCTGCTGTCGCGCGCGTTGGGGCAGAAAAACGCCGAGCGCGTCAATCAGGTCGCGGTCAACGGTCTGCTGCTCGCGGGGCTGAGCTATCTGCTCGTGCTTGTCGCAGGCTTGATCGGCATCCGTGCTTACATGCGCACGCAGACGGATATTGAGACTATCGTCAATTACGGCATCACGTACCTGAACATCTGCATTTTGTGCTCGTTCGGCGTTTTTGTTGAGATCACCTTCGAGCGCTTCCTGCAGGCGACCGGTCGCACGGTCTATTCCATGATCACGCAGCTGACCGGCGCGATCACGAACATTATCCTCGATCCGATCCTGATCTTCGGTCTGCTCGGCTTCCCGAAGCTGGGCATCGCCGGCGCCGCCTGGGCGACGGTGATCGGTCAGTGCGTCGGTGCGGTCGTCGCCGTGATGCTCAACCACTTCAAGAACCCGGAGGTGCATCTGCGCCTGCGGCACATCCGGCCGAACGGCCGTCTCATGGGTGAGATCACGGCCATCAGCATCCCGTCGATCATCATGAGCTGCATCTCGTCGCTGACGTGTTTTGTCATGAATATGATCCTCATTGCGTATTCCTCCACGGCGGTCGCCGTGTTCGGCGTCTATTTCAAGCTCCAGAGCTTTGTGTTCATGCCGGTGTTCGGGCTGAATAACGGTATGGTGCCGATCATTGCCTATAACTATGGCGCGCAGAAGCCGGAGCGTATCCATAAGACGATCCGCCTCGGCATGGTCTACGCCGTCGCGATCATGGTGGTCGGTCTGCTCGTATTCCAGCTCATTCCGAAAGAGCTGCTGCTGATGTTTGACGCCTCGGACGCCATGCTGGAGATCGGCGCGCCCGCACTGCGCATCATGAGCCTGGCGTTCGTGTTTGCCGGCATCGGCATCGTGTCCGGCTCGGCGTGTCAGGCGTTTGGCTACAGCGTCTACAGCATGCTTATTTCCATCGCGCGCCAGATCGTGGTGCTCATCCCGGCTGCCTACCTGCTGTCTCTGACCGGCGTGCTGCGCAGCATCTGGTTTGCGTTCCCAATCGCGGAGATCTTCTCGCTGATCCTCTCGCTGTTTTTTTTGCGCACCACGCTCAAAAAGACGGGCATGGCGCTGCCAAAGGCAAAGTAAATATTGCTTGCATATAGGGCGGCGCCATCCGGCGCCGCCCTTTTTCGCGCCTTTGCACCTGCAAAACCGACCGCGCATAAGATAGTGCGGGCCGAGTGCCCGAATGGAAAAGGAGGAACGACTGTGGACAAATGCAATTTCAAGCAGGGCTCACTTCCGGAGTGCGCGCCGCTGGCGCTGGCGCAGACGCCCGTGCAGTGCGCGAGTGAGCCCGCGTATGACAAGCGCATGGCGCTGGCGCGCGGTACGCTGTTTCCGGGGCTTGACCTGCCGTTTATGAACATGGTCAACAAACCCGGCGACCTCAGCACGCCGCTGTGCGAGCTGATGGCAATGGATTTTGTCATCCGGGAACTGAACCTGTATCTGGATACCCATCCGGACGACCGCGAGGCATTTGATACGCTGCAAAAGTGTATCCGCCTGAGCGCCGAGGGGCGCAAGCGGTATGTGGAGCAGTATGGTCCCGTGTCCTTGCGGGATCTGGAAAGTTCTGACGTCTATGACTGGCTCAACGCGCCATGGCCATGGCAGCAGGAAGGAGAGGGGAAGTAAGCGATGTTTGTCTATGAAAAGAAACTGGAATACCCGATCCGCATCAAAAATTCCAATCCCGCGCTGGCAAAGTTCATCTGCTCGCAGTACGGCGGGCCGGACGGCGAGCTGGGTGCATCCCTGCGCTACCTCAGTCAGCGCTATGCCATGCCGTACCCGGAGCTGTCGGCCATACTCACCGACATCGGTACGGAAGCGGCGGAAGTGGCCCGGGGCGCGCAAATCTTTTGCAAATCGGACAAAAAAATTTAACATTCACTAAAATTTTTCGTCAAAAGCCAGAAATCCACCAAAAGGGTTGACAATGGCGGAATTCTGCATTACGATTACGCCATAGAAAAAATAGAAGAATGCAGTACCTGATAGAGGTTGCGGATCTGATGAGTACCCCGTGATATACGCCGGCAAGCGGTCGCGGGAGAAAGGCTGCTCCGCCGAAGCGGTTTCGTGATTGCCGTCGTGAGCTTGCTGGGACTGCGCTTAACAGGCGCAGGACTGTCACATACCTCGTATGTGGAGCACTATCAACGGTTTTCTTTGTATGCTTGCAAGAGAGCCTGCGATACCATTTCGGGTCGCAGGCTCTCTGTTTTTTCGAATCACTCTGACAGGAGATGTAGAAAATGCAAGCAAACATCAGAAGAATCGTATCCATCCTCTTGGCTGTCATGTTCTGCGTGGCGTGCTTCACCGGCTGCGGCAGCAGCAACAATGGCGGAAGCGACACGGCCTCTGTCGATGTCCGGAACGCCAAGGCCATCGCCGATCTCAAGGGCGCGAAGATCGCGGCGCAGGCGGGCACGTTCCACGCCGACGCCCTGTCCCAGATCCCGGACGTTCAGTCGAGCACCTATCCGGAGTTCGCCGACCTGCTGACTGCCCTCAAGAGCGGCGCGATTGACGGCTACATCGCCGAGGAGCCGACGGCCCTTTCCGTCTGCGGCTCGAACGATGAACTGACTTACCTGCCGTTCAAGAACAACGACACCGGTTTCACTGCAACGGCGGCGGACGTCGGCATTGCCATCGGCCTGAAGAAGGGCAACGCCCTGCGCGACCAGATCAACACCGTTCTGGCCGAGATCACCGAGGAGCAGAAGTCCCAGCTCATGGAGCAGATCGTGACGCTCGCTTCCGGCGGCACGGTCACGGAGTTCGCCGTCCACTGTGACGCTCCGGCCACCACGACCGGCACGCTCAAGATCGGCATGGAGTGCGCTTACGAGCCGTACAACTGGACCGATACCGACGGCAGCTCCTTCGGTGCCGTGCCCATCAGCAGCGAGGGCCAGCAGGGCCTGTACGCCAACGGCTACGATGTCCAGATCGCGCAGTATGTCGCCAACCGTCTGGGCCTGAAGCTCGAGATCTACGCCATGGAGTGGGATTCCCTGATCCCCGCGGTCAACTCTGGCGCCATTGACGCGATCGTCGCCGGCATGAGCCCGACGGCCGAGCGTGCGCAGGAGGTCGACTTCACCGATACCTACTACGAATCCAACCTCGTGGTCATCATCCGCAAGTAAACAAACCGACGCAGGCGGCAGGCACTGTGCGCTCGCACGGCGCCTGCCGCTCGTCTTGACAGAAAAACGGAGTAACTATGAGCTTCTTAAACGATGTCCTGAACATCTTCATCAAGTATTACCCCCAGCTGCTGACCGGCGTCGGCAACACGGTGCTCATCGCGCTGACGAGTACGGTGGCCGGCCTTGCACTTGGTCTGCTGACCGGCGTCGTGCGCACGGCGCCGATGTCCAAGAACCCCATCCTGCGCGCGCTGCACAAGCTGCTCAATGCGATCATTGCAATCTATGTCGAGATCTTCCGTGGCACGCCGATGATGGTGCAGTCGATGGTTATTTACTGGGGCTATGCTTTCGCGACCGGCGGCGACACGCTGCCGCTCATCCCGTCCGGCATCCTCATCGTGTCCATCAACACCGGCGCATATATGGCGGAGATCGTCCGCGGCGGCATCATTTCCATCGACCGCGGCCAGTTTGAGGGCGCCATGTCCATCGGAATGACACACGCGCAGACCATGTTCAAGGTCATCATCCCGCAGGTCATGCGCAATATCCTGCCGTCGGTCAGCAATGAGTTTGTCATCAATATCAAGGACACATCCGTGCTGAACGTCATCGGCGTGACAGAGCTGTACTATTTTGCCGGCATCATCAAGCGCCAGAATTTCCAGACGTTCCAGACGTATTTTGTCATCTGCATCCTGTATTTCATCCTCACGTTCACCATCACGCGCCTGCTGCGCTGGGTCGAGCGGAAGCTGGACGGCAACGAAAACTACACGATCTTCGGCTCGCAGACGGACGTCAATGCCGAGATCCATATCACGAAGGAGGGCTGAGCCGTGGCAGACAATGTGATCGAGCTGGTACATCTGCAAAAGCAGTTCGGCGACCATGCCGTCCTGCGTGACATCAACCTCAGCGTGAAAAAGGGCGAGGTCATGAGCATCATCGGCGCGTCCGGCTCCGGCAAGAGCACGATGCTGCGCTGCATCAATCTGCTCGAGACGCCGTCCTCCGGTCAGGTGCTCTACCACGGGCAGGACATCACGGCCAAGGACTTCAACCTCATCCAGTACCGCACGAAGGTTGGCATGGTGTTCCAGAGCTTCAACCTGTTCAACAACATGTCCGCGCTCAATAACTGCATCGCCGGACAGGTCTCGGCGCTCAAGCGCAGCCGTAAGGAGGCCGAGGAGACCGCCATGGAGTACCTGACGAAGGTCGGCATGGCGCCGTATATCAACGCACGGCCGTCCCAGCTCTCCGGCGGGCAGAAGCAGCGTGTGGCCATCGCCCGCGCGCTCGCCATGCAGCCGGAAGTGCTGCTGTTTGATGAGCCGACGAGCGCGCTCGATCCGCAGATGGTCGGTGAAGTGCTTGATGTTATGCGCCGGCTGGCCGAAGAGGGGCTGACGATGATCGTCGTAACGCATGAAATGGCCTTCGCGCGCGATGTCTCCAGCGACGTCGTGTATATGTCCGACGGCGTCATCTGCGAACAGGGTAAGCCGCATGAGCTTTTTGAAAACCCGCAGAACCCCAAGACGCGTGAGTTTCTGTCGCGCTTTCTTGCGCGCTGAATTTCCATGCAATACAAAGTCAAAACAGCGGCGCCTCCGTCAGTTCGGAGGCGCCGCTGTTTCTGCGCGCATAAAGCACCATGTACCCGGGAAATCACGCTGCTTGACTTCGACGTGCGCCCGGTCGTGAATGACCATGCGGTCGAGCAGCTGGGCATAGAACGCTGCGTCCTGTGCCGTGCCGTCGAGCAGAGCTGTCACTTCTGCCTGCAGCGGCCGTATCCGCTCCGGAGAAATCACTGCGTTCAGAGCTGCCGTCACATCGGCGGCAATGCCGGTGCGATCTAGCGGCAGCAGCGTCCAGACCTGCGCCAGGATGTGCACGGCATCCTCGTTTCGCAGGCTCTCCCCGGTGCAGCCGCGTGTGCGCCCGGCAGCGTCGGTGTGCGGGCGGCCGTACTTCGCAGCGGCGTAGCAGCGCCAGGACAGAGCTGCACTGCCGTCGCGCCGTGTCTTGCAGCGGGCAGCGCAGTTTGCGCCGCACATACCGCACCGGAGCTTGCCGGAAAGGGGATAGCGCCGGCTGTGCTTGGGCTGCCCGTCCTGTGATCGTGCGCGCGCTGCCAGAATATGCCCGGCAGCCTCAAACGTGGCGCGCGGAATGATCGGCGTATGGTGATCGCGCAGGACGACATAGGCTTCCTGCCCGCGGTTATATTTCTTCTCGTGCGTCAGATAGTCGGGGGTGTAAGTTTTTTTCTGCACCAGATCGCCGCAGTATTTTTCGTTGCGCAGGATGCGCAGGATCACGCTGCTCCGCCACGGCCCGCCACGCGCGGTCGGCACGCCGGCTTCATTGAGTTCGCGCGCGATGGTATGCGCGCCTTTGCCGTCATTCACAAACCTGCGGAAGATCTCCCGCACGATCTGTGCGCCCGGCTCGTTGACGATCAGCACCCCGCCGCGCACGTCATAGCCGAGCAGGTCGCGTCCGAACACAACGCCCTGTTCCATGCGCCGCTTTTGCCCCCATTTGACGCGCTCGGAGGTGCGGCGGCTCTCCTCCTGCGCGATGGAGGCCAGGATTGTCAGCCGCAGTTCGGCGTCCCCGTCGAGCGTATAGAGGTTGTCGTTTAGAAACAGCACGCCGACGCCAAGGCGCTTGAGCTCGCGCGTGTAATAGATGCTGTCGAGCGTGTTGCGTGCAAAGCGGGAGATCTCCTTTGTCACGATCAGGTCGAGCAGCCCCGCATGCGCGCAGACAATCATGCGCTGAAACGCCAGCCGCTTTTTCGTGCTGGTGCCGGAGAGCCCCTCGTCGGCAAAAATGCCTGCCAGCTCCCAGCCAGGCTGCCGAGCGATGTATTCCCGAAAATAGCGCTGCTGGCTCTCGAAGGAGTTTGCCTGATCGTCCCGGTCAGTCGAGACGCGGCAGTAGGCAGCCACGCGCAGCGGTTTACCGGTGGAAATCATGGCAGCGGCTGGACGAGCAGGGCAGAGCAGCGGCGGTATTCCGTGTCCGTCAGCAGGCCACGCGCCCGCAGCGCTGCAAGTACCGCGTGCTCGATCTGCGGCATGCAGATATTGGCTGCTTTCCGCAGCGCCGTTTCGTCTGGCTGTTGGGTGCAGATCCAAATTCGTGGTTGCATTGCAGCACCTCCCGGCGAAAGTGTATGCGCGGCAGGAGGCGCGCGAGAACAGAAACGGAACATTTTCGCCGCACCGGCAGGGACTGAGGAACTGGGGCACCTCGAGATGGTCGGCACGATCGTCTATCAGCTCACGCGCAGCATGACACCGGAGCAGATCAAGCAATCCGGCTATGACACGTATTTCGTCGATCATACGGCGGGGGTGTTTCCGCAGTTTGCGTCCGGCACACCGTGGACGGCAGCGACGATCGGTGTGACGGGTGACGTGATCGCGGATCTGTCGGAGGATATGTCGGCCGAGCAGAAGGCCCGCAAGACCTATGACAACATCCTGCGCTTGTGCGATGACCCGGATGTGACAGACGTTATCCGCTTCCTGCGCGAGCGCGAGGTCGTGCACTACCAGCGCTTCGGCGAGGCGCTGCGCCTGGCGACGGAGAAGATGGATCAGAAGAATGTCTATATGACCAATCCCGCGTTCGACCGCACCTGATTCAGGCGCGTATCAGAAAGAGGGGCAGGGCCCGGTGTATTTGCCGGGCCCTGCCGCATTGCGCGCAAAAAACAGCAGACACCCGAAGGTGTCTGCTGCAGATCGATCAGATCAAATTACTTGATCACAGTCCAGCGCTCGGTGACCGGGTGCTTGATGTTCTGGAAGAAGTCGCCCTTAAGATCCTTCAGGGTGTTGAAGTTGACGTCCAGCGTGTAGTCGTGGCTGTTGGTCGCTTCCTGAACAGCGGCGTAATACCAAGCAGAGGTGTCCATGTTGTCGGGCCAGGTCTTCATCTGGTCAGCGACAGCGCCGAAGCTGGTGGTGCCATCGCCAGGCAGACGGCCGATCAGCTTGTTGACGATCGTGATCGCCTGAGCACGGGTCAGAGAATCCTTCGGTCCGAAGGTGTTGTCGCCCTTGCCCTCGAGGATGCCCATGGCGTACAGCAGGCTGATGTACTTATCAGCGAAGTTGCCGTTGAGGTCCTTGAAGATATAGCCGGTGATGGGCTGGTTGACCTCGATCTTGAACAGCTGCGCGATCATAGTCGCGAACTGCTCGCGGGTGATCACGGCGTCCGGAGCAAATTTGCCGTCGCCGATGCCGACCATAACGCCGGCCTTGGTCATCATGGTGATGGCCTCATATGCCCAATGATTCTTGCTGACATCGACGAAGGTCTTGCCGTTCTTCTTCGCGTTCTCTGCCTTCGCTTCATCGGTCATGAGCGTGTAGATGATCTGAGCAGCCTGAGCACGGGTGAGCGTGTCGTTCGGGCCGACGTAGCCGTTGTCATAGCCGGCGATATACGCATCATGATCCGTGTCCTTCAGACCGATGCGGAATGCCGGGTAAACGGTCACGACATCAAGATCCGGCAGCTTGCCAACGGAGAGCTGCGGGGCGGACTTATACTGCATGCCGGTGGACGCCTGCGTCCAGGTAGCGGACAGGCTGTAAGCGTTGAGACGATCCTTCTTGGCGAAGACCGCGACACCATAGGTGGCGGCGGCAGTCGCAACGATCTCGTCCTTGTTCTGGTTGTAGAGGACGACCTGAGCACCGGTTGCGAGGGTGCCCCACGGGGTCTTCACGACGACCAGATAGTTGGGCAGCTTAGCAAAGGCATCGCCGATGATGCCAGCGGTTTCCGGAGAGATTTCCTCGGCAGAAGCAGGGACAGTCTCTTCCGCTGCGACATCTTCATCGGCTGCAAAAGCCATGACCGACAGCATGCTGAAAATCATGACCGCAGCGAGAAGCACGCAGAGCAGTTTGCGGGACTTTTTCATTGATTCCACTCCTTTGATAAATGTGCATAAGTGCTGTTGTGCCGGATGTCGGGTAACACATGCCGACCCACGTACACTTATGCGTTTAGTATACACTGCGCCCCCTGAAAAGTCAAGCTATGGAAACCGTGCGCGCAAAGCCCGCTGGCGCAAAGATTTGAGAAAACGGCGGTGATTTTCCACACATTTGCCCGAAAAAGTCCCGAAAATGGCCGCAAAAAAGATGAATCACGACTTGCTTGTTGTTTTTTAATAACTTGGTCAGTTAATAGTCGAGCGTCTATTAACGAATTTTTCGCGGGAAAAGAAAATGGAATTCTCTATTGACATACTGGGAAAAACGCGATATAATCCTATTAACCTATAGAGAACGTAGGCGATGAAAAATGCAAAACCGCATTTCCGGACGCCTGTGTATCTGCTGGCACTGTTATACCGGCTGACGCGCAGAGAGCATACAACCAGCGAGACATGAAACATACGCACATACATATTAAAATTATGACACTTAAATGGAGGAACATCTCATGAGCAAGATTTATACATCCGCTGACCAGCTGATCGGAAAAACGCCCCTTCTGGAGCTGACGCATATTGAAAAAGAGCAGCAGCTCGAAGTCCGCATTCTGGCAAAGCTCGAGTACTTCAATCCAGCTGGCTCCGTGAAAGACCGCGTGGCTCTGGCCATGATCCAGGATGCGGAGCAGCGCGGTGCGCTCAAGCCGAACTCCGTGATCATTGAGCCCACGTCCGGCAACACCGGCATTGGCCTGGCGTCCGTCGCCGCGGCCAGAGGTTACCGCATCATTATTGTCATGCCGGAGACCATGAGCGTGGAGCGCCGACAGATCATGAAGGCCTATGGCGCGGAGCTCGTCCTCACGGACGGCGCGCAGGGCATGAAGGGGGCCATCGCGAAGGCCAACGAGCTGGCCGCGCAGATCCCCGACAGCTTTGTCCCCGGCCAGTTTGTCAACCCGGCCAACCCGGCGGTCCACCGCACGACGACCGGCCCGGAGATCTGGGAGGATACGGACGGCAATGTGGACATCTTTGTTGCGGGCGTCGGCACCGGCGGCACTGTGACGGGTGTCGGCGAGTACCTGAAGTCCCAGTGCCCGAAGGTCAAGGTCGTGGCCGTGGAGCCGGCGACCTCTCCGGTCCTAAGCGAGGGCCACGCCGGCCCGCATAAGATCCAAGGCATCGGCGCGGGCTTTGTGCCGGATGTGCTCAACACAAAGGTCTATGATGAAATCATCCCGGTCAGCAACGAGGACGCGTTTGCGACCGGCCGCCTGATCGGTCATAAGGAAGGCGTGCTGGTCGGCATTTCCTCCGGCGCTGCCGTCTGGGCGGCAATTGAGCTGGCCAAGCGCCCGGAGAACAAGGGCAAGACCATTGTCGTGCTTCTTCCGGACACCGGCGACCGCTATCTGTCGACGCCGCTGTTTGCAGACTGAGTGCAGGCAGGCGTTCGTTCTTCTTTCACATGCAGCGGGAGACACCATTGGGTGTCTCCCGTTGTGCGTTCCGCGGCTGCGCATGGCCAGACCGCAGAACATATCGTCGGCACATATCGTCGGCCATCCGCGGCGGCTCGGTCTCGATCCGGTCGCACATGCGGATGTCGGCCGCATAGTCGCCCTACAGGCGCAGCGTCGCTTCTTTTTCCGCCATCTTCAGATGGTCGCAGAAGAATTCGCGTCTTTTTTCCTCATTCCGGAAGACATTGATGCCGGCGTGGAATGCGCTGATGGCGCCGGCGTTGGCATATCAGCGCCGATGCGCGCCGCCAGCCTTGGCGGTCTCGGTTTTTTCAGGCCGGTCACGAGCTCGCCGCCGATTTCCGGGTGCTCCGTGAGCAGGTCACCGAAATGTCCGGCCGTGCGCGCGTGATTTTTGGCGGTTCTTTTGCGCAGCAAAGACAAAAAGGGATGCAATTTTGCGCCGGATGCGCTATAATAAATGCAGTTATTCAGCAAGAGGGATCATTATGCGAATCGTTATCAAAGTCGGAACATCCACACTGGCGCACGCGACCGGGCGGCTGAACATTCAGCGTATGGAGCGGCTGTGCAAAGTACTTAGTGATCTGAAAAATGCGGGTCATGAGATCATTCTCGTCTCGTCTGGCGCCATCGGTATGGGCGTCGGCAAGCTCAACCTGCCCGGGCGCCCGGCGGATATGCCTGGCAAGCAGGCGGCCGCCGCCGTCGGCCAGTGCGAGCTGATGTATTTTTATGATAAGCTCTTCGCGGAGTATAATCATATCGTGGCGCAGCTGCTGCTGACCGGCGAGGACATCCGCAGCGAGCAGCGCAGCCGCAATGTGCGCAATACGCTCTCGCGCCTGTTGGAGCTGGGAGCACTGCCGGTTATCAACGAAAATGACGCTGTGGCGACGGATGAGATCGGCGTGGACAACACCATCGGTGAGAACGACAGCCTCTCGGCCATCGTGGCCGCCGCCATCGGTGCGGATCTGCTGATCCTGCTCTCGGACATTGACGGCCTGTATGACAGCGATCCGCACAAGAATCCGGACGCGCATCTCATCGAGACGGTGCCGGTCATTGATGCGCATATTCTCTCACTCGCCGGGGATAAGGGCTCCGCGCTCGCCACCGGCGGCATGGTCACGAAGCTGCACGCTGCGCAGATCGCAACGGCGTCCGGCTGCGAGATGGTCATTGCCAACGGCGAAAAGCCTGAGGTCCTCTATGACATCGTGGACGGTAGACGCGCAGGCACCCGATTCCTGATACCACATTCCTGAGGAGGGACTACTATGACGACTATGGACATTCTCAAGCGGACGAAGTCCGCATGGCCCAGCATCTGCAACGCTGCTGCCGAGGACAAAAACCGCATCCTGTCCGCCATGGCCGACAGTCTGCAGGCGGAGTGCGATGCCATTCTGCGCTGCAATGCCGAGGACATGGACGCTGCACGCGGCCATATCTCGGACGTAATGCTCGACCGGCTCTATCTGGACCGGGGCCGCATCGACGCCATGGCCGACGGTATCCGTGCGACCGTGGCGCTGCCGGATCATACGGGGCGCATCCTCGCGCAGATCGACCACCCCAATGGCATGAAGATCTACAAAAAACAGGTGCCGCTCGGTTTGGTCGCCATCATTTATGAGAGCCGCCCGAACGTCACGTCTGATGCTGCGGCGCTCGCCATCAAGAGCGGCAACGTCTGCATGCTCCGCAGCGGCAAGGAGGCTTTCCACACGGCCAAGGCCATCGTGGCCGCGCTCAAGCAGGGCATCGCGTCCGTGGGCGGCGATCCGGACATCGTCAACATCGTCGAGGATACCAGCCACCAGAGCGCCACGGAGATCATGCAGGCCAAGGGCCTCGTCGACCTGCTCATCCCGCGCGGCGGGGCAGGGCTCATCCGTGCCTGCGTGCAGAATGCCACCGTGCCATGCATCGAGACCGGCACCGGCATCTGCCATGTCTACGTGGACGAATATGCCGATCTCGACAAGGCTGCGCGCATCATCGAAAACGCCAAGACCAGCCGCCCCTCGGTCTGCAATGCCGAGGAGGTCTGCCTTGTGCATCGGGCGGTCGCGGCTGAGTTTCTGCCCATGCTCAAGAAGGTGCTGGTTGACGACCGCGCGGCGAAGGGCCTCACGCCGGTTGAGCTGCGGCTTGATGCGGCAGCGGCGCAGATCATCGACGGCACACCCGCATCCGACAAGGACTTTGACACGGAGTATCTGGACTATATCCTCGCCGTCGGCGTGGTTGACAGTCTGGACACCGCTATCGCGCACGTGCTTGCACACTCGACGCACCATAGCGATGCCATCGTAACCGAGGACGCTGCGAGTGCCGAGCGCTTCATCAATGGCACGGACAGCGCGGCGACGTATGTCAATGTTTCTACTCGCTTTACCGACGGCGGCGAGTTCGGCCTCGGCTGCGAGATGGGCATCTCTACGCAGAAGCTCCACGCCCGCGGCCCCATGGGGCTCGACGAGCTGAGCACCTATAAATATATTATCCGTGGCGACGGACAGATCCGCTGAGGAGGGAAGCACCATGACGAAGTATGAAGCCGGTTTCATCGGCGCCGGAAATATGGGCGGCGCGCTGGCGTCCGCCGCGGCCCGGCAGGTCACGGGGGAGAAGGTCGCTGTTGCCTGCAGCAGCCCCGCGCACAGCGCGGCGGCGGCCGAGCGGCTGGGCTGTCAGGCGGCCGCGCCGGAGGAGATCCTGGGCGGCAGTAAATTCGTATTCCTCGGCGTCAAGCCGCAGATGATCGACGGCGTCGCGCAGTCGCTGGCGGCGCCCATCGCAGCGTCGGAGAGCATCTTTGTGTCCATGCTCGCCGGTGTGCAGCTCGAGCGGCTCGCGCATCTGCTCGGCGCGGATAAGAAGATCATCCGCATCCTGCCGAACACTGCCTGTGCCGTGGGGCAGGGCGTGGTGCTCTATTGCGCCAATGGCAATGTCACGGATGCCGATCTCGCGGCGTTTTGTTCGCTCATGGCGGACGCGGGCATCGTCGACCCCATCCCCGAGACGCTCATCGACGCCGGCTGTGCCATCACCGGCTGCGGCCCTGCGTTTGCATATATGTTCATCGAGGCGTTGGCCGACGGCGGCGTCAAGTGCGGCCTGCCGCGCGCGAAAGCCATCCGCTATGCAGCACAGATGCTTGCCGGCAGCGCGGAGATGGTGCTGCAGTCCGGCAAGCACCCGGAGCAGCTCAAGGACGATGTCTGCAGCCCTGGCGGCAGCACGATCGCCGGTGTGGACGCACTCGAGCAGCGCGGTTTTCGCGGCAGCTGCATCGCAGCCGTGGACGCGGCGTTTGAAAAGACCCGTCAGCTCGGGTGACAGCGGCATCAAAAGCCAGCCGGGCCGCACCCATTCGGGTGCGGCCCGGCTGCTGCATGTTTGTTTATGCAGATGTGATGTAGCACTCCTCGGCTTCCTGCTGCGCATGGATCAGCAGCAGCCTTGCCTCCTCATAGTCGTGGGTGTTGATGTGTTCCACGGCGTCGCTCAGGGTGTTGAAGAGGGTGAAGTACAATTTTTTAAAGTCCATGGCGATCTCCTTTTTGTTCAGCGTATTTGCAGTTTCCGGCGCGTCTTCCGGTCGCTGCGATGCGCAGTTTAACACAGAATGGAGTAGAAACGTGTCGAATGCTGTAGGTGCCGAAAAAACTTCATAAAGTTCAAATTTTTTGTCAGGTATGGAACAATCTTTGCGCTAAGCGATGAAAAATTAAGATCCTGCGCTCCATCAGAGAGCGCAGGATCTTTTATCATCAAAATCTTATAGCAGTTTGATCAGGATTGTGGCGGCGCCCAGCAGAATCAGCACGATGCCGACAATTCGATTCAGGTGCCGGATCTCACAACGGTTGGCAAATTTTGCGGAGACGACCGCGCCAAGGAGGCACGAGGCAACGACGATCGCCATGGGCAGCGGAAAGAGCTGCGCACCCAGCGAGACATGGCTGACGGCGCCGGTCAGCGCGACGAGCGACATGATCATCGTGCTGGTGCCGACGGCGACTTTCAGATTATAGCCAAGCACCAGCGTAAAAACCGTCAGCATCAGGATGCCGCCGCCGCTGCCGGTAAAGCCGCAGACCCAGCCGATGCCGCAGCCAAGCACCATGGCGAGCACGGTCTTGCCGGTGGATGGGCCGGATGCAGCTCCGGCGCCGTGCCCGCCGGTGATCGGCTTGAGCAGAAACTTGAAGCCGAGAAAGACCGTCGTGAGCATGGAGATGTAGCCAAGGCCGTCCGGCGACTGCTGGCTGAAGAGATAGCCGCAGTAGCTGCCGATGATCGTGCCGAGAAAGGCCGTGACCGTGATGAGACTGCCGCGCTTGAGGTCGATGTTCTTATTTTTGTAGTACGTATATGCCGAGAGCAGACTTGCCAGTACGTCGGACGCCAGCGCCACGGTCACGGCGTCATAGCTGGCCCAGCCGCAGAGGCTGACGAGCACGGGCGTGATGACCACGGCGAAGGATGCATTGCGCGATATTCATGGGGTCACCTGATGTCGTTTTTTCGTTTCTGAGCCACTTATTATAGGCGCTGCATGAAAATCGTCAAGTCCCTGCGCGCGGAGTTTACAAACTGTACAGAATTGTGAGGGAGGGGAGAAACGAAAAAATCCGCCGAAGCATTTTGCTTCAGCGGATTTTGGTCCGAGTGAGAAGATTCGAACTTCCGGCCTCTTGAACCCCATTCAAGCACGCTACCAACTGCGCTACACCCGGATATCATATTTGCTAAAATAATATAGCATACAGAATACGAAAATGCAAGGGGGAAAATGCGATTTCTGCTCAGAAAGTTTTTCGTTACACTTTTTCTCGCATGTATCAAAAATTCAAATAGATTGATTTTGGAATTGCAATTAATTTTTTAAATAGAATAATTGAAACTTTTTGGCTGATTTGTTAACGTGTTCTTAACACCTGTATGGAATGATAGAGTCCCATGCATGCGCGGGCATGCAAGACCAACGTGGCGAAATGGAAACAAAACAAAGGAGGAAACATCATGACAGGTAAAAAACTGCAGCGGGTGCTGGCGTGCCTGCTGGCGGTCCTGCTTCTGTCGCAGGTCGGCGCGTTCTCGCCGGCCGTGCTCGCGGCGGATAGCAGCGGCTACACGCTGCAAGACGGTACGGCCATCATCAAGCCCGGTATGTCGGACGCTGAGGTGAACCGTGCCTTGACGCGGGCACTGGTCGTCGGCTTTGACCAGATGAGCGAAGCGGACCAGAACGCACTTCTCGACAGCCTTCAGTGGGAGTACGAGTGCGAGGGCAAAGACACGAAAACCGATCGTATAAAGCATTCCAACTGGGGCTCAATCGGCGGCTTTGAAAGCGAAACCTCGATTGGCATAGGCAAGTACAAGGTTACGACCTACTATAAGCACCCCGCGCTTGCCAAAAACAGCGACGGCAACTATAACGTGCGCGTTCAGGGCACGCAGGCTGCGGTGACGCTGACGAAGGCGGAGAAGCTCTCTTCGTCCATCACGCTCAAGCAGGGCACCAGCGTGAAGCTGCCGTACAATGAAGACGGCACGCTGAATGCTGACGCGCTGCGCGCGGCCATCTTTGCTCAGGTCGTGGAGAACACCACACCAGAGTTGACGGTCAGCGACGTGACCATCGAGTATTATGCTACGGCTGAGAGCGGCTCTGTGGGCAACATCGGCGAAGCATGGATGCCGTTGGAAGGCGGCACAAAAGATTTGCTGACCTATCCCGCCATTTCTGCGGGGAAGCAGAAAATTCAGATCTCCTATGCTGGAAATAATACGTATTTCGGCACTACCTCTCAGGAAGTCATGGTGACCTTCACCGAGCGCGCGGATTCCCACATCGTTCTTAAGCCTGACCAGCAGGTCGCGCTGCCGTATACGGATGCCACGACCGTTGATTCCGACGCGCTGCGTGCAACCATTCTCCAGCAGGTCGTGGACGAGGGGACTACCCCGTCTCTGACGGCAGAGAATACGGAGATCAAGTACTATGCCACTGCGACGACCGGCGCTGCCGTCGGCTTCGGCAAGAACTGGGCTCCTCTGGAGGGCGGCAAGGTCGACGGCCTGACCTATCCCGCCATTTCTGCGGGTGACCAGCAGATCCAGATCAGCTTCAAGGGCGACGATGCTTACAAGGTGTCCTCTGAAACGACGACGGTGACCTTCACCGAGCGTCCGGGCATCGAAGCGGTGACGAAGGAAAACCCGACGTTCAAGCTCGACTTTACTGCCGACGGCGCGGCGATCTATGACAACATCCGGCAGAAGGTCTGGGATGCGGTCGTTGTGAGCACGAACCCGACTCTGACCGTGGATAATGTGACCATCGAGTATTATGCGACTGCAACGACTGGCGCTGTTGATAAGCTTGGTCATGCTTGGGTCGCGCTGACGGGTGGAAAAGTCAATGGTCTGACCTATCCCGCCATCGGTGAAGGTACGCAGGAAGTGCGCATCACCTGGGGCGGCAGCAAAGACTACGCCGCATGGCAGTGGCAAGGGAATGTGGCCGTTACCGGCCGCGCGGACGCACCGTTCCGGCTCAAAGAGGGTGTGACCGAGGGCATGACGGTCGCGATTGTCTACAATCGCGATCAGAGCATCAACTATGAGGAGACCGCGCAGGCGCTGCGCGATGCGCTGCTTGAGAGCACGGCTCCGAATATCTCTATCGACGACGTGACGGTGCAGTACAACGCCGGTATCAAAAATTATCAGCCCTTGAATTATAGCCCGACGGGCAGCGACATTATTGACCAGTTTGTTAAATTTGGCCTCGGATCACAGACCATCCACTTCGTGTGGAACGGTAATGCCGCCTACAAGCCGCTCAAGCTGGATGACGTCACGGTTAAAATGTCCGATAATCGTATTAAGAGCAGAATCGTGCTCAAGGATGGCGCTTCCATCACCTACAACATGGACGCCAATGTCATGCTGCAGGCGATCTTTGAAAACCTCATCGACTGGGACGCCTCCACGCTGCCCAGCAAGGGCACGCTGAGTGCGGCTGACTTCACGTTCGAGTACTATGGTGAAAATGTGCTCGGCGAGGAAGACGGCGGCATCAGCGGCGGTGTTCCGAACTGGGCACCGGTTGCCGGTGGCACGGTGAACCTGCTGACCTACCCCCAGATGGGCGCCGGCGAGAACCAAAAGGTCCGCGTGAGCTACAGCGGCAATGACGAGTATCGTCCCTGCAAGAACGTGGAGGGCACCCTCACGGTCAACAAGGCGAAGGTCTCCGTTAAGGTGCACTCGACGAGCATCTACGCCGACGAGGCCAAAGATAAGCTGGGTGAGGGCTTTGTCACTACCGACCCTGCCGATAAGTTCGACATCTACACGATCTATGGCGGCGTGACCAGCGATGTGACGACCAGTGTGTTTGTCCAGCTGCCCGAGCGTATGACAAAGGGCACGATCATCGATCTCATTGACCAGACGCTCAAAGGCCTCCACCAGAAGACGCTCACGGAGATGATGCAGCAGGGCACGACGGTCGGCGAGCTGCGCAAGCTCTTGAGTGACATCGTCGGCAAGGGCGACAAGCTGTCGCAGCCTGTGAAGGATTTGTTCAAGAAGGTCGGCATTGATATTGACACGCTCGTCAAGCTCAACGAGGCGCTCAACAAGCTGCCGGGTCTGCTGGACAATGTCCGCGTGGCCTTCGGTACGCCGGATCAGGCGGGCATCTACACCGTTTACGCGATCACGAACAACAAGAACTACGAGACCGGCTTCGGTATGGGTGCACTCGTTGTGAAAAAGCACTACTCCGGCGTGAAGCTGCAGTGGAACCAGACTATTCCCAACGGCAAGCTGACCGCTGAGGAAGCGAAGTATTTTGACTTCGGCGTGACGCTGATGTATGACGGTAATCCCGCTGAAAAGCAGACGAATGTGCACTACCTGTATTCCGGCTTCACCAGCAAGTGGAAGCCGTATTCCAGCACCACGACGCCTCCGACCGAGCCCGGCCGCTATGTTGTGACGGTCGTGACTCTGGGCGGCAACTATCAGGCAGCGCCCATCACGCGCGCTTTCCAGATCACAAAGTAATTTCCCCGCGTGTGTCTCCCGGGTGATTTCTGCCCGGGAGACATTTTCACGCCCGGGAAAACCGGCCGCGGCGGAAAAATGAAAAACGCCGAAAATTTTTTCAAAAATTACTTGACACCGGTCGATTCGTCTGGTATATTAAACAAGCGCTGAGGCGACGAGGCCGAGTAGTTCAGTCGGTTAGAACGCTAGCCTGTCACGCTAGAGGTCGAGGGTTCAAGTCCCTTCTCGGTCGCCACCCGCGGGGCGAAAGCTCCGCGGGCTTTGTATGCTGCTATAGCTCAGTCGGTAGAGCGCATCCTTGGTAAGGATGAGGTCCCCGGTCCGAATCCGGGTAGCAGCTCCAAAAAAACCTGTAACCGCAAGGCTTAACAGTCGTAAGGAACTATAAGTCTTGCGGTTGGGGCAGAGAACGGTGTGACCGTTAAGGTCACGCCGTTTTTCTGCGTCCAAGGGTAGATTCTGCAATCATGGGTTCTGCCAGCACGGGGATCTCCACCTCGTCAACAAAATTAAAGATGATCTCCACCGTCTGTCTGCGCTTACCGCCAGACTTATCCGGTGCGTGAATGATGATCTTCTTGATATACTCATTGACAATCGTCTGCGTCAGCTCGGTGACGTCCACATACTTTTTCGTCAGCACAATGAAAGCGTCCAGATCGTCGCCCATCGCCTGCCGCTGCTCGACCCATTCTTCCGCTGTTTCAATTTCGAGCTTTAACCGTTCCTGCTCCGCTTCATAATCAGCAGTCATTTTTCTGTACTTTTCCTTGCTAATTTCACCGAGGGCGTAGTCCTCATAGAGCCGGGACATGACCACATCGAGGGTGGCAAGGCGCTTTTTTGCCTGCTCCACGCGCTTCTGATCTTCCCGGATGTCCCGTTCCTGATCGGCGCGGCGATAATGCAGCCATTCCTCCTGAAAGCCCTCTACATCGCTGCGGATATACGCATTGACCGCCCGAATCCGTTCCAGTACCAGTTCCCGCAGTACATCTTCCCGGATATAGTGTGCAGAACAGGTGCCTCGACCGCTTTTGTAGCTGGAGCATACATAGTGGTCTTGCTTGCCGTCAAAGTTCTTGCAGGTAGCAAAGTGCAGCTTATTCCCGCAATCGGGACAGAACAGAAGCCCGGAGAACAATCCTTGCCGTTCCGCTTTTGTGGGACGGCGTTTGTTTTTTCGCAGCTCCTGCACCCTGTCCCACTGAGCCTGAGAAACGATTGCTTCCTGCGTATCAGGGAAGATACACATATCTTCGATGGCATTATGAATCCGCTTCTTCAGCTTATAGGACTTGGAATAGGTTTTGAAATTGCAGGTACAGCCGGTATACTCCATCCGTTCCAGAATACCCACAACCGATTGACCAATCCAATGATAAGGGCGATCCGGCATCTTCTTGCGCTTTTTCGGATCAGGATGGTTTTCCGACTGTTTGGCATACAGCGCCTTGGTAGTCAACACCTTATCCTGCTCCAGTATACGGGCAATCTGTTCCGGCCCTTTGCCGTCAATCGCCAAGTCAAAGATGCGCTTGACCACTGGGGCGGCATCCTCGTCAATGATCCAATGGTCTTTATCGGCTGGGTCAGTGCGATAGCCATAGGGAGGTTTCCCCAGATGCTTGCCGCTGGTGCCTTTCTGACGGAATACGACCCGGACTTTTTTGCTGGTGTCACGTGGATACCATTCGTTGAATAGGTTACGGATTGCGGCGAATCCATCGCCGTCTCCACGCTGACTGTCCACGCCGTCGTTGACGGCAATGAAGCGAACATCGTAGCTGGGGAAGATGATGTCGGTGTACTGGCCTACGGTCAGATAGTCACGACCAAAGCGGCTGAGGTCTTTGCAGAGCCAGCAGCCCACTAATCCCTGCTTGACGAGTTCAAAGCCCTCCTGTACGCCGGGGCGATTGAAGTTCGTCCCGGTATAACCGTCATCCACCAGAATTTTCAGGTTTGTGTATCCATGATCTCGTGCGTATTTGGTTAAAAGCTCGCGTTGATTCTGTATCGAATTCGACTCGCCATCCTGCGAATCCTCGTTGCTGAGGCGGCAGTAGAGTATCGTAATTTTTTGCTGATCCCTCATAACGTCCTCCTTCACGTTCGGGTCAGCCGACAGAATCGGTGTGCTTGAAATTATATTACCATAGTTTTGTGTCACTGTCATGAACAAGCCACCTCCCGGTCAGAAAAAATGAGCCGTTTTACCTTGGCGGTAAGCGACTCAGTTCCGTCACAGACGGTTTCAATGGTATACCATGTGTTTCCAATCTTGCGCTCCACGGTTTTGCAGAAGGGGCTTCTCCTGCTCCAACCGCTCACGCTCTCTGCGCCATGCGGTGATGGGCATCTTGCCATCCTTGAAATACGGTTTCAGCTTGCGCTCTGCCATGTAGAATGTCCGCAGCGTATTGTCATGCTCCGACTTGTATTTCTGTCTGGCTTTTTCAAAACGGATACTTCCCAGCTTATCCGCAGCCGGTTTTCCATCGACATAATACTGTGCCATGCGCAGCAGCTCATCCAGCTCCTTGATGCGGGATTGCTTTTCCCCGGCAGACGCCTTCATTGCGTTGATGCTGTTCTGCATGGAATGCAGCGCGGCATCCAGATCATCGGTGGTAAAAAGCTGCTTCTCCTGCAAAAAGCGGAACGCATCCGCATACCGCTGTAAGTTCGCTGTCTTGGCCTTTGTGCTGTATGCGCCATTATTGCGGTTATTGTAATAGGTCATCAGCAGATCGTTCAGCATGGGCGGCTGCGGCTTGGAGAGTTCTTCCTTAACCGCTTTCAGCCATTTCAGCAAAGAGGTGATTTTATTCTTTGCTTCCCGCAGCATGGCGTCGGTTTTGCGAACCCAGCGGTTGAAGTCGCCCTTGGCGGTGCGAATGCCCTTCGCTTCCATTGCGCGGACAGACGGTCCCTCGTGGACGGTAGGAATCTGTTCAATGCCTTGACGGGCATAGCTGCGGTGGTCGATCCTACAATCCAAACCTTTCTCCGCAAACTTCGCGTTGCACAGCTCAGCCCATTCCTGCCGCCAATGCTCCAAGGTTTCAGGGCTGCCCCAATCGGTGGTGGGCGCAGCGTTGAACACATAGTTGCCAGCCTCATCTCGGATGCGCTCTCCATGCTCGTCCAGCACATATTCCCGCCGCTGCTTATTGCCCCACTTGCCGTCCGGCTCAATGGGGCGAATCGGACACATGACGTGAAAATGCGGATTGGGAATGCCGACATCCTCCTTGTCGGGAGAATGAACCGCAAAATCCACCACCATCCCTCGGCTCACAAAGTTCTCCAACAAAAATTGCCTTGCCAGAGCGATGTTCTCCTGCATGGGAAACTCGTTCTGCAAGGCAATATCGAAGCTGTAGGCAAGCTGCGCTTTCTTTCCGCGCTCAGCTTTTTCAACCGCGTTCCAAAGCGTTTCGCGGTCTGCGTATTCTGGCGGTGCGTTGGACGGCAAAAGGATTTCAGAGCAGATCACGCCGCCTTTTCGGGTGTAGTCGCTGTCCTCGCCGTAATACTCGCTGTGCAGCTTTTCCCCGGCACGGTAGGCGGCAGACGCCACGGCAGATTGTCCCGCGCTGCGTTTGATCTGCGTCACATGAAAATGGAATAACGCGATACTCAGCACCCCTCTTTCTGTTCTGCCCGGTTGTGTTCGTTGACCGCTGCCATGAGCAGACCTTTGACCTCTGGCAGGTCAAAGACCATTTCGGCAAAGGCGTAAAATTCGGTTTCGGTCAAGATCTTTGCCAGCGGTGCAACACTCTCGATGGCTGCACCACGGGTGATAAGGTGGTGTGCCCGTTTGCGCCGATCTTCCTTTTCATAGTAGGCGATTCGGTTTTCCAGACGCTGCTTCTTGTGCTGCTCCTGTGCAAGCTGCTGCTCAATTTTTTCTTTCTCGGCATTCAGCTCGGCAAGGTTTTTCTGTTTTGACATTGTGTGACCTCCTTCAAAATTAGTGAAATAGTTGTTCAGACTTTGCGGTGGAAATTGTCTGCGTCAGCAGATTGTTTCCGCTGCGAAGTGCGCTGGGATAGCTGCATAGGCAGCGCAAGGAGGCACTCCCTTGTACGGAACGAAGTGACGCAAAACAGCCCGGACACGCAACTGTCCAGGCGATAGGCTCCGCAGGACGCACATACTCCCGTCAGGAGAGTATAGAAGTGCGCCCTTAGTCCCGGTGGGACTTTCGGGATATTCTCGGATTGTCAGCTTTTCTTTCGCTGCCAGACGATCTCGTACCCCAGTACATCGGCAAGTTGGACGGCTTCAACATAGCGCAGGGATTCCCGCTGGAGCTTGTTGGACAGGTTGGAAACGCTGTCAGACCAGCCGTGTTCGTCCCGCAGCAGGTCAACGACCTCCTGCATGGTCATTCCCTGACGAACGATGTACGACTTGATCTCATTTCTCAGATTGGATTTCATCAATTTTTACCTCCATAATTTCGTGTAGTGTGGTTTCGTATCGGTGATGCTGGTGTGCGGGGAGATGAAAAATCTGCCGTGCTGCAAATCCGCTCAGATTTCTGCCTATGATGCCCTGTACACAGCAGCACCCTATCGGCTTCATCGTTCTGCGTGAGGTCACGCGGAACGGCAGGATATGCCGCAGTCCGGTGCAGCAGCTTCACGCTTTGGTAAATCACCGGGCGGTGCATTGCATTCGGCTTGCGGTGAAAATTTTCATGAATTTCACAAGGATTGACTTCAATGTGCCGTTTTTGGCATCCTACCGGCACTCTGTACATAGCGGAATTACGGCATTTTGCTGTGTACATACGTACCGGCGGTGCAGGGCAGGCAGCATTTCACGGCATGGGCAGACTTGTTCACGATTGGGTGCGCGTCAGCTTTCCGGTACATACGTACATAGCGATTTGCCCCAATTCTCAGATATACGGGGACTGATCAGCGGCTCGATGCCCAGATGCCCCCACACTCTGCGCCCGGTGGCATTCGTGACGGTGTTCGTATGCTCCAGATTGTACGTTTTTAGATTCCGCATCAGAAAATCACTGAACGAGCGCTGCCGAATGGGCGTCAGCCCATTCACATCACACCAGATTCCATAAATGGCATACAGCTCCTTGGAGGTGACGGACATATCCGCTTTCAGCCGTATATAGCCGGTGGACTCCATAAAGTCGATGGCATTGTTGGCGTCACGCTTGATGTACTCCCGGTTGTTCAGCGTCCGGGGACTTTCCGTGAAACGGAAGTTGTTTGCCGCCAGCCGCTGTAAGCCCTCAAATGCCCAGAGAAAAATGCCCTCGACCTCTCGCTTCATCTTCTCGGCAATGTCAGGATCGTCCACACGATTGGCGGGCTTCTCTTTTGTGGTCAGGATCAGTTGGCGGCGGTAAAAGCCGTTGCTGCGGTCGTAGAGGGATTGCAGATCGCCGTTGGAGAATGCCAGCAGGCGGGCATACATCCACCCCTGATAGCTCTGGACGCTTTTGCGTTCCAGATCCATCTTGCCCTGTGCGGTAACGATGGATTTGACATAGTTGGTCTGCTTCAGTGCTTCCATTTTCATATCGTCATCCACAAGAAGATGAATGTGTTCCAGATCGGCGCGGGCAAACCGGTTGTCGGAAATTTTGGCGATGCTGCCGTCTTTCATATTGCAGCCAAACAGCCGTGCCAGCACAGGACCGATCTGCGATTTTCCCTCGCCGCCCTCGCCCTTGAGGATCATCATGCGCTGCCCTTTTACTAATGTGCGATAAAGAAGCAATAGAAGTGTAAAAAATTTTGCCGTTCCTATCCGGCACTTGGCCATTGTGTCGGATAGGTCGGGCGTTAGGCTTCGGGCAAGTCAATCTTGCCGACAAAGCTGTAATAAATCTCAATGTCCTGCCTGCGGGTGCCGTTCTCGTCATAGCTGCACTCATGCACGACGATTTTCTCAATCATTTCCCGCAAGAGGGTGGGGGTAAGTTCCTCAAAGGCAAGGTGCTTTCGGACGATACCCATAAACTTTTCCGCGTTGACGGTGGCAGCCTGCGACTTGTCCAGTTCGGCCTGCAAAGCGGCGGCGCGGTCTTTCAGTTCCCGCTGCTCCTGCTCATAGTCTGCCGACAGTTCCATGAAACGCTCGTCGCTGATTTTGCCGTTCACATTGTCCTCATACAGCCGCTTGATAATGCGGCTCACTTCGGAAATGCGCTCCTGTGCCTGTTCAAGCTGCTTGGTGGCTGCGGCGGTCTTTCTCTTGCCGCCGATCTCGTTCTGCTGGATAAGCAGCTTCACAAAGCGGCTCTCATGCTTGGCGGCGTATTCGGTCACTTGCCGGAGATTGGAGAGGACACCGGCGGTCAACAGGTCGGTGCGGATAAAGTGCGCCGTACAGTCGCGGGTGCGCTTCTTGTAGCTGCCGCAGATGTAACAGTCCTGCTTGCGGGTTTTGTTCTGATACCGCTGCTGGTACATCACATGGCCGCAGTCGGCGCAGAACAGCATACCGGAGAACAGCCCCACTTCATCATAGCGGTTCGGGCGTTTGCGCTGCTTGCGTAACTCCTGCACGCGCTCCCATGTTTCCCGGTCTATGATAGGCTCATGGTGGTTCTCAAAAATGGCCTGCTTCTCCACGGGGTTCTCTACACTGTGCTTGACCTTGTAAGAGGGCTTCTCCGTCTTGAAGTTTACCAGACAGCCGGTGTACTCCCGGTTTTCGAGGATATGAACGACGGTGTTCGTCGCCCATTTGCACTCATAGCCGGGGTGGTAGCGGCGGGTGCTGCCCGTCCTGCGGTATTCCA
>ENA-OZGS01000013-OZGS01000013.1-human-gut-metagenome-genome-assembly--contig:-NODE-13-length-99295-cov-11.973710_pt1 | contig 99295 bp, 105 predicted proteins | sample MGYA00245121_ERZ653667 | MGnify/ENA primary metagenome ERZ653667 (study PRJEB26926, sample SAMN06165248) | human gut metagenome | biome: ENVO:00009003; feature: ENVO:2100002; material: ENVO:00002003...
AGCTGAAGACCGACCCGCAGCTGATGGGCGCTCTGGGTGCTGCCGAGTACGCTCGCCAGAAGGGTCTCGCCAAGAAGTAAGCCGCTTCTGAAATCACCCCGAAAGAAGGAGAACCACCCGGTTCTCCTTCTTCTTTTGGGTTGAAGAACAAAGTGCACGGTTCCGGTGAAAAAAATATAAAAAAATTCATCGTTTTTGCAAGAAGTATTTGCTTTTATGATCAGATTAGTTTAATATATGTACGTCATCAAGACAGTCGGTCGGTGTATGGAAGAGAGAGCGCCGGCCAAAGCCCAAAATATTAGGAGTGAGAAAAAACCATGGATAACCTATTCTGGATCGGCTTCGTCGGAGCCGCGCTCGCCCTGATTTTCGCCTACCTGCAGAAGTGCAAAGTTATGAAGTGCTCTGAGGGTGACGAGAAGATGGTCAAGATCGCTTCTTCGATCCGCGCCGGTGCCAACGCCTACCTGAAACAGCAGTATTCCACTGTTGCAAAAGTGTTTGCAGTCGTATTTGTCATCCTGCTGATCATCGCCTTTGCTTCCAAGGGCCAGATGCTCTCCAGAGTGACGCCGTTTGCCTTCCTGACCGGTGGTATCTGGTCGATGCTCGCCGGCCTGATCGGTATGAAGATCGCCACTGCCGCCAATGCCCGCACGGCCAACGCCGCACACGAGAGCCTGAACCACGGCCTGAACGTTGCCTTCTCTTCCGGCACGGTCATGGGCTTCACGGTCGTCGGCCTCGGCATTCTGGACATTACGCTCTGGTTTATCGGCCTGCGCTACATCGGCAAGATCACCGATCCCACCGTGCTTGCCAACATTATGGTCATGAATGGCATGGGCGCTTCTTTCATGGCGCTGTTTGCCCGTGTCGGCGGCGGTATCTACACCAAGGCTGCTGACGTCGGTGCCGACCTCGTCGGTAAAGTCGAAGCCGGTATTCCGGAAGACGACCCGCGTAACCCCGCGACCATCGCGGACAACGTTGGCGATAACGTCGGCGACGTTGCCGGTATGGGCGCTGACCTGTATGAGTCCTATGTCGGCTCTATCCTTGCCACCTTCGCGCTGAGCGCCGCCGCTAACTACGGCTGGAGCGGCATGCTGCTGCCCGTCGCGCTGGCCGTTTGCGGCATTGTCTGCTCGCTGATCGGTTCCTTCCTCATCAAGACGAAGGAAGACGCCACCCAGATGTCCCTGCTCAAGAGCCTGCGCACCGGCACCTACACGGCTGCCGCCCTCTCCGCTGTGCTCGCCCTGCCCCTGTCCTACCTCATTCTCGGACCCGAGCAGCACTGCTGGGGCGTTTACGTCGCCATCCTCTGCGGCCTCGTCGGCGGCTGCGCCATCGGCTACTTCACCGAGTACTACACCTCTGACAACTATAAGCCCACGCAGCAGCTGGCCGCCGCTTCCGAAACTGGCTCTGCTACGATCATCATCGGCGGCATCTCTCTGGGCCTGAAGTCCACCATGGCCTCCATCCTGATCGTCTCTGTCGCCATCCTGCTCAGCTACTTCTGCGCTGGCGGCACCACCACGATCATCGACGCCAGCGGCGCGTTCACCGCTGAGTTCAACCAGGGCCTGTACGGCATTGGCATTGCCGCTGTCGGCATGCTCTCCACCCTCGGCATCACCCTCGCGACCGACGCTTACGGCCCCGTTGCCGACAACGCCGGCGGTATTGCCGAGATGTCCGGTCTGCCGGAAGAAGTCCGCGACCGCACCGACGCGCTTGATTCTCTCGGCAACACCACCGCTGCCACCGGCAAGGGCTTCGCGATCGGCTCTGCTTCCCTGACGGCTCTGGCACTGCTCGTGTCCTACGTCAACATCGTGCAGACCCGCACGCCCGAAACCCTCAACTTCACACTGACGAGCCCGTCCGTTCTGGTCGGCCTGTTCATCGGCGCGATGCTCACCTTCGTGTTCTCCGCACTGACCATGAGCGCTGTGCAGACCGCTGCGCAGTCCATCGTCGTGGAAGTGCGCCGTCAGTTCCGTGAGATTGTCGGCATCATGGACTACAAAGCAGATCCGGATTACGCAGCCTGCGTCAGCCTGTGCACCAAGGGTGCCCTGCATGAGATGGTGGCTCCGGCCATTCTGGCTGTTGTCGTTCCGATCGTCACCGGCCTGATCCTTGGACCCACCGGCGTTGTCGGTCTGCTCGGCGGCGTGTCCGTCACCGGTTTTGCGATGGCCGTGTTCATGTCCAACGCGGGCGGTGCCTGGGACAACGCGAAGAAGTATATCGAGCGCGGCAACCATGGCGGCAAGGGCAGCCCCCAGCACAAGGCGGCTGTCGTTGGCGATACCGTCGGCGACCCGTTCAAGGATACTTCCGGCCCGTCCCTGAACATCCTGATCAAGCTCTGCTCCACGGTCTCCATCGTGTTTGCCGGCCTGATTATTGCGTTCAACCTCATGAACGTGCTGTAAATTCAAGCATTGAAAAGCCCGTTGGCAGTTTGCCAACGGGCTTTTTGTCGTCCAACTTTTTCGTCTATGTCAAACGATTTGAAACAGATAGAACTTCAGGTAATCCGTCTCCGGCACGTTCCAGAGGATCGGATGATCCGGTCCTTGCTGGCGCGCCTCGATCTGCCGCAGGGAAACCTGTGCGTCTTTAGCGGCGTCTGCCAGCATGGTGCGAAAACGGTCGTCCGTCATGAAGTGTGAGCACGAGCAAGTGGCAAGATAGCCGCCGCGCGGCAGGATGCGCATGGCTTTGAGATTGATCTCCTTGTAGCCGCGGACAGCGTTGGCCACGGTCGCGCTGCTCTTGGTGAAAGCCGGCGGGTCGAGGATGATATAATCATATGCCCCGCGCTTTTGCCCGGCCAGCTTTGTGAGCAGATCAAACACATCAGCGCAGAGGTACTCCACACGATCCTGCAGACCATTGAGCTCCGCATTGTGCCGCGCGGTCGCGAGCGCGTCCTCCGACACATCCACCGAGACGACGGATGCCGCGCCCGCCGCTGCGCAGTTGAGGCCAAAGGCACCGGTGTGGGTGAAGCAGTCGAGCACGCGCTTGCCCGGCGCGAGCTGCGCCGCCGCGCGGCGGTTATACTTCTGGTCGAGAAAGAAACCGGTTTTCTGCCCGTGGATATAATCCACATCATACAGGATCCCGTTTTCCCGGATCGTCACATGTCCGTCCAGGTCCGTCTGCAGTCCGTCGAGCGGCACGAAACCGGTCCCCTGCTCCATGCCCTCTTTCTGTCGGAGCTTGACGTCGTTGCGCTCGTAGATCGCGTCGATTTGTTCGCCGCCCGCGCGCAGCGCCTGCAACAGGAGTACAAACAGCTGCATTTTTCGCAGCTCCATGCCCAGTGAGAGCACCTGCGCGACCAGAATCGGGCCGAAGCGATCGACCGTCAGACCCGGAAAACCGTCTGATTCGCCGAAGATCAGGCGGCAGTTATCGAAATCCTGCCCCATGACCGTGCGGCGGTAATCAACGGCATACTGGATGCGCCGTGTCCAGAATGCCTCGTCAAAGTGGTCATTCGCGTTGCGTGAGAGCACGCGCACACGAATCTTGGACGCACTGTTATAAAACCCGGCGCCGAGCCAGTGCCCACTGCGCGTGGTCACATCCACGATCTGCCCATTGGCGCAGGCGGCGTCCGCCTGCAGCACTTCATCGGCATAAACCCACGGATGACCGCTGCGCAGACTGCGCGCCGCCTTGTCCGTGACGAGAATTTTCGGATAATTTCGTTCCATAGCATCTACACTCCAAATGATATCGCCCTATTGTACCCCGAACACGCCGCGCGGACAAGAGCGAAATGCGATATTTACATTTTCCGACCGGTCGTTTATAATATTGTCATTAGTCTGTTTTGAAAAGGTGACGCCATGAAGCTCTCCAAATCCGGTATTTTTCTGATCATCATACTCGTGATCGCCATCGGGCTCGGTGCCTGGGTCACGGTCATGACCTGCAGCGTCCTGGCAAAGGACCCAATCACAATGCCTGACCGCAGCAGTTCCGCCGGCACGCCCCTGCCTGTGCAAAATGCCGACAAGCCAAAGGAGCCGGACACGTTTGTCATCTCCATGGTCGGCGACTGCACGCTCGCCTCGATCCAGACCGGGCGCGATTTTGACAGCTATATTGATAAAAACGGGACTTCCTGGCCGTTTTCCGGCGTGGTGGAGTATCTGAGTCAGGATGAGTTCACACTTGCGAACCTCGAGTGCACCTTTTCGGATGAAAAGCTCAAGTCCTCTTCCCTGTTCTATTTCCGCGGCCCGTCGTCCTATGCGGATATTCTCGTGCAGGGCAGCGTCGAGTGCGTCACGCTCGGCAACAACCACACGGACGACTTCGGCGCCAAAGGCGTCACGGACACAGAGGCTGCGCTGGAGGCCGCCGGTATTCCGTGGGCGGCCTCCGGAGAATCCAAGGTGGTCACGACGGAGCACGGACTGAAGATCGGCATCTACTGTCCGGGGTGGACCGGCCTGAGCAAAAGCAACATCACCGCCGGTATGGAGAAACTCAAGGACGCCGGTGCGGACATTCTGATCTTCGCACCGCACTGGGGCACGGAGGGCAGCTACAAGGTGACTGCAAATCAGGAATCCTTTGCTCACGCAGCCATTGACGCGGGCGCGCACATCGTTTTCGGCACCCACCCGCACGTCCTGCAGAAGATGGAAGCCTACAACGGCGGCTATATCTTCTACAGCCTCGGCAACTTCAGCTTCGGCGGCAACACCGCGCCGCGCGACGTGGACACGGCGATCGCGCAGGTGACCGTGAAAAAAGACGGCGACGGCTGGACCATCGACGGTTATGACCTCATCCCCTGCCGCCTGTCGAGCACAGACAGCAAGAACGACTACCGCCCGCGCCCGTACAAAGAGGACGAGGAAGGCTACGCGCGCGTGCTCAGCAAACTCGACAGCTCCTGGACCGGCAGCGACCTGACCGTGGACTACTCGTTCATGTACCGCTGATACATAAAAGTACCAAAAACGGCCATCCGTCGATCGGCGGATGGCCAAGAATATGAATAGGAGGAGATTCATATGCGCAAAATGCTCGCACTATTATCAGCTTTTCTATGCGTTTTATCCATGTCCGCTTGCAGCGAATCAACTTCAACCGGAATATCATCGCTAAAATTGGTTGCTTCAAGCGGGCACGTCGAGCTTGATGCGGGTGACTCTGCAAAGGGCTACTTCAAGGTCGATGGCAAAAAGGATTTCTCCATTGACGATATCGAGTTCGTAAGCTCTGACCCCGCGGTGGCAACATTCGTTTACGACGAAACTGTGCTTGACACTTGTGTTTATTACAAGATTAATGCTCTATCAGCAGGAACAGCTACAGTTTACGCTCAAACGAAAGACGGCAGAGCGAAAACGGACGAGATAACGGTCACAGTATCAGGATATATCTACAAAGTCGCTGAGTTCGAAGACACGAGCACAAGCTCTGCGGAGCGGATGACACTTCGCGTTACGGCTTCTGAGGACTACCTCTATGCAATGTCAGACGAACAGCTATCTGATATGGTGAAATTCATTGCCAGCAACTATACTCGATCGCACAAAATAAATGCGGTTGTGGTGTATCTATATTGTGACGGAGACGACACCAACGGTGCGTTCACGATTGCTTCCTGCACATACGCTCCGTATGGTGACATTTCAAAGGCATCGGATATTACGGCCGGTGACTACTCATCGTTTGATTACAATGTTTATGTCAATTCTGCTTCAGAGAGAGACCTATACAGGAAAGCCGAATAACATAAGAGAGCCTGTCGGCATCGGCAGGCTCTTTTCATCAGACAGTATCATCACGAAAATCATTTCTTTTCAGTCCTGCGGCAGCGGGATCTTGCCCTTGAGCAGCACCTTGCCAAAGCAGCAAATGGTGATGCCGGACGAGGCGCTGATCGTCACATCCGCGTCCTTACGCGCGCGGTTAAGGGAGAACAGATAGACATTGCCGAGGTAGTCCTGGCAATATTGCTTGCATTTCATGTCACCGTCCACGAAGAACAGACCGATGTCCCCGTCGCAGATCGTGGCGCCGCGCTTGACGAGCACGATCGAATCGTCGTGAATGTATGGCTCCATGCTGTCGCCCGCGATGCGCACCGCGAAATCCGCCTCCGAATCTGCCGCAACGGCATAATCCTCATAGTCGTCCCCCAAAGCCGGCGAGGCATAGCCGGCTGCAGCCGGCGTCATATACAGCGGGATGATCTTATTTTGCTCCGGCTGCTGCTCGGCGGCCTTCAGGCGCGCACACTCAGCATCCAACAGCTGCATGGTCACAAAGCGGCCGTGGTCATCCAAACGGCGCAGCTTCCAGAGCGTCTCCCACTCCTCGGGCGTTGGCTGGTCCGTGCTGCCGGTTCCGCAAAATGTTTCCAGCGGGACGTGCAGCGCATCGCAAATGCGCAGAAGCAGTTCAAAATCGATCTTCATATTGTCGCGCCGGATGATGCTGTAGAGCGTCTGCGCGGGCACCTGGATCTGCCGCGCGAACTCATTGACCTTAATATCGCGTTCATCCAACAATTTTTTGAGCGTGGTTCCGATCATGCACAACACCCCTTTGCCACATCATCATATCGAATTTTTTGTTCTATGTCAAGAAATAAAAACGGAACGAAAAATTATGAAAACGAAAATTTCCATCATAATTCGTGGAAACAGTTTACTTTACTATGAAAATGTGCTTAAATAAGTTGAGATGTAATCGATGATTTTGTTCATCATTACCTGCAAAATAAGGAGGAAATTTAGAATGGTACAGTTTTCCAGCAGAATGAGCCAGCTGAAGGGTTCCGCGATCCGCGAGCTCCTTGCTCTGGCCAACAAACCGGAAGTGCTCTCGTTCGCCGGCGGCATGCCCGCTCCCGAGCTCTTCCCCGTTGACAAGATCAAGGCTGCGACCGACGCCGTCCTCGAGGAGCAGGGCAAGATCGCGCTCCAGTACTCCAGCACCAACGGCTTCGAGCACTTCCGTCAGCAGATTGCCGACCGCATGGAAGCTAAGCTCAACATCAAGACCAGCGCGGACAACATCCTCGTGACCTCCGGCTCTCAGCAGGGTCTGGATTACTCGGCGCGTGTTTTCTGCGACAAGGGCGATGTCGTCATTATCGAGAGCCCGTCCTACCTCGGCGCTCTGAACGCTTTCAAGGCCTGCGAGCCGAACTTTGTCGCCATCCCCACCGACGGCGACGGCATGATTATGGAAGAGCTTGAGAAAGTGCTTGCCACGACCGAGAACGTCAAGATGATCTACGTCATCCCCGACTTCCAGAACCCGTCCGGCCGCACCTGGCCGCTCGAGCGCCGCAAGCAGTTCATGGACATCATCAACAAGTACGAAATCCCCGTCGTTGAGGATAACCCCTACGGCGAGCTCCGCTTCGAGGGCGAGTACCTGCCCGCGCTCAAGAGCATGGACACAAAGGGCCTCGTTGTCTTCCTCGGCACCTTCTCCAAGATCCTGGCGCCCGGCTACCGTCTGGGCTGGGTCTGCGCCGATGGCGAGATCCTCCAGAAGTACAACTTCCTCGCGCAGGCCGCTTCCCTGCAGGCTTCCACCGAGGCGCAGCTCGTTGTCTCCAAGTTCATCGACATGTTCGACCTGGACGAGCACGTTGCCACCATCAAGGAGTGCTACCGCAAGCGCCGCGACGTCATGATGGCGACCATGGAGCGTGAGTTCCCGCCCGAGGCAAAATTCACCCACCCCAACGGCGGTCTGTTCACCTGGGTCGAGCTGCCGGAGTACATCAACACCAACGAGATGGCAAAGCAGTGCCTGGCGCGCAACGTTGCGTACGTCCCGGGCGACGGCTTCTTCCCGGACGCCGGCCACAACAATTGCATCCGCCTGAACTACTCCTGCATGCCCGAAGAGAAGATTGAAAAGGGCATGACCATTCTGGGCGAGGTCATCAAGGCCAACCTCAAGAAGTAATCACCCGATAAAAAAGGCCGTGTTCTCCGGAACACGGCCTTTTCTATCTCATTTTTCAGTGCAGAACATGTGTATGGAGAAACGCTGCCACGCCGTCGCGATCATTGGTTTCGGTCACATAGTCACAGGCCGCGCGCACCTCGGGCGCAGCATTGCCCATGGCAACGCTCGTGCCGGCGGCACGCAGCATACGCAGATCGTTGGAGCTGTCGCCGAAGGCGATGGTATCTGCAGCTGGAATGCTCAAGTGCCGCGCGAGCGACAGCAGCGCCCTGCCCTTGTCTGCATCGGCCGCGTTGAGCTCTAGATTGTTGCGAAAAGACGACGTGACCAGAATTTCCGGGAACGCCGCTGCGATCTCTGACCGTGCCGTTTCGCGCTCGGCCATGTCACGAAAACAGAGCTGTACCTTCTGGACCGGTTGGCCGTTTTTGCGTAGGAATGCCTTCAGATCATCCACCGGGGCGCGGGTTCGCCGCAGGAGCGTGACTACTTCCTCATCGGCATTATAATAGCGCACCCGCTCCAGGAACGCCCGATCTGCCCAGCCGGTGTCGTTCCAGTAGCAGTCATACATTGCATCATAACGCCCGGCAAAATCGAGCAGACGCAGGCAGGTATCGAGCGCGATCTCCGCGCGCAGGAGCGCTTCCCCGGTGCGCATATCCGACACTTTCGCACCATTGATCGTAATGGCATAATGCAGGAACGGAAACGCCATCACCTGCTCCGGAATCGCCCGGAGGGCGCGCCCGGTCGCGGGGACGATCACATGTCCCTGCTCGGCCGCGAGCGAAAGCGCGGCAAAATTCCGCCGGGAGACGACCTTGCCCGAATTGAGCAGAGTCCCGTCCAGATCCAGAGCGATCAGCTTCATGAGCACCTCCTGAAATAAGAAAATCCTGTGTTCTTTGAACACAGGATTTTGCTGGTGGAGACTAATGGGCTCGAACCATCGACCTCATGCGTGTGAAGCATGCGCTCTAACCAGCTGAGCTAAGCCTCCAAATGGTGACCCGTACGGGACTCGAACCCATGTTACCGCCGTGAAAGGGCGGTGTCTTAACCACTTGACCAACGGGCCTAAGATGGGATGCTGCGGGTGCAGCATCCCCTTGGTAGCGGCACCTGGATTCGAACCGGGGACACTTCGGGTATGAACCGAATGCTCTGGCCAACTGAGCTATGCCGCCATGTTGTTCGTGCCTCAGCAACTGCCAAACGCAAGGAGCATTGTACCAAACAATGCTCCTGTTGTCAATAAGTTTTGCGACGAATTTTTAATTTTTTTGCGGCAGATAATCCAGCGGCGACACACTCTGACCAGAGGCCGCGACCGACAGATGCAGGTGGCTCTCCTGCGCCGACTCACAGCCGGCGGAATCACCGACCGAGCCGATGGTATCCCCAACGGAGACCTGATCGCCGACATTTACTGTTGGGATCGACTCAAGATTCGCGTACATGCACCGCAGGCCGTCCTCCCGCTCGGTCACAACAGTCGTGCCATACAGATCGTCATAATACACCTTCGTGACCGTGCCGGACGCCATGGCCGAGACGACCGTGCCGTATTTGGCCTCAATGTCAATGCCGTCATGCGTGCGCCAGTCCGACATGGTCTCGTCATAGGCCAGCGCCGTCATGGCGTACGGCCGCAGCACGGCGCCGTCAACCGGCCAGACGTACTTGTCCTGCGCTGCCGTTGCGGCCGCGTCCTTGGCCGGAATTTCCGGCTCCGGTGTCATCTCCGGCGTGGGCACCGGCGTCGCCGGCACAGGGATCGTCGGCGCGGGCGTCACTTCCAGCACCGCGTTCTGATCGCGTCCGTCATCCATAGTCTTCGTACCCGCCAGCAGTGACCAGGCGGAAACGCCGATCACCGCTGCGCACAGGACGAGGGCTATGTAGAAGCCCTTGCCTTCGATGAAGCGTACGGATTTCTTTTCCGGTTTCTTGTCCTTGTTCGGTTCCATCGTGTTTCCCTCCAAGAAAAAAGGTGTTTGCATGGGTATTGTCACCCACGCAAACACCTTTTATACCGGTTTGGGAAAATTACTTTTTGATGCTGAAGAATGCATCCTTGCCGGGATACTGCGCCACGTCAAACAGCTCGTCCTCGATGCGCAGGAGCTGGTTGTACTTCGCGACACGGTCGGTGCGGCTCGGTGCGCCGGTCTTGATCTGACCGGCGTTGACGGCAACGGAAATGTCCGCGATCGTGGTGTCCTCGGTCTCGCCGGAGCGGTGCGAGACGACGGCCGTCCAGCCGGCGCGGTGCGCCATCTGGATGGCGTCGAGCGTCTCGGTCAGGGTGCCAATCTGGTTGAGCTTGATGAGCACGGCATTGGCGGCGCCGAGCTCGATGCCCTTCTTGATGCGCTGAACGTTCGTGACAAACAGATCGTCGCCGACGAGCTGGATCTTCTTTCCAAGGCGGTCCATGAGCATCTTCCAGCCTTCCCAGTCATCCTCGGCCATGCCGTCCTCGAGGGAGATGATCGGGTACTTCTCCACGAAGTCGGCATACATGTCGACCATCTGCTCGCGGGTCATGACGATGCCGCGCTTCGGCAGATGATAGCAGCCGTCCTCGGCGTTGAACCACTCGGAGCAGGCGCTGTCGATAGCGATCATGAAGTCGTCATACGGCTTATAGCCAGCCAGCTCGATGGCCTTGACAAGCGCCTTGAGCGCGTCCTCGTCGCTGTCGAGGTTCGGCGCGTAGCCACCCTCATCGCCCACGCCGGAGGCCGGGACGACCTTCTTGAGCACGTGGAACACCTCCGAGCACATGCGCAGCGCCTCAGAGAAGCTCTTGGCGCCGACGGGCATGATCATGAACTCCTGAATATCGACGTTGCTGCCGGTGGCGTGCGCGCCGCCGTTGAGCACGTTCATCATCGGCACGGGCAGCGTCTTGGCGTTGCAGCCGCCGATGTAGTTATACAGGCTCTGGCCGGTCGCCAGCGCGCCGGCCTTCGCGCATGCGAGGGACACGCCGAGGATGGCGTTGGCGCCGAGACGGGTCTTGTTCGGCGTGCCGTCGAGCTCGATGAGGAGCTTGTCGATCGAGGTCTGGTCGAGGACGTTCATGCCCTGCAGCGCCTCTGCGATCTCGACATTCACGTTCTCCACGGCCTTGAGCACGCCCTTGCCGAGGTAACGGCTCTTATCGCCGTCACGCAGCTCGCAGGCCTCGTAGATACCGGTGGAAGCGCCGGAGGGAACAGCCGCGCGGCCGACGGTGCCGTCGTCGAGCGTGACTTCCACTTCCACAGTCGGGTTGCCGCGGGAGTCGAGAATTTCTCTGGCGCTGACGTCCACAATTTCAAAATAATCCTTCATGTTCATACTCCTTTATGATTTTTCGATAAGGCTCTCGCCTGTCATTGCGGGTTTGGGCTCGATGTGCATGAGTTCGAGCATGGTGGGTGCGATATCGGAAAGACGGCCGTGCGGGCGCAGCGGCAGATCGCTGCCGACGAGCACCAGCGGCACGAGATTCGTCGTGTGCGCCGTGTTCGGCGAACCATCCGGCTCGACCATGCGGTCGGCATTGCCGTGGTCAGCGGTGACGAGCAGTGTGTAGCCCATCTCCTGCGCCGCCGCAACGACCTCGCCGAGGCATCGGTCCACGCACTCGACCGCCTGAATGGCGGCTGACATCACGCCGGTGTGGCCGACCATGTCGCAGTTGGCAAAATTGCAGACGATCATGTCATATGTACCGGTGCGGATGCGCTTAACAAGCTCGTCCTTGACCTTGACGGCGCTCATCTCGGGGATGAGGTCATAGGTCGGATACTCGCGCGGCGACGGGATGAGCACGCGGTCCTCGCCGGGGTACTGTGTCTCCGTACCGCCGTTAAAGAAGAACGTGACGTGCGCATATTTCTCCGTCTCCGCGATGCGCAGCTGGCGCAGGCCGTGGGCGCTGACGATCTCGCCGAGCGTATCGTGCAGCTCCTCGGGCGGAAACGCGACCGGGAGGCCGGTGAGCTTCTCATCGTAGCGCGTCGTGCAGACATAGTGCAGATGCTCCGCAACGATCTTGCGCCGGAAGCCGTCAAAGTCCGGCTGCGTGAGCGCATAGGTCATTTCGCGCGCGCGGTCGGGACGGAAATTCATGAAGATAACGCTGTCGCCGGACTGAATCCGCCCGTTCGGGTCGCAGACAACGGGCTTGACGAATTCATCCGTCACACCGGCGGCGTAGCTGGCCTCCATCGCATGGACGGGGTCGGGATCCTGTATGCCCTCGCCGCAGATCATGGCGTTGTAGCTGGCCTCGATGCGATCCCAGCGCTTGTCGCGATCCATGCCGTAGAAGCGGCCCTGCAGCGTCGCGATCTTGCCGGTTCCGAGCTCAGCACAGTAATCACGCAGCTGCCGGACATAACCCGCGCCGCTCGTGGGCGCGACATCACGCCCATCGAGGAAACAGTGCAGGTACACCCGCTCGATGCCGCGATCGTGCGCCATTTTCACCATGGCGAAAATATGCTGGATATGGCTGTGAACCCCGCCGTCGGACAGCAGGCCGAGGATATGCAAAGCCTTACCGTTCGCCGCATTGTCAAGTGCTGCTGCATAGACCGGGTTAGCAAAAAACGTGCCGTCCTCGATGGCCTTGGTGATGCGCGGCAGGTCCTGAAACACGACACGGCCGGAGCCGATGTTCGTATGACCGACCTCGCTGTTGCCCATCTGGCCGTCCGGCAGGCCGACATCCAGCCCGGAGGCGGACAGCTTCGTGTGCGGCCAGCGCTGCAGGAGGCTATCCATGACCGGGGTCTGAGCCATGTAAATGGCGTTGCCGCCGTTCGGCTCGCCGATGCCGTAGCCATCGAGGATGATAAGCGCGACTTTCTCGTTGCTCATTCGCAGGCTCCCTGCGCCGTCGCGGCGACGATCTTCGAGAAATCGACCGGCTTGAGCGACGCGCCGCCAATCAGACCGCCGTCAATATCCGGCTGGGCCAGCAGCTCGGCTGCATTGCCCGCGTTCATGGAGCCGCCGTAAAGGATGCTGATCGTCTTGGCCGTCTCGAGATCATAGAGCTTGCCGAGCGTGGCGCGGATGGCAGCGCAGACTTCCTGCGCCTGCGCGCTCGTGGCGGTGTTGCCGGTGCCGATGGCCCACAGGGGCTCATAGGCGATGACGCAGTGCATGGCCTGCTCGGCCGTGAGGCCGGAGAAGGCTGCCGCGACTTGATAGGCCACATACGTCTCGGTCAGGTCATGCTCACGCTGCGCAAGGCTCTCGCCGACACAGATGATCGGCGTGATGCTGTTATCGAGCAGGATCTTCGTTTTGGTATTGACCTGCAGGTCGGTCTCGCCGTGGTAGCTGCGGCGCTCGCTGTGGCCGACGATGCAGTACTGGGCGCCGAGGTCGCTGAGCTGCTCGGCGGACACCTCTCCGGTGAACGCGCCGTGCTGGTGCTCGGACACGTCCTGTGCGCCGACACCAAGATGGCAGCCCTGCCCCGCCGTCTCCAGCGCGGCAATGAGCGGATACGGTGCGCAGATGACCACGTCACAGCAGCGCTCGGCAGGAAGATTCGCCTGCAGCTCCTGCGTGAAGGCCGGGATCTCGGCCACACGCTTATTGAGCTTCCAGTTGCCGGCGATGATTGCTTTTCTCTCTTTCAAATTCATGTTTTATGCTTCCTTTCCGCGGCTTACTTATCCAGCAGGCACGCAACGCCCGGCAGCTCCTTACCTTCCAGGAACTCCAGCGAAGCGCCGCCGCCGGTGGAAATATGCGTCATCTTATCGGCAAAGCCGAGCTTTTCGACCGCGGCGGCCGAGTCTCCGCCGCCGACGATCGTGACCGCGCCGGACTCCGCCAGCGCTGCCGCGATGGCTTCCGTGCCGGCGGCAAAGGCCGGGAACTCAAACACGCCCATCGGGCCGTTCCAGACGACCGTACCGGCGCCCTTGACGGCTTCCGTGAACAATTTGATGGTTTCCGGGCCGATGTCCAGGCCCATCCAGTCGGCCGGGATGGCATTGGTCGGCACGACCTTGCGCGCACAGTCGGCGGCAAACTGATCACCGGCCATGGTGTCCACCGGGAGCAGCAGCTTCACGCCGCGGTCCTTCGCCTTCCGGATCATCTCGAGTGCGTAGTCCATCTTGTCGGCCTCAAGCAGAGACGTGCCGATCTCGCCGCCCTGCGCCTTGATGAACGTATAGGCCATGCCGCCGCCGATAATGATCGTGTCGGCCTTTTCGAGCAGATTGTTGATGACGCCGATCTTATCGGACACCTTCGCGCCGCCGAGGATAGCCACAAACGGGCGCTTCGGATCCTCGAGCGCCTTGCCCATGACGGACAGCTCCTTCTCGATCAGCAGTCCGGCATAAGCGGGCAGATACGCCGCGACACCGGCGGTGGAAGCATGCGCACGATGCACCGTCCCGAACGCATCGGAGACATAGATCTCCGCCATAGAGGCAAGCTCCTTGGCAAATTCGGGATCGTTTTTCTCCTCGCGGGGATCAAAACGCAGGTTCTCCAGCAGCAGGAGCTGGCCCGGCTGCAGCGCAGCCGCCTTGGACTTGGCGTCCTCGCCGATGATATCCTTGGCGAAGATGACTTCCATGCCCAGCAGCTCCGACAGACGCTTGGCCACCGGGGCAAGCGTGAGGCTCTCTTTCCACGTGCCCTTCGGCTTACCGAGGTGCGAACAGGCGATCACGGCGGCGCCGTTGTCGAGCAGGTAACGGATGGTCGGCAGCGCGGCCACGATGCGCTTGTCGCTCGTGATCTCGCCGGTCGTTTTGTCCTGCGGGACATTGAAGTCGCAGCGCAGGAGCACTTTTTTTCCGGAAAGCGGGACGTCCTTGACGGTCATTTTGTTGTAGTTCATCTTGCTTCCTCCTGTTTTGTGATTTCACACAGGCGTGTGATATGGTATTCAGACATTCAGATCGATCTGCCCGAGCATGTTCTGCTGGCGCAGCGCTTCATAGCACAGGATCGCCGCAGTGTTGGACAGATTCAGGCTGCGCGCCTCCGCGCGCATGGGGATGCGCAGGCAATGATCGGCATAGCGCTCGCGCAGCCACTCCGGCAGGCCCTTTGTCTCCTTGCCGAACATGAGCGTCACGTTCGGGGTAGAGAGATCGGCGTCCACGTAGCTCACGCTTGCCTTTGTCGTGAGCAGCCAGAGGTTCTCATCGCCGTTTTTGGCAAAATACTCGTCGATGTTCTCATAGACCGAGATATCGACCAGATGCCAGTAGTCAAGTCCGGCGCGCTTGACCGCGCGATCGGAAATGTCAAACCCGAGCGGTTTGACCAGATGCAGCCGCGAGCCCGTGCAGGCACAGGTGCGGGCGATGGCGCCGGTATTGTTCGGGATCTCCGGCTCCACCAGAACGATGTCTACCATAGTGCTTTCCTCTTACATATTTTTTCTATTTTATCACTTCTTATTTTATCCCGAAGCCGCTTTTTTTGCAATCTCCCTTTTAAATAAAGCTACCACAGGAACACACTGGATTTCTGAACTTTTCATGAAACATGCCCAAGATGGTTGCGAAATGGATGAAAAAACTTTATAATATCCACAGAATCCATCGATTTCGCGCAAGATCCTGTGCGCGGGAGGCATTATGACACAACTTTGCTCCATCTGTCCGCGCGGCTGCGGCGTTGACCGCGCGGGCGGGCAATTCGGCTTTTGCGCCGTGCCGGACGCGCCGGTCGTGGCGCGGGCCGCACCGCACTTCGGCGAGGAACCGTGCATTTCCGGCACACGCGGCAGCGGCGCGGTGTTCTTCTCGGGCTGCAATCTGCGGTGCGTATTCTGCCAGAACCGCACCATCAGCCGCGGAGAGCACGGAAAAGAGATCACCGTCGCGCAGCTTGGCGACATTTTTTTGCGCCTGCGCGATGAAGGCGTGCACAACATCAATCTCGTCACACCGAGCCACTACACGCGGCAGATCGCCGAGGCGCTCTCCGGGCTGGAGCTTGGCATCCCGGTCGTGTGGAACAGCTCGGGCTACGAATGCGTCGAGACGCTGCGCATGCTCGACGGGCTCGTGCAGGTATATCTGCCGGACCTGAAATACGCCCTGTCGGGACCGGCCGCGCGCTACTCCGCCGCGGCGGACTATCCGCAGGTCGCGCGCGCCGCCATTCTGGAGATGTACCGCCAGACCGGACCGTTCCGGCTCGACGATGACGGCATGCTGCAGCGCGGCGTGCTCATCCGGCACCTCATTCTGCCACAGCAGGGGGAAAACACCCGCCGCGTCATCGACTGGGTCGGGGAAACATTCGCACCCGGTCAGGTGCTCTTCAGCCTCATGAGCCAGTACACGCCCGTCGGCGATCTGGCGCAGTGGCCGGAACTGCAGCACCCCATTTCCCCAGAACTGAACGATGAAATGTATCAATACCTGATCGAGAGCCCGATCGCCGACGGCTTTTATCAGGACCTTGATGCCGCGACCGGCGACATGATCCCGGCGTTCGACGGCACCGGCGTTTAAACCATGACTCTATCAATACAGAAAAAGATATACGGAGGTACCCTCATGGAGTACAAAGAGATTCTCGACAGCGCACGCACCTGCATCGGGCCGTACTGCAAGGCCTGCCCTGTCTGCAACGGCAAAGCCTGCGGCAACCAGGTCCCCGGCCCCGGTGCCAAAGCGCCCGGCAGCGGCTTTATCCGCAACTTCGACGCCTGGCAGAAGATCTGCGTCAACATGGACACCATCTGCCCGAATGAACCGGTCGATACGGCTGTGGAGCTGTTCGGCACCATGTACCGCTATCCGTTTTTCGCGGCCCCGCTCGGCGCGATGAAGCTGCACTACGGCGAAAAGTACACCGACCGCGAGTATAACAGCATCCTCGTCAACGCCTGTGCCGACAGCGGCATCGCCGCCTTCACCGGCGACGGTGTGGACGCTGCCGTGTTCCAGGGCGCGATGGAAGCCATCCGCGCCGCAGGCGGCGTCGGCGTGCCGACGATCAAGCCGTGGAATCAGGAACTGGTTTTTGAAAAGCTCGATCTGGCCAGAACCAGCGGCTGCAAATCCGTCGCCATGGACATTGACGGCGCAGGCCTCCCCTTCCTGAAGAATATGACGCCGCCGGCCGGCAGTAAGTCCGTGCAGGAGCTCTCGGAGATCATCCGTTACGCCGGCATGCCGTTCATCGTCAAGGGCGTCATGACCGTGCGCGGTGCGCAGAAGGCCGCCGAGGCGGGCGCCGCAGCGATCATCGTGTCCAACCACGGCGGCCGAGTGCTCGGCCAGACCCCGGCCAGCGCCGAGGTGCTGCCGGAGATTGCCGACGCCGTGGGTGGCAGCATGAAGATTCTCGTCGACGGCGGCATCCGCACCGGCACGGACGTGTTCAAGGCGCTGGCGCTCGGCGCGGACGCCGTGCTCATCGGCCGCCCATTCGTGCCGATGGTCTACGGCGACGGCGCGCAGGGCGTGGCGACCTACATCGAAAAGATCGGCAGCGAGCTGCGCGACACGATGGCCATGTGCGGCGTGCACACGCTCGGAGAGATCACGCGCGACTGCGTGCGTGTGATGTGACCGCAGCATACAGAAAAATCCGGGGACAGTTGTCCCCGGATTTTTTATTTCGTTCAATCGTCCCAGATCATGGTGGCAAAATAATCTTCCGGCGTTTCGGCACGGCGGATCAAGCGCGTGGAACCGTCCGTCTGCAGCAGCACCTCCGCGCAGCGGAGCTTGCCGTTGTAATTATAGCCCATGGCGAGGCCGTGGGCACCGGCGTCGTGAATGACCAGCAGATCACCGATATCGATGCGCGGCAGCATGCGGTCAACGGCGAACTTGTCATTGTTCTCGCACAGGCCGCCGACGATGTCATACTTGTGGTCGCAGGGCGCGTCCTCCTTGCCCATGACCGTGATGTGGTGATATGACCCGTATATGGCCGGGCGCATCAGGTCGCAGGCGCAGGCGTCCGTGCCGATATACTCCTTGTAGATATGCTTTTCATGGATCGTGCGTGTCACGAGATGGCCATACGGTGCGAGCATGAAGCGGCCGAGCTCCGTGTACAGCGCCACATCGCCCATGCCGGCCGGGACGAGGATCTCCTCATAAACCTTGCGCACGCCCTCGCCGATGACGGCAATGTCGTTTTCGGGCTCCTCCGGCCGGTACGGGATACCCACGCCGCCGGAGAGATTGATATAGGTGATATGGCAGCCGGTCTCCTGCTGCAGCTCCACCGCGAGCTGGAAAAGGATGCGCGCCAGCGCGGGATAGTAAGCGTTGGAGAGCGTATTGGATGCCAGAAATGCGTGGATGCCGAACTCCTCCGCACCCTTGGCCTTGAGCATGCGGAACGCCTCAGTGATCTGCGCGCGCGTCATGCCATACTTGGCGTCGCCGGGGTTATCCATGACCTGAAAACCCTCGCGCGACTCGCCGAGCGAGAACGTGCCGCCCGGATTGAAGCGGCAGCCGATCCGCTTCGGGATATAGCCAATGGTCTTTTCCAGAAAGTCCACGTGCGTGATATCGTCCAGATTGATGGTCGCGCCGAGCTTTGCCGCCAGACGGTAATCCTCGGCCGGCGTCTCGTTGGACGAGAACATGATATGCTCGCCGGCGCAGCCGATGCGCCCGGCCATCATCAGCTCTGTGAGCGACGAGCAGTCGCAGCCGCAGCCCTCCTCCTGTAGGATTTTCAGAATGGCGGGCGTGGGCGTGGCCTTCACGGCGAAATACTCCCGGTAGCCGGGATTCCACGAAAAAGCGGCTTTCAGGCGGCGGGCATTCTCGCGGATGCCCTGCTCGTCATAGAGGTGAAACGGTGTGGGATAGCGTGCGGCGATGTCCTCGAGCTGCTGCACAGTTACAAACGGCTTTTTCATTGGAATTCCTCCCTGCAAAACCTAGAATTGCACTCATTGTAGGATCCGCTCGGGGACGTGTCAAGAAGGCAGAGGCATTTTCGCCGTTCCATGCACGCACGCGGAAAAATCGCCCTCCCACTCCGTCATTTCGCCCGGAGCAGAGAGGTCTCAGACGTCCTCGAGCGTCTCCGTTTCCACCGGCTGGGCCGTATCGACGAAGCGCACCTGCAGCACCGCCTGCGGCCAGTTGACCGAGATGGCAGCCGCGCGGCCGCGCGCCTGTGCCGCTGCGTCGATCTGTGTGCACAGCTCTGCCAGCACTTCGCGCGTCAGATACCCACCGCGCCAGTGGAACACCAGCCCCGGCTGCTTTTTGCGCAGCGCCTGATCGACCCGGCGCGCGACCTCCTCCGGCTTTGTCCAGGACTGGTGCTGCAGCTTATAGTAAAACTGCCCGCCGTCCGTGCAGGCCGGAGCCGGATACAGCAGCGGCCGGTGGTCGCGAAAGATCTTTGTGTCGTCGAGATTGAAATAGTCATAGCGCAGGCCGTATTTGCTGAGGGAATTATCAAACGTGGCGTCCAGATGATAGCACTGCCCGCCGAGCTGGACGATGTTCCAGGCGTGCAGGTAGCGTTCACCATTGGCACGGTCCCGGTCGCTGACGGCGATCATGCACGGCAGGCCGAGCCCATCACACAGCAGCTTGACCGTCTTGGCCATACCCTCGCACACGCCGACGCCGTTGGTCAGCGGGCCGATGACCTCGTGCGAATACGGCTTTTCGAGCTTGTCATAGCGGACGTTTTCCAGAATGAAATCATGGATCGCACGCTCCTGCTCCACAGGCGGCAGGCTGCGCAGCGGCCGCAACAGGCGCATCACACGCGCTTCGATTGCCTGCCGGTGCTCCCGGATGCGCTTTTTCTCAAACCGGTATTCTGGCCAGAACTCCACGAACGCCGCCTCCGGCACCGCGCGGCACGAAAAGCCCACGGCGTAAAAGATTTCCGGATGATCCAGCCGGAGCTGGAAAAAGAGCGTGCCGAGCGTTTCCATCTGCAGACGCGGGATGCGCGCCGACGGCGCAAGCGCCTGCAGGCAGGTCAGCATGCCGTGATAGGCCGCGCGTTCCTGTGGCGGGAGCTGCTGGTAATAATATTGTGGGTGCAGCTGCATGGTTCACTGCGCTCCTTTCGTCAGATCTTCCCGCGGGCTGACCTGAAACCGTTTTTTGTACGCCCGCGAGAAGGCGGAATAGTCATGATAGCCGCACTGAAAGCAGGCATCCGTCGTGCGCATCCCCTGCGCGATGAGGTCGCGCGCCACACGCAGACGTTTGTCCGTGAGGTAGCCGTGGATGGTGAAGCCGGTCTCAGCGCGAAACATGCGCATCATATAATACTTGCTGAGGTAAAATGTATCCGCCAGCGCGTCGATGCTGACATCCTCGGTCAGGTGCGTATTGAGATATTCGAGAATGGCCGCCGTTTTCTCGTTGCAGTGCTCGGACGGGGCATAGTTCACCTCGTCGTCGTTCAGCCCGCGGCCGAGTATGACCAGAAGCTGCAGCATCTGCGCCCGCGCGAGCAGGTCATGCCCGTAGGCCGTGCTCTGTTCTTCCGCCTCGAGTGCATCCAGTGTGCGCAGCAGCGCCGCGCGCCGCCCGGCCTCCGGCCGCAGGACAAAGCTCTGCCCATCCGCGGGCAGACGGAAACAGGCATCCAGGCTGGAGTCGGCCGTGGACTGCGTACGGAGAAACTCCGGTGATATGTAGAGGATCACGCGTTCGTAACGCTGACTCGGGTCGATCTGTGCCTTGTGGATCGCCCCCTGCCGCACAAGCACCACGTCATACGGCCGCAGCGCGTGCGTGCGTCCCTCGACGATGTAGTTCCCGCGCCCGGCCAAAAAGAACACCAGCTTGTGAAATTCGTGATAGTGGAACGCCGTGTCCTCCGCCAGCGCGCTACTCAGGTGGAACAGGCGGAAATCTTCATGCAGGTATCCCCTGCGCTCATAATCGGTCTGCTGCATGGCTCGCCTCCAAACAAAGCATCTTTTGCAATGTATGATAGCATTTTTGTACAATTATTGCAACAGAGAATTGTATATACTGTCACCAAAGCGCTGCTACTACGGCGCAAACTACGCACTGGGAGTGTTGCATTTATGTCCAAGGCAAACGGTTCCAAGTCTTTCCTCAAGACTTACGGATTCCTGATCTTCATGATCTCCGGCATCGTGGCCGGCTGTCTGGTGGGCGCGTTCGCCCCGACCTTCGGCGGCAAGATCAAATTCCTGGGCACGCTGTTCATCAACATGATGTTCTGCGTGGTCGTGCCGATGGTGTTCTGCTCCATTGCCTCCGCCATCGCCAATATGAAGAGCGTCAAACGCGCCGGCAAGATCATGGGTGTGACCATCGCAACGTTCCTGGTCACTGCGGCCATCGCCGGTGTCCTGATGTACATCGTCTGCCGCATCTTCCCGCTCGTGGATGGGCACTACACCATCACGGAGGGCGAGATCGGCGATACGCTGGGCTTCGGCGACATGATCGTCAACTTCTTTACCAAGCCTGACTTTATGGAGCTGCTGAGCCGCAAGGCCATCCTGCCTTTGATCGTCGCGGCGGTGCTGTTCGGCTTCGGCGTTCAAATGAACGGCGGCCCCGAGACGAAGACCGCGCAGCTGCTCGAGGATATCACGGGCTGCATCATGAAGACCGTAAAGCTCATCACCTACTACGCCCCCATCGGCTTCTTCGGCTTCTTTGCCGATCTGGTCGCCACCTACGGCCCGGAGCTCGTCGCGGACTACAGCCGCACGCTCATCATCTACTACGTCATGAGCTTCGTGTACATGTTCGTCTTCTTCCCGATCTACGCTCAGTTCGGCGGCGGCAAGGGCGGCGCAAAGATCATGTTCTCCAAGCTGTTTCGCCCGGCAGCGATGTCGTTCGGTACCTGCTCGTCTGTTGCGACCATCCCGACGAACATGGAAGTCGCGGAGGAGACCGGTATCAGCAAGGACGTCACGGACATCGTGCTGCCCATGGGCGCCACCATGCACATGGACGGCTCTGCCATGAGTGCCATCATCAAGGTCGCGTTCCTGTTCGGCGTGTTCGGACTGGACTTCACGACGGAAAAGGCCATTCTGGCCATCATCGTGGCAGTGTTCTCCTCCGTTGCCATGTCCGGTATCCCCGGCGGCGGCGGCACCGGCGAGCTGGTGGTCTGCACCATCTTCTTCCCCGACCAGCTGGCTGTTGCCTACCCGATCGCGCTGGCGATCGGCAACCTCGTCGATCCTCCGGCGACCATGGTCAACTCCGCCGGCGACTATGTCGTGTCCTTCATCGTCTCCCGCTATGTGGACGGCAAGGATTGGCTGCAGAAGGTCTTTGCAAAGAAGAAAGAGAACGAGGCAATCGAGCAGTAATCTGCCGATGTATCAAATTCCTTCCACCCGGAAACACTACGGTGTACCGGATGGGAGGAATTTTTTATGCTTGGAAAAGTCGAGATCTGCGGTGTCAACACAGCCGAGCTGAAGGTCCTGAGCAGTGACGCCTGCCGGGCACTGCTCATCCGCGCAAAGCACGGCGACACTGACGCACGCGAGCAGCTCATTGCCGGCAACCTCCGGCTGGTGCTGTCCGTGATCCAGAAATTCATCGGCCGCGGTGAAAACGTAGACGACCTGTTTCAGGTCGGCTGCATCGGTCTGATCAAGGCCATCGATCATTTTGACGCCGAAAACCACGACGTGCGTTTTTCCACCTACGGCGTGCCCATGATTTCCGGGGAAATCCGGCGCTACCTGCGCGACAACAGCCCCATCCGCGTCAGCCGCTCCACACGCGACACCGCTTACAAAGTCCTGCAGACAAAAGAGCGCCTGACCGCCGCCTCCGGCCGCGAGCCGACGCTCGACGAGATCGCAAAGGAGCTGGACATCCCGCGCCGGGACGTCGTGTTCGCGCTCGATGCAATCAGTGACCCGATCTCGCTCTTCGAGCCGATCTACACTGACAACGGCGAGAGCATCTGCGTGATGGATCAGGTCGGCGACACGAAAAACACGGACGAGCAGTGGCTGGAGCATCTGGCGCTCTCGAACGCCATCTCCGACCTCAACGAACGCGAGAAAAAGATCCTCTCCCTGCGCTTTTACGCCGGTAAGACGCAGATGGAGGTCGCCGGTGAGATTGGCATCAGTCAGGCTCAGGTATCCCGGCTGGAGAAAAACGCGCTCGGCAAGATCCGCAAGAACATCTTCCCTTCATAAGCTGCCGCCAGGCGCCATAGACTGGTACCAAAACGCTGCGGAGGGGTTACCATGAAATGCTGTTTATCTGATCTGCGATATAAAGAAGTCATCGACATGACCACCGGACAGCGGCTCGGCTATGTCTGCGATGCGGAGATCGACCTGGAAGAGGGCAAGATCGTGTCGCTGATCGTGCCGGGGCAAAAAAAGCTCGGCGGTCTGCTCAGCGGCGATGATGACTACATTCTGCCGTGGGAATCCATCTCCAGATTGGGCGAGGATATCATTCTCGCAGAGGTCGCGGCGCAGCAGCCGCGCCGCCGGCGGGAAAAGCGGCAGAATTATCTCGGATGAGCTGAAAAAACGCCAAAAATACGGGCAATTCCTCTTGCATTGCCCGTATTTCTCTGGTATAATACCAGAGCATTACGCACGGGGACCGATGTGCGACCATGTGGTTTCGGCCTGGTCGGGCACAGGTGACGCCCCCGGAGGTAGCAACTAATTAAAGGAGGAAACAAAAAACTATGGCAGTCGTATCTATGAAACAGCTTCTCGAGGCCGGTGTCCACTTCGGCCACCAGACCCGCAGATGGAACCCGAAAATGGCGGAGTACATCTACTGTGAGCGCAATGGCATCTACATCATTGACCTGCAGAAGACCGTCAAAAAGCTCGAGGAGGCTTACAGCTTCGTGCGCACCCTCGCGGAGAATGGCCAGACCATCCTCTTCGTCGGCACCAAGAAGCAGGCTGCGGACGCCGTGAAGGAAGAGGCTTCCCGCGTCGGCATGTACTACGTCAATGCCCGCTGGCTCGGCGGCATGCTCACCAACTTTAAGACCATGCGTACCCGTATCGACCGGCTGGCCCAGCTCAAGAAGATGCAGGAAGACGGCACCTTCGACATGCTCCCGAAGAAGGAAGTCATGAAGCTGCTCGGCGAGATGGAGAAGCTCGAGAAGTACCTCGGCGGCGTCAAGGAAATGAAGAAGCTCCCCGGCGCGCTGTTCGTCGTTGACCCCCGTAAGGAGCACAATGCCATCGCGGAGGCCCGCAAGCTGCACATCCCGATCGTCGCCATCGTCGACACCAACTGCGACCCGGACGAGATCGACTACGTCATCCCCGCGAACGACGACGCGATCCGCGCCATCCGCCTGATCGCTTCCACCATGGCCAACGCCGTGCAGGAAGGCCGTCAGGGTGTCGACGCTGAGGAAGCCGCTTCCGAGGAAGAGGCCCAGAAGGTCGAAGAGTAATTGAAAAACTGCAAGGGCGGGCCGCGTACCCGCCCTTCTGATAAAACAATAAAGGAGAAAGAATTATGGCATTTTCTGCTGCTGATGTGAAAAATCTGCGTGAAATGACCGGCGTTGGCATGATGGACTGCAAAAAGGCCCTCACCGCTGCTGACGGCGATATTGATAAGGCTGTGGAATGGCTCCGTGAGAAGGGCCTCGCCGCCGCTCAGAAGAAGGCCGGCCGCATTGCCGCCGAGGGTATGGCTTACGCCGCCGTCGTCGATGGCATCGGCGTGATCGTCGAGGTCAATGCGGAGTCCGACTTTGTGGCCAAGAACGATCTGTTCGTCGACTACGTTAAGGGCGTCGCCGCCGTCGTCGCCAAGGAGAACCCGGCCGATCTCGACGCGCTGTATGCCTGCGCTTACGGCAACGGAAAGACCGTGCTCGAGGAGCAGAACGATAAGGTCCTCGTCATCGGCGAGAACATCAAGGTTCGCCGCTTCGCACGCTACGACACCGGCCTGAACGTCCCCTATGTCCACATGGGCGGCCGCATCGCCGTGCTTGTCAACCTCGAGACCGAGTCCACCGACGCTGCTGTCGTCGAGCTGGGCAAGGACATCGCCATGCAGATCGCGGCTCTGAACCCGACCTACAAGGATAAGAGCGACGTCTCCGAAGACTTCATCGAGAAGGAAAAAGAGATCCGCCTGGCGCAGGCCAAGGAAGATCCGAAGAACGCCAAGAAGCCCGACGCCATCATTGAGAAGATCGTCATGGGCGGCATCGGCAAGTACTTCAAGGAGATCTGCCTGCTGCAGCAGCCGTTCGTTAAGGACGACAAAGTCTCCGTTGAGGAGCACATCGCCGCCGTCGCCAAGCAGGTCGGCGCTTCCATCAAGCTCGTGAACTACACCCGCTTTGAGAAGGGCGAAGGCATTGAGAAGCGTCAGGACGACCTCGCCGAGGAAGTTGCGAAGCTCATCAAGTAAATTTCACTTCCATTCTGCATCCCGCGGCTCTGAACCGGGCCGCGGGATATTTCTTCCTGCGTCATCCTTTTTGTGGGAGATTCACGGTAAAAACCGCCGTTTTTCGAGAGTAGAGTGGCTCTACGGCCGTGTAGAGCCGCATTTTTTCCGGTAGAGACCGTAAAATCGGAACGTAGACAGGGAAAAATGACAGTAGCTTGTATTTATGCGCCAGCGGGTGTACGGATATAGAGCGCACACCGTGCAGCACTTTGAGCAAGCAAAGGAGCACTCTCATGATCCAGATCTTCACAGACACGTCGGCAAATCTGCCGGCTGCTTACATTCAGAAATATTCCCTGCGTGTTATCCCTCTGCACTATTCCATTAACGGCGTGCAGGCAGAGCAGGATCCCACAATCGATTTTGACGGCAAGACTTACTATGACGCCATGCGCAACGGTGCGCCCGTGTCCACCGCCATGATTAACCTCGCCGCTTTTCTGGAGCCGCTGCATGCGGCACTGGCCGCCGGAGACGACGTGATCTACATCGGCATGTCCGGCGGCATCAGCGGCACGGCACACGCTGCCGCCATGGCCGTGGAAGAGCTGCAGGAGGAGTTCCCGGAGCGGAAGATTGCCGCCATTGACACCTATGCCGCCTCGCTCGGCGAGGGGCTGCTGGTGCTCGAGGCTGCGCGTATGCTCGAAAACGGTGCACCTTTCTCGCTCATCGTGGAGCAGATCTCCCGCCGCCGCCATACGATGTGCCAGTACTTCACGGTCGATGACCTCGCCTATCTGGAGCGCGGCGGCCGCGTGAGCAAGGCTGCCGCCATTGTCGGCACCGTGCTCAAGATCAAGCCGCTGTTGCGCGGCGATGATGAGGGCAAGATCATCCAGTGCGGCAAGACGCGCGGCCGCAAGCAGTCGCTCACCGCGCTGGCCGACTTCTACGAGAAGCTGGCCGCCGACAAGACCGAGGAAATCGGCATCGCGCACGCGGACGATGAAGCCGGTGCACAGTTCCTGCTCGACGCACTGCGCCAGCGCGGCTTCACGGGCGAGTGCCTGACCGTGTGCTATGAGCCCGTCACCGGCTCGCACGTCGGACCCGGCACCGTGGCACTGTTTTTCCAGGGCTTGCACAGATAAAGAAAAACCGGAGGACATGTCCTCCGGTTTTTTATCCCTCTTTCCGGTCGATCTGCCGGACCATTTTCTCGAACTTCGCGCGCGGGCCCATGACCTCGCGCCCGCAGCCGAGGCAGCGGAGCTTGAAGTCCGCGCCGATGCGCAGCACCTCCCAGCGTTTCTCGCCGCAGGGGTGCTGTTTTTTCATCGTCAGAATATCGCCGACCTGAATGTCCATCGCTCACTCCCCCTTGATACGCTGCCAATAGGCGCGCGCAACCTGTTCAGTCTTGTTATCACCGTACTCATAATAATGTTTCCCCTTCAGCTCGTCGGGCAGGTACTGCTGCTGCACCCAATGGCCCGGGTAGCTGTGCGGATACTTGTAGCCCTGCTCACGCTCAAAGCCCGTGCCGTCGGCGTGGACGTTCTGCAGCTCACGTGGGATGGGCCCCGCCTTCCCTGCCCGGACGTCAGCGATTGCCGCATCGATAGACATGACGACGGAGTTGGACTTCGGTGCAGTGGCCAGCAGCAGCACTGCCTCCGCCAACGGCAACCGTGCCTCCGGCAGGCCGAGCTGCAATGCGCTGTCCACGCAGGATTTCACAATCATTGCTGCCTGCGGATAGGCAAGGCCGATATCCTCGCTTGCCGAGCACAGGATGCGCCGGCAGGCGCCGATCAGATCTCCGGCCTCGAGCAGGCGCGCCAGATAGTGCAGCGCCGCATCCGGATCCGAGCCGCGCAGCGACTTCATGAGCGCGGACACGACGTCATAGTGGTCGTCACCCGCGCGGTCATAGCGCATGGCGCTGCGCTGCGTGATGTTCTCGGCATCGGCGCGCAGGAGACGAATGGTATCTCCCTCTCTCGGCGCCGCAGAAAAGAGCAGCTCGACCGCATTGAGCGCCTTGCGCACATCGCCGCCGCAGACGGACGCGATATACCCCGCCGTACCGGGCTCGATGTCCGCCGTAACATTTTCCCGCGCACTGAGAATGCACACCGCGCGCAGCACGGCCTTTTCCACCTCAGCCGCCGGCACCTGCTTGAACTCGAACACCGTGCTGCGGCTGAGCACCGCATTATAGACATAAAAATACGGATTTTCCGTCGTGGAGGCGATGACCGTGATACGGCCATCTTCCATGAACTCCAGCAACGACTGCTGCTGCTTTTTGTTGAAATACTGGATCTCATCGAGATACAGCAGCACGCCGCCGGGTGTGAGCATGGTGTCAAGCTCCGCAATGATATTGCGGATGTCCGAAATGCTCGCAGTCGTGGCGTTCAGGCGGCGCAGGGTTCGGTTCGTACTGGCCGCGATGATGCTCGCAACCGTGGTCTTGCCGGTGCCGGACGGGCCGTAAAACACCATGTTCGGGATCTCCCCGGATTCCACGATGCGGCGGAGCATCCCGTTCGGACCCAGAATATGCTTTTGCCCGACGACGTCGTCAAGCGTTGTCGGCCGAATCTCATCCGCCAATGGTCTGTACATAACGCGCCTCCTGTGATGCAATGGCGATATTATACCGCATTTTCCGCGCCTTGGCAACTCGCCGCACTTGGCAGGCGGCGCAAAATGTGCTACACTGCCGGAGAGGTGAACAATATGCGCACACCGGAACAAGTACAGGAGATCCTCCGCTGCCTGGCGCAGGCCTACCCTGCGGACTGCTCTCTGCAATATGAAAAAGCTTACGAACTGCTGTTTGCCGTGCGGCTGGCCGCACAGTGCACCGACGAGCGTGTCAATCAGGTCACGCCGGCGCTATATGCGCGCTTCCCGACGCTTGAGGCGTTTGCAGCCGCCGAGCCGGAGGACGTGGAGCCCTATGTCCATTCCTGCGGCTTTTACCGCGCAAAGGCGCGGGATATCGTCCTGTGCGCGCGCAAGCTCGTCGCGGAATACGGCGGCCGCGTGCCGGACACGATGGCGGCCCTCACTTCCCTGCCCGGCGTCGGGCGCAAAACGGCCAATCTCATTCTCGGCGACGTGTACCACAAGCCCGCCGTGGTCGTGGACACGCACTGCATCCGGCTCTCGAACCGGATGGGCCTCGTAGACGGGCTCAAAGACCCTGTCAAGATCGAGACCGCACTGCGCAAGATCCTGCCGCCGGAGGAATCATCCGACTTCTGCCACCGGCTGGTGCTGCACGGCCGCGCCGTATGCACGGCGCGCAAGCCGATGTGCGACCAATGCTGCGTGCGCCACGTATGCCAAACGGCGGAGGAGGCGGACGCATGAAGCCCATCGCCCGCATCCGCAGCGACTTTGCCACGAAGTTCGGCATCCCGCGCCAGAGCGGCGTGGTCGGCAGCCTGCAGGCAGAGATCGTTTTCGAGCCGGAGTTTCGCAGCCGCGAGGCCGTGCGGGGGCTGGAGGCGTTCTCGCACATCTGGCTCATCTGGGAGTTTTCCGAAAATGTGCGCGCCGGCTGGTCGCCGACTGTGCGGCCGCCGCGCCTGGGCGGTAATGTGCGCATGGGTGTATTCGCCACGCGCTCACCGTTCCGGCCAAACCCGATCGGTTTGTCATGCGTGCGTCTGGAACGAATCGAGTTTTCGGACGCGCGCGGGCCGGTGCTCCACGTCGCCGGAGCAGACCTGATGGACGGCACGCCGATCTATGATATCAAGCCCTACATCCCCTACGCCGACTGCCGCCCGGAGGCAACAGAGGGCTTCACTGGGCAGATAGAGATGCAGGCGCTGACGGTGGAGATCCCGCCGGAGTTGCTGTCGCGCTTTCCGGTCGAGAAACGGGATGCGCTCATCGGCGTGCTCGCACAAGATCCGCGCCCGCGGTATCAGACAGACGCCAGCCGCGTCTATGGGCTGGAATTTGGCGGCTATGAGGTGAAATTCAGCGTGAATGGACAGAAAATGACCGTCACGGACATTACAGAAAAAGACTCGTGAAATCACGAGTCTTTTTCATATTTCAACTGATACAGGTCGGTGCGCCGCGCGCGCAGGACCGGGATCTGCGCACGGACGGCGTCCGTCTCGGAAAGGTCAATGTCACAGATCAGCAGCTCGGGCGCTGCTTGTGCCTGTGCCAGTACACGTCCCCACGGGTCGCACACGAGCGAGTGCGCATAGGAAACATAGCCCGCCGTCTCGTCCCGCGCCGGAGCGCAGCCCGCGACAAAGCACTGGTTATCCAGCGCCCGCGCGCGAAACAGCAGCTCCCAGTGCGCCGGGCCGGTTGTCATGTTGAATGCCGCCGGAACCACGACCAGCCGCGCGCCCTCGAGCGCCAGAATGCGAAAGAGTTCGGCAAAGCGCACATCAAAACAAATCGCCACACCGACCTTACCAAACGGCGTATCCACGAGCGTGTATTGCCGCCCGGGAGAGAGCGTGTCGGACTCAAAAAAACGCTGGCCGCCCGCTACATCGATATCGAACAGGTGTACCTTGCGGTGCTTCGCCTGCTGTGTCCCCTGCGGGTCAAACACGTAGCAGGTGTTGTAGATCGCATCCCCATCACGCTCCGGCACGGAGCCCGCCACGAGCCAGATGCCGCATTCTTGTGCCGTTTTACACAGCAGACGCCATGTATCGCCGCCCTGCGGCTCGGCATATTCCGCAAACGCGGCGTTGCTGTATGGGCAGCACCACATTTCCGGAAGTACAATCAAATCACAGCCGGCTGCAGCAGCATCGCGCACATATCGGCGCATGGTTTCATAATTTTCAGCTTTGGATGCCGTGACCGGCATCTGACACAGGCCCAGTTTCATGGTATCCCCGCTTTCGCATGTTCGATGCATCCAGCATAGCGGAAAATGACAGTGCTGTCAAACGTTTCTGTCCGCGTGCACATCGCTGCCGCGATGCGGGCAGTACGTTTTCCCGCCGGTAAAAAACATCATACCCAAGTACCGGCGGCAAAATGGGCAGCGCTGCGTGAACGCCGCAATGAGCGCACCCAGAACGATGCACCCCAGTGCCGCGTATACCAACGACCATGCACCATAATAGCAGCTGCTGCCGTACAGACCCATGCCAAGCAGAACCAGGATTGACGAAATCGTGTCCCAGAATTTCATCCACTTCATGTTGCCGCTCCCTATGTCATAGTAAATACAGGGTAGCATTTTCGCGTCAAGTCCAAAACACCATAGACGTAAAATGCGGGTAAAATGCAAACCGCATTTCACCCGCATACACGTTTATGAGAATAGAGCGCCCAGAACCGAAAGCACAATACCAACGATGAAGCCGATCAGTGCCCATTTGCCGATTGCTTTGGCGCGCACCGGCGTCGTCTTCTGGAAGCACAGGAACAGGATCAGACCGACCAGCGGGAACAAAAACGCCAGAATGTTCAAACCTGTCGACGGTTTATCCTCCTGCGGATTCACCGGCGCCTGCACCGCGCAGCCGCAGTTCGGGCACACGACCGCCTCGTCGACCAGCTCTTTACCGCATTGACTGCAGTATTTCATCTATTTTTCCTCCGTTCCTATCTCTGAGCGAAAGCATCGCTCTGTTGGCTGTATACTAGCACATTGTTTTACGATTTACAATCTTAAAATTCACAAAATATTCATTTTTTCAGCAGGAAAACGACCGCAGCCAAATTGGCTGCGGTCGTTTTTTGTGTATGAAGTTTTACTCTTCCCAGTTGTGCCACACGTTCTGGACATCTTCGTTGTCCTCGAACATATCGAGCATCTTCTGGAGATTCTTGATATCGCTCTCGTCGGTGAGCTTGATGGTGTTCTGCGGCACCATCTCCACCTGCGCGCTCAGCAGCTCATAGCCGTCATTCGTGAGTGCCTCGGCCACCGACGCCACATCGTCGGGATCGGTATAGACCGTGTAAACACCCTCGTCGGGCGCAAAGTCCGCCGCGCCGGCTTCGAGCGCGTCCTCCATGACCTTGTCTTCGTCGAGCTCCTGATCCTCGTCATTGATGACGATGACGCCCTTCTTATCAAACGACCACGACACGCAGCCGGTCGCGCCCATGTTTCCGCCGTACTTATCAAAGTAGTGGCGCACCTCAGAGGCGGTGCGGTTGCGGTTATCGGTCATCGTCTCGACGATGATGGCGACACCGGACGGGCCGTAGCCTTCGTAAGTGATGGACTCGTAGTTATCCGTGTTGCCGGAGCCGAGCGCCTTGTCGATCGTGCGCTTGATGTTGTCATTCGGCATATTGGCGGCTTTCGCCTTGGCGATGACAGCTGCGAGGCGGGAATTGTTATTGGGGTCGCCGCTGCCGCCTTCTTTGACGGCCACGATCATCTCGCGGGCGATCTTCGTGAACGCCTGCGCACGCTTGGCGTCCTGCGCGCCTTTGGTCTTCTGTATATTATGCCACTTGGAATGTCCGGACATAGTCACAACTCCTCTTGCTAAAATGCTTTGAACATTTTAGCACACTCCAGGCCGCGTGGCAAGAAAAATCCGCATATTTGCGCGAAAACTACACCTGCGTCTTGGGAATGAGGAGATATTGCGGCGGTTCGGCCATGGCGGCATCATCCGTGAGGCCGTTCGTCTCGCGGATAAGCTGCTCGCTCGAGCAGTATCGTCTGGCAAGCGTCCACAGGTCCTCCCCGCCCCAGCGTACGATCGTCAGCGACGGTACGGAGGCATACGGGCAGACGCGCTCCTGCACCGTCACCCCGGTGACCTGTCGGAATTCGGACTCCTGAAGCGCGGCTGTGCGCGCCGTCACTGCCACACGGATCAGGAATCCGTCCGCCGTGACCGTGACAGCCGGCTCCTCCGGCTGCACGCTCAGCAGCTCCAGCCGCGCACCTTCTGCCGCCTCGAGCGGCAGGTGCAGGCGCTTTTCCATGCAGGATACGCGCTGCTCGGCATCCGTCACGAGCAGGCGAACAAGCACGTCACAGCCATCCTCCGCCAGGCCACAGACCACGGCACGCCGGGACACAACCGTCAGCGAGGCGGCCTCGCACGCGAGCGTGCCCTCCGCCGTCAGGCGCAGCGGTTCTCCCGGCTGCACGGTGCCGGCCGGCACCGTCTCGCGCTCGAGCGTGAGCTCGGCCGTGTTGCAGTAGGCATCCGTCACGCAATCTGCCTCCGCATCCGCAAGGCACACCGTCTGCGCGACGAGATGATACTCCGCCTCCAGCACCGCACCATCGGCCGCGGCGCTCACGTTCAGGTAGGCTGCCGTGAGATTGACAGCCGTGTGCATCAGACACGGCGATGTGTCTGCCGGGCAGTCGAGCATTTGCGAAAACTGTGTCTCAAAGCTCTCAACCATTGGGCACATCTGCCCCTGCTGGAGATAGGAGACAGACGCACACACGCGCCCCTGAAAAATGACGCGGCTGCCGACGGTACTGACATCATCGATCAGCACGGTCTCCGTGTGGCAGAGCAGACGTTCAGCCTCTGGCTGCCCGGACGCGAAGCGGTGCGTCTCCGAGACGGTGAATGTCTTTTCCTCCACAGACACCGGAATCTGCAAGTAGATCGTTTCCGTGCGCGTGAATACTGCGCCGCCGTCGCTCTCGATCCGGTCCGTGAGCGCAAGCTCCGTCTCCCGGTAGGCGCGCAGGCACAGGCTCAGCCGTGCTGTGACGCGCACCTTGCGCGAATTGACCGCGCGCGCATCCAGCGCAGTGAGCGTGCACCGCAGCCATGGCCGCACATCGGGCGAGAGCGTCTCGCCGCTGATGCGCACCTTCACCGGCAGCTCCACCGGGAAGCTGCGCAGCGCGCCGCCCTCCTCCGCATAGACTACGTCGGCCGCGATGCTGCCCTCGATCTGCGCGCTCTTGTCCGAAAAGTCCAGATTCCAGAGACAGAATGTGCCCTCCGTGACCAAGATCGTGCCGATGTCCCCCAGCGCATCGGGTACGACGGCGTCCGCGCTGCAGGTCTCTTCCTCCGTGCGGTCAAACACCCGCGCGTACATCATGCGTTTCTGCTTGCCCAGTTGTAGTTCCATAAAGATGTGCTCCTTGTCGTTTTTGTACATCCTTATGCCGGGCGCGCGCCGGTTATGCCGCCGTCAACAGCGCAGCAGCCAAACGCCCGCCGCAATGAGCGCACCACCGAGCGCAAACCACCAGAAGCCGGCCGGCAGCACCAGCGCCAGAATGATAAACACACCGGCGACCACACACGCGATGCCGATCCAGAAGCAAATCCCCCGCCGTCGAAACATAAAGCACCGCCCTCCGCTTGCAGGTTCTCCCTACAGTGTATGCGGAGGGCGGTGCTTTGGTGCGTCACTTTTTCTTTTCCCAGTCGCAGACCTGAGCCGAGAGCGCGTACAGGCGCGCATAGCTCTCGTGGCGCTCCGGCGCGATCCTGCCGGCCGCCACAGCGGCGAGAACGGCACAACCGGGCTCTTTCAGGTGCGCGCAGTCGCGAAAACGGCACTGGCCGATGTACGGCCGGAACTCCCGGAACGCATACTGCAGATTTTCGCACGAGATGGGATCAACCATGTCCACTTCAAAGGATGCGAACCCCGGCGTATCGGCGACGAACGTATCCGCTCCAAGCGCATAGAGCTCGACATGGCGCGTCGTGTGCTTGCCGCGGCCGAGCCGCTCGCTGACAGCTCCGGTCGCAATGCCGAACGATGCATCGAGCGCGTTGAGCAGACTCGACTTACCGACGCCGGAGTTGCCGGTGAAGGCGCTGGTCTTTCCGCGCAGCGCATCGCGCAGCTCGCCGACGCCGAGCCCGGTCGCCGCGCTCGTGCGCAGGACACGAAAGCCGATGGAGCGGTAAATGTCATAAAGATGGTCCGCCGGGTCAAGGTCGCACTTATTGAGGCAGACGACCGGCTCACAGTCCGCATTTTCTGCGATGGCGACCACACGGTCGATCAGAAACGGGTCCGTGACCGGGTTCACATTCGCCGCGATCATGATGAGCTGGTCAATGTTTGCCACTGCCGGGCGGATGAACGCATTGCGCCGTGGCAGGACGGTGTCGATGCGGCCCTTGCCGTGCGCGTCAAAGCTGACCTCCACGCGGTCGCCGACCAGCGGACTGCACCCGTCGTACCGGAAGCGGCCGCGGGCCTTGCACTCCACGATCTGATCGCCGGCGGCCACATAGTAAAAGCCGCTGAGCGCCTTGATGATGACACCCTGCACCATAAGTGTTGTTGCTCCTTTATCTCTTTACGGTTTTTCCGGCCCGTCGGAGACCCAGATATAGACCTTGCTGTACTCCGTGAGCTGCGTGTTGGCCGGCGCGCTCTGCTTGAAGACCGTGCCCTGCTTGGCATCGTTGGCCTCTTTATACGTGCCGCCGTAGCACAGGCCGCTGCTCTCGATGCGCGCGATAGCAGCTGACTCCGTCAGCTCTGACAGATCGGGCACCGTGACCGGGCGCAGCTCGGGGCCGCCGCTGACAATCAGCTTCACGCTGGAACCGGCGGCCGCCTTTTCACCGGGCGCGGGCTCGCAGCTGATGACATACTTCGCCGTCACGTCCTTCGAGGCCTGAAACTCCGTCGTGACCGTAAAGCCGGACTTTTCGAGCGCGGCCGTCGCCTCCTCGTAGTCTTCATTGATGACATACGGCACATCGGTCATGACGACGCCGGTACTGACGGTGAGCTGCACATTGATGCCGTCCGAGACGCGCATGCGGCTCTTGCCCGCCACCGGGTCCTGCTCAATAATCACGCCGTCCGGCACATCTGGATCGACCGTGTACACGACCGTAAAATGATAGTCGGCATACTGCTTATCGTTGACGACCGCCTCGTAGGACTTGCCGGTAAAGTCCGGCACATCCACGCGCTCGGCCGTGCGGAACAGATCCTCGAGCCAGAAATTCCACAGGAACACGAACAGCAAAATGGCAAAGACGCCGACCGAGAAAATACCCGTGAAATAACTCACGCGCTTGGCCCGCTTGCGCCGGCGCTGGTATGCCTCCTCCGTCAGGTCCTGACCAACACCGAAAAAGGAGTCCTTTTTCTCCGCGCTCTCGCGGCGCCGTTCGGAAAGCGGGCGCTGCTGGTTGAGGTGCTTCTTGCAGGTACTGAGCGCTTTGAGCATTTCCCCCGCCGACTGATAGCGCTTGCGCAGGTCCGGCTCCATGGCCTTGAGCGTGATACGCTCGAGCTCCTCGGGAATGTCGCTGTTCCACTCCCGTGGCGGCTTGGCGCTGCCGGCGATGTGCATGAGCGCAATCTCCTCCGGAGTGTCTGCGTCATACGGCAGGTGGCCTGTGAGCATCTCATAGAGCACGACGCCGAGGGAATACAGGTCGCTGCGCGCGTCGGCATTGAGGCCCTTGGCCTGCTCGGGCGCAATATAGTGCACGGAGCCGATGGCCTGACCACTGCGCTCCTCGTGGATATTCTCGAGTGCGGCAATGCCGAAATCAGCGACCTTGACCATGTCATCATTCGTGATCATGATGTTCTGCGGTTTGATGTCCCGGTGGACGATGCCATGGGCGTGCGCGTGCTGCAGTGCCTTGCAGATCTGCGTGGCGTAGTGCAGCGCCTCGGTGGCGCTGAATACACCATGCTCCGCCATGCGCTGCTTGAGCGTCTCGCCTTCGATAAGCTCCATGACGATATACTCCGTCTCCCCGCTGTGGCCGACATCGTAGACAGAGACGATATTCGGCTGCGAGAGCATGGCGACAGCGTGCGCCTCCGCCTGAAAGCGATTTTTCAGCTCAGCGTCCGCCGCCATTTCATCGCGCAGGATCTTGACGGCGACATAGCGGTGCAGCTTGTGGCACATGGCCTTGTAAACGACCGACATGCCGCCGCTGCCGATGATCTCCAGGATCTCGTAGCGGTCGTCGAGCATCTGACCGATATAGCGATTCATTGATTGTTCCATAGTGATCCCCCTGTTGCGCTTCAGCGGAAAAGAACGAGCGCGGTCACATTGTCGCGCGCACCACGTGCCAGCGCCGCCGCGATCAGGCGGCCGCAGATCTGCTTGGCATCCCGCGAGCTGCGGCAAAGATCGTGCATCTGGCCCTCCGTGAGCGTGTTGGACAGCCCGTCCGTACACAGCAGCAGTCGTGCCCCCGGCGGAAACGGCAGCGTGCGGCAGTCCGGCTCCACCTTCGGGCCGACACCGACGGCGCGCGTGATCACGTTCCGCCGCGGGTGACGGTGTGCCTGCTCCGGCAGCACCTGACCGCTCGCGACGAGCTCCTGCACGAGCGAGTGATCCGTCGTCAGCTGCTGCATCCGGCGCAGGCAGGCCAGATACGCGCGGCTGTCACCGACATGCAGCACCGTCAGCCGGCCGTGCCGCACACAGGCGGCAACGATCGTCGTGCCCATGCCGTGCAGAGCAGGATCTGCACACGCGCGGTCATAGACCGCATGGTTGGCCGCATCGCAGGCGTGGCGCATAGCGGGTTCCACTGCGCTGCCGGCCATGATTTCACGGCGGAAATCCGCCAGAAACGTTGAAGCGGCCAGGTCACTCGCCAGCTTTCCCCCGGCGGCACCGCCCATACCGTCGCAGACGACGGCAATGGTGCAGCCCCTGCGCCGGATGTGTGCGCAGGCGGCGCGATCCTGATTCTCCTTGCGGACGGACCCTCTGTCCGACTGTGCAAAGCAATGCATGGGCTCTCCCCCTTCAGGCTCGATGATCGGCGACCTTTTTACGCAGCTGGCCGCACGAGGCATCCACATCGCTGCCGAGCTTGCGGCGCACGGTGACATTGACGCCCGCCTGCTCCAGAATGCGGATGAATGCCTTGAGATGCTCCGGCGTAGACGGCCGGAACGCGCGCTCTTCCACGTGGTTGAGCGGGATGAGGTTGACGTGCGCGCAGACGCGCCGCGCGTGCTTTGCCAGAAGCTTTGCGTGCTCCGGCGTGTCATTTACACCGTCAATCATGGCGTATTCAAAGGAAATGCGCCGGCCGGTCGTTTCATAATACCGGACGCAGGCATCGATGAGCGCCGCCACGCCGCGGCCGTGGTTGGCGGGCATGATCTTCGAGCGGGTGGCATCGTCCGGCGCGTGCAGGGAGACCGACAGCGTCAGCTGCAGGTCGCGCGCCGCCAGATCGTCAAAGCGCTCGATGAGGCCGCACGTGGACAGCGAAATGTGCCGCATGCCGATGTTCTCCCCGTCCGGGTGGTTGACCAGCTCGAGAAAGCGCATGACATTGTCAAAGTTATCGAGCGGCTCGCCGATGCCCATGAGGACGATGTTGGATATTTTGCTGCCGGACTCCCGCTCGGAATAGAGCACCTCGTCGAGCATTTCCGACGGCTCAAGATTGCGGATCAGACCGCCGATCGTGGACGCGCAGAACGCGCACCCCTGCCGGCAGCCGACCTGCGAGGAGATGCAGACCGTGTTGCCGTGCTTATAGTGCATGACGACGGTCTCAACGGCGTTACCGTCGCCGAGCTGCCAGAGGTATTTGATCGTCCCGTCAAGGGCGGACACCTGCTTACGCAGCATCTCAAGCTTCGAGATATAAAACTGCTCGGAGAGCGCTGCACGCAGGACCTTGGACAGGTTCGTCATCTCGTCAAACGACGTCACGCCGCGCGCGAGCCACTGGAAAATCTGCTTGGCGCGGTATTTCGGCTGCCCCATTTCGGCGAGGGCCGCCGCGATCTCCTCGGGGAGCATGGCTTTGATGTCTCTCATTCGTGTCTCCTCAGCTTACAAACAAAAAATCCGTCCGTGCCGTGTTCCTGCGGCCAGAAGGTGAACATACCGTCGGGTGCGTCCGCGCCCGGGAGCGGCAGCGAAAACGCCTCCGGTGAAAACTCCGGGTGCGAACGCAGAAAATCATGCGCCACGTCCTCGTTCTCCCGCGCGAGCACCGTGCACGTGGAATATACCAGCACGCCGCCGGGCTTCACGCACGGCGCAAGACCGGCGAGAATGTCCCGCTGGATGGTCGGCAGGCGCTCGAGCTCTGCCGGATCCTTGAAGCGGATCTCCGGCTTCTTGCGGATGACGCCCAGACCGGAGCACGGCACATCGGCCAGCACTACGTCCATCGCGCCGGTCAGATCCGCGTCCGGGCGGCGGGCATCCATCGTGCGCGTTGAAATGCACGTCAGGCCCAGCCGCTCGGCACCGGAACGGATACGCTTCCATTTATTTTCGTGAATATCGCAGGAAATCATACATCCCTGATCGCGCATCTGCATGGCAGCAGCGAAACTTTTGCCGCCTGGGGCGGCGCAGGCATCGAGCACGCGCATACCCGGCTGCGCGCCGGAGACGAGCGCCGCACAGTGTGCGGCCGCGTCCTGCACATAAAACCAGCCGCAGGCAAAGGCCCGTGCGGCCGCCAGATTGCCGCCGCAGCACAGCAGTGCGTCCGGAAGCCACGGGTGCGGCTCCGTCTCAATGCCGTCCGAATGCAGGGACGCAGCAAGGGCATACGCCGTCGTTTTCATCGTGTTTACCTGCAGGCAGGCCGGTGCATCGGCATTGTTCGCCGCCAGCGCCCGCTCGGCAAATGCATAGCCATGCGCGTCGATATACAGCTGCGCCAGCCACCGCGGGTGGCTGTAGCGCACAGCAAGATAGTCCGCCGTGCCCGCGCCCGGGATCTCCGGCAGCGCATCCCGATGCTCCGCCACGCGGCGCAGCACCGCATTGACCAGACCCGACGCGCGCGCACAACCGCCTTTCCGGCAGAGCGCGACCGCCTCATTCACGGCAGCACGCGGCGGGACTTTATCCAGCAGCACGATCTGATAAGCCGACAACCGCAGCAGGTCGAGCACCTTCGGCTCGAGCTTTTGCAGCGGTGTCGTGCAGTAGACAGAAAGATAATGATCCAGCAGGGTCAGATTCTGCAGCGTGCCATAGCAAATGCGCGCTGCGAGTGCGGCGTCGCGCGGCTCCAGCTGCGCGCTCTGCAGGACGGCGTTGAGCGCAGCATCCGACCACGCGCCGTTTTTGCGCCAGCGCTGCAGCGCGGTCCAGGCAGCTTCCCGGGCAGTCATGGCCATGGTCAATCCTCAACGGGCAGCGTGTGCCCGAGCAGGTAGTCAGCTGCCGACATGCGCTTCTTCCCCGGTGCCTGCAGCTGCGTGATGCGCACCGTCTGCCCGTCGGCGCAGGCAACCGTAACGCCGTCTTTCCCGGCGGCCACGATGGTGCCGGGCGCTTTGCGCGTCGTGCGCTCGGAGTAATCCGCCGCATGGATCTTGAACGTCTGCCCGCCGAGCTCCGCCGTTGCGACGGGCCACGGCTCCAGACCGCAGATGTGCTTGATGATCACACGCGGGCTCTGGTTCCAGTCGATGGGCGAATCATCGCGCGTGAGCGGACGGGTATACGTCGCCTGACGATGATCCTGCGGCGTGTGCGGTGCGGTGCCTGCGGCGATGTCACGCAGCGTGCGCACAAGCAGGTCCGCGCCCATGACGGCCAGACGATCAAAGAGTTCTCCTGCCGTCTCGAACTCGCCGACCGGCGTCTGCGTGGTATAGATCACGTCTCCGGTGTCCATTTCGCGATCAAGGTACATGGTCGAAACGCCGGTCACGGCATCGCCGTTGAGCACCGCCCATTGGATCGGCGCAGCGCCGCGGTACTTCGGCAGCAGCGAGCCATGGACATTGATCGCCCCATAGGGCGCCGCTGCGAGCAGATCATCCGGCAGAATGCGGCCATAGGCCACAACGACGAGAATGTCCGGCTGCAGGCTTTGGAGATCTGCCAGCGCCGTGCCGTCGCGCATCTTTGCCGGCTGAAACACCGGGAGCCCCGTCGTAAGTGCGATCTCCTTGACCGGGCTCGGCTGGAGCTTCATACCGCGGTTTTTCGGCTTGTCCGGCTGTGTGAACACACCAACCACATCAAAGTGTTCATCGAGCAGGCGCTGCAGGGACACGGCCGCAAAATCCGGCGTGCCCATAAACACGATGCGCATGCGCCTCACCCCTTCGCCTGCTGCTCGAGCTCCTCAGGAGAGAGCATCCGCGTGGCCTTATCGATGAACAGGATGCCGTCGAGATGGTCGATCTCGTGACAGAAAGCGCGTGCCGTCAGGCCGCGGCCCTCGACCTCGAACCATTCTCCATGGCGATCCTGCGCGCGGACTTTTACGTAATCCGGGCGCTGGACGATACCAAATTCATTTGGGATGCTCAGGCAGCCTTCGGCGCCGGTCTGTTCCCCTGCCGTCTCCACGATCACAGGGTTAATGAGCTCGATCATATACTCGTCGGCATCGTCCGGGACATTCGTCTCGAGCACGATGACAGCGCGGCGCAGCACACCGACCTGCGGCGCGGCGAGGCCGACACCGTTGGACTCCGCCAGCGTCTGACGCATATCGTCGAGCAGCATATGCAGCCGGGGATTGAAATCCGTGACCTCGTGGCAGTGCTTGCGCAGCTGGGGGTCACCGTTTTTGAGAATCATTCTTGTAGCCATAGTGTATCTCTCCTCTAATCCAGCGGATTGTCATCGGCAAAAACGGTGACATCGCGGAATGATTTTTCTGTGTTGCAGTACATGACGATGTTCGCCGCCGCGCGGCGCACCGCCTTGCTCTGATTGCAGTAAAGCGTGACGCGGTAGCGGTAACGGTTGTTCATGCGCACAACCGGCAGCGGTGCCGGGCCGAGCACCTCCGCGCGCTCGCCGACCGTCTGGCGAAAGTAATCGCGGATATAGGCGCAGCAGCGCACAACCGCATTCTCCTGCGCGCCGGAGACCGTGACGGCCAGCACCTCGCTGAACGGCGGCATGCCGTTGAGCTTTCGCAGCCGGATCTCCGAGCGGTAAAACGCGTCGTAATCCTGCCGCGCCGCCTGCTGGATGGTCTCGTTTGCGGGCGTAAACGTCTGGATAACGGCCCGGCCGGGCACATCGCCGCGCCCGCTGCGGCCGATGACCTGCGTAATGAGCGAAAACGTGCGCTCACTGGCGCGGTAATCACCGACATACAGGCTCTGGTCGGCGTTGAGCACACCGACGAGCGTAACGTTTTCAAAATTCAGCCCCTTCGTGATCATCTGCGTGCCGATCATGATGGGGATGCGCTCGCGCGCAAAGCGCTGCAGCAGCGCCTCATGCGTGCCAGCCATAGCGATGGCATCGGCGTCCATGCGCAGCGTCTCTACACCGGGAAACAGCGCGTGCAAATCTGCCTCGATGCGCTCCGTCCCGTCGCCGAGAAAGCGCAGCTCCCCGCCGCAGACCGGGCACTGGGGATCGACACGCCGCCGGTAGCCGCAGTGGTGGCAGATGAGCATCTGATTGCCCTGATGATACGTCAGGCTGACGCTGCAGTTCGGGCACGAATAGGTCGCGCCGCACTCGGCACAGGTGACGATCTTGCTCGCGCCACGCCGGTTGAGAAACAGAATGCTCTGCTCGCCGCGGCGCAGATTTTCCTCCAGCTCGCCGTAGAGCACGGAGCTGATGGAGCCGGCATTGCCATTGCGCAGTTCCTGCTTCATGTCGGCAATGATGACACCCGGCAGCTTGCGGGCATTGAACCGATCCGGCAGTGTGAAGTAATGATAGCGGCCGGTCTCGGCATAATAACGGCTGACGACGTCCGGCGTCGCCGAACCGAGCAGCAGCAGTGCGCCGTGTTGCGTGCAGCGGAACTTGGCCACATCGCGCGCGTGATAGCGCGGCGTGCTCTCAGACTTATACGTGTCCTCCTGCTCCTCGTCGATGATGAGCAGGCCCAGATCCTGCACAGGTGCAAAAACTGCGCTGCGTGTGCCGACAACAACGCGCGCGAGGCCCGCGCGAATGCGCTTCCATTCGTCATAGCGCTCCGAGAGCGGCAGACCGCTGTGCAAAACGGCGACCGTGTCGCCGAAATATGCGGAAAACGCCTCGATCATCTGCGGCGTCAGCGAGATCTCCGGCACAAGCAGGATCGCCCCCTGCCCTGCCGCAAGCGCCTGCGCGATCAGGTGCAGGTAGACAAGCGTCTTGCCACTGCCGGTCACGCCGAAGAGCAGCGCCGCCTGTGCATCCGGCGCGCGCAGCAGCGCCTTCAGGCCGGAAAACACGTGATCCTGCGCCGGCGTCAGCGCCGGGATCGGCTGCGGCTGCCCGGTGTAGTGTACGGGGCGGCGAAAATAGGGCTCGGTGTCAATACGCACGACGCCCTGCTGCACCAGTGTCTTCATGGAGCTTCTCGGCGCACCGGTAAACTGGCACACTTCACTGGCCGACGCGCGGCCGATCGTGCACAGCAGCTCCAGAATGGCGACCTGATGCTTCGCGCGTCTGCGGCGGCGGATCTCCTCCTGCGCCTCCTCCAGCGGGACGGCAAGACTTGCATACTCCAGCTGCTTGTCGCGCATGACGCGCGTTTCGGTGCCTTCCACGATCAGAAATTTCTGCTGCACGAGCCAGTGTAAGGCGCTTGCGGGGTCTTTGTCGCCGAATGCCGCCTGCAGCTCGTCCAGCGGGCAGCGGCCGCCGTGCTCCAGCACGGTCTCCAGCGCCAGACGCCGCTGTTTGGATCTGCCGCACTGCGCCAGCGCCGCAGCCGTATCCAGTTCCGGCGCTGTACAGTAGACTGTGCTGACCCGGTACCAGACACCGGCGGGCAGGATCGCGTGCAGTGCATCATAGATCGTGCAGAAAAAGCGGTCATGCATCCAGACGGCCAGGCGCAGCAACTCCTGCGAAAGGATGGGCTCGGGGTCGAGCTGGCGCGTGATAGGCTTGAGCTTCGAGTCATCTGCCGCTTCATCCAGCGCAAGCACCATGCCCTCGCACGGGCGGTTCCCGCGCGAAAACGGCACCACGACCCGGCAGCCGGGGCGAAGCGTACCCGCCAGCGGCTGCTGGATCTTATACGTATACGGACGGTCAAACGCAAATGTTGCAGCCAGAACGGCGACTTTTGCGACCGGGATCTGTATCTGCAGCATCTGCGCACCCCCTCTCCGAAAAAATCAGGCGGGTACTGCCCGCCTGAAAGCGCTTATTCCTTGTGCACGACCTGAAGGCGGCCGTCATACACCTCGTCGATCGCCATGGAAACCGGTTTGGTATCCAGCGGCTCGCCCGCGGCCTGTGCGGCGGCGGCGATGTTGCGCGCGCGGCGCGCGACCAGGTTCACCAGCAGATAGCGGCTGCCGGCCTTGGCGGCCAGCTCACTCATGGGAGGATAGAGCATCATTTTTCAAGCACCTCTGTAAAATAGTTTTTCCGATCGGGATAGCGGCAGCACTCTGCCGTGATGATGGCGTCGAGCTCCTTTGCCGCGACGTCGGGATCGTCATTGATGACGATGTAATCATATGTATACGCCAGCGCACACTCGCGGCGCGCCTGCGCCAGCCGCTCGCAGATCTTCTGCTCATCGTCCGTGTGGCGGCCGCGCAGACGGCGCTCCAGCTCCGCCAGTGACGGCGGCATCATGAACACGCGAATTGCGTCCGGCCGGTTCTCGGAGATCTGGTGCACGCCCTGCACGTCAATATCCAGCAGGACATGCATGCCCTCGGCGCAGCGCCGCTCCACATAGCTCTTCGGCGTGCCATAGCAGTTGCCGACATATTCGGCGTGCTCCAGCAGCTCGTCCGCCGCGACCATGGCATCAAACGCCGTGCGCGTGACGAAAAAATAGTCCTTGCCGTCCACTTCGCCGGGGCGCGGGGCGCGCGTCGTTGCCGAGACGGAAAAGCACACGTCATCCCGCAGGCGCATTAGCCGGGCGATGACGGTGCTCTTTCCGGTGCCGGACGGCCCGGAAATCAGAATCAGTTTTCCTGTCTGATGGTTCATGTTGCGTCTCCTCCGGTTTCCAGATCTGTGGCCTCTACACGGGCCTGCACCGCATCCGGCGGCAGCGCCGAGAGCACGGCGTGGCCGGTGTCCATAATGAGGACGGCCTGTGTCTTTCGGCCGTAGGTCGCATCGATGAGCATGCCGATCTCGCGGCTGTCCTGTACGATGCGCTTGATGGGAGCGGAATCCGGACTGACGACAGCCAGCAGCCGCTCCGCGGAAACATAGTTTCCGTATCCGATGTTGATGAGTTTCAAGCCCGCCGCTCCTTACTCGATGTTCTGGATCTGCTCGCGGATCTTCTCGATCTCGGACTTGAGGTCGACGACCACCTTCGCAATGTCCGCATTCTGGCACTTGGAGCCGATGGTGTTCGCCTCGCGGTTGAACTCCTGAATGAGGAAGTCCGCCTTGCGGCCGACCGGGGATCCGCTCTCGAGCATCTGGTGCAGTTGCGCAATATGGCTGCGCAGACGCACCGTCTCCTCATCGACGGCAACGTGGTCGGCATAGATCGCAGCCTCGGCAATGATGCGCGACTCGTCAATATCGGTCGCGGCGAGCACCGTCTCGAGCTTCTGGCGCAGGCGCGCCTCATAGGCTGCGGCCGTCTCGGGGGCGGCCGTCTCCACGCTCGTCACCAGTGACTCGATGCGCGCGAGCTTTTCCTCCACGTCGGTGCGGAGCTTCGCACCCTCGCGCTCACGCATCTGGTCATAGTCGGCGAGCGCCTGCTGCGTCAGCGCGATCAGGCCGGCGCGGATCTTGTCCTGATCCGCCTCCGCCTTCTCCACGGACAGGATGTCCGGAAAGCGCATGAGCGACATGAGTGACATGTCATTTTTCAGGTCATAACGCACGGCGAGCGTGTTGAGCGTGTCGATGTAAGCGCGCAGCAGCGGCTCGTTCACACGCAGGACAGTATCCTCCGCCTGCGAGGAATCGATCGTGACGAACACGTCCAGCTTGCCGCGGCTGACACACTGCTGGATGGTAGATTTGACCGCGTCCTCCGCGAAGAGGAAGTTGCGCGGCATGCGCACGGCGATGTCCAGATAGCGGTTATTGACGCTCTTGAGCTCCACCGTGACATTCAGGCCCTCGACGACGCCCTTTGCGCCGCCGTAACTGGTCATGCTTCTTATCATTGGCTGTACCCTTCTTATCTTAGGATTCCCGGATCTGAATGATCTCAAAAGTAATGGGGCTGGCTTTCTTCTTGCGCTGGTAAACGACATTAAACGCCACACCAAGCGCAAAGAAGCCAAAACCGATCAAGACACAGCCGCCCTCGGCCCAGCCGAGCGCGCTGCCGATGGCATACCCCAGAAACAACAGCACAAACGGCACCATATACAGCAGCACTGCCGCGCCGAGCACATCCGACGTCTTGCTCTCGATGACGACCTTCTGCCCTGGCAGTGCCGAGATCTTATTGACCGCCTCGGCACGGATGCGGTTCTGGAACACGCACGCCTCGCACGACTCACACGTGCCGCCGCAGGCCGTGCCGCGCTCAACTTCCACCTCCGCCACATGGCGGCTGATCAGCTTGGTCACAACAGCATCCTGCGTCATGGTATCACCCTCCCGTAAAATGCACATTCACGACGTACTCCCCGATCGCACCGGCGTTGGAGAAGCCGTCCACATAGACCTTGGCCGGCACGGCGACCGTACCGCTCGTGGCCCTATAATTTGTCAGGTCAACGACCACGCGCACATTGTCCGCCGTGATCTGCGAAATCGTATCCGCCGGTGCGCGCACGGTCACATCCAACGACGTCGTCATGATCTCCACGCGCCGGTTCGTACCGGTCGTTGTGATATTCGTCGCCGTGACCTTTGCCGTCTCCAGTCCGCGGACGGAGATGCGGACCGTCGCCTCCGTGACGCCGCTGAGGTTTTTCAGGTCATTTCCCAAGGGGATCGTGACCGTCGCCTCATACGATATCGCAAAGCTCGACAGATCGACCGTGGCCACGACGAGCTGGTTGAGCTTTTGCAGCACCGTCGTGTCGCCGGCGACCTGGATGCTCTTCGGCTCGACTTCAACAACGCAGTTGTCCTCCGTCGCCCCGGCACCGCCGACCAGCGAAACCGTCAGCGGCAGGTCCTTGTTCATCAGTACCGGCATTGACACGCTGACCGTGTCATAGTTGCCGGAGATCTCCTTGGGCTTGAGCTTATTGCCGTCCTTATCCAGCAGGACGTACGGGCAGTTGGTCGGCTCAATAGACTTGTCCAGATCCGTGCGCGTGACATAGACGCAGATGCTGTCCACCGCATCGAGCTCCTCCTGCGGACCATAGAGCGTGATAGACGAGGGCTCCACCTGGATCGGCTCGGCCGTGTAGCCGTCTTTGACGCTGCCGGTGAACACGCCCTTGACCTCGAGCGTCTTGCTGGCCTCCTGCACGACGGAAAAGCTGATCGTCTCCGGCGATTTGCTCAGAACGGTGATGCTGCTCTTATCGACATTGGTCGGGTACTGCAGCGAATAGCTCACCTGCATCTCACGTGCCTGCGAGATGCCGGACACATCGATGACCGCCGACAGGTCCGCTGAGCTGAGGTTGCCGAGCACGCGCCTTGTGCCCTTGAGGCGCACGGAGACCGTTTCGGCATCGGCATCCGTTACGATCAGGCCGCGCGCAGCACGCAGATCATCCGCGCCCTGATACACGACCTTGACATTGGAAAACGTCATCTCGATCGTCGTCTCCTCCGTGGACATGATGTACGTCCACAGCAGGAACGACGCCAGCAGCGAAATGATGATCCAGAAAGCCTTACTGCCGACTATTTTGTTGATCGTCGTCTTTTTTGTCATGTTGTTTCTCCCGACGAAGCGGATTGAGTTTCTTCACGAAATCGACAAAGGTGTCCCAGCGTCTGCGCTGCTGCTCTTCCGCCGGCAGCAGCTCGCTGCGGAGGATCGCCTCGAACGTCTCCGGAGAAAGGCGGCGCTTGAGCATGCCGTCCACGGCGATGGAAATGCCGCCGGTCTCCTCGGACACGATCACGATCACGGCATCCGAATGCTCGCTCATACCGATGCCTGCGCGGTGGCGCGTGCCGAGATCCGGGCTGAGGTTCGTGTTGTTCGTCAGCGGCAGGACGCAGCCGGCCGCCGCGATGCGGCCGTCCCGGATCACGACCGCGCCGTCATGCAGCGGAGCCTTGGGATAGAAAATATTCTTGAGCAGTTCCGCCGTCACGTCCGAATTGATCGTGGTGCCGCTGCGCATCTGCTCATCGAGCGTCACGCTGCGCTCAAAGACAATGAGCGCACCGGTCTTGGTCGTCGACAGCTGCGTGCAGGCAGCGATGGTCTGCGAAATGACATTGTCCATGCCCAGCGTCTCAAGCGGTTTTGCCCCGAAGCTCGGTAGTGCCTTGCTGCCCATGCGCTCGAGCAGACGGCGCAGCTCCGGCTGAAAGATGATGACCAGCGCAATCAGACCGAGCTCGACCGTTTTTTGCAGGATACGGTTGAACATCGTCAGCTTCAGCACACCCGACAGCCACAGCGCGATCAGGATCAGCAGAACCCCCTGCGCCAGACGATACGAATTCGTCTTGCGGATGAGCATGATAACATTGTAAATCAGATAAGCGACGATCAGGATATCCACGATGTCCGAAAACCGGATCGTGGATACCAGCATCGTCAGTTTTGCCCAGAAGGCTGCAAGTTGTGCCATAAGCATTTCCTCGGCTGTTGGTTTCCGTTTTGCAGACGCAAAACGCCAATCTTATGAATTATAATATTATACCCTACAACCCGGCGGATTTCAATACAAAAATCTGCGTCAGCCTGTACGCAGGATCTCGTGAAACACGCGCGCCGTGCGCGCGATCTCCGCATCCGTGTTAAAGGGTGACAGGCTCAGGCGCACGGTGCCGGTCTCCAATGTTCCAGCCGTGCGGTGCGCGACCGGCGCACAGTGCAGCCCCGCGCGCACGGCAATACCGTACTGCGCGAGCTTCTGCGCCAGCAGCTCGCTGTCCATATCCCGGCAGCGAACGGACAACACAGCCGTCTGACACGCCGGATCCGGCGATGCGAAGACCTCCAGCCGCGGCTCCGCGCGCAGCTGCGCCGTCAGGCGCTGCGCGAGCCGCCGCTCCCGCCGCTCGATATTTTCGACGCCCTGCGCCGACAAATACCGGATCCCGGCGAGCAGGCCCGCGATACCGGGGACATTGTGCGTCCCGGCCTCAAGCCGGTCGGGCAATTCCTCAGGCATATCCTGCAGCACGCTTTGCGAGCCGGTACCGCCGCACAGTAGGGGCTTTGGCTGCGCAAAGCACAGCAGGATGCCCGTGCCCTGCGGGCCGAGCAGCCCCTTATGCCCCGGCATGGCTACGAACGCCGCGCCGAGTTCCGCCGCGTCGAGTTCCACACAGCCGGCTGCCTGCGAAGCATCCACAATCAGTGGGACGCCCGCAGCAGCGCAAAGTTCCGCGATCTCCCGCACGGGCAGCAGATAGCCGAACACGTTCGACACCATCGTACACACGACCGCCTTCGCGCCCGGCAGCGCGCGGCGGAAAGCGCTGACCGCCGCCTCCGGCTCGAAGAGCGAGCTCTCCGCCACGCGCACCTGCGCACCCAGCGCATGGAGCGGGCGCGTGACGGAATTATGCTCATAGCCCGAGATCACGACCGGATCGCCGGGCGATACGAGCGAGCGGATCGCGATATTGAGCGCGTGCGTCGCGTTCATGGTGAACACGACGCGCTCCGGCTCCGGAACGTGAAACAGCTCCGCCGCCGCTTCTCTGCAGGTAAACACCGTGTCGGCCGCGCGCATGGCTGCGCTGTGGCCGCCGCGGCCGGGACTCGCCATTGTGCGCATGGCCATGGCCGTCGCGCGCACTACCGACGGCGGCTTGAGCAGGCTCGTAGCCGCCGAGTCCAGATAAATCATACCGTCACCTCCTGGTAAGTGCCATCTTCCAGCAGGCGATACACCTTCCCCCGCTGGATTGCTGCGCGGTCCAGGAGCGCCAGCGCACGAACCAGACGGGATTCATATAGTTTGACGCAATAAGTGCATCCGGTTTTTGAAACGCTTTGCGGCGCTTTGAGCACAGTGGCGGTAATGCCCGCACGCTCGAGCACCTGCGATGACCGCTGTGCATAGGTCAGCGACCGGCACATGATCAGACAATAGCGCTGCATCATGAGCTCCCTCCCACATCGTTATGCCTCATTCTATGCGGGAGCGGTGCGGGCGTTTACGAAATCTGTTCGATCAGGACGACCGCGTGCGCGGCGATGCCCTCGCGCGCGCCGGTGAAGCCGAGGCCCTCCTCGGTCGTCGCCTTGACGCTGACGCGGTCAATATTCACGTCCATGTACTGTGCCAGATTGCAGCGCATCTGCGCAATGTACGGCGCGAGCTTCGGCGACTGGGCAAGCACCGTGCAGTCCAGATTGCCGACCGTGTATCCGGCCGCACTCAGACGCGCCATTACCTCGCGCAGCAGCGTCAGACTGTCCGCACCGGCATAAGCCGGGTCATTGTCCGGGAAAAGGTGGCCGATGTCCCCCAGAGCCGCCGCACCGAGCAGTGCGTCCATGACGGCGTGCGCGAGCACATCGGCGTCTGAGTGGCCAAGCAGGCCGGTCTCGTGCGGAATGTCCACACCGCCGAGGATGAGCTTACGCCCGGGAACGAGGCGGTGCACATCATATCCATGACCAATGCGCATCATGCCTGACTGCGCCTCCTCAGGATGGATTCCGCAAGCTCGATATCGATCGGTGTCGTGATCTTGAGGTTTTCGTCCGAGCCTTGTGTCACGACCGGCTTGACACGCAGCTGCTCCACGGCCGAGCAGTCATCCGTGATGGCCAGGTGCTTGCGCATGGCGTTCGTGAGCGCGGCCTTGATGAGATCGGCCTGAAACACCTGCGGCGTCTGAATAGCGGTGAGCGTCGCGCGCTCGGGCGTTCCGGTGATGACGCCGCCGGCCGTGATCTTGACCGTGTCGCGCACCGGGATGCCGGGTGCGGCCGCGCGGCTCTTTTTCGCCGCCTGAATGGTCTCTGTGATAATGGCATCCGTCACGAGCGGGCGTGCGGCATCGTGGATGCCGATGAGCGTCGCCTTGCCGCTCGCTGCAAGTACGCCGGCCAGCGAGGACTCAGCACGCGTCATACCGCCGACGACAACCTTGGTCATCTTCGTCAGACCGTACCGGTCGCGCAGCGCCGCGATCTCCTCGAGGCGGGACGTGCGTGTGACGACGATGAGCTCGTCCACGGCGGCGCAGGTTTGCATCGCCTGCAGCGAGCGCACGAGCACCGGCACGCCGCCGACCTCCATCATCAGCTTGTCACGGCCCATCCGCTTGGAAGAACCGGCCGCCAGAACGACCATCGTGCAAAACGGCTTTCCGACGAGCTTCGCTTTGATCTTTCCGTAAAGTGCCATGGGATCGCTCCTTTCTAGAAATATCGTACAGTTAGTAAAATTCTATATTTCCATTATAATCAGAAATCCGGACCGGTGCAAGGTGCGGACAATAAAAAAACATCCCTGCACGAATCGTGCAGGGATGTTTCAGAGACTGGAATTACTCGTCGATCTCGTCGTCGTCGATGTCCGGGATGTTGCCGGTGGCCTCGCCGGTGGCGGACACTTCGTACACCAGAGCGTCAGCTTCCGGAGCCTGCGGCTTCTTCGCCGGGCGCTCGCGCACCGGAGCCGGCTCGGGAGCGGTCAGCGCACGGATGGACAGGGAGATCTTGTGCTTCTCCTCGTCGATGGCGGTGATCTTCGCATCGACAATGTCGCCGACGGTCAGGACCTCATCGGGCTTGCCGATGCGGCGGTTGGCGATCTGGGAGATGTGGATCAGGCCATCGACGCCGGGCAGCACCTCGGCAAACGCGCCGAAGGGCATGAGCTTAACGATGGTGACCTTCGCCACATCGCCGACCTGGAAGGTCGTCGTGAACTTGGTCCAGGGGTTGCCGTTGGGATCCTTGTAGCCGAGGGAGATCTTGTGGTTCTCCGCGTCGAAGCTGATGACGTAGACATCGACCTCGTCGCCGACGGACAGCACGTCGGACGGCTGCTTGATGCGGCTCCAGCTCAGCTCGGAGACGTGGACCATGCCGTCAATGCCGCCGATGTCGACGAACGCACCATAGGACGTCAGGGACTTGACAACACCGTGATAGTGCTTGCCGACCTCGATCTCGCTCCAGATCTTCTCGGCGCGCTCGCGGCGCTCCTTCTGGGCGACGGCACGGATGGAACCGACGACGCGCTTGCGGCCGCGGTTGACCTCGGTGATCTTCAGACGCACAGTCTGGCCGACGAGCTCGGACATGGCAGCGTCCTTCGGCAGGCCGGACTGGGAAGCGGGCACGAACACGCGGATGCCCTTGACAGACACAACGATGCCGCCCTTGTTGTCCTCGGTGACTTTGCCCTCGACGATCTCGCCGCTCTCCTGCGCCTCTTCAATGGAAGCCCAGTTCTTCACGGCATCGAGACGCTTCTTGGAGAGCATCGCAGTGCCCTCGACGTCGTTGACGCGGACAACGCTCGCCTCAATGGTGTCGCCGACGTGCAGGACGTCTTCGACCTTGATGCCGTCGTCGGTGAACTCGCTGGTCGGGATGAAGCCGGAATACTTGGTGCCGATATCGACACTGATCTCGGTGCCAGAAATGGCCACGACCGTACCGGTTACCTTTTCTCCATTATATATAGGCTTGAGAGATGCCTCCAGCATTTCATCAAAATTTTCAGTCTCCGTGGGATTTTCTTGAGTCAGGATCTCGTCACTCATCTTTTGTTTTACCTCCTTAATGATCCATGCAGGCACGGAGGCCCCGGCTGTCAGGCCGACCGTATCCGCATGTACGAACGCGCTTGTATCAAGCTGCGCTGCGTTTTCAATAAATTGCACGTTTGCGCACGCACTGCGGCAGATCTCGTAGAGATGGCGGCTGTTGGCGCTATGGCTGCCGCCGACGACGACCATTGCATCGCACGTGCGGGCCATCTGCGCGGCCTCTGTCTGACGTGTAAACGTAGCACCACATATTGTATCAAACAATTTTGCGTTTGTACACTGTTTTTTTATGATTTTCTGACATTCCAGCAGTTTCTCTTGCGTTTGGGTCGTCTGAATGACGACAGTCAGCGGTTTTGCACAGTCGATGGTGCCGTCGGCGATGCGCGCGGCGAGCTCCGCGGCGTCATTGACCACGACCGGGGCGGCACACCAGCCGCAGATGGCGCGCACCTCCGGGTGGTCGGCTGCACCGATGATGACCGGCTGCCGTCCCTCGACCGAAGCCTCGGCCACGATCTCATGGATGCGCTTGACCTTCGGACACGTCGCGTCATACACCGCCGCGCCCGTGCGCTGCACCGCCTCAAACTCCGCACGGCTGACGCCGTGGGAGCGGATGATGACGGACGCGCCCTGCGGGATCCGCTCCGGCCCGTCCACGACCGTGAGGCCCTCGGACTGCAGGTGGCGCACCACATCGTCGTTATGGATGAGCTCGCCGAGACTGTAGCAGTTTTGCTCGGCAGCGAGCATTTCCTCGGCCATCTTCACCGACCGGCTGACGCCGAAGCAGAAACCGGCCGACTTGGCAACGATGCATTCCTTCACGTCTGCGCCTCCAGTCCGAAGCGCGCGCGGATAGCCGCGCACACAGCGTCGATGCTCTCATCGAGCGTCAGGTCGCTCGTGTCGATGCACACGGCGTCCGCCGCTGCCTTGAGCGGCGCGACCGCACGGTGCGTATCGTCGTAATCGCGCTGCTCGAGCTCGCGCAGCACATCAGCATAGGGCTCCTGAATGCCCTTTTCCTGCAGCTGCCGCCAACGGCGCTGCGCGCGGCACTCCGCCGAGGCAGACAGGAAGATCTTCAGCCCGGCATCCGGAAGTACGACCGTGCCGATGTCGCGCCCGTCCATGACAACGCTGTGCGTGCGGGCAAGGCTGCGCTGCATATCCAGCAAAAACGCGCGCACGACCGCCAGTGCCGACACGCGCGAGGCGAGGATCGACACCTCCGGCAGACGGATCGTCTCCGAGACGTCCTCACCGTTGAGGAGCATGCGCTGCTCCCCTGCCGCGTCATAGACCAGCTCGATCTTCAACCCCGGCAGCAGCGTCTGCACGGCAGCGGCATCCGCGCAGTCGATGCCGGCCCGCTCGCCAGCGAGACCGACTGTGCGGTAGATCGCGCCTGTGTCCACATAGATGAGGCCGAAACGGCGCGCGGCCGCGCGGGCGATCGTACTCTTGCCGGCACCGGACGGGCCGTCGATGGCAACGGTAATGTGTATATCCAAAACGTTCGTTTCCTTTCGTGTGTTATGTGCAGACCGCGCTTCCGGCCACATAGCCGGTGCTCCATGCGATCTGCAGGTTGAAGCCGCCGGTGTAGGCATCCAGGTCGAGCACCTCGCCGGCGAAGTACAGGCCGGGCACGAGCTTGGAACCCATGGTGCGCGGGTTGACCTCCTTGAGCGACACGCCGCCGGAGGTAATGATGGCCTCGTCAATGGGCCGCGTGCCGGTGACCGACACCGGAAAATGCTTGAACAGCTCCACGAGCTTATGCCGCTGCTCGCGCGTGATGGCGTTGACCTTCGTATCCTCCGGGATGCCGGACAGGCGCACGAGCACCGGGATCATGGCGTGGCCCGCGAGGTCATAGAGCGCGTTCTTAAAATCGCGGTTGGCGTATTTCTGAAAATCGCGCAGGATGCGCGCATCGAGCTTCTTTTCATCCAGCGCCGGCTTCAGGTCGATGGACAGGCGGTATTTATGCCGCGAAAAATCATGCATATGCGCGCTCGCCGACAACACCAGCGGGCCCGACACGCCAAAGTGCGTGAAGAGCATCTCACCCAAGTCGGAGTAGACCGCCTTGTTCTGCTCGTCGTAGACCGTGAGCGTCACGTTGCGCAGAGAAAAGCCCTGCATCTCGGCGCACCAGGGATCGTTCGATTCCAGTGGGACGAGCGATGGACGCGTGGGCGTGACCGTGTGGCCCAACTGCTGGGCAAGGCGATACCCGTCGCCGGTTGAACCAGTGAGCGGATAGGACAGACCGCCCGTGCAGATGACGGCAGCATCGCAGTCGATGGTACCCTCCGTGGTCACAACAGCAGAGACCGCACTGTCCTGCGTCAGGATGTCTGTCGCCGCGGCATGAACGACCTTCCCGCCTGCGTGCGCATAGGCGCGCTCAAGGGCGTTGGCAACATCGTGCGACCGGTCGGAGACCGGAAATACGCGGCTGCCTCGCTCAGTCTTGAGCGGCACGCCGAGCGATTCAAACAGCGCCATCGTATCCTGCGGGCCAAGACGGTTGAGCGCACTGTAGAGAAAGCGCCCGTCGCCCGGGATGTTGGCAAGAACGGTCTTGACATCGCAGTGATTCGTCACGTTGCAGCGGCCTTTGCCGGTGATGCGCAGCTTTTTGCCGAGCATCTTGTTCGGCTCGAGCAGCACAACATTCAGCCCCCGCTGCGCCGCCGTGAGCGCGCACATGGACCCGGCCGCACCGCCGCCGATCACAACTACATCAGCTTTCAACGGTCCCATACACCTCATATTCTTTCCAGACGGTCTCGAGCTCGCGGAACGTCTCAAACGTGCGCTCCCGGTCGCGCGCACCGACGGCCATGATAAGTGCATTGATCAGGCTCATGGGCGCGACGAGTGAGTCGAGAAAGGACACCATCTCACTCTTTGCATACAGGCACACATCGGAGATCTCGTTGAGCGGCGAGACCTTGCTGTCCGTCATGCCGAGGCAGCGCGCACCGTGATCGCGCGCGAACTTCATGGCGCTGATCGTGCGCTTGGAATAGCGCGGGTAGCTGATGCCGATGATGAGATCGCCCTCGCCGATGCGCAGCATCTGCTCGTACACCTCGCGCGCAGCGATCTCTTTGACAACCGTGACATCATCCAGCAGCAGCTTGAGATAGATGCCGAGAAAATCCGCCAGCGTCGTGGACGTGCGCATGCCGATGATATAAATGTGCTTCGCCGAAAGGATCATATCGACCGCCTGGTCAAAGTTGTCCTGATCGACCTCGTCAAGCGTGGCCTGCAGATTGTTGATGTCCGCGCGCAGCACCGCCTTGAGTACGTCGTGCCCGTCCATGGTGCTCTCGGCCGCCTCGATACGCTCGACCGAGGTCAGGCGGTTGCGCACGATCTCCTGCAGCGCTTTTTTCATGCCGGGGTAGCCGCGGTAGCCGAGATCGGCCGCGAAACGCACAACGGTCGACTCGCTCACGCCGGTCACTTCGCCGAGGCGCGCGGCCGTCATGAAGGCTGCCTTGTCATAGTTTTTCAGAATAAACTGCGCGATGGTGCGCTGGCCCTTGGAAAAAGAGGGGAATTTATGCTCCAAAACAGACAAAATATCCATTTTCATATGTTCACCTTGTAAATACGCATTTTTTGCCGCCAAGCAGCGGAACATTTTTTTATTTTAAGCAAATTCCAGCCACTTTTCAAGTCGCTTTTGCAATTTTTCAGTAGAAAACTTGCATAAAATTTTGCGTCTCAAAGATGCGATTTCAGGTAAGCGACCTCCGCATCCGACAGCGGACGCCACTGGCGCGGCGCGAGCGTGCCGAGGCGCAGCTCCCCCTCCGCCACGCGCACGAGCCGCCGGACGCGCAGCCCCGCGAGCGCGCACAGGCGGCGCACCTGCCGGTTGCGTCCCTCGTGGATCGTCACGGACAGCCGCCCGGGTGCGAGCACCGTCACCTCCGCCGGGCGGACGTGATAACCCTCCAGCTCCGTGACGGCGTGCATGGTCTCCGCTGCGACTGCAAGATCGCCGCCCGCTACATCCACCTCATACGTCTTTGGGATCTCATGTGAGGGATGCATGAGACAGTTTGCAATCTCGCCGTCGTTCGTCAGGATGAGCAGACCCTCGGAATCGAGATCCAGCCGCCCGACCGGGTACAGCCGCTCCCCCAATGACGCCACAAGATCCGCCACGGTTTTGCGCCCGTGCTCGTCGTGCATCGTCGTGACATAGCCGCGCGGTTTGTTCAGCATTATGTACCGCTTCGGGGCCCGGGACGGCAGCGGCTGGCCGTCGATGCAGATGACGTCGGTCTCCGGGTCTGCCTGCGCGCCGAGCTGTGCAGTCTGTCCGTTCACGGTCACGCGGCCGGCGGAGATCATCGTCTCCGCCGCGCGGCGGGAGGCAACGCCCGCCTCGGAAATGCACTTTTGCAGCCGTTGCTGCATGGTCATCACCTCAGGATACAGGATAGTAGGAGGAAAAGTAGCGGCAGGCGTGCGTCCACAGCCGGCCGAGCCGCGCGAGCGGCGTGATCTTCACATCCGGGTCGAGCGCCGCGGGTTCGGCATAGCAGAGCGGCACCGTGACACTTTGGCCATCCGGCCCGTTCGCCGTCAGCGTGCCCGCCCGCGCGCCCTGCTCCACCGGCGCGAACGCGAAACGCGGCAGCTCTGTCTTCAGCACCACCGGGTCATCCGGGTGTACGAGCAGGTAGGCAGGTTCCTCCGGAACCGCCGCGCAGAGCTCCACCGTGGCGGAGAGCACCGGCACGGCATACACCGGCGTGTCACCGGCGACGCAGCGGTACTCATAGTTTTCAAACGCCCAGTCGAGCAGGTGCGTGTGGTCGTTCCAGTCGTCCGGGTCCGAGAGCGTCACGCACACGAACTGCGTCGCGCCGCGCTGCGCGCAGGACACGAGCGTCCGGCCCGCGGTTTTCGTATACCCGGTCTTGACGCCGACCGCGCCGTCATAACTGCGCAGCAGACGGTTGTGGTTCACGAGCGTCTGCCCGTCCACGGTCGTGCTCTTTGTTGACACGATCGTGCGGAATGTCTCGTTTTCCATGGCGGCACAGGCGAGCTTCGCCATATCGCGCGCCGTGGAATAATGCCCCTCGGCGTCGAGACCGTTGGGATTTTGAAACGCGCTGTCGGTCATGCCGAGCGCACGCGCCTGATCGTTCATCATGTCCGCGAACGCTTCCACAGAGCCCGCCGTGTGGCATGCGAGCGCGACGGCGGCGTCATTGCCGGACACGAGCATCAGGCCGTAGAGCAGCTCCTCGACCGTGTACGTCTCGCCGGCACGCAGATACATCGACGAGCCCTCGACCGCCGTGTATTCCGGCAGGATCTCGACCGGTTCCTCCAGCGCGCAGTGCTCGAGCACGACGAGCGCAGTCATGATCTTCGTCGTGCTGGCAATGCCGAGCCGCTCGTCCGCATTCTTTTCATAGAGCACGGTGCCGGTCTCGGGATGCACGACAATGGCGGCCCTCGCCGCATTGTCGGTCCCGGCGGCATGTGCGCGCAGCATGCAAAGCAAAGAAATGGCCAGCACGCAGGCAAGGCCAAAACATGTCCGTTTCAAAACAAGCACCACCCTTTCCAAGTTACGGGCGGTGCTTATTATGGGCGCTTTCGGCGCGGTTTATGCTTTGTCGGCCCTGCGCTGGTCGATGAACTGGTCGATGCGGTCGATCACCTGCGGGGTCATGTCGATCAGGCGGTCGAACGTGTTCGAGGCCGGCGGCATGACGTTGAGCATACGCACGTTACCGTCCTTGACGATCAGAAAGCCCATCGGTTCAACCTTGACACCGGCACCGCTGCCGCAGCCGACACCGTTCTTATTTTCTTTCATCGGAAACTCCGACCCGCCGCTGGCAAAGGCAAAGCTGACACGGGACAGCGGAATGAGCGTGATATCATCTGGCGTCGTGATCGGTTCGCCGACAACCGTGTTCGTGTCCACCATTTCCTTGATCTTGCTCATGGTCGCAGTCATGACTGCGCTGATTTCATTATCCATTGCTGACCTTCCTTTCCTGCGTGGCCGGCGCGCTCTTTGCGTGCGCGGCCCGGGCCTGTTTCGCGTGCATTTTTTGTTTTAAGAATCCGATGCCGAACGCCAGTGCAATGACGACGATCTGCCCGATGCGGATCGTGCAGACGATGCGTGCGTCAATGCGCGGCTGCTCGGCCTGAAAATCCACACCGGTCTGGATGTCCCGCTCCTCTATGCGCAGAGCCCGCTCCGCCAGCGGCGTGAGCGCGCCGAGCGCAGCGTTGACATAGCCAAACTCCAGCGCCGTATCATATGGGTCCGGCGCGCCCGACACAAACACCAGCCGCAGCAGCTGCACGCGCAGCCGCTGCCGGAAGCGATTGAGCGCCTGCAGGCCAAGTTTCGCGAGCCCGAGGATCGTCTTCAGATCCGGCGGAGCGGATTTCTTCTTCGGCTTTTCCTTCTTCGGTTTTGGGGGCTTTTTCTTCTTCGGCTTTGCATCCGGCGGTTTCGGCAGGAGCCGGAGCCGGAGCGGGCCGATGCGTGCCGCAAGCGAGAACGTCTCGTCCGTATAGGCCGCATCCACGCCGACCGGCAGCAGATTCAGCGCCGTCAGCACCAGCGCGATTGCCAGTATGATCCACAGGGCCGTCAATCGGCATCACTCCCCTGTCGGTTTTTCCTCCGTGTCCGTCAGCTCCATCTGCTCGCCGCGGCCGCGCAGCTCCGAGATGGCCTGCTCCAGCTTTTCCGCGCCCTCATCGGACGACAGATCCGGCAGCACAGGCAGCTCGTCGAGCGACTGCATGCCCATGGTGCGCAGAAACAGCGCGCTCGTGCGGTACAGCGACGGGCGGCCGGGCGCGTCGAGTCTGCCGCAGGCCTCGATGAGCCCGCGCTCGAGCAGCGTCGTGACCGTGTAGGCGCTGTCCACGCCGCGCACCTGATCGATGTAGGCGCGCGTGACGGGCTGAAAATACGCCACGATCGCCAGCACCTCCAGCGCCGGCTGTGAGAGCTTGGGCGGCTTGCGCTGTTCGAGCGCACGGCGGATAAAATCTGCATATTCCGGCGCAGAGCACAGCTGCAGCAGATCATTCATCTGCACCAGGCGCATGCCGCAGCGGTTTTCCTCATACGCCGCAGCGAGCTCCCTGGCGGCCGAGACGATCGTCTGCGTCTCCTCGCCGGTGACGAGCGCGATGCGCGACGCCGGCACGGGATCGCCCGCTGCAAATAAAATGGCCTCAATGACCGAAAGTAATTCCTCGTGTTCCATAAAAATTTCTCACTCAACAATGGATTCCAGAATATCGTCTGTGGCGCCGCCGGTGAAGCTTGCCACATATTCGCCGTTTTGCTCGGAAAGCATCAGATGGCCGAGGCTGCACAGCTCCAGCACGGACAAAAACGTCGCCACGATCTCGCTGCGGCTGGTGCACTGGCTGTAGAGCGCGTTCAGGGACATGCTCCCCCGCTCACGCAGCTGATCAATGAGCGTGCGGCATTTGTCGCGCACACTGTAGATGATGCGCTTCGGCGCCGCCATCTGCAGCGCATCTGTCGCTGCGGCACCGCCGCGCGTGAACACGGACAGCAGCGCACGCAGAAGGTCTGCCTGCTCGATGCGGTAGCGGTATTCCCCCGCCGACTTCGGCAGCGGCTCCGGCGGGCGCGACAGGTAGTGCAGACCGGTCTGGGCCGCGGCGTCGAGCATCGGCGTGACGGACTTGACAGCCGCATAGGTGTCCTTGCACTTGAGCTGCTCGAGCGATGCGATGAGCTGCTCGAGCTCCGTGACCTCCTTCTCCTCCGTGAGGAGCATGCGGGTCTTGATATAGAGCAGGTAGGACGCCATCTGCACAAACTCGCTCGCAATCTCGAGATCGAGCTTTTCCATGGCGTTGAGGTACTCCAGATACTGATCGAGGATCTCCGAGATCTTGATGTCGCGGATCTCGATCTTGTTCTTGGACAGGAGCAGCAGGATCAGGCTCAAGGGCCCCTCAAAATCCGCCATCTCGCTCTTGTCGTGGATGATGCCTTCAAGAAAATAGGTTGGATCGGTCGGCTTAGCCGAAGATGCCGATAAGTTCATAACCCCACTCCGCAAATACAAAGAGTTTGTCAAACACAGCCTCCGTCACCGTGGTGAGCGGCTTGCCGAGCACTCCGGTCGCGACCAGCACGAGCAGCAGGATCATGCCATAGCGCTCATAGCGCATGAGCTTGGCATACGCCGCATCGGGCAGCAGCGCGAAGAGCACCTTGGACCCATCGAGCGGCGAGACCGGGATGATATTGAAAATGGCCAGCGCCAGACTGATATACGCCGTCAGCCAGATCATGTCCAGCAAAGGCTGCACCGAATACAGTGCGCGGTACAGCAGACCATACAAAAACAGAAACACGAGCGCGAGCAGCACGTTCGACACCGGCCCCGCCAGCGCCGTGAGCGCCATACCGCGCTTGGGATTGCGAAAGCGCATCATATTTACCGGCACGGGCTTTGCCCAGCCGAACTTGAACACGATCATCATCAGCAGGCCCATCGGGTCGATGTGCTTCAGGGGGTTGAGCGTGAGCCGGCCGGCGTCCTTTGCCGTCGTATCGCCGAGGCGATAGGCAATATAGCCGTGCGACACCTCGTGAAACGTGATGCACAGCAGCGACGGAACGACCGACAGCACGATATTCAGCAGATAGGACCAGTCGAGCCCGTTCCAGATCGATTGCAGGGTGTTCACGCGCACACCTCCCATTCCTACAAATTTGCATTATAGCAAGTCCCCGGCGAAAAAACAAGTGCAGAGCGCGCGAATGCGCGCTCTGCACTTTGAGCAGGCAAAAATGATCCCGCCGCTGCCGAATCACATATGCAGCAAGGATGCTCGAGGGGGCAGGGCCCGCCTCGAATCCAATCAGCCGCCGCAAAGCGCTGCTTTGTCAGCGTTTTGCGGTGCAGAGCGCGCGAATGCGCGTTCTGCACTTCGGGTCATCCAACAGCGTGAAAGATCTCACCGAGCAGTGCCTCGCGGCCGGTGCCCTTCTCCGCAGAAAACGGCAGGAGCACCGCATCGTCCGGCAGCAAAAGCGTGGCGCGGATGCGCGCGAGATTCGGCTCGATCTCCGACTTTTTGAGCTTGTCGCACTTATTCGCCACGACGACCATCGGGCAGCCGGTGGAATGAAACCACGCGGCCATCGTCTCATCGTCCGCCGTGGGCTTGTGGCGGGCATCAACGATCATGACGCCAAGGGTGATGCGCGCGGGGTCTGCGAAGAAATCCTCCATGAGCTTGCCCCAGCGCGCACGCTCCGTCTTGGCGACGCTGGCGTACCCGTAACCCGGCAGGTCAACAAAGTACGCCCGGCCGTCGATGCAAAAATAGTTCACATGGACGGTCTTACCGGGCTGGGAGCCGACGCGGGCAAAATTCTTGCGGTTGAGCAGCCGGTTGATGACCGAGGACTTGCCGACGTTTGACTTACCGGCAAAGACGATGCACGGCAGGTCGGCCGCCAGGAAGCCGGACGGGCTGACGGCGGACTTGAGAAACTCCGCCTTATTCAGGTTCAGTGTCGCCATGGCAGTCTCCTCACTGGCGCAGGTTCATATTCGCCGCGTCGCCGTGCGCGTCCTTGTGCGCCGCCTTGACGGCCGCGGCAAAACGGCGGCCGAACGCGACGTCGAGGATCTTATCCACATGGTCGGTCGTGACGAACTTGAGCGCGCTGCGCACGGTCGGGTCGATCTCTTCCAGATCCTTTTCGTTCTCACGCGGGATGATGACCGTCGTGATGCCGATGCGCATGGCTGCCATTGTCTTTTCCTTCAGGCCGCCGATCGGCAGGATGCGGCCGCGCAGCGTGATCTCGCCCGTCATGGCGAGGTCGCGGCGGACCGGCGTGTTCGTGAGCGCAGAGATGACCGCGATGCAGATCGTGATGCCGGCCGACGGACCGTCCTTCGGCACGGCACCCTCCGGGAAGTGGATGTGGATATCCTTGTTCTTATAAAACTCCGGGTCGATGCCGAGCAGCTGCGCACGGCTGCGGATATAGGTGACGGCGGCCTGCGCCGACTCCTTCATGACGTTGCCGAGGTTGCCGGTCAGCTCCAGCTTGCCCGTGCCGTCGAGCACGGCGACTTCGACATCGAGCACTTCCCCGCCGACGGACGTCCAGGCAAGGCCGCGCACGAGACCGACCTCGTCCTGCGCGTAAACGTGCTCCGGTTCAAAGCGCGCGGGGCCGAGATAGTTGGCCACGCTGCCGGCGCGCAGCTGCACGCTCTTGCACTCGCCGAGTGCGATGCGCTTGGCCGTCTTGCGGCAGACGGCGGCAAGGTTCCGTTCAAGCACGCGCACGCCGGATTCGCGCGTATAGAGCGTGATGATCTCACGGATGGCATCGTCGCTCACGCGCAGCTGCGACGGCTTGAGGCCGTGCTTTTTGCGCTGCTTGGGCAGCAGGTGCTGCTTTGCGATCTGCAGCTTTTCCTCGTCCGTATAGCTTGAGAGCTGGATAACCTCCATACGGTCGAGCAACGGGCGTGGGATGGTATCGAGGGTGTTGGCCGTCAGAATGAAAAACACATCCGACAGGTCGACTGGGATCTCCATGAAGTTATCCCGGAAGTGGCCGTTCTGCTCCGCGTCGAGCACCTCCAACAGCGCCGATGACGGGTCGCCGCGATAATCGCTGCCGAGCTTATCGATCTCGTCGAGCACCATGACGGGGTTCATGCTGCCGGCGATGGTCAGGCCGTTGATGATGCGGCCGGGCATAGCGCCGACATACGTCTTGCGGTGGCCGCGGATCTCCGCCTCGTCGTGCACGCCGCCGAGGGAGATACGCGAGAGTTTGCGGTTCGTAGCATGGGCGATGCTCATGGCGATGCTCGTCTTGCCGGTGCCCGGAGGGCCGACGAGGCACAGCACGCCGCCCTTGACATCGGGCGCGAGCTGGCGCACGGCCAGATACTCTGTGATCCGGTCCTTGACCTTCTCAAGCCCGAAGTGCTCTTTGTCAAGCACCTCGCGCGCGGCGCGCACATCGAGCCGTTCCTCGGTGCGCGTGTTCCACGGCAGATCGAGACAAATGTCCAGATAATTGCGGATGACGGACGCCTCCGACGAGCCGAACGGCTGCTTCTTGAGCCGGTCGACCTCTTTGAGCAGGCGCTGCTCGGAGTCCTCCGGCAGGTGCAGGGCAAGGATCTTTTCGCGGTAATCCGCGCTCTCGGAGTCCGGATCGTCGGACTCGCCGAGCTCCGCCTGGATGATCTTCATCTGCTCGCGCAGCAGATACTCCTGCTGCGTCTGGTTCAGGCGGTCCTGCGCCGCCTCCTCGAGCTGATGCTGCAGGCCGAGCACGCTCGTCTCGTGCAGCAGCATTTTCGAGAGCTTGGACAGTCTCCGGCTCGGGCGCGTCTCCTCCAGCAGCTCCTGCTTCTCTTCCGGACGCAGGAACACATGCTGGGAGATGAAGTTCGACACGAACGCCGCATTCGTGCTGCCAAGCACGCTGATGACCGCCTCCGGCGCCATGTTGCCGGAGGCGGTGACGTATGCGTCAAACAGATTGCAGCAGTGGCGGATGAGCGCCTCGGTGCGCGCCGTTTTGCGCTCGGCCACGTCCGGAAGCGGCTCGACCTCGGCCACGAAGCAGGGCGTGTCCGTTCGCACGGCCAGCGTCCGGCCGCGCTCGATGCCCTCAGCCATAACGCGGATGGTCTTGGTGCCGGGCTGCTTCATCATCTGCTTGATGCGGCAGACCGTGCCTACGCCGTACACATCGTCCGGTGTGGGGATGTCGGTCGCAATGTCTTTCTGCGGGACCAGATAGATGACCTGATCATCGCTCATGGCCATGTTCAGCGCCGCGATGGACATGCTGCGCTCGACCTCAAAGGTCAGCATCATGCCCGGAAACACGGTCAGGCCGCGCAGCGCCATCATGGGCAGGCTGCGCCTGGCGGTGAATTCCGCATGGTCCATAGAAGTTGTGTTATCCATTCAGATTCCTCTTTCGCTCAGGGGGTCGCGGGGGCAGGCGCGATGGGTCACTGCTCCCGATGCTCAATGCGCGGCGGCTCGGTGCCGTCCACGCTCGCCGCGGTGATGGTGATCTTGGCGATCGTCGGGTCCGACGGCACGGAGTACATCAGGTCCGTCATGACGCCCTCCATGACACTGCGCAGGCCGCGGGCACCGATCTCCATCGCGATCGCCTTATCCGCAATTTTGCCCAGCGCTTCGTCTTCAAATTCCAGTTCGACGTTATCAAACTGCATCAGCGCCTGATACTGCTTGGTCAAGGCGTTTTTGGGCTCCTTGAGGATGCGCACCATGTCCTCGCGGCTCAGGCTGGCCAGCGCCGTGATGACCGGCATGCGGCCGATCAGCTCCGGGATGATGCCGAACTTCAGCAGGTCGTGCTGCTGCACATTTTTCATGATCTCGGTCAGGTCACGTTCCTTGGCGCTCTGGATCTCGGCGCCGAAGCCCATGGACTTCTTGTCCATGCGGCGCTCAATGATCTTGTCCACGCCGTCGAACGCGCCGCCGCAGATGAAGAGGATGTTCGTCGTATCCACCTGGATAAACTCCTGCTGCGGGTGCTTGCGTCCGCCCTGGGGCGGGACATTCGCGATTGTGCCCTCGAGGAGCTTGAGCAGCGCCTGCTGCACGCCCTCGCCGGAGACGTCGCGCGTGATGGACGTATTCTCGCTCTTGCGGGCAATCTTATCGATCTCGTCGATGTAAATGATGCCGCGCTGCGCGCGCTCCACATCAAAATCCGCCGCCTGCAGCAGCTTGAGCAGGATGTTCTCCACATCCTCGCCGACATAGCCGGCCTCGGTGAGCGTGGTCGCATCCGCAATGGCAAACGGCACGTCGAGCATCTTGGCCAGGGTCTGGGCAAAGAGCGTCTTACCGCTGCCGGTCGGGCCGATGAGCAGGACGTTGCTCTTCTGCAGCTCGACGTCATTGTCCTGATCGCCGCGCAGAATGCGCTTATAGTGGTTGTACACCGCCACGGACAGCACCACCTTGGCACGGTCCTGGCCGATGATATAGTCGTCGAGCGTGGCGCGCATCTCGGCCGGCTTCGGCAGCTGGTCGCGCCGGAGGGTGATTTCCGCCGTGGAGACGCTCTCGGGCTGATAGCCCTCGTCGATGATGCTCATGCACAGGCGCACACACTCATCGCAGATATAGACGCCGTTGCCGGCAACGAGCCGGTTTACCAGCGACTGCGGCTTGCCGCAAAAAGAGCAGCGCACGCTCTTTTTCTCGTCATTTCTGGCCATAAAAACCTCACATTTTCTACATTTGAAACAGGGAGGGAACGGCGGTTCCCTCCCCTGACAGATTATCGCTTATAGATGACCTTGTCCACCAGACCGTAGGCCTGTGCTTCCTCCGCGGTCATGAAGTTATCGCGTTCACAGTCCTCAGCGATGGTCTCGACCGGCTTGCCGGTGTTCTCTGCGAGGATGTGGTTGAGACGATCCTTGATGCGCAGGATCTGCCGTGCCTGGATCTGAATGTCCGTGCACTGGCCCTGGCTGCCGCCGGAGGGCTGATGGATCATGATCTCCGAATTCGGCAGGGCCAGACGCTTGCCCTTGGCGCCGGACGAGAGCAGGAACGCACCCATCGATGCAGCCAGGCCGACGCAAATGGTGGAAACATCCGCCTTAATATACTGCATGGTATCATAGATGGCGAGACCTGCGGTCACGCTGCCGCCGGGGCTGTTGATATAAAACTGAATGTCCTTATCGGGATCCTGTGCTTCGAGATACAGCAGCTGCGCCACGATCAGGCTGGCTGTGGTATCATTGACCTCCTCGGACAGCATGATGATGCGGTCATTGAGCAGGCGGGAAAAAATGTCATACGAGCGCTCCCCGCGGGAAGTCTGCTCGACAACGTACGGTACTAAACTCATGGTACGCTCCTTTCGATGTTTCGCTTATCCAAGAGAGCATAACCGTTCTGCCCGGAATCCAAACAGCTTTCGGGGAATTACTCGGCTGCCTCTTCCTTGGCCTCGGGCTCCTTGTCCACTGCGGTGTCGCGGATGAGCTGGGCAGCCTTGCGGCGCTTCATATCCAGAACGATGATCTTCTCGTCGACGTACTGCTTGATCTTGTCGACTTCCATCTTGTACTCTTCAGCCATCTTGTTGTAGGTCTCGTCGAGTTCGCCCTCATCGAGCTCGATGTTCTCGGCCTTGACGATCGCGTCGAGCAGCAGATCGGTCTGCAGCTCAAACACGGCCTGCGGACGCATGATCTCCTGGAAAGTCTTCTCGTCCAGGCCCATGGAGGCGAGCACCTGCTCACGGGTGAGCTCGGGGCTGATGCCCATGGTGGAGATGTAGTTGCGCAGCTGCTCGTCGAGCTTGTCCAGGATCATAGGCTCGGGGATCTCGACGGTCATGTTGTCGACAGCGGCCTTCATGAGGCGGGTCGCATAATCGGACTCCTGCTGCTCGGTGAACTCCTTTTCCAGATCCTCGCAGACATGGTCGCGGTACTCAGCGATGGTCTCGTAGTCGGAGATATCCTTGGCCAGCTCATCGTCCAGCGCCGGAAGCTCGGGCTCCTTGACGCTCTTGACGGTGACTTTGAAGGTGGCCTCTTTGCCGGCCAGCGCCTCAACATAGTTCTCGGGGAAGGTGACGACGACGTCGCGCTCATCGCCGGCCTTCATGCCGACGATCTGCTCCTCAAAGCCGGGCACGAACGTGTTGGAGCCGAGCTCGAGGTCATAGTCCTCGGCCGTGCCGCCGTCAAACTGCTCGCCGTCGATGAAGCCGGCGAAGTCGATCGTGACATGATCGCCCAGCTGCGCCTCGCGCTCAACATCGAGCAGGCGGGCGTTGCGCTTCTGAACGTTATGCATCTCTTCGTCGACCTTGCTCTCGTCAAACGCTTCGTGGTTCTGCGGGACCTCGAGGCCCTTGTACTGGCCGAGCTGCACTTCCGGGTACATACCGACCTCGAAGGTATAGATCAGCTCTTTGTCCTCGGTGACCTTCTGGTCGATCAGGCTCGGCGCGCCGACGCACGCAAAGCCGCAGTCGGCACGGCCGGCCTCGAACGCATCCTGTGCCAGCGCCTCGATAGCGTCGGGATAGAACACTTCCTTGCCATACATGCCCTCGATGACGGCGCGCGGGGCCTTGCCCTTGCGGAAACCAGCCACGTAGAGATGGTTCTTGTTCTTTTTATATACTTCGTTGACCGCATTGTCAAAGACATCGGCCGGGACCTTCACTTCAAAGGTCGCCATATTTTTCTCTTTCTTTTCGATGTTCTGGATGTTCATTGGGTTTCCTCCTCTAATCATTTATCGCCGGGTGCATTGTTTATAAAATTTGTCATGAAAAGAACATGCCTAAATACTATAACAGATTTATGCCCTAAAATCAACACCTGTTTCACGGGAGAATCCTGCGCGGACAAAACGAAATATAATCCGCCGACAGCAGCCGGAACTCCGTGTCGTGATACATACCCTGAAAGGCGCTGCGGCAGCCGCGGCTGTGGATATGTCCATAGCAGCACAGCGGCACATGATACGCATCGAGCAGATCCAAAATCTCCGGGCACTCATAGCCAAGGTACTTCGGCGGGTAGTGCAGAAAGACGAGCTTCGTCCTGTCCCCCGCCGCCTTGAGCGATGTCTCGAGCCGGCCGACCTCGCGCAGCATGATCTTCCGGTCGTGCGCCTCGCCCCTGGCCTCCTCATAAAACCAGCCGCGCGTGCCGCAGATGGCATAATCCCCATAGAAGTAGCAGTTGTTATTAAGGATGTCCATGGTGTGCATGTCGTGCGCCTCAAAAAAGTCGTAGGCCTTTTTCGCGGTGCTCCACCAGAAATCGTGGTTGCCCTTGAGCAGGATCTTTTTCCCGGGCAAAGCCTCGATGAATTGAAAGTCCGGCAGCGCCTGCTCCATGGTCATGCCCCAGGCAAGGTCGCCGCAGAGCACGCAGACGTCATCGGCATGCAGAGATGAAAAACCAAGTTTGATTTTTTCTACATAATTTTCCCACGGTCCGCCAAATACGTCCATGGGCTTATCTGCGCCCAGCGACAGATGCAGGTCGCCGATTGCATACAATGCCATTTGCGTTCCTCCGTATATTCCGCGCCCGGCTGCACACAATAGATTCGACCGGCGGATGCCGGAATCTGATCTGGAGGCAGAAACCATGAGCGATCATACCAAAGACTGCTGCGAAAACAACGTCGCGTGCGACGTGAGCAACTGCGCCTACAATGCGGACGGCAAGCGCTGCCACGCAGACCACATTCAGGTCAAAAACACCCAGGGCACCTGCACCTGCAAGGACGAGACGTTCTGCAGCACCTTCACCAAGAAGGGCAGCGCGGCGTTCTGACCCGGCGGACGGGTCTCCCCGTCCGTTACATATTATTTCAGGAATTCGTCCACCGTATGCAGCATCTGCGCCTTGTCCACGCAGCCGCCGAAGCGTGCCGGGCGCGCATCCAGGCCGGTCAGCGGCGCGGGCGCATCGATCTGTGTCTCGCACGACAGGCGGCGGATCAACGCCGGGCCGAAGGCGTCGGCCGTGCCGCCGATGCCGCGCAGCACCTGATCGCAGAACTTGAAGGGGCTGGCCGTGGACACGACAACAGTGGGCGTCGCGTCGCCGGTCTCGCTGCGGTAATCCTCAAGCACGTGATAGGCGACCGCCGTGTGCGTGTCGATCAGATAACGGTGGTCGCGCCAGGCATGGCCGATCTTCTCGCGCGTCTGGATATCATTGCAGAAGCCTCCGGCAAACGTCGCCTGAATCTTTGCCTTGAGTTCGTCAGAGACTGTATAACTCCCCTGCTCGCGCAGCTGCTGCATGTAGCCCGCGACCTCCGTGTCGCTGCCGCAGAGGGCATAAAGCAAGCGCTCGAGATTGCTCGACACGAGAATGTCCATCGACGGGGACGCCGTCGTGTGGAACGGGCGGTTCTTATTATAAGTACCTGTGCGAATAAAGTCCGTGAGCACGTTGTTCGCGTTGGACGCGCACACGAGCTTGCCCACCGGCAGGCCCATCTCCTTGGCATACCAGCCGGCGAGAATGTCGCCGAAGTTGCCGGTCGGCACGACAAAGTTCAGCTTGTCGCCCATGGCGATCATGCCGCCGGTAACGGCGTCGCAGTACGCTGAGAAATAGTAGACGATCTGCGGCAGCAGGCGGCCCCAGTTGATGGAGTTGGCCGAGGACAGGAACCAGCCGCGCTGCGAGAGCTCGGCAGCAAACGCCTTGTCACCAAAGATCTGCTTGACACCGGTCTGCGCGTCGTCAAAGTTGCCGCGCACGGCGCTGACCGCGACGTTATCGCCCGTCTGCGTGACCATCTGCAGGCGCTGGATCTCCGACACGCCGCTGTAGGGATAGAACACGAGGATCTTCGTGCCCGGCACGTCGGCAAAGCCCTGCAGGGCCGCCTTGCCGGTGTCGCCCGAGGTGGCGACGAGGATGCACACCTGCCGCTGCTCGCCGCACTTTTTCAGGCTCGCCGTGAGCAGGTACGGCAGGATCTGCAGCGCCATGTCCTTGAATGCGCACGTCGGCCCGTGCCAGAGCTCGAGAAACGCGGTGGTGTCGTCGAGCCGGTGCACCGGCGCAACGGCCGGGTCGTCAAACTGGCTGCCATAGGCCGCGGCGGTGAAGCGCGCAAGCTCCTCGTCCGTAAACTCGCTCAGAAACGGGCGCATGATCGTCACAGCGCGCTGCTGGTACGTCATGCCGCACAGCGCCTGAAGCTGCTGCACGGACACCGCCGGCAGTGCCTCCGGCACGAACAGGCCGCCGTCCGGCGCGAGGCCGCAGACGATCGCCTGCGCGGCGGAAACAATATGCTGATGATCTCTTGTGCTGTAGTAGTTCATATCTGGTCCCTCATTATTCAAAAGCATTTTCAATCTGATTGATCCTGCGTTGGCGGCGCGGGGTGTCCGCATCGCCGTAAATTTCGATCACATCAAAGCGCGGCTGCAGCTCCGTTTCGCGCTCCGCCAGCCAGAGCGACGCCGCCGTGCGGATGCGCGCCTGCTTGGCCGGTGTGACATACGCGCCCGCGCGCACGAACCGGTCGGACGCGCGCAGCTTCACCTCCACGAACACGACATAGTGCCGGTCGGCCGCGATGATGTCGATCTCGCCGAAGCGGCAGCTATAGTTGCGCGCGAGGATGCGGTAACCGTGCCGGCGCAGGTACGCCGCCGCGCAGTCTTCGCCCCAGGCGCCCTTCGTTCCCTTGACTGCACCGGCCATATCAGTGCATCTTCTTCAGGAACGACGGCCGGTGGATGGGGCATGGCCCATGCGTCCGGATGGCCGCATAGTGCGCCGCCGTGCCGTAGCCCTTGTGCTTTTCAAAGCCATACTGCGGATAGGTCTCCGCCATCCGGCGCATGTAGCGGTCACGCGTGACCTTTGCGAGCACGGAGGCCGCCGCGATGTCGGCGCACTTACCGTCACCGCCGACAATGCACCGGCTCGGCACCGCGATGCCGGTGTTCCGGTTGCCGTCGATGAGCGCGAGCACCGGCTGCGGGGAGAGCTGCGCGATGGCCCGGTTCATGGCCAGAAACGTCGCGCCGAGGATGTTGTGCTCCTCGATCTCCTCCACAGTCGCAAATGCGATGCCGTAGCTCAGCGCCTGCGCGATGATAGTATCATAGAGCGCCTCGCGCTTGTTCTCCGAGAGCTTTTTCGAGTCGTTCAGGCCCGGGATCTCCAATCCCGGCGGCAGCATCACCGCCGCCGCGCACACGGGCCCGGCCAGCGGTCCGCGCCCGGCCTCGTCCACACCGCACAGCGGATCGGTGTCCGGCGTGCGTAGCTCGTTTTCCAATGTCCACAGATCGGCCTGCGTCATACATCCGCCTCCGGCATCTCGAGCGTGATGCGGCCAAGCTTGCCGCCGCGGTATTCATCGAGCAGCACACCCGCCATCCGCTCAAGGTCATATTCTCCGCCGGAGATGAGGAAGCCGCGCTTTTTGGCCGCCTGCTCCAGCAGCTCGAAGCCATTGCAGGACGGGTCCGGCCGGAACTTGTAGCGCTGCTCCACCGCATCGGGGTAAAACTTTGCGAGCCGGAGCATGAAGTTGGCCGCAAGCGTCTCGCGGTCGAGCACCTCGGCCTTGATCGCGCCGGTGATGGCCAGCAGCTCACCGACCTCCTGACTGTCAAACCGCGGCCAGAGGATGCCCGGCGTGTCCAGCAGCTCCAGGCCCTGATCGACCGTGATCCACTGCTTGCCGCGCGTGACGCCCGGCCGGTCGCCGGCGGCGGCCGCCTTGCGCCGCGCCACCTTATTGATAAATGTGGACTTGCCCACATTCGGGATACCCAGCACCATGACGCGCATCGGCCGGCCGACCTGCCCCTTGGCGGCATACGCCTCGATCTTATCGTGCAGCGCCGTGCGCACGGCGCCGGCAAAGCCGTTGACGCCCTTGCCGCTGCGGCTGTCGGTCTCGAGCACGGTCATGCCCTGCCGCTGAAAGGCTGCGCGCCAGCGCGCCGTCGCCTTCGGGTCGGCGAGATCGGTGCGGTTGAGCACGACGATGCGGGGCTTCTCGCCCGCGAGACGGTCGATGTCCGGGTTGCGGCTCGCCATCGGGATGCGCGCATCAAGAATCTCGCACACGGCATCGACCTGCTTCATGTGCTCCTCGATCATGCGCTGGGCCTTCGTCATATGGCCCGGGAACCACTGGATATTCAGTTTTTCAAAGTCCTGCGCCATGTTATTTCACAACTCCGATGTTCTTGACCGGGAAGAGTGTAAAGTACACCCGGCCCATGATATAACGCTCATCGACGCAGCCGAGACGCGCGTCGCGGCTGTCGGTGGAGGCGTTGCGGTTGTCGCCCATGACGAACACGCAGCCTTCCGGCACCGTGATCTTGCCCTCAAAATTCTCCCGGTCGTGCACGGGCTCATTGACATACGGCTCGTCAAGCGCCTTGCCGTCGACGTAGACCACACCGTCGTCAAAATCGATGTCCACGGTCTGCCCCTCCGTCGCGATGATGCGCTTGACGATGGGCTCTTCCATGAGCGTCTGCTTGCGCAGAACGACGATGTCCCCCTGCTTCGGATGATAGAACAGGTTGGAGATGACGACCTTGTCATTCTGTTCGAGCGTCGGCACCATGGAGTGACCGACGACGTTGACCATGCGCACCGCAAACACAAACAGCAGCACGCAGAACACCAGCGCAAAGATGATGCACTGGATCCAATCGTATACTTCGGCGCGGCCCTTGGCGCCGCTCGGATTCTTGCTGTCCATTTTCAAAACCTCGGTGTAAAAAATTCGTAAACTATATTATACACGCTCAGACCCGTTTTCGGCAACTAAAATTGTGTGAATTCTTTTCCGGCGGCATCGCAAAAACGCCCCGAAAACGCAAAAAAGAGGCCGAAGCCTCTTTTTTGCAGTATCCACTTAGATAAGCTCTTTGACCTTGGCTCTCTTGCCCACGCGGTCGCGCAGGTAGTACAGCTTGGCTCTGCGGACTTTGCCGCGGCGAACGGTCTCGACGGACACGATCGTGGGAGAGTGCACCGGGAAAACTTTCTCGCAGCCCACGCCGTAGGAGATGCGGCGGACGGTGATCGTCTCGTTGATGCCGCCGTGCTTCTTGGCGATGATGGTGCCCTCGAAAGCCTGGGTACGCTCACGGTTGCCCTCGGTGACGCGGACAGTGACACGCACGGTGTCGCCGACGCGCATGGCCGGCAGTTCGGGTTTCATGTACTGCGCGGTCAGAGTTTTGATGAGATCCATAATGAAATCCTTCCTTTATCAGACGTTCATACCGGTGGACAGAGCCGGTCACGGCAGCGGACCGTCGTTATCTTGCGAAACGCTGTTTCGCACAAGCCATAAGATAATAGCACATCCCGTGTCGGTTTGCAAGTGTTTTCAGCGGAAAATTTGCATATCCTCCGTGTAGACCTCCCGCCGCGTGAAAGCAGCGAAGTCCGGCGCCAGCTCGGGTGCCAGCTGATGCAGCGCCGTAACGAGATGGTCGGGGTTGAGCGTCGGCTCCTGTGCGGAGACAACGGCCTCAATCGTCACGAACCGCACCTCCGGGCGCACGTGCAGCTCCGAGATTGCGGGCACGATGTCCATCTGCCCTTCCCCGCGCTTGGTCTTGCGGGTGATAACGATGGCATCCTGCGCGTAAAACGCGCGGAGCTTTTCTGCCATGTCCGCCGGGTCTGCGTTGTCGTATTCATACCGCCCGGTCACGCGCAGCCACTTGAGCTCGCGCACCTTACGCCCGCCGGAGTACGCCTCGAGCGCGCGGATGCCCTCCGGCATGACCGCTGTGAGCCGCTCGGGCAGCGCGGCGAGGTCTACTTCCTCGCGCAGCTGGAAATCCATCAGCTCACACACGCTCCCGACGCCGACGGACAGCGGCAGCAGGATGGAGATGAGCGCGTGGGGATTGAAGCCCTCGGAATATTTCAGTGGGCAGTCGGCGCGCAGAAACACGCGCTGCATCGTGCGCATGAGGTCGAGGTGCGAGATATAGATCGCGCGGCCGGTCTTTTCAAAGCGCAGTCTCAGCTTTTTAGGCATCGCACTTGCCCCCTTCCGTCATGAGTGCGAGCGCACCGCAGCCGGTACACTGCTTGCGGCAGTCGGGCGAGAGCTCGGCCTTGTAGGCCTGCTCGCGCTCATGCCACAGGTGCGCGCGGCGCACGCCCATGTCCACGATGTCCCACGGCAGGAACTCGTCCTTTCCGCGCTCGCGGCAGGCATAAAACATCGGGTCGACGCCGCAGGCGTCCATGGCCGCCATCCAGCGGTCGAACGAGAAATAGTCGCCCCAGGCCTCAAGCTTGCCGCCGCGGCGCCAGACCTCCTCGATCACGTCGGCAATGCGCCGGTCGCCGCGCGAGAGCACGGCCTCGATGAAGCTGGTGTCCGGGTCGTGCCAGTTATAAGTCACGTTTTTCGCCTTGATATTTTCGCGCAGGAGATTGACCTTGCGCTTGTACTCATCCATCGTCACCTGCGCCTCCCACTGGAAGGGGCTGTGCGGCTTCGGCACGAAGCACGACGTGCTGACCGTGATGCGCACGCCGCGGGCCTTGTTCGTCGCGTGCATGCGCCACGTGTGCAGCACCTGATTGGCAAGCTCCGCAATGCCGAGTACGTCCTCGTCCGTCTCCGTCGGCAGACCGAGCATGAAGTAGAGCTTGACACCGTTCCACCCGCCCTCAAAGGCGACCTGGCAGGAATGGAGCAGGTCTTCCTCGCGCACGTTTTTATTGATCGCGTCGCGCAGGCGCTGCGTTCCGGCCTCGGGCGCGAACGTCAGGCCGCCCTTGCGCACCTTCTGCAGGCGGCTCATGATGTCCATGGAGAAGTTGTCCGCGCGCAGCGACGGCAGCGCGAGGCTCATGCTGCGCGGCTCGCAGTATTCCAGCAGCCCGTCGCACACCTCGTCGAGCGGGCGGTAGTCGCTGCTCGAGAGCGACAGGAGCGTTGCCTCCTGATAACCGGTATTTTTGAGCGACTCGACCCCCTGACGGATAATCGTCTCCGGTTTGCGCGGGCGCACCGGACGATAGACATACCCCGCCTGACAGAAACGGCAGCCGCGGATGCAGCCGCGAAACAGCTCCACGTTCACGCGGTCATGCACGATCTCCGTGCTCGGCACAATGGGGTCCGTCGGATAATAACAGGCGTCGAGATCCTGAATGATGCGCTTGGTCACGCGCGCGGGGGCGCCGTGCGTCGGCGTCAGGTCGTGCAGCGTGCCGTCCGGGTTCCAATGCGGGACGTAAAACGACGGAATCAGGACGCCCTGGATCCTTGACGCCGCTTCGAGAAACTGCGTCTTGCTCCAGCCTTCCTTCTGCGCCTGCCGGAACAACGCCAACACCTCATTGTTGACTTCCTCGCCCTCGCCGATGATCATGAGGTCGAAAAACGGGGCCATCGGTTCCGGATTGCTGCAGGCCGTGCCGCCCGCGATCACAAGCGGCGTCAGCTCCGGCCGGTCGGCGCTGCGCAGCGGGATACCGGCAAGGTCAAGCATATTGAGCACGGCGGGATAGGCCATCTCATAGCCAAGCGAGAATGCCACAACGTCAAACACGCTGACGGGGTCGCCGCTCTCGAGCGCGTAGAGCGGGATGCCCGCGCGGCGCATTTCGGCTTCCATGTCGCCCCAGGGGGCGAACACGCGCTCACACCAGACGCCTGGCACCTGATTCATGGTTGCATAGAGGATGCGCATGCCGATGTTCGACATGCCGATCTCATAAATATCCGGGAAACAAAAAGCGAGGCGCAGGTCCACCTCCGCCTTGTCCTTGATGATCTGGCGGTATTCGCCGCCGGTATAGCGCGCGGGCTTCTGCACGCGCGGCAGGATGCGTTCCAATCGCTGATCCATACTACACTCCTACATATGATAGTAGGAGTATTTTACATCATGTTTTCCCCCTTGGCAAGTCATTCCCGGCTGCAAAAGCGCCAGCCACGCGCCAAACACGCCCAGCGCAAGCCCCATGCCGCGCGCAAACAGCACCACGCCGAGCCCCATGAGCGCGACTGGCAGCACCAGGCCCAGCACGTCCAGCAGCCGCTCCGCCGCGCGCGCTCCCGCCAGCGCCGCGACCACCGCATGCAGCGCGCGGCCGCCGTCGAGCGGCAGCACCGGCAGCAGATTCGCGCACGCGTACAGCAAGCTCAGGTCCGCCCCCTCCGGGTATCCGAGCCCGCGCAGGATACAAAACAGCCCCGCGCCGGCGGCGGGGCCTGCCAGCGCCGCCGCGATCGTGCGCACCGCGCCCTCCGGCGGCGCGCAGCGCAGCGCCAGCCCACAGGCCTCCATGCGTAAGCCGTAGACCTCCGCGCCGCACAGCACCAGCGCCGCAACATGGCCCAGCTCATGCACCACCACGGCGAGCGCCAGACGTACGCACCAGCGCAGCGGCAGCAGAAAATACAGCCCGGCAAGCAGGGCGACTGCGCCCGGGCGGATATCGAGCGCAAAGCGGCGGCGCTTCATGCGGCGGCGAGGTAAAACTCTGGGTTATAGTAATACCCGTCGTGCATGAGCTCAAAATGCAGGTGCGGCCCGGTCGCCTTGCCGGTCGCGCCGACGAGCGCGATCTTCTGCCCCATCGTGACCGTCTCCCCGGCGCGCACGAGCAGCTTGCTGCAGTGGCCATAGAGCGTCGTATAGCCGTCGGCATGACGGATCTTCACGTAGTTGCCGTACCCGTCGTCCTGCCCGGCGGCGAGCACCGTGCCGTCAGCAAAGGCACAGACCGCCGTGCCGGAATTGGCCGCGAAGTCTGTGCCGTAGTGAAATTTCACCTTGTTTTCCAGCGGGTGCAGCCGGTAACCGAACCCGGACGAAGTGTAGCCCGCGACCGGCGACGCGTGCGCAAACGGCAGCTCGCTGACCGCATAGCTGACATTGGCCGGAACGGCATAGCCGGAATAGACCGCCTGCTCGTTGAGAAACGCCTCGCGCGCAGCGAAGGCCGCCTGCAGCTGCGGGCTCTCCGTCGGTTCGGGCGTCGGAGCCGGTGTGGGCTCCGGGGTCGGTTCCGGCGTGGGTGTCGGCGTCGGCTCCGGCGCGGGTGTCGCCCAGGCGGACATGTTCACATTCACGGCGGGCAGATACTGCCGCAGCTGTTCATCCTGCGCCTGCACCGGTATGGGTGCAAACACACTGCGGAGCTCGGCAAAGACGGACTTGTAGTCATCGTCCGTGCTGATAGCCGGCAGCAGTACCTCGCGCGCATCCGCAGCTGCCGCCGGGGCGACCATCTTCACCGCCGTCAGCAGCAGGAACACCGTCGCGCACAAATAAACTTTCCAGCGCTTCACGCACATCACCCCCGATAAAAGGAGTCTATGCAGACAGGCTGGGGGTTAGTACATCACAAGCTAGCCGCTTGCCTATCCCTTGTTCAGCTGCATGAAAAAGCACCATGCGGACACATGGTGCTCTATCATTTCAAATCTAATGGCTCATTCTTCAGTTGCCGTTTCTTTTTTCTGCTGCAAATAATGCTCAAAGCTCTCTTGGGCTTCTTTGGGCGCATCCTCTTTCAGCTTTGGAACAAGGCCATCATATTCATACCATTCTTTATTTGATTTCCAATATACATCAAATTTCCGCATAGAGTCAGCCCTTTCACGGCTGCAGAGTCCGTCTCACTCAATGCCCTGCTGCTTGCACCAGATGTCCATGACGGTGTCCACCGGCAGGAGCTTGACCAGACGCACCTGGCGGCGCACCGGGTGGCCGAGAATGGAGACGCTCTTTTTCTTCTTGAGATCCTTCATGGCCTGCGCCGCCACCTCATCGGGGCCGTACCACTTGTCCACGTAGCGGATGTATTCATCATGATGCGCGACCTGCTGGAACTCGGTCTTGATCCAGCCGGGACAGACGCACATGACATGGATGCCCTGCGGGCGCAGCTCGCGGCCGAGCGCGCGCGACAGGCTCAGGACATAGCTCTTGCTTGCACCGTACACCGCCTGATACGGCACCGGCTGCCAGGCAGAGTTCGAGCCCATGTTGATGATACTGCTGCCGGCGTACATATACGGCAGGCTCGCGTGGCACATACCCGTGAGCGCGAGCGAATTGAGCTGCGCGCTGGCGAGCAGCTTCTTGCGGTCCGCCTCGGCAAAGGGGCCGAACACGCCGCAGCCGGCCGCATTGACCAGCATCTTGATCTCGGGCTGCTCCTGCTCGAGCAGGGCCTGATAGGCATCGATGCTGCTCAGATCCGAGAGATCGAGCGCGATCGGACGGATGGGGTTCGTGCACTTGTCGTGCAGCTCCTCCAGCCGCTCTTTTCTGCGGGCAATGACCCAGATCTCGTCATAGCGCGCGTCCTTATCCACGGCATAGACGAGCTCCCGGCCGATACCGGCGGATGCACCGGTAATGACAGCAATGTTCATACTTTCTCCTCCAAAACGAAAAAATCGGTAATCTTATCATATCGAATTTGCTCCGGTTGCGCAAGGGATGTGGGAATAAAAAATCGCCGCGAACGATACAACGTCCGCAGCGATATGGTCGGAGTGGCGAGACTTGAACTCGCGGCCTCATGGTCCCGAACCATGCGCGCTACCATCTGCGCTACACCCCGATGCAGCTTTTTCATTATAATGATAACGCACACGGTTGTCAAGTATCTTTTTTCGTTTTTTGCGGAGAAATATGCGAAATTTGTCGATTCTTGTTTCCGGAAGAAATGCATCTTTCTGCTATTTTTCTCTTGACAGCCTTGTGACATCACCCTATAATAAAAGCACTGCGGTCAGCCCTGTCTTGCAAACTTTGCTGACTACATATTTGGAGGCCGGTCACTGCCGGCCTCCTTTTTTATGTCCGCAAACGATCACTCAATTATCATAGGCGATCATTGGTGAGCACCTTCCACTGCATTCCAATCTTGACAAGGGTCACTTGAAATGCATCACGGTATGTTTCGTCCTCGCCTACGATCTTCACTTTCACCGTGATCTCTTCGGCTGCTTTAATAGTATCGCGATCATCAAAGCTCCCGTGTTTTTCAAGCGAAGTGAGAAAACACGCGTTATCATTAATCACTATTTAACAGAAATATCGCGCACCTTTGTTGCTTCTATCTTGATCCGGAAGTGACCATAATCATCTGACAACTGCTCTTTTGCATCGGTATCCACAGCTTTGTAATAATCAGCCCACGACCGGATCTCTGTTTTGTAATCATCACTGTTCCTTTCAAAAAAAGCTTCCTCGTCACTGTCAAATTTACTGATCCGCTCATTGTTATAGTCATCTGCCATCATGCACGTGGCCGCGCGCTGCGCTGGGTGCACAATCGGCCGGAGATCTCCACGACGCTAAAAAGCCCTGCGGCTCGGCGCGACATCCCGATACCGCCGGCGCTTGTCGGCTGCCTTGCGAGCCTAAAGCAGACGGCGGCTGGTGACTGCGTCATCTGCGACGCCGCTGGAGATCCGTGGAGCATGACGGCGTACCGCAACGCGGCGGTACATCATGCGCCGCCAGACCGTCATGGCCAAGCGCACGGAGCGCGGCGAGACGGTGCGCAACTCCAAGGTGCAGATCACGATCGACTTTGACGTCACGCCGCACATCTTCCGGCACACATACATCACCAATCCAATCCTGTCCGGGGCCAATATCAAGGTCATGCAGTATCTGGCCGGTCACTCCAAAGCGGAGATCACGCTAAACATCTACGCACACCACATCGAGCGCAGCCCGAAGGCCAACCTCAGCACGGTCCTGCAGGCCTTTCCGGCCGCCGAAAAATATCCCCAAAAGCATCCCCAAACGCCCCTGCAGACGACTGATAACCGCATTTTTAACCCGTCTCAGCGGGCAGCATGACGCAATGCGGACGTGCTGCAAAACGCAAAAAATCCCGCAATCTCAACAGATTGCGGGATTCTTCGTGGTGGACGATACAGGACTCGAACCTGTGACCCTCCGCACGTCAAGCGGATGCTCATACCAGCTGAGCTAATCGTCCGTGTCAGCGTTGGTTATTCTAACGCATCTATACTTTTTTGTCAACCCCCTTTTTTTCGACGGCTCCGAAAAAACGGAGCCGTCGAACATAGGGCGCTTTACTTCGCCGTGATATAGACCGTGCAGTCGGCCTTCACACCGCCGCACTCGGCCGTAATCGTCGTCGTACCCTTGCCTACGCCGGTCACGACACCCTTGTCGCTGACGGTGGCGATGGATTCATCCTTACTCGACCACGTGACGGTCTGCTCGCCGCCGGCCGGATAAATCGTCGTTCCGAGCGGCACTTCATCGCCAACTTTGGCCGCAAACTCCGTGCGCTTGCTGCCGAGGAACGTGATGGTAATGCTCGTGACCGACGGTGTCGGTGTCGGCGTCGGGGTGGGCTCCGGGGTCGGAGTCGGCGTGGTGACCGGTGCTGCGCTGGACACCGTCGCCGGCGGGGTCGGCGCCGCAGAAGCCGAACCATTTTTACTGGCATTCAGGCTCACGGTAATGAGCACGATGACGGCCGCGACAACCGCGATGAGCAAAATACCGCCAAAAAGCATCTGCCACTTCGTATTGACCGCGGCGTGTTCTGCCGCCGGGGTACCTGCATTTTCGCTGGACGTGCGCAGCGGGATGCGCTCCGCGGATCTGCTGCGGCCCGTGCCGCAATATGGACAGCGGCTGCGCAGACCGGAATACTCCCGTCCGCAGCGCCGGCAGGTAATCTTGGGAATGACGCTCATAAGAAGCCTCCAATATGTAAAGATCTGATACGCATTTGTTTTTCTATCATACACTGTTCGCAATTTTTCGTCAAGAGGGAGAACTTTCCGCCCTCCCTCTTTGAGACACATCAAAACTGCATCTGCACCCCGCCGGACAGATCCGAGGTCTGGATGCGCTCCTGCTGCCCGGTACGGGCATTGACGGCAATGACACAGCGCTGCCCGTCGTCCGTTTCGCACAAATACTCATAGCACAGCGTCTCACGCGCACCGTAGAGCCGGAGAAGCGCCGTGCGCGTATTCACGACCTGCAGCGCCCCGGGCACAGCCGCCTGTCCTGCCTCGATGCCGATGGTGTCCGTCGGGAGCGTGCGTGCCCGGTGCGTGTCCAGATACGACGCCGACGAGAAGCCGCAGACCGTCCCGTCATCGAGCCGGACGCGCACACGCAGCTGATCCGCCGTGCATAGGACATTATCCTGCACATAGCAGAACGTGCAGATGAGCGACTGCCCCGCGTCCTCCGTGTCGATCAGGCGCATACCGCCATAGCCGCGCGCGCGCAGGAATGCCGCGGCCGCCTCCACCGCCTCATCGGTGGAAAGCGCCGGTTCGCCACCGGCGCAGGAGGAATAATAGCGCAGCACTTCCCCGCCGGACACCGTGACCGCGATATAGGACGTGTCGTCCCCGTCGTCGATAGCAAAGTTCCAGCACGGTACGACGCCCTCCGAGCGGCCGGTCGCCTGCAGACGCGCCGCATCCATGTCCAGAAAAGCCGCAGCCGCGGCCTGCGCCTGCTCCTCCGTGACCTCACCGCGGCCCGCCAGCATGGCGTAATCCGCCGCCGTGCGCACCTGATAGCTGCCGTCTGCGATCGGAAGCGGCAGCTCCTCAAACGAATCGGCCAACGCCGCGAGTTCCGCCTCGAGCGTGTCGGACAGATCCGTCTCCAGCCCCAGATTCTCCAGCGACTCCGTGCTGCGCATATGTGCTGTCGTCGTAACTGCACCGTCATAGAGTGACTGGCCGAGCGCCGCGAGCTGCGTGCTCAGCTGCGTTGTGGCGTCAGAAAAGGCGCGCAGGTGCTCCAGTTCCTCGGAGGTGAACGTTTTGCCCTCCGCCGCATTGCGCGAGAGCGTGCGCGCATAGTCCCCGGCGAGGGCGATGTTGCGCGCGATACGCGCGAGCGCGTGCGAGTTGACCGGCAGCACGCCGAGCGCCATCTCCGCCGTCTGCGCATTGCTGTAGATGTCCGTGCAGACCGTGCACTCCATGGCCGCTGTCGTTGCATACAGGCTCTTTTGCAGCGAGCTGTCGAGCTCCTGCACGGCGTTGAGCACCTCGCCGTAAGCGTGGCGGTAATTGGCGTCCATGGCCGTCTGGCGGCGGTTGGCGTCCGTGCGGCAGGCGATCAGGCCGATCGCGAGCGCCGCGACGAGCGCTGCCGTGTAGGAAATGATGAGCACGCGCGTTTTTTTCTTCATAGCAAACCACCCCTTCCGGACTAGTGTTGCCGGAAAGGGTGGTTTTGATGTACAGTTTTTCTCAGCCGGTGATCTGCAGCGTCTGCGCCGAGGCGAGCAGACTCTCATACCAGCCTGCCGGCGCCGTTCCTGCCCGGCAGAGCACGACCGAAACGCAGCCGTCCGCCGTCTGGATCAGGTATGCCTCGAGCTGTTTTTGCACCGTGGCGCCATTGACACCATAGGCATTCAAATCTCCGAGCTTGACCTGGCCGAGCGTCTCCGTGTTTGCAATGGTGCCGTAGTCATTGAGGATCGTGCCCGCGAGCGTCTGCGCGTCCGCGCCCGGGTGATAGCCGATCTCCAGATAGGCGTCCATGCTCGTGTCGTCTGCGCGGGCAAAGCAGCACTTGCCGTCCATCTCCGTGCTCAGAAACACGGACGTATCCAGATACAACGAGAAGTCCGGACCGCCGCGCTGTGCGAACGAGCCGTTGACGAGCTGCATGGTCTTGTCCACGCCGCCGACAGAAACCGCCTGCTGCGCGTCGCGCGACGGAGCCTGCCCGCTGCCGAGGATCAGCTCCGGCTCGTCGGAAAACGGAAACTGCGGCAGATTTGTCGCGGCCGGGGCCTCCGGCGCAGGTTTATAGATGCGGATACCGGCCGCGTTGACCACAATCAGCGCGATTGCGAGTAGCACGACCACAACGGCCATGACAACGACCGCCCGCTCCACGCCCGTGCGTTTTTTCATGCCGCTCATCCTTCCAGTTTCGCGATGCCGGCGTCGATCCGGCGCAGCGTCTCCTCGCGGCCGAGGATGCGGCAGATCTCCACCGCGCCGCCGGGTGTCACCGCGCGTCCGGACACCGCAATGCGCACCGGCCACATCACCTTCGCATTTTTCACTTCCAGCCGTTCGGCCAGATTTTTCATGGCCGCGAGCAGCGTCTCATCGTCCCACACCGGGAGCTCGGAGAGCAGAGGACGCACCGTTTTGAGCATCTCAAGCGAGACGGCGGGATCAGTCTTGGACTTCTTATTGGTATAGAGCGCGATGTCATACTCCGGCAGCGCATCGAAGAAGTCCACCTTCTCCGGAATGTCCGTGAGCACCTCGCAGCGCTGCTGCAGCAGCGGCGCGATCTGCGCAGGATCGATGGCGGGGTTTTTCACCGTCTGACGGATGTAGGGCACGGCCACGGCGGCGAACTGCTCCGGCGTCATGGCGCGGATATACTCGCTGTTGAAATACTTGAGCTTATCAATATCAAAGATAGCCGGAGACTTGGAGATGCCCTTGATGTCGAACGCCTCCACGAGCTCGGGCAGCGAATAGATCTCCCGCTCGCCGCCGGGCGCCCAGCCAAGCAACGCCACATAGTTGACCACAGCCTCCGACAGGTAGCCCTGCGCAATCAGATCCTCATACGACGGGTCGCCGTGGCGCTTGGACATTTTGTTGTGCTGGTCGCGCATGACCGGCGAGCAGTGGATATACTTCGGGATCTCCCAGCCGAAGCCCTCATAGAGCAGGTTATACTTTGGCGTGGACGACAGGTACTCCGACCCGCGCACGACGTGCGTGATGCCCATGAGATGGTCGTCGATGACGTTGGCAAAGTTATACGTCGGCAGACCGTCGCGCTTGATGAGCACCTGGTCGTCGAGCGTGTCATTATCGACCGTGATGTCGCCGAAGATCTCGTCGTGGAACGTGGTCTTGCCCGTGCGCGGGATCTTCTGGCGAATGACATAGGGCTTGCCGGCTGCGAGATTGGCCGCGATCTCTTCCTCGCTCAGGCGCGAGCAGCGGCCGTCATATTTGTGGATGACAGTGCCGTCGGAAACATTTTCTTCGGCAGCGTCGTCCTTATCGCAGAAGCAGCGGTAGGCGTGGCCGCGCGCGATGAGCAGCTCGGCATATTCCTTATAGAGTCCCCGCCGCTCGGTCTGGATATACGGGCCGACCGGGCCGCCGACATCCGGCCCCTCGTCGTGCGTCAGGCCGCAAGCGCGCATGGTGCTGTAAATGACATCGACCGCGCCCTCCACATAGCGGCCCTGATCGGTGTCCTCAATGCGCAGGATGAACTTACCACCGGCGTGCCGCGCGATCAGGTACGTATACAGCGCCGTGCGCAGATTGCCGACGTGCATATAGCCCGTCGGGCTGGGCGCGAAACGGGTGCGCACCTCGCCGTGCGGGATGCGCTGCTCCATGTCTTCAAACCACTTTTGATCTTTCATATTCTCTGTATCCTCCGGATAGATAAACCATAATTATTTATATCTTATTTTACATCGCATGGATTGTCAAGGAACTTTCTGTGTTGTATTCCACCACCGGTTGTGGTACAATATTCAAACAAATGCGATTTTTCAGCACAACAGTTAAGGAAGTAATAAAAAATGGAAGAAAAAACTGCAAAAAAAGTCATGCTCTCCGGCATCCAGCCCTCCGGCGATCTGACGCTCGGGTCCTACCTGGGCGCGATCAAAAACTGGAGCGAGCGCGCCGAGATCTTTGACTGCTATTATTTCATGGCCGACCTGCACTCGATCACCGTGCGGCAGAACCCCGCCGACCTGCGCCGCCGCACCATCGAGCAGCTCGCGCAATACATCGCCTGCGGCCTCGACCCGGAAAAGAACACGCTCTTCATCCAGAGCCATGTGCCCGCACACACGCAGCTCGGCTGGGTGCTCAACTGCTACACCATGTTCGGCGAGCTCTCGCGCATGACGCAGTTCAAGGACAAGAGCGCCAAAAACGCCGAGAACATCAACGGCGGCCTGTTCACCTACCCCGCCCTGATGGCGGCGGACATCCTGCTCTATCAGCCGGACTATGTCCCCGTCGGCAGCGATCAGAAGCAGCACGTCGAGCTCTGCCGCGACGTGGCCACCCGCTTCAACAACATCTACGGCGACGTGTTCAAGATCCCCGAGCCGTACATTCCGAAGGTCGGCGCGCGTGTCATGAGTCTTGTATCACCGGAAAACAAAATGTCCAAGTCCGACAAGGATCCCAACGGCACCGTGTACCTGCTCGACCAGCCGGACGTCATCATGCGCAAGTTCAAAAAAGCCGTCACAGACTCCGACACCGAGCGCTGCGTGCGCTATGATCTGGCGAACAAACCCGGCGTGTCGAACCTCATGAGCATCTACTCCGCCTGCACCGGCAAGACCTTTGAAGCCATCGAGGCGGAATTTGAGGGCCAGGGCTACGGCGCGTTCAAGCCCGCCGTCGGCGAAGCCGTCGTCGAAACGCTGCGCCCCATCCGCGAGGAGAGCGAGCGGCTGCTCAAGGACAAGGCCTATCTCGAGACCGTCTACAAAGCCGGCGCGGAAAAGGCGTCCTACATCGCCAACAAAACGCTGCGCAAGGTCTATAAGAAGGTCGGCTTCGTCGCCAAATAATACTTACATTATTGGAGATCGGTTCTCATGTTTCTTAACACTGCTGTCTGGATCAAAGTCATGCTCGCAATCCTCATCGCGTTCGTGGTCAGCTTTGCGCTGACGCCGGTCGTCAAAATCCTGGCGCAAAAACTCGGCGCCATGGATGTACCGGGCGAGGCCCGGCGCGTGCACGACCATCCCATCCCCCGCATGGGCGGTCTGGCCATCTTTCTGGGCTTCATCGTGTCGATGCTCCTGTTCGCGGACATCACGCAGGAGGTGCGCGGCATTCTGCTCGGGTCGATCATCATCGTCATCACCGGCGTGATCGACGACATCATCTCCCTGCGCGCGTGGACGAAGTTCCTGATTCAGATCCTCGCCGCCGTCATCGCCGTGCTGCACGGCGTGGTCATCAACGTTGTGTCGAACCCGAACGTGTTCAGCAGCCAGGAGGCCATCGTCCTCGGCTGGGTCGCGATCCCGATCACGGTGCTGTGGATCGTCGGCATCACCAACTCCGTCAACCTCATCGACGGACTGGACGGCCTGGCCGTCGGCGTGTCGACCATCAGCTGCGTGACCATTCTGGTCGTGGCGCTGCTCGTGTCGGAGCCAAACGTGGCGCTCATCGTCGCGGCACTTGCCGGCGCGTGCATCGGCTTCATGCCCTACAACCTCAACCCCGCCCGCATTTTCATGGGCGACACCGGTTCCCTGCTGCTCGGCTATGTGCTGGCAACGGTGTCGGTGCTCGGATTGTTCAAGTTCTACGCGATCGTCACGTTTGTCGTGCCGGTGCTCGCGCTGGCCGTGCCGCTGTCGGACACGCTCTTTGCGTTCTGCCGCCGCATCCTGCACGGACAGAGCCCGTTTCACGCCGACCGCGGCCACTTCCACCACAAGCTCATGGATCTTGGCCTGAATCAAAAGCAGGCCGTCGCGATTCTCTACGCCATCAGCGCCACGCTCGGCCTCGCCGCCGTCGTGCTCACGACGAAGGGCACCATCCGCATCGCGCTGCTCATTCTCGCGCTGCTGATCGGCTTTGTCGTGTGCGCCTTCATCCGCAAGAGCGTGCACAAGCACCACATCGACGTGGAACTGCAGGAGGCACAGGCCGCAGCGGAAGCACAGGCGGATGCCGAAGCGGCCGAACCGGAAAAAGACGCTGCATCTGCCGAAACCGAACAGGACAGCGACACCACAGCTGCCGAAGCGCCTGCGCAGGAGGTCAATGATGAGCAAACGCATTAAAGTCATGTCCGTTTTCGGCACCCGGCCGGAAGCGATCAAAATGGCGCCGCTCGTGCTCGAGCTGCAAAAGCACCCCGAGATCGAAAGCATCGTGTGCATCACGGCGCAGCACCGGGAGATGCTCGACTCCGTCATGGACTGCTTCGGCATCCGGGCGGATTACGACCTGAACATCATGCAGCAGGGGCAGGATCTGACCGCGATTACGACGCGCGTGCTCGAGCGCATGCGCGAGGTGCTCAGCGAGGTGCAGCCGGACATCGTGCTTGTCCACGGCGACACCACGACGACGTTTGCCGGCGCACTTGCCGCATTTTATGCCAAGATCCCCGTCGGCCATGTGGAGGCCGGTCTGCGCACGTACGACCGCTGGTCCCCCTTCCCGGAGGAGATGAACCGCTCGCTCGTCGGCCGCATCGCCACGCTGCACTTCGCGCCGACTGCAAACAACGCCCATAATCTCGAGCGTGAGGCCGTGGAGGGCGATATTTTCGTCACCGGCAACACCGTCATCGACGCCATGGCCTACACCGTCCGCGGGGAGCAGTTTGTCTCGGACGAGCTGCAGCAGGTTGATTTCTCGCGGCGGGTCATCACCATGACCTGCCACCGGCGCGAGAATTACGGCCAGCCCATGCGCAACATCTTCACCGCCGTGCGCCGTCTGGCGCTCAATTACCCGGACGTGGAGATCGTCTACCCCGTGCATCTGAGCCCGGTCGTGCGCAGCACGGCGGAGGAGCTGCTCGGCGGCGTGCCGAACATCCGGCTCATCGCGCCGCTCGACGCCGTGGATATGCACCGGCTCATGGCGCGCAGCTACATGGTCATGACCGATTCCGGCGGCATTCAGGAAGAGGCCCCCGCGCTCGGCAAGCCCGTGCTCGTGCTCCGGCGCGAGACGGAGCGGCCGGAGGCCGTCACCGCCGGCACCGTCAAGCTCGCCGGCACGGATACGGAGGACATCTACCGGCTGGCCGCCGAGCTGCTCGACGACCCGGCCGCCTATGACCGGATGGCCAAGGCCGTCAACCCCTATGGCGACGGCAAAGCCTGCCCGCGCATCGCGCAGGCGATCCTGAGCCATTTTCTGGACACGCAGCTGCCCGAGCCGTTCGTGCCCGCGCACTAAAGAAACAGCATCCCGCCGAGGATGAACAGCAGCTCCTTGTCGCCGCTCTCGCGGTACATGAGATACAGTACCAAAATCAGCAGCAGGTCCTCACTCTCGAGGTCCGCAAGCGAAAATTTCTGCAGCAACTGCTGCAAGCCGCCGCCGGGCAAGCCCGGCGGCGGCTTGTTGTTTCCACCAGACGGCGCGGGCGGGTGCGGGCGGATCTCCGGCTGCGGCGCATCCGGCACACGCTCGACCCGGCCGCTGTTGCCCTGATAACGATTATACATGGTCGTCCCCCTCCAGGTCCTCGGCGGCGAGCTCGGCAAGCGAGGCGAGCCGCGCGAGCTTCATGGCGCGGTCGATCTTGCGCCGGCGCTTCTCGGCCAGATAAGGCTTCATGGCCTCGAGCAGGTGGCGGTTGGCGGAGTCGTGTCCGCCGCCGCGCAGCGCCGACATCATCCGGCGCAGCTGCCCCATGTCGAGGTCAAGATCTGGCTCCGGTGCGGACGGCGGCGCTGACTGATCGCCGCCGTCGCCCAGGATCGAGGATGCCAACTGCGCGATCTTGCCGAACTGCTTCGGATCATTGAGCAGCGCATCGAGCTTTTCCCCGATCTCATCCATCCTGCATCGCGTCCTTTACTTTCCCGGCCAGACGCTGCCCGGTGTCCGTGCTGAGCACCTGCGTGAGGATCTGCCGCAGTGTCTCGGCGTCCCCCGCGCGCGCTGCCTGCTCGATCTTCTGCGCATCGAGCGCGCCGGCCAGCTTCTGCCCGTCGGTCGAGTCGGCGATCTCCTGCAGACGCTGCAGACGTCCGTCGCGCGCAAGCTGCTTTTTCAGCGCATCCAAGTCCTTCATATCGGTCACGCTCCATTCGGGGCGGCTTGACTTTGCAGGCCGTGTCCCGTATAATGCGGATAGCCCGGCCGTGCCGGGTATCCTGCTTTTATTGTATTCTATGAGCAATGCAGAGGTGACTTGCCACGAAGATCCTTGTTTTTTCCGATTCTCACGGCCGAACGCTCGGCATGGTGCGTGCCATCCGGCAGCAGCAGCCGGACGCCGTGTTCCATCTCGGCGACTGCGAGCGCGACACACAGCGTTTGGAAAAAGAGTTTCCGGACCTGCCGCTGTACCGTGTGTGCGGCAACTGCGACCGGGAGCCGGTGAATCCCGAGGTGCTGCAGCTCACGCTCGACGGTGTGAAGTTCTTCCTCACGCACGGGCACCGGTACAGCGTGAAGTATGCGCTCGACGCCCTGCTCAATGCAGCCTATTTCGCGGGCGCGGACATGGTGCTCTTCGGGCACACGCACCACGCCATGAGCGAAACCATACAGGGACTGTACGTCGTCAACCCCGGCACAGCCGGCGTCGGGCCGGCGTGCACATACGCCTGCATCGAGACGGAGGACAGCGCCGTCCGCACCGTCGGCATCCACGCCATCCCCGAGACATAAATCATGCGCCCCCGGCCTGCTGCCGGGGGCGCATGAAACTTTCGTGTTACTTTTCGCGGAACGTCACATAGAGCGTGTGGTTGCTGTCCACGTTCATAAAGGAATAACTCGTCAACGGCAGGACCGTGGTACCGTCGATGACCAGCGTCGCGACCTCGTAGCCCTCCTTCGGTGTGATCGTGAACGACACGCTACCGCCCTCGGCCACTTTCTGATTGCCGCTCGGGCTGACGCTGCCGCCGGCGCCGCACGTGACGGTGACGGTGTACTCCTTCTTCTCCGGGCCGGCCGAGATGGAGACCTGGATCGTCGTGCCCGGCTTGACCATCGTGCCGCCGACCGGGTTCTGGCGCGCAACAGAGCCCTTGCGCACGTTGTCATCATAGACATTCCCGCCCGCCTCCACGGTGACGCCGAGACTCTTGGCCGTCGCCTGCGCCTGCTCAAGCGTCAGACCGACAAAGCTCGGGATTGCGACCGGGGTGTCCTCCGGTGCCGCGGGCTGCTCCTTCGGGCCGAGCGAGACGACAAACGCGACCGTCTGCCGGTGCTTGAGCTGCGTGCCCTCGTTGACGTCCTGCCGGATGACGATGCCCTTGGTCTCGTCGCTGTTTTCATACGTGATGCTCGGCTCGGCATCCAGCTCCGCGAGCTGCGCCTTGGCCGATTCCTCCGTCTGGCCGACGAGATTGGGCAGGATGCGCTCATTGCCTTTATGAAAATTGAACACGCCGGACAGCGCGCAGATCACGACCGTGACCAGCGCGAGCACCGCCGTGATCGCCGTGATCGTCAGCCGTTTGCGCTCGCTCATGCGCCGGACACCGTGACGGCGGCGTGTGGTTGTCTGTCTGCTCATATTTTTCCCTCCGGAATCGACAGGATGGATAGAAATTTCAAGGAAACAAGTATATAATAACATAGACGCAGCGTTTTGACAAATGTTCGTTTCTGGGAGGATCTTTCTATGAAAAAAATCGCACTCGTGACCGGAGCGTCCCGCGGCATCGGCAAGGCGACCGCGCTGGCGCTGGCCCGCGACGGCTGGACAGTACACGTGAACTATATCCGATCCCGCGAGGCGGCCGAGGCAGTCGCCGCGCAGACCGGCGGCATGGCCATCTGCGCCGATGTGAGCAACGCGCAGGCCGTCTGCACCATGTTCGAGAAGATCGGACCTGTGGATCTGCTGGTGAATAACGCCGGTGTCGCGGTCTACGGTCTGCTGACGGATCTCGACCCGGCCGTCTGGCAGCGGCTGTTTGACGTAAACGTCACGGGCATGTACAACTGCTGCCGCTGTGCGATCCCGCCGATGGTGCATGAAAAGGCCGGGCACATCATCAACCTCGCCTCCATCCTCGGCACAAACGGGGCCTCGTGCGAGGTGGCCTACTCGGCCACGAAGGGTGCCGTCGTCGCCTTCACGAGGGCGCTGGCAAAGGAACTCGGCCCGTCCGGCATCCGCGTCAACTGCGTTGCCCCCGGCTGCATCGACACGGACATGATCGCTAACCTCAGCCCCGAGGACAAGGCGGAACTGGCCGACAGCACGTCCCTGTGCCGCATGGGCACGGCAGAGGACGTGGCCGATGCAATTACGCTGCTGGCAAGCGAGCGCGCCCGATTCGTAACCGGGCAGGTGTTCGGTGTGGACGGCGGATTGCTGATCTGAACCAAATCACGTAAAAAACAGGTGCACACCGGATCGGTATGCACCTGTTTTCATTTTTATTCCGCCGCCGGTGTGTTGGGTGCGGCATTGCCGGGTGCCGCGGATTTGTTGCGGCCGCGTCCGCCGCGGTGACGGCGGCGATGGCCGTCGGCGCGCTTTTCCCCGTTCGGCGCGGCGCCCTCGGCCGGCTTTGGCGGCTGCGCCTTGGCGCGGCTGCGCTCGGCGTTCTCACCCGCGGGCTTGTCCCCAGGCTTGCGCGCGCCGGATTTGCGGTTCGGCTGGGACTTCTGGCGCTGCTGTCCCTTGGCCTTCGTTCCCTCCTGCGACGGCTGCTCCGCCTTCGGGGCGGTCTGACCGTCGGCAGGCTTCTTCCCGCCGTGGCCGCGCGAGCGGCGGCGCGGGCGCTTTTTCTTCTCGCCGGATTCTGGCGTATGTGCACGCTCCGGCTTCTTGTCGCCGTAGACCTCGTCCGCAAAAAGCTGCGGCAGCGCCCATGGATCCTCTTTCGGCTCCTCGTCGCGCACCGGTTTCGGCCGGTCCTTAAGCAGAGACGGCAGCGGTTCACCCGGCTTCGGGCGGCCACCGGGGATCACGGCGATCTCATCCGCCTGATAGTTTTTAAAAACGTCCTCACCCTGACCGTCGAGCTTGACCTTGAGGCTGCTGCGCAGAATATTGACCGATGACACGGTGCCGTAGCCGGCGGGCGTCTCCACAAAGGCGCCAACCTTCGGCACGGCCTTGACCAGCTCCTCATACGCCGCCTGTTCATAGCGCAGGCAGCACATCAGGCGGCCGCACGCACCGGAAATCTTCGACGGGTTGAGCGACATGGACTGCACCTTCGCCATCTTCGTGGACACGGGCTGAAAGTCGTCCAGAAACTGATTGCAGCAGTACGGGCGGCCGCAGATGCCGATGCCGCCGAGCATCTTCGCCTCATCACGCACACCAATCTGGCGCAGCTCGATGCGGTTGCGGAACACGGAGGCCAGATCCTTGACCAGCTCGCGGAAATCCACGCGCCCGTCGGACGTGAAGAAAAACATGGTCTTGTTGCCCTCAAAGCTGCACTCCACATCCACGAGCTTCATATCCAGTCCGTGCTCGACGATCTTCTGCTTGCAGATGGCAAATGCCTCTTTTTCGCGGCGGCGATTGATCTCCTCGATACGCAGGTCGTCCTTCGTGGCGATGCGCGCCAGCGAACGCAGCGGCTGCACGACCGTCTCGTCCGGCACCGCATGGCTGCCCTGCACGCACTCGGCCAGCTCCAGCCCCCGCGACGTCTCAACGACCACTTTCTCTCCCGTGCGCACGGCAATGCCATGCGGGTCAAAGAAATAGACCTTGCCGCGGTTTTTGAATTTTACACTGATTACTTCTGTCAATTTGATATCCTCACTTCTGAACTTTTGCCTGCACGCCCGAAACGGACAGCAGGCCAAAGATATGCTTCGTGCCAACATTGGCGCGGCGGTAGCGCTCGCAGGTCTCCAGCAGGCGAAGCTGCTGCGCGCACAGCGCCTGCGGCAGCACCGTCTCGTCCGGTTCCGCCAGCAAGTGCACCAGCCGGTGCTGCACGGCGGGGAGAAATGCCGAGAGCGTCTGCGCATCCATGCCCTCCTGTGCAAGGCACCAGCGCAGGAGCGTCAGCCGGTTTTGTGACGCAACCGCGCGCAGATAGTCCTCTGCCAGGGCCCGGATCTCGTCCGATTCCTGCAGCTGCTCCGCCGGATCGCGCAGCAATGCGCAGCGTGAGCGCACCGTCGGCAGCAGCAGCTCCGGACTTGCAGCCGCAAGAATGAACGCCGCGCTCTGAGGCGGCTCCTCCAGCAGCTTCAAAAACGCATTCTGCGCATTGAGATTCATCGTATCCGCCTGACGCAGAACGTAGACCTTCTTTTCCGCCTCGCTCGGCAGGATGTACGCCGTGGCCGCGACGCCACGGATCTGGTCGACCTTGATCGACGGCACTTTGGCATCCGGATCCGGCGCGATATAGATCACATCCGGGTGCACACCGTCATAGACCTTGCGGCAGTCCCGGCACGTCCGGCACGGACGCACACCATCACTGCGGCAGAGCATGGCCGCTGCCAGATCGAGCGAGAGCCGGTCGCGCGCCTGCTCCGACTGGGACGCGACAATATATGAATGCAGCAGATGCTCCTGCGGTTGAAATTGCAGCATACACGCGCTCCTTTCCGGCATACATTGTTTATTTTACCCGCTGCGGCCGGATTCGTCAATCACTATTGCATTTCCAGAAATAAAAAAAGCAGGCAGCACCGGCTGCCTGCTTTTTTGTGCATGTGCTCAAGCGTTCTTCTCGAGGTAATCCACGACCCGACGGACGGTGGTCAGCTCGGCCGCCTTCTCGTCCTCGATCGTGATGCCGAACGCATCCTCGATCGACATGACCAGCTCCACGACGTCGAGCGAATCCGCGCCGAGATCGTCCGCGATGTTGGTGTCCATGGTGATGGTGTTTTCGTCCACCTCAAACTGGTGGGCAAGCAGTTGTCTCACTTGTTCGAACATAATACCGTTCCTCCTAAATCTCTCGTCAGCTCCACTCACGGCTGACCGGTTTGTTGCTGGTGCGCTGCGGCTTCTCATAAGAGACCACAACGCGGCGGTTCGGCTCGGTACCGGTCGAACTCGTCGTCACGCCTTCGTAATCTTGCAGCGCCGTGTGGATGACATGGCGCTCGTAGGAATTCATCGGCTCAAGCGCCATGCTGCGCTTGTACTTGATGGCCTTTGCGGCCATCTTCTCCGCCAGACGCACGAGCGACTCCTCACGCTTGGCGCGGTAGCTCTCGGCATCGACACTAATATGCATGTGCTTATCGCTGCCGCGATTGACGGCGTAATTGGTCAGGTGCTGGATCGCGTCGAGCGTCTCGCCGCGGCGGCCGATGACCGCGCCCATGTTGCTGCCGGACAGGTTCACGTTCACACCGCCGTTATCGCGTGCGGTGATCTCGATCTCCGCCTGGATGCCCATGTGCTCGAGCAGGCCGCTGACGAACGCGCGGATGCGCGCATAGCCCTCAGGCTCATCCACCGCCGCTGCAGGGGCGGCAGGTGCGGCCGCTGGCTGCGCCTCAACCGGAGCTGCGGCCGGGGACTCGGCCGCAGCTTCAGCAACAGTCTCAAGCTCCTCATCCGGCGCCTCATACTGCACGCGGACGACCGCAGGGCTGGCGCCGATGCCGAGGAAGCCGGACTTGGCGCGCTCGACGATCTCAACGGAAACATCATCCCGGTCAAGGCCAAGCTCCTCGAGCGCGGCGGCGATGGCCGCCTCTTCCGTCTTGCCGGACTTTTCCAGTGTTTTTAACATCATTCAGTACTCTCCTGTTTTCCTTCCGGGACTTCGGCGGCCGGCGCCTGCTCCGTCTCGGGAGCGGCGGCCTGATCCGCTGCATAATGGTCCCGCGCGTAGGCGCGGCCGCGCGCATAGCGGCGGTTGCCGACCTGGGACTCCGGCGCAGCCGCCTGCTCGACGCCGAGACGCTCGCGGCGGGCGGCACGCTCTTCACGCACGGCCGCAGCCTTGCGCTCGTCATCCTTCTGCTTCTGGCTGGCCTGAATCTTCTTCTTGCTGGTGTTGGGGTTGACGATGGTCTCACCGGCAGCCTTCAGGCGCTCGGTCTCGAGACGTTTGCGCTCGAGCTCTGCATCGCGCTCTTTTTCGCGCGCGATGCGCTCAGCATCGAGCTTGTCGAGCTGCTTGTTGAAAACCTTCGTCAGGCTGACATCACGCAGGATGCCGAGGATGCTGTTGACGATCCAGTAAATGCCCAGAGCGGCCGGCATCGTATAGCAGATCCACAGCGACACGAGCGGCATCATGAACATCATGGTCTTGTTGGTCGCAGCGGCCTGCTGATTGCCGGCGGTCTGCGGCGTCATCGACGTGCTGATCTTCATGGACAGCCACGAGAGCACTGCCGAGACGATTGGGATCAGGAACAGGCCCAGAGCCGGAAGCCAGACGGCTTTGTTGCTCCAGTCAAACGTCCAGATCTTGAACGACGGCTGCTGGCCCATGTTCAGGCCGATGAACGAATAGTCGATATCCAGCAGCTTGCCCGAAAAATCACCGAACGCGCCGGTCACGGCGTCCCAGTTCTGATGGATCAGGTCGGTGATCTGGATCTCCTGATAGGCAGACTTCGTCTGCGCGACATAGCCCGCATTGGTCGTGACCCAGTCGGTCAGCTGCGTGACAGCGTCCGCGCTCAGGCCCATCATCTTCGTCAGCGGCTGGCGGATGACGCTGTAGAGCGCAATCAGGATCGGGAACGGGATCAGGCTCCAGAGGCAGCCGGACATCGGGTTGATCTTCTCTTCCCGATAGAGCTTGGCCATCTCTTCATTGAGCTTTTGCTGGTTTCCCTCGTGCCGGCGCTGAAGCTCCGTGATCCGCGGCTGAAGGCGGCTGGTGCGCATCATGCTCTTCTTGCTCTTGGCCATGAACGGAAGCAAAATCAGGTTCACGACAACGCCGAAGAGAATGACCGCCCAACCGTAGCTGCCGGTCAGCTCATAAAGTGCTTTGAGCAGCCAGGCAAAGGGTGCAGTAATCCAGGACATAAGACGACTCCAATTCTTAAATTCTTAGGATTTCCCGGTCATGGCACCGGGTCATAAAATTCATGCTCACCCGTATGGAAGGGGTGGCATCGACATATGCGCTTGATGGCCAGCCACGAGCCCTTGAGCGCTCCGTACTTCTGCAGAGCCTCGAGCGCATATTCTGAGCAGGTCGGAATGAACCGGCAGCAGGGCGGCTTGAGCGGTGAGATATACCTGCGGTAAAACTTCACCAGCGCAATGAGCAGCCACTTCATACGCCGTCATCCCCTTCCGCCAGCAGGCCGAGCTGGGCGCACGCCGATAAAAACGCTGCCTCCAGCTGGTGATAATCCGCCGTGCACGCGCGCACGCGCGACACGACGACCAGATCATACCCGCGCGCGATCTGCCGCTCATGCAGGCGATAGATCTCCCGCAGGCGGCGGCGGATGCGGTTGCGCACGACGGCATGGCCGACTTTGTTGGACACGGTGTAACCGATGCGGCTGCGGCCGGCGCGGTTTTTCCGGCAGTAAACCACCAGATACGCATTGGCGCAGCTTTTGCCCTTCGAGTACAGACGCCGGAATTCATAGTTTTGTTTGATCGTGCTGGTAAATTCCAAAGGTCTCCCCCGATCCTCTCTGCTGTGCAGACTCTCCGGATATGCCTTTAGGGCGGAAAGATCCCGCCCTGAAAAACATAATTAAGGAGTCTGCCTGCTCACGCGCAGCAACTCAGTAGCTGAGATGCTTTCTGCCCTTCGCTCTGCGGCGGGACAGCACCTTGCGGCCGTTGGCGGTCGCCATTCTCTTGCGGAAGCCGTGCTCTTTCTTGCGCTGAAGCTTCTTGGGCTGATAGGTACGGAACATGGTGTTTTCTCCTTTCGATCATACTCAACAGCGGCTCGCGCCGCCGTAGTTGGCAAAAAGTATCCGGCGCCAGACGACTGACGCCGGATACATATTATACACTATGGAATTTCTCCCTGTCAACCTTCATTTTTTGCACTCGCTGCACCGCGCAGATCCTCGCCGGTGATGTACTTTTTCAGCGGCTTCCACAGCAGCGCTCCGACGATGAGCACGAGCACCATGTCGATGAGCATGAAGCTGCCGTTATACAGCGCCGAGTAGAACCACGGCGACGTCATCGTCAGGCCGAAGAAGGTCTCGGGCATATACTCGGCCCAAATCGTCGCGCCGACGACATAGTGCACGAGAAAGCGCGCCACGCTGCCGACGACCGTGCCGATGAAGAAGCCGCCCTTGAGCTTCGAGCACGCACCGGCGAAGCCGAGCACCGTGAACGCGAGCAGATAGTCGCCGATGAGTGACTGCCACGTCCAGGCATACGTGCTGCTGAGCACCGCCTGCAGAATGCTGTAGGCAAAGCTTGCAAGCATGCCGGGTCCGAAGCCCCAGCGGGCGCAGTACAGGAAGATCGGCAGCATCTCGATCGTGATGGAGCCGCCCTGCGGGAGCTCAAAGAGCTTGAGATAGCTCAGAACCTGGGCAAGGGCGATGAAGACCGCGCCCTCGCACAGCGCGCGCAGGCGCAGATGGGATTTGCTTTGGGTCATGTTGTTTCCTCCTTAAAGAAAAAACTGCATTGCCGAAACAATGCAGTCCATAGAAAACGATGATAGATATAGATAGATTTCGTTTCCTACGCCGGCATTATCCGGATCAGGTCTGTGGGTATCGAGCTTCGATTCACTCGTCTCAGCCGGGAATGACCCAGCCCCCCAATATACATTATTCTTTATACACGCATGTGCGATATTTGTCAAGTCATTGTCTGCGCGGCGGCGCATACATATCCGCAGCGGCGGCAAGCATATTCTGCATCTCCAGCCGGGCGGACGGCGGCGAGAGGATCTCCACCTCGGTGCCGAAGCCGAACAGCCAGGCATAGAACTTCGGGCTCGTGACCACGTTGAGCACAACTGTGAAATGCTCCGGCCCGTCGGCGACCACGATCACGTCCTTGCCGAAACGGTCGAGCACTGCGCCGACCAAATGATTGGCAAAGGGCAGCCGCACCGTCTGCTCTTCCCCACTGAACATGCTGAATACTTTTTTGGAGTACGCCGACAGATCCAGCTTTGAAAGGTCTTCCGTACCCTCACGCGGCATCTCCAGCGCGGAGATATCCGTCATCTTGTCCACACGGTAGTGCTTGCGCAGCTCCGCCTCGGCATCCCAAGCCAACAGGTAATAATTCTCATTGTCCCACATCAGTGCCAGCGGACTGACGACATAGTATGCACCCGCCTTGCGGTAACGCCGCTGTTTGGAGATGGTGTATTCAAAGTAGTGGAAGCGGATCTGCCGATCCCGGGAAATGGCGTCGGCGATCTCGTCCACATTATAATACACGCTCTCATTCATGCTCTTGACGCGGCCGCGGACATAGACCTGCCGCTGCAGGAGCTGCGCATCATAGATACTGGCAAGGCTCTCGATTTTTTTGATGAGTGCCAAGGTCTTTTTGTGTGTAATGAATTTCGACGACTGCACACTGTCGACCAGCAGCTTGAGCTCCGGCACTTCAAATGTGCGCGAGCCGACGTAATACCCGGTCGTTTTCGTCTTGGTCTGCACGATGTCCATCCCGAACGTGCGCAGTGCCTCGAGATCGCCGTAAATGCTCTTGCGCTCAGCAGATATTCCGCGCTGCGCCAGCTGTGCGATCATCTCCGGCACGGTCATCGGATGACGTTCGTCCGTCTGCTGCAGCAGGATCTCCATCAGGTACAGCAGCTTCAATTTCTGATTCGGTGATTTTGGCATAGTTCTCCCTTTTCTCCGTTTCCAAACATGGACACGATTGGATTTTACCACAAAAATCCGGTGTAAAAAAGTGCTCTTGCACAACTCGCACGATTTTCGACATAATTTGCGCGATTTACTCCGCAGCGGCGGACACAGGCGACAGAATATCATCCAGATTATCCAGAATAAAGTGCTGTGCATCCGGGTGATACAGCGTGACCTGATAGGGACCGCGCTTGCCGCTGCGCTCCTCGACTGACAGACCGATGGAGCGCCCCAGCGCCGTTGGGCCGCGAAACGGCGTCCCGTCTCCCCACGTGTTCATCTCCAGGAAGCCGCGCTGCAGAAGCCAGTCCGTGATCGTCGTCGTGCGCAGGTACCTATAAACAAATGGATCGACCATTTCATTGAGCGCGCGGCAGATCTCGCTGACGGTCATCGGCTGCTCCGTAAACGGAAACGCCGCGCGCTGCTCGATCGGCAGAGCAAACGGCAGTCCCGGAGCCCGGGGCCCATTGTCATATATCTCCTGCAGCAGGCCGGATACAAAGAAAAAACAGCGCGCATTTCCACCCGATTGAGCACGCTGTCACCCGGCAGCTCTCCGCCCGTATGTGGGTCCAGCCCAAGGGCAAGCGCATCGAGGCAGCGTTTGGCATCCAGAATTCGTTCCTTTCGCGTCATATCATCGCCCGCTTCCGTGTTTTCCTTGATAATAGCAGATCGAGAGTCCCATAAGCAGGACTCTCGACCGAAAAAACAAAAAATGTTCGAAAATTGCAGTTCCATTCGGCTGCGATAACGGGGCATCCTCAGCAAAAAGCGGGCGGCGCTGCCGCGCCGCCCGCGCACGCTTTGTGCCGTATGGATCACTTCTTCACGTTCTTGCAAAACTCCATCAGGATCGTCGCGACCTGCTCGCGGGTCGCACTTCCCTGCGGCTCAAGATAAGTCTGGCCGCCGTTGCTCGCGCCGGAGATCAGGCCGAGTGCCACGGCATCCGCCATGGCATCCTTCGCCCAGTCGGACACGCTGTCTGCATCCGGGAAGATGCTCAGGTCAGCGGGCGTCCACGTGCGCTCAAGTTTGAGCACGCGCGTCACGTATTCCATGAGGATGACCGCGATCTGCTCGCGCGTCACCGGCCGGTCAGGCTCAAACG
>ENA-OZGS01000030-OZGS01000030.1-human-gut-metagenome-genome-assembly--contig:-NODE-30-length-67407-cov-15.211070_pt1 | contig 67407 bp, 89 predicted proteins | sample MGYA00245121_ERZ653667 | MGnify/ENA primary metagenome ERZ653667 (study PRJEB26926, sample SAMN06165248) | human gut metagenome | biome: ENVO:00009003; feature: ENVO:2100002; material: ENVO:00002003...
CGAGATAGGCTCCGGTCTCGTGGGCTCGGAGATGTGTATAAGAGACAGGTTATAGTACCCCAGTCCCTCCCAGAGCTTGAGCAGCTGCGCCTCCGGCAGCGCCGCGAGCGCGAACGCGTCCGGCGCGGCCGCGAGAAAGCGCGCGTAGTACCCACGCACGGCCTCGACGCGCGTCTGCTGCAGCATGATCTCCGAAAGCCACACGTGGTACGGCTCGCGGTCGGCGCGCCAGGGCAGCACGCGCGCATGCCCGCGGTACCAGTCAAGCAGCGGCTGCACCGTCTGCGATAGTCTCTGTGTGTCCATGGCCGCACCTCCCGAAAAAGTCTGCGGCCATTATAGCATGCATTGCCCCGCCGCGCAAAGGGGGAGATTTGACTGCGGAGGCAGGACTGCACGTTCCTGCGGCGCGGCGAATACTGGCTGTTTCCGAAATACCGGAGCAGCGGGGAAGCCCGAGGAGGCAAGGCCCGCCTTGGATGCTATGATACATCGCCGTCCGGCGATGCCTCCCCTGTGTCAGGGGAGGTGGCACAGCGCTCTGCACCGTGCCGGAGAGATTGCAGATACCGGCTGCAGTGTGAGAATGAGCATGTCAATCCCTCAGTCAGCCTGATGGCTGCCAGCTCCCTTTCCACAAGGGAGCCGAGAATGCCGCATGACCGGAAGCCGCCGGAAAAAACCATGCCCCTTCCGCCGCCCCCGCATCCCTGCGCACCCGCAAAAAAGGTCCCCGAAACAGACGTTTCGGGGACCTTCCTTATGCAGCGACAGAGATTTTGAAATTACACAATGCCCTGAGCCATCATGGCGTTGGCGACCTTCAGGAAGCCGGCAACGTTGGCGCCGAGCATCATGTTGCCCGGCTGGCCGCACTCGACGGAGGCGTCATAGCAGGACTTGAAGATGTTCTTCATGATGCCGTGCAGCTTCTCGTCGACTTCTTCGAAGCTCCAGCTCATGCGCAGGGAGTTCTGGCTCATTTCCAGACCGGAGGTGGCGACGCCGCCGGCGTTGGAAGCCTTGCCCGGCGTGTAGAGCAGGCCGGCCTCGATGACCGCGTTGATGGCCTCGGGGGTCAGCGGCATGTTCGCGCCTTCGAACACAGCCATGGCGCCGTTGGCGATGACGGCCTTCGCGCCCTCGAGATCCATCTCGTTCTGGGATGCGCACGGCATAGCGATGTCGCACGGGATGGTCCAGATGCCCTTGCAGCCTTCATGGTACTCGCTGCCGGGCACTTCGTCAGCATAGACGCTGATGCGGGCGCGGCGCTTCTGCTTGATGTCGAACAGCACGTCGAGGTTGATGCCGTTGGGATCATAGATGTAGCCCTTGGAGTCGCTCATGGCGATGACCTTGCCGCCGAACTGCATGCACTTCTGCGCGCAGTACTGTGCGACGTTGCCGGAGCCGGACACGATGACCTTCTTGCCCTCGAAGCTGTCGTTTCTCAGGTGCTTGAGCACCTCGGCGGAGAAGTAGCAGATGCCGTAGCCGGTGGCCTCGGTGCGGGCGAGGGAGCCGCCGTAGGTCAGGCCCTTGCCGGTGATGACGCCGCCCTCGAAGCGGTCGACGATCTTCTTGTACTGGCCGTACATATAGCCGACCTCGCGGGCGCCGACGCCGATGTCGCCGGCCGGGGTGTCGGTGAACTGGCCGATGTGGCGGTAGAGCTCGGTCATGAAGCTCTGGCAGAAACGCATGACCTCACCGTCGGACTTGCCGTGGGGGTCAAAGTCGGAGCCGCCCTTGCCGCCGCCCATGGGGAGGGTGGTCAGGGAGTTTTTCAGGATCTGCTCGAAGCCGAGGAACTTGATGACGGACAGGTTGACCGAGGGGTGGAAGCGCAGACCGCCCTTGTAGGGGCCGATCGCGGAGTTGAACTGCACACGGTAGCCGCGGTTGACCTGGACCTTGCCGTTGTCGTCCACCCAGGGAACGCGGAACATGATGATGCGCTCGGGCTCGACGAAGCGCTCCATGAGACCGGCTTCTTCCCACTCGGGGTGCTTGTCAACGACGTACTGGAGGCTCTCGAAGACTTCGTCAACGGCCTGCAGGAACTCGGGCTCATTGGGGTGGTTCTTCTGAAGGTCGGCGAAGACGCGGTTCAGATATGCATTGTTGATCATTTTCTTACCTCTTTCTTATTATTCGCTTTGCTCTCATAAACGGCCTGAGCGGCCAATTTCCTTCATCATGGTAACGCAAACGGAAAAAGATTGCAATATCCGTTTTCCATATAATTTCTTGATTTTTTTGTGCAAAAAGTCAGAAAGAATACTTTAAATCGCTTTGTTTTCGTCAAAAAAGCAACACTCTGCGCGCGTGCAGAAACAACCGGGCACGATTTTTATGCAGGCGCAAAAAAACTGCTTGACAAATTATTCTAACGAGTATAAACTGATGGAGAAAGTTATCCAAATGCATAATAACTTTGCAGATGAAAGGGGGTGGAACGCAGATGCGGCGATGCGAGGTGTGTTTTGCGCCGCTGCCGTCGTGGGCCGAGGCGTATCTGTGGCCGTGCGTGCGCGGCGGGCTGACGGTATGTGCCGACTGTTTTGACACGCTCGTGAGCGGTCTGTCCCGCCGGGAGCTGGCCGCGCGGCTGGGCGCACCGGGGGTGTGAGGGGGCGTATAGACGGCTTCTCCCAAAGCGTCTGAGCAGCGGTGGAGCCAGAGAGGGGCTTTTTAAGCCTTCCCCTTGAGGGGAAGGCGGCGCGGCGGTACGCCGCGACGGATGAAGTGTTGTTGGATTTGGAGGCACTACCGGCGGCACTGGAGGCGGTCGTGACCTTTCCACCTCATCCGCCTCGCTGCGCTCAGCACCTTCTCCTCGAGGAGAAGGCAGCGCACGGCCCGACCGTTCCCGCCGGGAGAAGGCATAAAAAATACCGACCCCCAAACGGGTAATCGGTATTTTTGGTGGGGGAAGATGGATTTCCCCTGACGGGGATAAACTTCGACTCCATCTTCCATGCAAAGAAAAATACCAATCACCCCAAAAGGGTAATTGGTATTTTTGGTGGAGCAGAGCAGAGCTTAAACGAACACTCTGCCTCGTTATTCTCTACCGCGTTGACTGCGGACTCTATCGGTATTTGAACCGTATTTTTGTTGCCCGAGAAGCTGAATACCAGCCGCAGGTCATTGTCATAAACATACACCGCAACCAGGAATGTGTCAAATAGGCGCGCCTGGTACTTCTTGTCGTGAACATCGCCATCGCGGAACATCTCCAAGCCGGATATGATGTCATCGCGGCTGACGGTCACAATATCCGCCCGAGCCGCCGCGATCTTCGCCTTGATGGTGGCGCGCTCAGACTCCAGCTCGACCAGCCTGCTTTTCGTGGTTTCGGTGATGATGCCCTGCTCGATTGCCGACATGATATTCTTGATGCCGCGCTCCGTTCCGGCGAGCTGGTCTTCCAGAATGCCGACCTTGCTCTCGGCCTCCTTGCGCTCGTTGTAGGCGACCGTGCTGTCAGCGATCCACTCGATAACATCGTCTTTCAGCGCGTAGTCCTTGATGGCCTGCGCGACCTGCATTTCGATTTCATCCCGGCGTACATTCTTCTTGTCGCAGGTCTTTTCTGTTCGGTGCTTCTGGCAGACATAGTAGTAATGCAGCTTTCCGCTCCGGCCAGTGCCGGAGATGCCCACCATGGGGCTTTTACACTTCCCACAGAAAAGTTTGCCGGTGAGCAGATAGTCACCATTGACTCTATGCCGGCCTTGCGGATTTTTCTTCGTGGTGATCACCTCCTGGACTTTGAAGAAGAGTTCGTCGCTGATGATCCGCGGGATGCCATCTTCTTTGCGGACATCGCCGTAGATGTAGATGCCGCGGTATCTCTCGTTGGAAAGTATCTTTTGGAAGCTCGACCGCCCCCAGGGGCGATTGTACGAGGTTTTGATGCCCCGGGCGTTCAGACTGCTCATGATGTCAACAAAAGGCTCGCCAGCGGCGACGCGGGTAAATATCTCCCGGATAACTGCGGCTTTGGGCTCGTCGATGACATAGTGCAGCGTGTCATCCCGCTTGTAGCCATAAGGCAAGTGACCGTTGGCCACCATGCAGTTCGAGGCATTGTCATACAGGCCGCGCCGAATGTCTTCGGCCATATTTTCGGAATAGAACTGGTTGACATTCATCATCGAGCGGGCGGCGAAGCGGCCGGCAGCGGTGTCATCGAAGTCCTCTTCCACATAGAGCACACGGACGCCAAGCTCTTGAAGCCGGGCTTCGTTGATCAAGGCCTCCAGCATATTACGCCCCATGCGGTTAGACTTCCAGGCGATCACATAGCGGAACTTGCCTTTGGCCGCGTCCGACATCATGCGCTGGAAGTCCTTGCGCTTGTCGGTGCGGCCGGACACAGCGCGGTCGGCATAGGTGTCGATGATCTTGATGCCATACTCCGCCGCCAGCTCGTAGCCCTTTTCAAACTGCTGCTCTACGGAAATGTCTTTCTGGTTGTGGCTACTGTACCGGCCGTAAAGAACGCCCGGTTCTTCGGTTTCCAGCTTCTTGCCCCGTTTCGGCTTGGCCGGGTGCTTTGTAGGTTTTTTAGGCACAGCGCCACCTCCTTCTTCTAACGATAGATTTCCTAAGATAGAAATACAGAAACAGATAACAGTTTACAGATACAGTACCAGTTACAGATACAGAGACAGTAACAGTGCGCGCCCGATCTCGCGCACCCGCGCACGCGCACGCGAGGTATCACTACCCTATGGATACGGTATAGATACCCTATCCATAGGGGATCAGATGCCGAGAAGCTGGCGCTTCTTCGCATCGAATTCCTCTTGCGTCAGAATGCCATCGTCGAGCAAACCTTTCAGTCCGCGGATCTCCTCAACGACAGAAACAACCTTGCCCTCCGGCACAGTGGTCTTTTCTGCGCCGAAGTTTGAAACATAATCCCGGATCTGGATTGCTGTGTTTAATTCGGATTTCGTGAAGAAAAAGTTCTGCTCGGCACCAAGCGCGGCGCTGATGCCAAGGCCTAAACTGACGCCCGAGCTGGCGGCTTGCGCCGTGCGGAATGTAATAGACCCGGGGCTGATAGCTCGCGGCTCTTTCAGTGAAAAGGACTGGATTTTAGAGATGGGATAGGTGTCCTCTTTCCTCTTCGCTTCGACGATCAAATTAGCCCCCTTGATGTGCAGCGTAAAGCCATTCATGCACTTCAAGGTAATATCGGAATTATCCATTGCAAGGCATCCTCCTTTTGGTTTCGTACTTCTGCATAATAAAAAGTCCGTCGAAAGTGATAATATATCTTTTTTAACAAAAGTGACCAAATTCTGCTATACTGTTGATACTGTCGGCAGGCAATTTAACGAAAGGGGACAATTTACATGAGAGAACTGCGCTGGGACGATGTGCGAGGGATCTATCTGCGCCTGCCGCCGGAAAAACAGCAGGACTTTACTGCTTATCTCCGTTCGTTGCGAGATAACGAAGGTAGTTCAGAGCCTCCAACCGCTGAGCCTCGGAAAGAGACTCAAACAACTGCATAGCTTCAATTTCGTGCTCATCTCCGGCGCCAGGGATGAGCGCGTTTTTTTCGCTCTCCTCCTGGAGCAGATCCACCGGCATATCGTCAGCCTGGAGAAACAGGTCGTTAAGAGTCATGCCCATGCCCTGGGCGATTTTTTTTAGAGCGGTCAAGGACGGGGTCACCGGAAGCCCTGTCTTGGGATTGCTATTCCGCTCCAGCATGGAAATATAGCCATTCGACAATCCGCACATATTAGCAAATTGCCGTTGAGAAATACCGTGTTCTTTGCGAAAATCCATTACTAATTCTCTAAGTGTCATGGTTTTCTTCCTCCCTCGCGTGTTTAATATATTATACATTGTGAAGCGTGGCGTGTCAATGCGACTGTGAAATTTATTGAACAAATTTTGTGCAACCCACTTGACAGGCTTTTATGCGTGGTGTACTATGTCTGTGTAATCGGTTGAACACTTCGTCAACCAAGAAAGGAGGAATTCAAGTGGGCTACAAGATCAAGGAACTGCGCGAAGCTCTGAAAATGACCCAAGAAGAGCTTGCGGAAAAGAGCGGAGTGAGCCGTGGCACCATCTCTGCGCTTGAAAATGGCGTGGATCGGACTACGACCTCGAAAACGCTGGTCAAGCTCGCGCAGGCACTCAACACCAGCGTAGACCGTATTTTTTTTACCGAGGGTGTTTAATCGGCTAAACACTTGACGAGGAGGTGACCGATTTGAGCAGCACTCGCTGTTGCAACGATTGCCCGATACCCCTCGAAGGTGAGCTGGTAGACGAAGTACATATCCGCACAGAAGACATTCCCGAGTTCATGCGGGACAACATGGCCGCCGCGACGCTGGACCTGATCCACTCGATACTGCGCCAGCCGGGAGGCCGGGAGGCGCTGGACGCGAGGACTGCCGCCAGACACGCGGCCAAAGCCGCGAAATGAAAGGAGCTGAAAGAATGGCATATTACCGGACTTGCCCGCTTTGCGGGAGCAATAATGACCCGGGCGAAGCCTGTGATTGCCGCGAAACGAAAAAAGAGGCCGCCCCGCTGCATCGGGAACGACCTCGGGCAAATGCTTACCCATTGCCAGTTTATCAACCGTTTTGCCCTAAGTCAAGGGCGGAGGAGGTGCGACCGTGGCTGAAGAGTTGAGAGAGCTGCGGCTTTCCAAACAGATCCCCGCCAAGGACATGGTCGCTGTCGTGCAGCAGATTTATCCCAAGTACGACAAGACCGTCCAGAGCAAATGCGAAAACGGCGAGGTTTACGGCGTAAGCCTGCGTCCGGATGCGATGGCTGCGCTTTACGCGCACTTCGCCCCGGAGGTCGTGGAGCAGCGCAAAGCCGCCAAGAAAGACGCGCACCGTCTGACCTGTCGTATCTCGGCAAGGCTTGAAACTGCTGACTACGAGGCGTTGCAACAGCTTATTGCCGCCGATGGCTACGCTACCACGCAGGACTGGCTGACCGCCATTGTTCGCCGCTACATCGCAAAGGCAGGTGACGCCGAATGAGCTACGACCTGCCGGATCATCCCGTCATCCAGAACATGGAGCGCACCGGCTACCCAAACGGCAAAGAGCCGGAATACCCGCGTTGCCCCATCTGCGGTGAAGAGTGCGAGGACATCTACAAAGACAAAGATTTGAATATCGTCGGCTGCGATATCTGCATCAAGCAGTCTGACGCCTGGGAGGAGCCAGAGTGCTTCCCCGGAAAGGAGTAATGATGAAAGGACTGGTTATCACCACAGACAACCTCATGCGGACGGAGGAATACACCGCCCCGCTGCATGAGAGCATCGGAAAGACGGTCGGCGGCTGGATCGAGGTTGTCCACCCGAAGCTGCTGCCCGCCCCGTATTGCATGATCGTCAACGAGGAGGGCCTGTTGCTCGGCCTGCCGCTGAACCTGCTCGGGAGCATTCTCTATGAGAGCTTCCGCCACGGAAACCCAATCGTCGGCAATCTCGTGCTCTGCAAAGAAGGCTTTGTCGAGGGCGAGCGCGACATCATCGGTCTGGACGATGACGACCTCAAATGCCTCGGCGCGCTGATTTCCGCCGTAAGTGGCGGCGGGGTCAAGTGGGAAAGTGAGGCGCGGTAATGGCAAGGTATTTCTTCACCTACGGCACGGACGGTCAGCCGTTTGTCGGCGGCTGGACGGAAGTCGATGCCCCGGATGGCCATGCGGCCTGCGCCGCGTTCAGAGCCTACCACCCCGACAAGACCGAGGGCCTGGTGAACTGCTCCAGCATCTATGACGAGGAGCACTTCAAGCTGACTGAAATGTACCGGAAAGGCAATTTTGGCTTCCGGTGTCACGAAATCATCACCCTGCGGCGCGAAGCCGCTACCGACTGAAAGGAGCTATCACAATGATTAGAAACCCCAACGATATCCAGGAGGGCGCGAAGAAGATCCGTATGCTGATTGCTGGCTACCCCGGCATTGGCAAGTCCACGCTGGCGCTGTCCGCCCCGAACCCGCTGCACATTGATGTGGACTTCGGCATTGACCGTATCGAGCCGCGCTACCGCAAGCCGTACATCCAGCCCAAGAGCTATGACGAAATCCTGGGCGACCTCACTCCCATGAACCTCCAGGACTTCGATACCCTTGTCTTTGACACCGGTGGCAAGCTTATTTCCCTCATGTCTCTGTGGGCCATCAAGAAAGACCCGAAGTATGGTCAGCGCGACGGTAGTCTCTCCCTCAAGGGCTATGGCTTCGTCGGCAAGGAATTCGTTCGGCTGATGGACTACTGCTTCTATGAGCTGCAGAAGAACATCGTCATCGTGTTCCACGCCACCGAGGAGAAAGACGGAGACAACACCCGCCTCCGCATCAAGGTCGAGGGCCAGACCAAGAACAATGTTTGGGAGCCTATGGATCTGGGCGGCTTCGTGGAGATTTACGGCAACGACCGCACCATCGGCTTCTCCAACTGCGAGCGCTACTTTGCCAAGGGTACGCGCGGCATCTCCGGCATTCGCAAAATCCCCGCGCTCGGCCCGACCAGCCCGAACGACTTCCTCACGCGGCTGTTCGACGAGTACAACGCCAAGGCGACTGCCGAAGTCGAGCAGAACGCCGTTGACCAAGCTACCTACGAGGCCGCGATGGTCGAGGGTACCGCCATCATCGCCGACATTGTTGATGCCGACACCGCAAATGCGGCTATGCCGAAGTACCAGGCCATCAAGCACGCGCTGACCTCCAACAAGGAGCTGGGCGTCATCTGGAACAAGAAAATCAAGGAATGCGGCCTGTTCTTCGACAAGGTTTTGAAGAAGTACACGCCGGCGCCAGGAGAGGAGAAGGAGGCGGAGTAATTGGCTCGCTATCTGATGACGCATTCGCTTCTGGCCTCCTGGCTCTACACCATGAAAGAGAACCCTTACGAGGATTTGACCACAGAGCGCGACCCGATGGGCGAGTTCATGCTGACCCTGCGCCGGGAGCCTACCCCCACGACCGAAGCCATGCAGAATGGCATCGACTTCGAGAATTTGGTAACGGCCATTCTCGCCGGCCGCGCCGATCCGAATGCTCAGTGGTATGACGCCGCCGAAAAGGTAGCGCGCCGCTGCTCTGGCGGTGTCCTCCAGTACAGGGCGAAAAAGCCCATCGAGGTCGGAGATATGAACCTGCTTCTGTATGGGCGGCTGGACTGCCTGAAAGCCGGAAATGTCATCGACATCAAGTTCACCAAGAGCTATGACGTCGGCAAATACTTCTCCAGCACACAGCACCCCATTTACTTTGAGCTGATCCCCGAAGCCCGGCAGTTTACCTACCTTGCCAGCAACGGAAGCGCCGTGTGGCCGGAAACCTATCGCCGCGAGGACACGCCCAGCATTTTCCCGGTTATTTCGGACTTTCTCGACTGGCTGCGGGCGGTCGATCTGCTCGAAGTCTACAAGGAGAAGTGGAAAGCGCTATGAACGGCAAGCTGAAAGAATGGTCGTTCTCCCGCACTGGCGAAAGCGTGCTCACCATTACCACCCGCGAGAGCTGTAAAAAGCTCTGGGATGCCCTCGGCGAAAAGGAAGTCACCTTTTCCATCAAGAAGCGGGTCACGCCTCGGAGCCTCAACGCCAACAACTACGCATGGTCGCTGATTGAACAGCTGGCCGTGGCGGTCAAGTCGGACAAGGACTCCGTTTACGAGGATATGCTTCGGCGCTACGGTACCGGCGAGAGCTACATCGACGATGCCGGAAACGAGTGCAAGGTGCTGTTTTCTCTGCGTGAGGGCGTCCCGCCTGCGTTGGTGGCGCGCCACTACGCAGAAACCGGCGTTGGCTATGTCGATGGGAAGAAATTCATTCATTACCGTGCCATCAAAGGCACCAGCGAATATTCCACCAAGGAAATGAGCGTTTTTCTGGACGGTATCATTTCCGAATGCCAGGAGCTCGGCATTGAAACCGACACTCCCGAGCAGATTGCCAAGTACAAGGAGGAATGGCAACCGTGAGGAAAGTTTATTGCGACTACTGCGGCCGCGAGGCCGAGTTTGTCGACAGCAAAATCATTTACGGGAGGAGCTACGGCAAAATCTACCTCTGCCGAAACTGCATGGCGTATGTCGGCGTTCACAAGGGCACGGACAAGCCCCTCGGCCGGCTCGCCAATGCGGAGCTGCGGAACTGGAAAAAGGCCGCTCACGCCGCCTTTGACCCCCTGTGGAAGTACGGTCGCTTCCGCGGTCATCGTAACGCAGCTTATGGCTGGCTCGCCCAGAAGATGGGATTGCCGGTAGAAAAGACCCACATCGGAATGTTCGATGTCGGCCAGTGCCGCAAGGCTATTGAAATCATCGAAAGAGAGCGGAAAGGAGATCGCTATGGAAGATAACAGAAAGACCCCCTCCGAGCTGGTGGCGGATCTGATGCTTGAGCCGGGCTTCGTGCTCGTCCCCCAGGATCGCTACGAGGAGCTGATCCGCGCCGAAACCGAGCGCGATGTGCTGGAGGAAACCATTATGGGCAACAACAGCTACAACACCGACAAGGTGCTGGAAGCTATTCAGCAGGCGCGCAGTACGCTGCGCCGCATGAAGATGCTGGTGGAAAAGGCGGCTGATAAGCCGGAGGCTACGACCGATGCTGAATAAAATCATCGTCATGGGTCGCTTGACCCGCGATCCCGAATTGCGCCGTACGCAATCCGGCCTTTCCGTGGCAGGCTTCTCCCTGGCGGTGGATCGTGACTTCAAGGACAAGCAGACCGGCGAAAAAGCGACGGACTTCATCGACATCGTTACATGGCGCCAGACCGCTGAATTCGTCTGCAAATACTTCGCCAAGGGCCGCATGGCTGTGGTGGAGGGGCGTCTGCAGATCCGCGACTGGCAGGACAACAACGGCAACAAGCGGCGTTCCGCTGAGATTGTGGCCGAAAATGTCTACTTCGGTGACTCCAAGCGCGATGGTGACGGCGGCGGCTATCAGCAGGGCGGCTATGGATCGCAAGGTGGATATCCCCCGCAGAGTCAGGGCTACGGTGCTCCAGGCGGTTCCTACGGCGCCGCTCCCGGCGGATACCCCGCTTCGGACTATGGCGGTGACTTCACCGAGATGGACGAGGATGACGGCGAACTGCCGTTCTGATACGGCCGCCCGGGAAACCGGGCGGCAACCCACCAAAGGAGGTGACATACTATGGCGAGCTATCGGAATATCAGCATGGATTTTTGGCAGGACAGCAAGGTCGTTGATGACTTCACACCCGAAGATCGGTACATCTACCTCTACTGCATGACGAACCCGCACACCAATCTCTGTGGGTGTTACGAGGTCAGCATCAAGCAGATTGCCAACGAAACGGGTTACAACAACGACTCCGTAGAACGCCTCTTGAAACGCCTGGACAACGCGCACAATGTCATTCGGTACAGCGCGCAGACGAAAGAGCTGCTGATCCTCAACTGGTGCCGGTATAACTGGTCTACATCCGAAAAGCTCAATAAACCTCTGCTGGGTGAAATCCGCAAGGTCAAGAATGACCGCTTCCGTGAGTACCTGGCCGCGCGCTACAACGAGCGCACGACCGTCACTGCACAGTACAACCCAGCCGAGGACGAGCGCCCCGATGTTACGCGGCATAAGTACGGGGCCTACGGCTGGGTGCGGCTCAGCGCCGAAGAATACGAACGCCTGCTGGACGATTTAGGCGAGGCCGAGTTGACCCGCTGCATTACCTATGTCGATGAAAGCGCCCAGAGTAACGGCAACAAAAACAAGTGGAAGGACTGGAACCTGGTCATCCGCAAGTGTAGCCGTGGCCGCTGGGGCTTGGAAAATGACGGTTCACAAGCGCGACAGCAGCGCCCGAGTGCGAGCGCCGGCGCGGTCAGTGACCTGCAGGCCCTCCATGGGCTGTTCAGTGAGGACGAGCTATGACCCGAAAAGAGATGACCGAGATATTCTCGGTGATGCTTCTGGCGTGGCCCAACGCCGAAATGTTCAAGGGCGGCGTTCAGAAGCTCGGGCCCACCATCGAACTTTGGACTGCCTGCCTCCCAGATGTGGACTTCTGGCAGGGCCAGCAAGCGGTGATAAAGCTGTGCAGGGAATGCAAATTTCCGCCGAGCATCGCAGAGTTTCGGGAAAAGGCCGAAAAGGTACAGTCCGAGGTCAGCGCATCAATCGACATGGCCTGGAGCCATCTTCGGCTGGATATGCAGTTAGGCAAGACTCCGGAGGAAGCGGCGCAGGGGTGGCCGGAAGGCTCGGATGTCAGCCGCGCCATCGCAGCTATTGGCGGACCGTCCCGCTTGGTAATTGTCGAAACACATACGCTCGGAGATGGAACGGTTAAGACCTATGAAAAATACAACTACTCCGAGTTTTGCGCTGCCTACGAGAAAATCATACGCGAAAAAAGCGCCCTCGGTTCTGGCCAGCGCAAGGCGGTCAACCCGGGCATGAAGCAGATAGGAGGAAAAACATGAGTCGAAAAGTGAAAAGGAGGGCTTCGCTGGTACTGATTATCTGCTTGCTCGCGGTTCTGACTGGCATTGTAGCTCTCCGTATTGGCACCATCAGCACAGACCTTACGCCGGAGCAGGCTACCAGCAAGTTAGAAAACCCTGCCGTTGCAACGCCTGTGGAGCTTCTGGAAGTCGATTTGCAGGAAGCTGAGCAAGTTACGCCTACGGCAGAAACGCCCGCCCGCGTCGCACGATACATAAACATTGACATGACCGACGAGGAGCTTCAAGAGCTGGCGGCAATCGTATTCTTGGAAGCAGGCAATCAGAGCGCCGAGGGTCAGCAGGCCGTGGTCGAGGTCGTTTTCAACCGAGTGCTGCACAGTGGCTTTCCCGATACCGTCCATGATGTGCTCCACCAGGGCGAGGACAGCAGTGTTCCGCAGTTCTCCACCATTTACGGCATCGGTTCAGCTACACCAACGCAGGCGCAGTATGACGCAATCGCCGGAGCGCTGTACGGAGATACGATCCTCGATGCCGATGTGGTTTTCTTCTCCCGCAACGGGGAGAACGACCGCGTCTGGGGGAAAATCGGAGATCATGTGTTCTGCCGCGAGTATATCTGGGGGTGAGCGCATGGCACAAAAGCGATTTGAAAGAGTCTGTGGGATCGTCGCAGCGCTCGGCTTCTTCCTGGTGCTCGGCACAGCCGGCGCCAGCGATTGCAACCTCATTCCAATGAGCCAGATACTTCGGCAAGGATGTATCGGTATGGCGATGTTCGCCGGCGGGCTTTGGCTTGGAGGGTATCTCTCATGAACGGGCAGAAAGACCCAAGGCGTCAGCTGCTCGGGAAAATTGCGAAGGCCCGCGGCAAGCAGTTCGAGAGCCGCCTGGACGACTCCTTTGCCTACTATGCGCAAAAGGGCTACGCCATCATTGAGAAGACACCAGAACCGATGCACCCCACGAAAAATCTCGGCAACGGCAAGTTCATCGCCTACTACGAGAAGCAGGCACAGCCGGACTACAAAGGCACCATCAAGGGCGGCCGCACCGTCATGTTTGAGGCGAAGTTTACCGCCGCTGACCGTATGGAGCAGAGCCGTGTGCTTCAAAGTCAGCAGGACTATATGGACAGGCACCAGGCGCTCGGTGCTCGCTGTTTTGTCATCGCCGGCTTCAGCTCCGGCCTCGTCTACCGCGTTCCTTGGGATGTCTGGAAGTCCATGAAGACCCACTTCGGCCGAAAGTATGTAACGGAGGCCGACTTGGAGAAATACCAAGTGCAGACAGCGTGGAACGGTACGCTGCTTCTGCTCAACTGATTTGAAAGGAGTTCATTATGAGCGAAATTTCTATGTACGAAGCCCAGAAGAAGAAAATGCAGGGGTTGTGTGACGAGCATGACCTCGTCTACCGCTTCGAGAAAGATAAGTACCCCATCATCTTCACCATCAAGCCCGTGCAGGGCATGGACGCGCAGATCTCCATGCTGGAGAATGTCGAGGAGGTTGGCTACCGTAGCCCCGATGCCTCCATGTCTTGGATTTTTGAGGATGGCGGTCTGGACACGAAAGTCACCGGCGGCACCTTTACCATCAGCAAGACGCTCCGCACCAAGATCGAGTCCATTCTCGTCAAGATGATTACCTACTGGCAGCAGTATTTCTTCCGCGATGTCATGGAAAAGGGCGCGTTGCGCGCCGGGCTTATGCCGGTCATCGACGAGGACGAGGTTACGGACGATGAGGAGCCGGAGGAAGCCGATGATGATACCGAGGACGAGGAGTTCCCCGATATTGACCTTGACGACCCCGAAGTCCAGCAGGCCACAGCTATTGTGCGGGCCGAGAATAAAGCGACTGTAGCCCTGTTGCAACGCCGCATGAACATCGGTTACGCCCACGCCGCCCGTCTGCTTGATGCCCTGGAGGAGCTTGGTGTTGTGGGGCCGTTCAACGGAGCTGACCCGCGAGAGGTTCTTCCCTCCGACGAGCCGGAAGATGAGGAAGGCGGTGAGGACTGATGGCGATGACCGCAACAAAAGGTCTGCAGACTGCCGGCCAGATGCGCCGTGAGGACTACAAAGCCATCAAGCACATGGACAAGGCGGCGCTGACTGCCTACCTCGCTCGCGTGTGGAAGCGCGGCTATGACACCGGCTACCAGGCGGCGCTCAAGTCGGCTGCTCCGCAGATGCGCGAGCCCGCAGCGGACGAGGAGGACTAAGCCATGAGAAACGCCCTGCGGCACATCAGAGGGGAAAGCCAGAAGAATATTATACGGCTCATAGAGGGGCTGAGCGGCAGGTACAACCGCTGGGATATTTGGCAAGACTTCATCATCATGTCTGCAACCGCGATTGCCAACACGATGGGAGGTCCGCAGGTCAAGGCCAGAGAGGAACTGTATCGCAGCCACGCAGAGAGGTATTCCGCCAAGGAGCTGGAAGTCTTTGCGGATATGCTGTTTGAGGTCGTGGCCGAACTGGAACGCGACCCAGAACAGGACTTTCTCGGAGAGCTGTTTATGGCACTCGGGCTCGGGAACGAGTGGAAAGGCCAGTTCTTCACCCCTTACGATGTCTGCAGGGCGATGTCCGCTATTACCTCTTCACCGGAGGTGCTGGCGAAAGATATTCAGCAGCGTGGCTGGGTATCTGTGAACGACCCTGCTTGCGGTGCTGGCGCGCTGCTGATTGCATTCGCCAATGAGTGCCGGAGGCAGAATATCAACTATCAAACCTCGGTGCTGTTCGTAGCGCAGGATATAGACTTCCTCGCAGGCTGTATGTGCTACATCCAACTGAGCTTGCTTGGCTGCCCTGGATATGTTGTCATTGATGACTCCCTCCTGCGGCCGGCCACCAGTTATGACGCTCACGGCCTGTTGCCGAAAGATGGTCCGCAGGTCTGGTACACACCGATGTATTTCCGCGATGTCTGGCATTACCGCCGCATCGAGGCACAAATGGATCTCCTGTTTCGGAATGCGGCCGAGCAGGTACCGGCAGACCCGCCGGCACCTGCCGCACCGCCGGAACAGCCCCAACCGCTGGCGGAAACAAAAACCGGCCAGCTCACTCTATTTTGATGGGAGGGAGTAGAATGCGGCAATCGCCGCCCCTTGGGAAGCGTACTTGGAAGCCCGAGGAAGAAGAATATTTGATGGAAAAATGGGGGCAAATTTCCGTTCCAGCCATCGCAAAGAAGCTCAACCGCACGACAAATGCCATTAAAGTCAGAGCCCAGCGCCTTGGCTTGGGCTCGGTGCTGATGGCCGGCGAGTATGTGACTCTAAATCAACTCCTGCTGGCGGTGAACGGAGGAAGCAGCTCCTACGGCTACAAAATGAAAAGCTGGGTCGAAAATCGCGGATTGCCCGTCCATACAAAAAAGGTTGATCGCTGCAGCTTCCGTGTGGTCTACATAGACGAGTTTTGGGAATGGGCCGAGAAGAACCGCTCATTTATCGACTTTTCAAAAATGGAGCCGATGGCGCTGGGAATGGAGCCGGACTGGGTTGCAGAGCAGCGCAAGAAAGACTTTGAGGCATACGCCATCCAGAGGAAAGACCCGTGGGGCGAGGACGAGGACTCCCGGCTGAAGATGCTGCTCAGTAAGCACAGGTACTCATGGGCAGAAATTTCCGAGATGATGCACCGTTCTCACGGTGCGATCGCGCGCCGTTGCCGTGACCTCGGCATCAAGGATCGCCCCGTTTCGATGGAGCTGACCGGCAAGCGCGGCACATGGACCAGCGAGGATTTTGAGATACTGGCAGACGGCATCCGCCACGGTGACAGCTACGCCGCCATAGGCAAGGCGGTCGGCCGTTCCGAAAAGTGCGTCCGCTCCAAGGTCTACAACGATTATCTGACCGAGAACGCCGACAAGGTGCGGGAAATGCTCGGTGATGGTGCGTGGGGACACGGCGCGCCGGAAATGGACGTTCGTCATGGCTTCTATATCTCCCGCACCCGCCATCAGGTCAGGCGCGACCTATCCGCGCTGGTAACGGTCCTTCGTAAGCGCATGAACGATCTCGGCTATGATCCTTACTGGCAGCGGTTTATGTGCATGAATTGGGACGACATTGGCGGATGCTCCGTAGGGTGTACGGATTGCGACAGCTGCACAGCATTCCGGCGCATTCAGCCTCAGTATTGCGCACGGTGCGGCGGTACCTTCTACGAGCGCAAGGAAAACCGATTTTGTGCGGCCTGCCGCATAGCGAGGAAAAAGCAGGCCCAGCGGCACTGGTGCCGCGTGAACGGCATGAGCCGAAAATAATAAACTGTCCCAGCCGAGGGGCAAAGCTCGGCGTAAGAAAGGAGCGTTTTATGGCAGAAATCAAGTATATTCCGGTCAGTAAACTGTGGAGGCATCCCGATAATCCCCGTAAGGATCTGGGCGATGTGACCGAGCTGGCCGAGAGCATCAAGGTCAACGGCGTACTCCAAAACCTAACCGTTGTTCCGCTGATTGGGGAGATCACGAAGAAGTGGGACGGAGAAAGCTACCGCGTTATCATCGGCCACCGCCGTCTTGCGGCCGCAAAGCTGGCTGGTTTGGAGGAGCTTCCCTGCGTCGTGGTCGAGATGTCGGAGCGGGAGCAGCTGAGTACGATGCTCACGGAGAATATGCAGCGGTCCGATCTGACGGTCTATGAGCAGGCGCAGGGCTTCCAGATGATGCTTGACATGGGCGATACCGTCGAGGACATCGCGGAAAAGTCCGGCTTTTCCGCTACCACCGTCCGGCGCCGTGTGAAGCTCCTGGAGCTGGATAAGGACAAATTCAAGAAGTCCGAGGAGCGCGGCGTCAGCCTTTTCGAGTACATGGAGCTGGACAAGCTGAAAAGCCCGGAGCGCAAGAACGAAATGCTTGATTACATCGGCACTGAGAACTTCAAGTACAAGCTGAAACAGGCCATCAATGATGAAGCTGCAGAGGCGCGTAAAGCCCTATGGGTAGAGCAGCTGAGTACCTTTGCGACGCAGATCACCGACAAGACCGGCTATAAGAGAGTCAATAGCTTCTATACCAACGGAGAAGTCAAAGTGGATCGCCCGGAGGATGCCGATACCATTGAGTATTTCTTCTTCGTCGAAACATGGGGCTATATTGTGCTGATGGTCAAGGATGAGCCTACCACCCTTACCCCGGAGGAAGAAGCGAAAGAGCGCGAGGAACAGCTGAAACAGGAGCGAAAGGACGCCGCAGTAAAGGCACTGTCCGAAGCAACCGCCCGCGCCTATGAGCTTCGCGCCGACTTCGTGGCTACCGTTTCCGCAGCCGCCATCAAAAAGCGCCTTGCGGACATCGTGGCGTTGTGGGCCTACGCCGAATACTGGGATGATACCGGCTGGCTCACCGAAGAGGAGATCGCGCAGGCTACCGGTGCCGAGACTCTTACCGAAGAGGACGAGGATAGCGAGGACGATGCCGCATTTACGCTCCAGGCCGTGACCGACGCAATCGGCAAGACGCCCGAAAAGGCGCTCCTGCGAATGATCTATGCGCGCCTTGGTGATTGCAAATCTGAGGGCTACTTCCGTAGCTACTGGAACAGCTACGCCATGAAGCACGAGGAAAATGAGAAGCTGGATCGCATCTATGCTCTGCTCGTCAAGCTGGGCTACGAAATGTCCGACGATGAAAAGGCGCTCCAGGACGGAACACATGAGCTTTTCGGGGAGGCGACCGACGAATGAGAGCATCTACCTGCAAAGGCTGCGGCGCGGCTATCGTCTGGATCAGAACACCCGGCGGGAAGTCTATGCCATGTGACGCCACCCCGCGCTATTACATCGAAAAGCCCCGCTCCGGCAGTGAAAAGATCGTCACGCCTAACGGCGAGGTCATTTCCTGCGAGTATACGGAAGATCCGCACAAGGCCACCGGCACCGGCTTCGCTCCCCACTGGGGAAGCTGCCGGGCGGCAGGCAGTTTCAAGTCGAGGGAGGAACGCAATGGATAAGCTGACATGGTATGACGAGGATGGGCGGCTTTACTGCCGCCGTGGGTATGAGGTCGCGCTGGCGCGGCTGGCTTCTTACGAAGCAACAGAGTTGATGCCGGACGAAATCATAAAGATGGGGATGATGTTCGAGGATAGCAAGCGCTATTCCGGCCGGCTCGAATTGAAGCTGAATGCTGCGGCAAAACGGATGCCCAAATGGGTATCTGTAAAAGAGAGGTTACCGGAAGATCGTAGCAATGTCCTCGTTGTCGCGTATTGGCACGAAAGATGGGGCGTCTATATGGGCTGGTGCGCTCCCGAAAGGGCGGAATGGAGTGTCCATATCGGCATTGGGGATAGAGACGATGTCGCAGTCACCTATTGGATGCCTCTCCCGGAGCCGCCGAAGGAGGACGACAGAAATGATTGATACCGGGGATGTCACGATGTTCTGCCATTGGAACAAAAGACTGGCCTGCAAAAAGGATTTTTACTGCGACACCTGCAAACATCAGCTCGCCGCCGACGATAAAGAGAACGGCAAAGCCGAGCCTGTGCAGCTGCGGTGGACTGAGGATTATGACGGAGGCAGAGTTCCCGAATGCCCCTCCTGTGGGAATATGCCGTACAGTTTGGAGCGGTGCATCTTCTGCGGTCAAAGATTTCTGCCCGATGCGCTCACAAAGGAGTGGAGCAAGCCGCCGGAGGAAGTACGCATGGATTGTCCCTCCTGCGGCGGGGAGAATACGCTGGTCGGCGCCAGAGCACGCAGCAACGGACACTTTCACGGTCGATGCACAGCCTGCGGTTGTGTGGTGATGGAATGAAAAGGAGCTTCTATGGAACGATTTGAAAACCTGCTCGATTTTATCAATGAGCTGAACGAGAACGGGCGCATTCCGTACGACGATTACAGTCGCCTTTTTGACTTGGTGCAGGAGTTCGCAGGAGCGGAGGAAGCAATCAACGCCGCCGCGACCGATATTGCCGCCCTGCTGTGGCTGAACGGCAACTGCGAATATTGTGAGCACGGAGAGAAAGAGGAGTTCAGCGGCGCGAACAGATGGCATTGCCGTCTCGGAAACGGCATAGACTGCCGCCCTGTGTGGCGCGGCGCTGCAACGAAGGCCTCCCTGCCGGAGATACACAAGGCAGAGCCGACTTCGATTCGTGCAAAGCCCAGCCGCGCGGAGACTATGTTCGGGCCGAAAGAGACATGGGCTATCCCTGATAGAGCAGAAGTCGAGGAGACCACGCCGAAGACATACAAGGGGTTTCTGCTTATTCGGTGCGCACAGTGCGGAGATTTGCGAGGCTTTTGTGTCAAACAGCCTATCTCGTCTTATCGGTGTGCGGCCTGCGGTGGAGAAACGCCGCTGCACGATCTCGCGTCGGCGCACATCCGCTGTAAGTGCGGGAAGAGCTTCAAGTATCGAACGAACATTGAAGAGGACAGTATCACCTACAACTGCCTTTCCTGCGGCGCGCCGGTCGATCTGGTCTATAACAAGAAAGCTCGCGCCTATCAGACGGTGCGATGATGCTCATTATCACCGTTCATGTGAACGCTCCGGCAGGGCAGGCCATTGGCATAAAGGAGCAGATTGCTCAGGATTTGGAGCGATACGGAGATACCCGTGTGGTGTCGGTAGAGGTAGTGCAGCCAACATACCGGCAAATGCAGATTGGAGAGATCGGAAACCGGCCGCACGGCAAGAAGTAAGGAAAGATGGGGGTGAGCCAAAATGACACTTTTAGAATTAAATCAGCACTACGAGCTGGTCGAGAAACTGACCAAAGCAAGAGAAATGCTTCAATCCCTACGCGACGCGGCTTGCCCCGGTGCTGCTGTTCTCACAGGTATGCCACACGCGCCCGGCGTCAAGGATAAGGTCGGTGACCTTGCGGCCGAGATCGTGGACATGGATGCGCGTGTCGGCTGGCTGGAAGCAGAGGTCAAAGCCAGTGAAGAGTCGATCATGCCGTTTATCTGTGGTATCGACGATGACCAGACGCGACTTATCTTCCGGCTGCGGTTCCTGCGGGGGCTTGCGTGGAAAGAGGTCGCAGCGGTCATAGGAGGCCGTAATTCGGAAGACTCGGTAAAGATGGTGTGTTACCGCTACCTAAGCAGCTGAAAGCCGTTCCGCGCTGTTGCAACAGGTTTCTTGATATTCCTCGCATCGTGTATTAGGATTAGACTCGTAAAATCCTACATAAGCCAGACGGTCATCCTTTCGGGGGTGGCCGTCATTCGTTTGGAAAGGAGGTTGAGGCCTGCGCGTTACTCCTTGCGCGCTGGTCATGCGCCGGGTCCAATGTTCGCCAGCAGAGGGCAGCGGTGACATCACCAAAAGGAGATTTTCCAAATGCTCGGAATTATCATTCTGGCCGCTTATGCGGCGTTGATGATCGGCGTCACGCTGATTTTCACTCGCAGAGCGACCAACGCAGAGAGCTTCCATGTTGCGGATCGGCGCATTGGTTCGGCAGTTGCCGCCATGAGTATCGCCGCGACCTGGATTTGGGCTCCCTCGCTGTTCACATCGTCAGAGATGGCATACACGCGCGGCATCCCGGGAATGTTCTGGTTCACCGTTCCGAATGTGCTGTGTCTGATCCTGTTTATCCCATTCGCCAGGAAAATCCGGGAGCAATACCCGGAGGGCATCACCTTGACCGGCTACATGAACGAGCGATACCACTCTGGTAAAGTCAAGGGCATCTATTCTTTCCAGCTTGGCGCGCTGTCCGTTCTTTCTACGGCGGTGCAGCTGCTTGCTGGCGGAAAGACGCTCGCGCTTCTTACGGGGCTTCCGTTTTGGAGCATGACGCTTGCTCTGGCGGCTATCGCTTATTCCTACTCTCGCTTCTCTGGATTGAAAGCGGCCATTGCGACCGACATTGTTCAGCTCGGGATTATCCTGCTGGGCGGCGGTCTGCTGGTTGCACTGAGCCTCCACATGACCGGCGGCATTGATACTGTGCGCGCTGGCCTCGGCTCCATCTCTGGGGAGTACACCTCTCTCACTTCGGCAAGCGGCATCGAAGTTCTCTTGGGCTACGGCCTACCCATGGCTATCGGCTTGATTTCCGGCCCGTTCGGAGATCAATGCTTTTGGCAGCGGGCGTTCGCCGTTCGTAAAGATCGCATCGGCAGAGCATTCTTCGCCGGTGCGCTTCTTTTTGCCCTCGTTCCGCTTTCCATGGGAACGGTCGGCTTTCTCGCCGCTGGCGCTGGCTTCATTGCAAATGATGCCGGCATGGTCAACTTCGAGTTCGTGTCCTCACTGCTTCCCGCATGGGTGCTGGTCCCGTTCCTGTGCATGATCGTTTCCGGTCTGCTCTCGACGGTGGACAGCAATCTCTGCGCGGCCGCGTCGCTCACAACTGACTGGCTTGGCACCGGAAAGGACACGGTGCAGACCTCCCGGCGCACCATGCTCTGTCTGCTGGCCGTGGCAATCGCCATTGCCAACATTCCCAGCTTGACGGTCACATACCTGTTCTTGTTCTATGGCACACTCCGCGCATCGACGCTTTTGCCTACGGTGATGACCCTGCTCGGGAAAAAGCTGACCGGCAAAGGTGTGTTCATCGGTGTTCTGACCGCGCTTTGCGTGGGGCTTCCGATTTTCGCCTATGGCAATCTCGCAGGGCTTCCCGCCGTAAAAGCGGCTGGCAGTCTGACAACAGTGCTGTCGAGCGGGATCGTTGCCGCCATCGCCTCGAGAAAGGCGGTGAAGGCATGAGCCTCGGAAGAAAGCAGCGCATCGACAACAGTGCATGGCTGGAAGCCGTTGCGACCATCGAAGATGCCGTTTCCCGCGAGGAGCTGGACGAACTGACCGCTGCGACTGTGGCTGACATCAAGGCCACGACCGCCGGGAAGCGCGCCGCCTATGCGTGGAGCGCTGGCAAGGACAGCATTGTCCTCGGCAAGCTCTGCGAAGCGGCTGGTGTCACTGACAGCATGATCGGCGTGTGCGACCTGGAATATCCCGCTTTTGCGGCGTGGATTGAGGAGCACAAGCCCGATGGATGCGAGGTCATCAACACGCGCCAGGACATCGACTGGCTGGCCAAGCACCCCGAGATGCTTTTCCCCAAAGACTCCACTGCGGCCGGACGCTGGTTCTCCATCGTTCAGCACAGAGCACAGAGGATCTATTTCAAGTCGCATGAGCTGGACATCATCATTCTCGGTCGCCGGCGCGCGGACGGCAATTATGTCGGTCGCAACAGCAATATTTACACCGATGGCAAAGGCGTGACACGGTTCAGCCCGCTTGCGGCGTGGCGTCACGAGCACATTCTCGCGTATATCCACTACCACCAGCTTCCCATTCCCCCAATCTACGGTTGGAAGAATGGCTATCTGTGCGGTACGCATCCGTGGCCCGCTCGTCAGTGGACCGGCAGTATCGAGAACGGCTGGCGCGAAGTCTATGACATCGACCCCTCTATCGTCCGCGCGGCGGCAGAACGGATCGACAGCGCCCGCACCTTCTTGAAGGAGGTGCAGGCATGAAAGTCGTAAAGAAACCGCTTTCCGAACTCCAGCGCCCCGAGCGCAATGTCCGAATGCACACCGACAAGCAGCTGAAGGAGTTCCGACGCTCCGTCGAAATGTTCGGACAGATCCGCCCCATCGTGGTCGACGAAGCTGGTGTCATCCTCGCCGGCAACGGCTTGTATGAAACGCTTCTCTCCCTCGGTCACACCGAAGCCGACTGCTATGTCGTGACCGGACTGACTGAGGCGGAGAAGAAAAAGCTCATGCTGGCCGATAACCGCGTCTTTGACCTGGGCGTTGACGATCTGGCCGCGCTGGACGCTTTTATCCTCGACCTGAAAGATGACCTGGACATTCCCGGCTACGAAGAGGATCTTCTCCGTGCGATGGTGATGGAGGCTGACGAAGCCAGCGACGCCCTGCTTGAGTACGGCACCATTGAGCCGGAGCAGGCTGCGGCCATCACCGAGACGCGCGAGAAATACGCCGCCCGGGAAGAAGCTGCTGCGGCGCAGGCTGAGGAAGTCGCACCCGCGCAGAGCGGCACGGCGTCTTCCGCCGAGCCCGCTAAGAGGTTTATCCTCTGCCCGAAATGTGGTGAGCGGATATGGCTGTAAAGCGCATCAGCTCAGACATCGACGTTGTGACTGCGGCGCGCCAGCGGATCAAGAACGTATTTTCCAACGGCGTCCCCGTATACCTCTCGTTTTCCGGCGGCAAGGACAGCATCGTTCTTGCCGACCTGACCTATAAGCTGATCCAGGCTGGAGAGATCAATCCCTCCCAGTTGACCGTCCTTTTCGTGGACGAGGAGGCAATCTTCGATTCCATTGAAGCGACGACCAAGGCGTGGCGAAAGAAATTCCTGCTGGCTGGTGCCAAGTTCCAATGGTGGTGCATCGAGGTCAAGCATTTCAGTTGCCTCAATGAGCTGTCCAGCGATGAAACCTTCGTCTGCTGGGACCGGCGCAAGCGCGATGTGTGGGTACGGCAGCCGCCGCCCTTTGCAATCCGCAACCACCCGCAGCTCCGACCGCGGATCGACAACTACCAATCTTTCCTGCCCCGCGTGACGATGGATGGCATTATGATCACCGGCGTCCGTGCGGCAGAGTCCATTCAGCGGCTCCAGTACATGGCGGCGCTGAACATGGGCGCAAAGGGTATCACCGGCACAAACACCATCTATCCCATCTACGACTGGAAGACTGCCGATGTCTGGCTGTATCTCCGTGAGCAGCGCGTCGATGTTCCCGAAGTCTACCTGCAGATGTACCAGGTCGGCGTCAACCGAAACCAGCTGCGCGTGTCGCAGTTCTTTTCCGTCGATACCGTACCCGTGCTGGTGCATCTGGGCGAATACGACCCATCGCTCATGGAGCGAGTTCTCCGGCGCGAGCCGAATGCCTACCTTGCCATGCTGTACTGGGACAGTGAAATGTTCCACCGCACCACAAGGAAGCGGCGGGAGCTGGAGGGCGAAGACACCAAGGACTATCGTGCGCTCCTAAAGGAGATGCTGTTTGTTCGCCCGGGCGACTTCTTCAACACGGAGCACAAGCGGAAGATCGCCAAGCAGTACCGCAAGATGTTCATTCAGATGGACGGAATGGCGCGGCCGCGTGACTACAAGAAAATGTACGGCGGTCTGACTGCTGGCGACCCTAAGCTCCGTACCCTGCGAGCCATCTATCAGGACATATCCTGCGCCTATGCTGATTATGCCAAGCGCTTCCGGAGAGGAGGTGAGGCAAATGGCTGACGTGGATCTGTTCGCCCCGCTGTCCTCCCTCCAATGGGTGGAGCGGGAACGGCTCAAGCCCAATGACTACAACCCCAACAAGGTAAACCGCGAGAATCTAAAGCTGCTGGTGCAATCCATAATGACCAACGGCTGGACGCTCCCCATTGTGGTACGACCTGACTACACCATCATCGACGGCTTTCACCGCTGGACGGTGGCGGGAGAAGAACCGCTTCACTCCATGCTCGGCGGCAAAGTACCGGTCGTGATTGTGCGCCATGATGACGCGACCGAAGACATCTACGGAACGGTCACACACAACCGCGCTCGCGGTACGCATCTGCTCGAGCCGATGAAAGCCATCGTGAAGCGGCTGCTGGATGAGGGCAAGTCCGTTCAGGAGATTGGCAAACAGCTCGGCATGAAACCCGAAGAAGTATTCCGGCTGTCTGATTTCTCACGCGATGACTTCCTTGGTATGATGACAAAGGGCGTCAAGGGGTACAGTCATGCGGAGCTGTTGACAAAGCTCTGACGCAATACCGCAGGTAGGCGCAGACATGGCACGAGAGCCGCGTCTGCGCTTCTGCTTGTGTTGCTACCCTCTTGTCGGCATCGTCGCGCTGAGGCGCGGGAAATGCGTTGCAACAGGCAACGAAGCCGCAAGGTACTGTGACGACCCCCGCCCCACACGCCGCGGGCTCGCCGACCCCGAAAAAAGCGTAGTTACCAAGGCAAAAATCGGGCATTTCGTTACGCCCCCAGCTGATATTTTGGCATCAGTCGTGGTGCCTGCGGCGGTATCTGCTGCAAACCCCATCGCTTTATCCATCTCTCCCCGCGAGAATGTGGGGAAAGTTCAGATAAAGACCTCCGAAAATATAAGGTCACAGCGCAGGATAAGGGCCTCGCCGCCTTGTGGCGGTGCTCCGGTGCAATTCCGGTGAGTCCTGCATTCCCTAAGGAAAGGAGCTTGCTATATGGCTGGAAATGCCGAGAAAATCACCGATGAAACCGAAGTCAGCACAACGGAGCTGGCGGTGGTTCTGGGCGTGTCTGCCCGACGAGTGCAGCAGATGGCGCAGGATGGCACAGTACCGACCTGCCGCAAGGGCTGCTTCCGTCTGGCTGACTCTGTCCAGCGATATATCAAGTTCCTCTCCGATGGTCCGATGGACGATGAGGACAAGAAGCTGGAAAAAACGCGGCGCGTGGCAGAAACCACAATGAAAGCGTCCAAGGCCACCATCGCCAAGCTGGAGGCCGAGGAGCTGAAAGGTACCATGCACCGTGCGGAGGACGTTGCCGCGCTGACGGAGGATCTGGTCTACACCATTCGCGGCGCGCTCAATGCGCTGCCGGGGCGGCTGGCCGTCGATGTAGCGGCTGTGTCCACGCCTGCCGAGGCGTCCGAGGTTATCCGCAAAGAGGTCAGCAAGGTCATGCGGGAGCTGGCCGGGTATCACTACGACCCCAAGAAATACGAGGAGCGCGTGAGAGAACGGCGCGACTGGTCGGAGCGTGACAGCGATGACGAGTAGGCTCGCCGCCGTCCGGCTGAACAAGGTCATCGCCAAAGCGATGGCCGGTATGCTCCCGCCGGACGACCTGACCGTAACCGAATGGGCGGAGCAGAATCGCCGCCTGTCGGCCGAGAGCGCCGCAGAGCCCGGACCGTGGCGCACCGAGCGCACCCCCTATCTCCGCGAGCCGATGAACGCATGGACCGACCCAAAGATACGGCACATCGTCATGGTGGCTGCGTCCCAGGTCGGTAAGTCTGAATTTCTCAATAACTGCATCGGCTATGTGATCGACCAGGACCCCGGCTCGATCCTGTTTGTCCACCCTACCACCATTGACGCAAAGGAGTATTCCAAGCTCCGCATCGCGCCGATGATCCGCGACTGCCCCACGCTGCGAAAGAAGGTCAGCGACCCCAAGAGCCGTGACAGCGGCAATACAATTCTGCAAAAGACCTACCCCGGAGGCATCCTCACGATGTGCGGCTCCACCGAGGCCCACGCTCTGGCGTCAAAGCCTATCCGCTATGTGCTGGGCGACGAGCGCGACCGCTGGGCGCTGTCTGCCGGTAACGAGGGCGACCCGTGGGATCTGGCGATGGCGCGGCAGACGACATTCTACAACGCGAAGAGCGGTGAGGTGTCCACGCCCACCGTCAAAAACGCCAGTGCCATCGAAGCCGCCTACGCGACAGGCACGATGGAGCGGTGGAAATCCCGCTGCCCTCATTGCGGAGAGTATCACGAGATCCAATGGGCGGACATCCGCTTTGAGCACGACGAGATCATCGTCGCGGGGAAAAAGACCTACAAGGTCCGCAGCGTCTGCTATGCCTGCCCCGGCTGCGGCTGCATCTCCACCGAGGCGGAAATGAAGCGCGCCCCGGCAAGATGGGAGGCGGACAACCCCGCCGCCTATGAGCAGGGCACGCGCTCGTTCTGGCTGAACGCCTTTGTCAGCCAGTGGGCGAGCTGGGAATCCATCATTCTGAAATACCTGAACGCCATCGGCAGTACCCGCAAGATGCAGGTCGTCTACAACACCTGCTTCGGCGAGCTGTGGGAGGATCGCGGAGACCTGGAGGACGAGGATAGTCTGATGGCGCGCCGGGAGGAATACCCGGCTGAGCTGCCGGAGGGCGTGCTTGTTCTGACGGCCGGTGTCGATACCCAGGACGACCGCATGGAATATGAGATCGTCGGCCACGGCCACTTTGGTGAGACCTGGGGCATTGAGAAGGGCATCGTCATGGGGCGGCCCGACGACGATGCCGTATGGGCGCAGCTGGACGAGCTGGTATTTGACCGTGTTCTGCGCTTTGAGAACGGCGTGGGGCTGAAAATGTCAATGTCCTTTGTGGACGAGGGCGGACACTTCACGCAGGAGGTCCGTATGCAGTGCCGGGCGCGGCTGGGCAAAAAGGTGTTCTGCATCAAGGGTATGCCCGGCAGCGATAAGCCCTACACCGCGCCGCCGAAAAAGCAGAAGATCATCATCAAGCAGACGGCGGTCGGCACCTGCTGGCAGTACCAGATCGGCGTTGACTCCGGCAAGGAGGTCATCATGGACAACCTGCGCGTACAGACGCCGGGCGCGAAATATTGTCACTTCCCCAAGCGGGATGACTACGGCTCCGGCTACTTCACGGGGCTGCTCTCCGAGGTCAAGGTCTACGACCCCAACAAAAAGCAGCCGTGGCAGTGGAAGAAGATCCCCGGCCACGAGCGCAACGAGGCGCTGGACTGCCGCAACTACGCGCTGGCGGCGTTCAAGGCGCTTCCTAAGAACCTGGACGAGATAGACAGGCGGCTAAAGGAGGCGGGCGGTGAACGCGCTCCTGCCCCTGTTGCAACGCCTGTCATGCCGCCTCCCGCCGCCAAGCAGAGGCCGAAGCGCAGGAGCGGGAAGAAATACTACGACGATTGGTGAGGTGTCCGATATGGATAAAGTTGAACTGCGGGCGCGGCTGGACTTCTGGCAGAGCGCCCTTTCCAAGCTGCGCGCCGCATATCTGGCCCTTGTGGACGGCGGCGTAAAAAGCTATGTCATCGACGACCGGGAGCTGACGCGCTTCGACCTGCCCGACCTGAAGGACGAGATCGAAGGCGCGGAGAAGAAGGTCGACGAACTGCTCGCGGAGCTGAACGGCCGCAAGCCGAGAAAGGCTTTCGGCATCGTCCCCCGCGACTGGTGACCTTTTTCGTGAGGTCACGAAAATGATACCGGCAAAGCGCCCGAAAGGGCTTTTTGCACAGGCAGTCCGGCGGAGTTTGCTCCTTTCGCCGCCGGGCGGCCTGTTTTTTATTCCGAAAACGGGAGGCGATAAGCATTGAGCAACAAGAAAGACCGCCGTCGCGCAGCCGCGCCGCAGGCGAAGGGGTACAGCGAAGCCGGGGCCAGCTTGACGCGGCGGGCGCTCAAGGGATTTGTTCCGGACAGCGGCGCTCCCAATGAGGACATCAACCGCAACAACGCCACCCTGCGGCAGAGGGCGCGAATGCTCTACATGGCCGCGCCGGTGGCTACGGCGGCGATCAATACCAACCGCACCAAGGTCATCGGGACGGGGCTGACGCTCAAAGCGTCCGTGGACCGCGAGGTGCTGGGCATCTCCCCGGAGGCGGCGAAGAAGTGGCAGCACGCGGCGGAGATGGAATTCCGGCTGTGGGCAGGGAAAAAGCAGAACTGCGACGCGCTGGGCCTGAACAACTTTGAGAGTTTGCAGCAGCTCGCCTTGAAGTCGTGGCTGCTCAGCGGCGACGTGTTCGCGCTGGTCAAGCGATACCCTGCAACACCACTAAACCCCTATACCCTGCGGCTACACATCGTGGAGGCGGACCGCGCCTGCACGCCAAGCGAATATGGCGGCGGTATCACCATCGGCGGCTTCGTGGAGGGCAAGATCCCCGAGGGAAAGCCTGGCGCAGGCCACAAGGTCTACGACGGCGTGGAGGTGGACAGCAACGGCCGCGTGGTCGCCTATCACATCAGCAACACCTACCCGCACCAGATCACCAGCGAGCCGCAGAAGTGGCAGCGTGTTGAGGCCTACGGCGCTAAGACCGGCCTGCCGAACATTCTCCACATCATGGACAGTGAGCGCCCGGACCAGTACCGCGGCGTTCCTTATCTGGCGCAGGTCATCGAGCCGCTGCTCCAGCTTCGGCGCTATACGGAGTCCGAGCTGATGGCGGCGCTGGTGCAGAGCTTCTTCACTGCATGGATCGAAACGGAGACCGACCCCTCCGATACGCCCTTCAACGAGGTAGGCGCCGGAGATATTGCCGGTGTACCCGCCGAGGTCAACGCGGACGGTGGACCGGTGGCGAACAACATCTCCGATGATGACAACGAGTACGAGATGGGACCGGGTACGGTGACGCACCTCGCCCCTGGGGAAAAGGTCAACTTCGGCAATCCGAACATCCCTACCGCTGGCTTTGAGACCTTTGTCAAAACGCTGTGCAAGCTGGTCGGCGCTGCCTTGGAGCTGCCTTACGATGTGCTGATCAAGGAATTCAACAGCTCCTATTCCGCAAGCCGCGGCGCGCTGCTGGAGGCATGGGAAGCATTCAAAATGCGCCGGAAGTGGTTTGTGGACGACTTCTGCCAGCCGGTCTATGAGATGTTTCTGGCCGAAGCGGTCGCTCTGGGGCGCATCAACGCCCCCGGCTTCTTCACGGACCCCCTTGTGCGGGAGGCATGGTGCGGCGCGCGCTGGATCGGCCCCGTGCAGGGCAGCCTTGACCCCAAGAAGGAGGCAGAAGCCGCCCTCATGCTGATCGACAACGCCATCAAGACCCACGAGCAGGTCAGCCGCGAAATGAGCGGCGGCGACTGGGAGGAGAACGTGGAGCAGCTGCAGCGTGAAAACGAGCTGCTGACACAGGCAGGAGGCAACAAGGTCACCGTTGTATCGGCATCGCCGAAAGAAGGTGACGGCGATGAAGACTAACTTCGAGCATCTGCAGAGCCTGAATGTGCGGAGCATGGCGCTCGCCATCTGGAACTATGCAAGCGACTACTGCGCCTATTGCCCGAAGAACATGGAGCGCCGCTGCAACGAGAACTGCCGCGCGGGAATCCGCGAGTGGCTGAACAGTCCCTACATTCCGTCAAGCGATATCTGGAAAGAAAAGAGGTAATGCGCATGAGTATTCCGGCAAAGAGAGCTGGGCGAAAGTCTCCCGCCGTCAGCATCTCGAAAAAGGTCTATACGATGGCCACGGTGGACGGCAGTTATGCCGAGATCACCATGTATGGAGACATCTACGAGGAGCAGCCTACGAACTGGTGGGGCGAGCCCGTCGAGGGGCAGTACATCCTGCTCTCCGAGTTTTTGGAGGACCTCAAGCAGATCTCCGGCTGCACGTCCATCACTATCCGCATGAACAGCTACGGCGGCGACGCCGGCGCGTCCAACATGATCCACAACCGCCTGCGGGAGCTGGCGCGGAACGGCACGAAGCTTACCTGCATCGTGGACGGCGTGGCCATGAGCGGCGGCAGTCTTATCATGTGCGCCTGCGATACGGTCAGGGTCAATCCCTCCAGCCTCGTCATGATCCACAAATGCTGGACCTTCCTGTGGGGCGGCTACAACGCCGACGAGCTGCGGGAACAGGCTACCCAGCAGGAGGCATGGGACAAGATGCAGATGGAGGTCTACACGCGCAAGACCGGGCTGTCGGCCACGGTGATCTCCCACATGATGGCGGACACGACCTATATGACAGGCCGCGAGGCCATCGACAAGGGCTTTGCGGACGAACTGATCGAGGACGCGGAGCCGACCAGCATCGCCGCCAGCGCGGACGGGCGCAGCCTGTTCGTGAACGGGAGGCAGATGCACCTTGCCCCCGGCATGTTTGCGCCGGACAACATTCCCACGGTCACACCCGAGGCCTCCGCCCCGGTTGAGACAGATAAAAACAAGCCGGAAGTCACCGGCGATGAAGGAGGAATTTCCATGACTAAGGAAGAGCTCCGGGCGAAGTACCCGGACGAGATCGCCCAGGTGGAGGCCGACGCCCGCGCTTCCGTCGATCACACTGAGGCGGTCAACACCGCGATCCAGGCCGAGCGTGCGCGTATGCAGGAGATCGACGAGATTTCCGGTCTGCTCGACGCGACGGACGTGCAGCAGGCCAAGTACGGCGACAAGCCCTGCTCTGCTGCCGACCTGCTGATGGCAGCGGCCAAGAACGCCGCCAAGCAGGGCAAGAAGTTTCTGACCGATCTGAAGGACGACAGCGAGGAATCCGGCGCCGAGGGCGTTCCCGCCGCTCCTGCCCCCGCAGTCGAAAAGCCCGAGGGCGAAGACGGCGAGGAGAACGACACCCCCGAGGCGCGCATGACCAACGCCAGGAGCATGGTCGCTGACCTGCTGGGCAAGAAGAAGGAGGGCTAAGAACATGATCAATCTGAGTGAAAAGCTCGGCGAGATGACCTTTGACGGTCTGATCACCGACATCAAGCCCGCGCCCGAAGTGCGCGGCGGCGTTATCCGCAAGCTGTCCGCTGCGGCCACGCTCAAGCGCGGCACCATCCTCGCCAAGTCCTCCGGCACGGCCGGCGACGGCAAGCTGGTGGTGCTGGGTACTGCGGCTGTCAGCAACGAAACGCTGACCCCCGATTGCATTCTGTGTGATGACATCGAGGTCGGCACCGCTGCCGACGAGAAGGTAGCTGTCTACACCGCCGGCTGCTTCGACATCGGCAAGGTGACGGTCTCGGCCAGCTACACCATTACCGAGGGTGATAAGGATAACCTGCGTATGCGCGGCATCGTCTTCAAGGCTGCTGCCGCTGCCAACTAAGGAGGGAATCAACAATGGCTTCTGAACTGAATTTCTTTGACACCTATGTGCTGATGGCGATCACCGAGGAGATCGTTCCTCAGCAGACCTTTTTCAAGGACCGCTACTTCCCCACCGGGGAGGGCGACATCTTCGCCTGCGACAAGGTGCTGACTGAGTACCGCAAGGGCGACCGCAAGATGGCCGCGTTCGTCTCCGCCCGCGCCGGCGATATCCCCATGGATCGCCGCGGCTACGAGATCCACGAGTATCAGCCCGCTTTCATCGCGCCGTCCCGCCTGCTGACGCTGGACGAGCTGCGCAAGCGCGGCTTCGGCGAGGCCATCTACGCCAACAGCACCCCCGCCCAGCGCGCGGCCCGTCTGCAGCTGGGTGACCTGACCGACATGGACCGCCGCATCGTGCGCCGCGAGGAGTGGATGTGCGCGCAGACCATGATCAACAACGCCTGCACCATGCAGACCTACATCGACGACAAGACCGAGGGTGAGAAGCTGTATGTCAAGTTCTTCGATGACGCCAGCGACCACACCTATACCGTGGCCACCAAGTGGAACGCCACGGGCGGCGACTTCTTCGGCGATGTGAAGGCCATGTGCCGCAAGCTGTCCAAGCGCGGCCTGCGCGCGGTTGACCTGGTGCTCGGCTCTGACGCAGCCGACGCGATCCTCGACATGGAGAAGGTGCAGAAGCTGCTCGACCGCAACAGCGGCATCATCATCGGTACCATCGACCAGGAACTCAGCCGCTACGATGGCGTGGTCTATATGGGTACGCTGAACTTCGGCGGCTTCAAGCTGAACCTGATCTCCGTAGACGAAACCTACATCGACGGCAGCGGCGCGGAGCAGAAGTATTTCCCCGCCACCTCCGCCATGGTCACCGCCCCCGGCTGCGGCCATCTGATGTATGGCCAGATCACCCAGATCGACTACGGCTCCACCGAGTTCGCGTCCCATGCGGCGACCCGCGTTCCGAAGTTCTCTCTGAACCAGGAGGCGGACATCCGCAAGCTGCGTCTGGGCGCGCGTCCGCTGGCTGCTCCTCACAACTACTGCCCGTACATCTACGCGGCGGAAGTTGTGTCCTGACCCGGCGCGGAAAGGAGACTGCTATGATGAAAATTGAGATCATCTGCGGCACATACGGCTACAGGCCGGATGGCTCGAAGCACCCCATTCCCATCGACCGCGGCGGTATCTGCGAGGTCTCCGAAGAGGAGGCGCAGCGCCTTTTTGCCCTGTGTGTCGCCCGCCCCGCCGAGGAAACGCCCTCTCCCGCTGTTGCAACGCCCCCTACTGGCGAGGACGGCAGCGGGGCTGGCGCTGACCCATCTAACAGCGACAAAGGCGCAGAGGACGCGGAAAGCACCCATCTTGACCCCGAGCAGCTCAAAACGCTGACCAACGCCAAACTCACGGAGCTGGCCAAGGAGATGGGTATCGACACCGCTAAGCTCAAAACCAAGGCGCAGCTGATCGCCGCCATTACGGATGTTCCGCTGGAGGACGCGATCGCCGAGGACGATGACGGCGTGGACGACGGCGAAGCGCCCCCTGTGCTGACGCCGGAGGCGCCTGTGGTATGAGCGGCTTCAAGGATATGGTCGCCCGCGACAACTTCGGCGTGTTCCTCAACTGCGACGAGTTCGCGGAAAAGCGCACCGTCAAGTATGACGGGGCGACCTACGAGGATATTCCCATCGTCCTCTCCGGTCTGAAGGAGAAGGACCGCCGCCAGCTGATGAGCGACCATGCCCATGGGCTTTACATCGTTTCCTCCGTTCTCCACTGCGCCCTGTCCGATCTCGGCGGGGTGCAGCCGGAGCGGGGGCAGCGTATCAGGATCAACGACCAGGAGGGCGGCGGAGGCTTCTTCCGGGAGTTCTATGTCGCGTCCTCGGTCTGTGAGATGGGTATGCTGCGCGTGGAATTGGAGGCGGTGGACGAATGAGCTTTATCCGCGTCAACGAGGTCGGCGGCGACAGCCTGGAGCGCGTGAACAAGCTGCTGCACAATATCCCCGGCGGCGTTTACAAAGCGGCGTTCTCCGCATTGAGGCGCGCCGGAGACACAGCCAAGACCCGCGCCGGACAGTTCGCCGCCGCCGAGTACACCATCAACAAGGGTGAATTCATGCGGAGAGTTCACTCCAAGACCCACATCACAGGCGGTGCGGGAGGCGTGATGGGTATGAGCATCAGTTTCTCCGGCACCGTGCTCCCGCTGCTGACCTTCAACACCACATACAGCCGGGACGGCACCGTACAGACACAGGTAAAGCGCAACGGCGGAGCCGCGACGCTTCAACACGCATTCGTGGCCCGCATGTTCGGCCCGACTGCCGTTTTCGAGCGCGTCGGCTCTCCGCGCTTTCCTGTGGAGCAGAAGTTTGGTCCGTCTACCGGACACATGATGCGGAACGAAGAAGTCATCGAGAAGATGGACGAAACGATCCGCGACACCTACGAAAAGCGCGTTGAGCATGAAATCCTGCGCGTGCTGAACGGATGGGGAGGCTGATTTATGACAAGGATCATTCTGCTGGAACGCCTGCGGGCCTTTACCGAGGAGGTCACCGCCGACCTGATTATGCCGACCCGTTTGCAGAAGGGCGACACGGAGCAGAGCTTCCGCCCTGCAAAGGTCTACCTGACGCGCCTGCCGGACGGCACTTCTGCCACCAAGAAGGCTCCCTATGTGCTGCACCAGGTCATTACCGGCATGGATCAACAGCCGCAAGGACAGCGTGTGACCTCCAGCGCCAAGGTCCGGTCTATCTGCTGTGTCTATAACGATGACGAGCAGGAGGGCGGGCTGATGCTGCTGAATCTCATGGAACGGCTGCGCATTGCGATGCTCAGGCAGGTCGTGATCGGAGGGCAGTTTACCCTTGACCTGGAGGCGGGGCTTGAAACGATAGTCTATCCCGATGACACCGCCCCCTATTTCGTGGGGGAAATGATCTCTACATGGATGCTTCCCCCCGTGGAAAGAGAGGTTAACCTATGAGCGAAAAAATCATCGACACGGCGGATCAGACCGCCGCACCAAAGACGGCAAAGAAAAAGCCTGCCGCGCCGAAGAAGGTCGCCGACACCGGCGGCTTCTGCGTCTATCTCGGTCCGACCATGATGGGCGTGATCCAGCGCGGCACCATCTATCGCGGCGGCCGGAAGGAAGTCCTTGACTCCCTTGCCCCGGTGATCGAGCAGCACCCGCTGATCGCGTCGCTGGTGGTGAGCGACGAAACGCTCCCCGCCGACCGCATCAAAGTCAAAACGCCTGGGAACCTGCTGTATGTGAATTATCACAAGCTGGCCAAGGGCATGAAGTAAGGAGGAAATTTCAATGAACCACGGCGTATATGTCTCTCAGCAGGCTACCAGCGTCAGCACCCCTGTCGTGGCGGAGTCCGGCGTCCCCTTCGTGGTCGGTCTGGCTCCTGTTCAGGCGGCGGATAAGCCTGCTGCCCCCGGCACCCCTGTTCTCTGCACCAGCTGGTCTGAGGCGGTGGAGAAGCTGGGCTACTCCGACGACTGGGCAACCTACACGCTCTGCGAATTCATGTATTCGCACTTCAAGCTGTTCGCCTGCCAGCCTGTCATTTTCTGCAATGTTCTGGATATCGCCACCGCAAAGGAGGCGTCTGCCGCAGCTGATGTTGCGGTGACGGAGCACAAGGTAAAGCTTCCCATCGCGGCCATCAACGATTCCGCTCTGGTCATCAAGCCTGCCGGCGGTACCGGCTCTGCCTATGTGTCCGGCACCGACTATAACGCCTATTACAGCGGCGAGCATCTGGTGGTGGAGCTGCTGTCTACCGGCAGCGCCTATGATGCCGAGCAGGTAAACATCGCCTACAACAAGGTCAAGGCATCCACCGTCACCGCATCTGACATCGCCTCCGCGATGGAGAATGTGGAGCTGTGCCTGACCCTGCTGGGCATCGTCCCCGATCTGCTGTGCGCCCCCGGCTATTCTCAGCAGTCTACCGTGGCCGCTGCAATGACCGCCAAGGCAGGCAACATCAACGGCCTGTTCCGCGCCAAGGCGCTGATCGACATCGACTGCGGTGCTTCCGGCGCGCGTGCCTATTCCGATGTTCTCACCAAGAAGAACGCCGCCAACATCGCCGACGAGGACGAGATCGCCTTCTGGCCGATGGCGAAGCTGGGCGATTATAAGTTCCACCTGTCTACCCAGATGGCGGGGCTGATGGCGCAGATCGACACCGGCAACGGCGGCTGCCCCTACGAGTCTCCCTCCAATAAGGGGCTGCAGTGCGACGGCCTCTGCCTGGAGGACGGCACCGAGGTCAACCTGACGCTTGCGCAGGCCAACTACCTCAACGGCATCGGCGTGGATACTGCGCTGAACTTCATGAGCGGCTGGGTGGCGTGGGGCAACTACACCGCCTGCTATCCCTCCAACACCGATGTCAAGGATTACTTTATCCCGGTCAGCCGTATGTTCGGCTGGGTCGGCAACTCCCTCGTCAAGACCTTCTGGAGCAAGCTGGACAAGCCTATGACCCGCCGCCTGATCGACACCGTTCTCGATTCCGCCAACATCTGGCTCAACGGTCTGGTGGGTATGGGCTACCTTCTGGGCGCTCGCGTGGAGATGCTGGAGAACGAGAACCCGCTGACCAACCTCATGGCCGGCATCATCAAGCTCCATGTCTACATGACGCCGCCCTCTTCTGCTCAGGAGATCGACTTCGTGCTGGAGTATGACGCCAGCTATGTCACCAGCGCCCTGCAGGGCTAAAAGGAGGTTTGAATCATGGATCAGAGCATTATCAACTTCAAGGTCTACGAGGACTCTGTTGAATATGTCGGTATGGCACAGGCGACCCTGCCTGACCTGACCGCGCTGACGCAGTCCATCTCTGGCGCCGGCATCGCAGGCAATGTGGAGTCGGTCATTCTCGGCCACTTCGACGCGATGACGCTGGGCCTTAACTTCCGCACCGTCACCGATCAGAGCGTGAAGCTCTCCGAGCCTCGCCGTCACACCATCGACCTGCGCGTTGCGCAGCAGGACGAAGATGTCGTGGCAGGCAAGGTGGTCGTCCGCGCCGTCAAGCACATTCTTGTGGTCATTCCCAAGAGTGACAAGGGCGGCTCCGTCGCCCCCGCCGCGCCCTCCAACGGCTCCGGCGAGTACGCCGTCCGCTACTGGGCGACCTACATTGACGGCAAGAAGGTGCGTGAGGTCGACCAGCTCAACTTCATCTGCTATGTCAACGGCACCGACTACCTGGCCGACGTCCGCAAGGCGCTCGGCATGTAAGAGACCTGACAAAAGCCCGGGGCGGAACATCCGCTCCGGGCATCTTTTTGAGATTTGAAAGGAGTTATCACCATGGCTGATATCAACAAGACCGTTGTTCCCGCCGACGCTTTCTCCACCGTCGATCACGACGAGTACTCCGCCGCCGAGGCGCAGGCCAAGGAGAGCGTAGGCAACTACACCCTCAAGCTGAAAAGGCCCTTCACCTACGAGGGGCAGACCTTTGACGAGCTGAACTTCGACTTTGAGGGGCTGACCGGCGATGACGCTCTTGCCATCGAGGACGAGCTTCAGGCCATCGGCAAGCCCACCATCTCGCCTACCTTCTCCGGCCAGTTCCTGGTGCGCATGGCGGCGCGAGCCTGCACCAACACCATCATTGACGCCAGCGGCCGTCCCCGCCGTATCGGCGACGACGCCCTGCGCGCCCTGCCCATCTTCGAGTTCAACCGCGTCAGAGGCAAGGCTCGCTCTTTTTTGCTGGCATCGGAGCTGTAACCGGCGACGGCGGCGTCTGGCTCCGCAGGCAATGTCTTACGATGGCTAAAACCAATCAGACTCCCGTTTCCTACTGGCTGTCGCTGCCCCTGCCGTCCCTGTGCAAGTGGATCAAAGTCAGCAACCAGCTTGTGAAGGAGGCGCGGGAGCGACGCAAGAATAAATAAATCTGAAAGGAGGGCCGTCTATGGCAGGCCGCAAAGAGTATGAGATGCTATTCCAGCTGAACGCGCAGCTTGGAGGCAGTTACAGCAAGACCTTCAAGGCCGCTCAGCAGGAAATTGTGTCCATGCAGAAGGAAATCCAGGCCCTCTCCAAGACACAGGCGGATATTTCCGCATTCCAAAAGCAGCAGGCAGCCGTGGAAGCGACACGGAAGCGGCTGGAAATGCTGCGGCAGCAATATGACAATATCCAGCGGGAGATGGAGGAGACCGGCAACGAGTCCGCCGACATGAAGAACAAGCTGCTGGCAAAGCAGCTTCAGATCGACAAGACCTCCGCCTCGCTGGAGAAGCAGACGGCAAAGCTGAACGAGCTGAGCGGGGCTTTGGAAGAGGCGGGCGTCAATACCGACGACCTCTCCCACAGCTCCGAGCAGCTTGCCGGCAAGATCGACACGCTGAAAAAGAAGCAGGGCGAGGCCGCCGATAAAGCTATGACCTTCGGCGACAAGGCGGGGCAGGCCTTTAATCAGGTACACGAGGCCATCGTGGCCGCAGGCATCGCCGTCGCCCTGAAAGAGATCTACGAATACTTCGCCAGCTGCGCGCAGGCGTCGATGGACTTTGAGAGCGCCATTACCGGCGTCGCCAAGACCACAGACCTCACAGACGAGGAACTGGCGGCAATGTCGGATTCCATCAAGGCGCTGTCCACGGAGATCCCCGCCACCACAGAGGAGATCGCAGCGGTAGCCGAAGCCGCGGGACAGCTCGGCATCCAAAAGGACGCCCTGCTGGACTTCACCGAGATCATGACCATGCTCGGCACTGCCACCAACATGACAGCTGACGAGGCAGCAACCGCCCTTGCGCGCTTCGCCAACATTACCGGCATGGCAACGGACAATTACGGACGGCTCGGCTCTGTCATCGTTGACCTTGGCAACAACTTCGCCACGACGGAATCCGAGATCGTGGCGATGGGTACGCGCCTGGCGTCGGCGGGTAAGCTGGCCGGACTGACCGAGCCGGAGATCATGGCTCTGGCGGCGGCGATGTCCTCTGTCGGCATCGAAGCCGAGGCGGGCGGTACCGCCATGACCCAGACGCTCAACGCCATTGAAAAGGCCGTTGCAAAGGGTGGGGACGACCTCGCGGAGTTTGCCCGTATCGCGGGTATGTCCTCCGAAGAATTTTCTTCTGCGTGGAAGAACGACGCCATGAGCGCCCTGACTTCCTTCATCGGCGGGCTCGGCAAGCTGGACGAGCAGGGCGAGAGCACCGTCCTCGTACTGGAAGACTTGGGTCTGACCGGCATCCGGCAGAGCAATATGCTCAAAGCCCTGGGTCTTGCCGCAGACCAGATGACCGGCGCGGTGAACACTGCAAATACCGCCTGGCAGCAGAATACCGCCCTCACCAACGAGGCCAACAAGCGCTACGCCACCGCGCAGAGCCGGTTGACCATGATGCAGAACGCCTACAACAACCTCAAGGTAGCCATCGGCGACGCCTATACTCCCGCGCTCAGCGAGGCTTACGGTGTCGGCACGAAGGTCCTCAACAGCATTACGGCGTTCATTCAGAAGAACCCGGCGTTGGTCAATGCCATCACCGCCTTTGCAGGCGTGATCGGCGCGGTCGTCGCCGCGCTGGCTGCCTATGCGGTCGCTGCAAAGATAGCCGCAGCCGCCAGTGCCATTCTCACAGCGGCGATCCCCGGCGTCAATGTCATCATGGGCGTTACCGCTGCCGTGGCCGCAATCACGGCGGGCATCGTTGCCCTGGCCACCGCTGCGGCGAATGACGCCGTACCCAGTGTGAAGGAGCTGACCGAAGCCGCCCGCGGAATGCGGGAGGCGATGGACGAGGCCAAGGCCACCTATGATGATACCGTTACCTCCACCATGGCCGCTGCAGGCGTCGCAGACACCTACATCGGCAAGCTGGAGGAGATGGAGGCGGCAGGGCTCAATACCGACGAGCAGCACAGGCAGTACCACAACACCCTGGCTCTGCTCTGCCAGGTGGTACCGGAGCTGGCCGATTATATCGACCTCGAAACCGACACCATCAATGGTGGCACCGAAGCGCTCCGCGCCAACACCGAGGCGTGGAAGCAGAATGCCATGCAGCAGGCCTATCAGGATCAGCTCACCGAGCTGTACTCCCAGTATTCCGCCGTGCTGATCGAGGCAGAAGAAAACAGCATCGGACTCACCAAGGCGCAGTACAGTCTGGAGGCCGCCCAGCAGAAGCTGTCTGATACCTACGCGCAGATGGATGCGCTATGGGCAGACGCGCAGAAGCAGGCGGATGCCTATTACGACCAGTACGGCTATTACACCGATGCGACCGCTTTTCTCTCGCAGGAATACTACGACCTGCAAAACTCCATCTACGACACCAACAACGAGATATGGGCGGCTGAGAAGTCCATCAAAAATTACAACAAGGCGATGGAAGAAGACGCAGACGCCGTTTCCGATGCTGAGGCGGAGATCGCCCTCGCGGAAGAGGCGGTCAAGAATCTGACCGCCTCCATGAACGAAGGCACTGGCGCGTCCGAGGAGGCTGCTGCACAGGTCAGCGAGTTCCAGGCTGCCATCTCCGGCGTGCAGGAAAAGATCAACGCCCTTGTGGAGTCCTACAACGAGGCGTACAGCGCGGCATACGAAAGCATATCTGGACAGTATCAGCTTTGGGACGAGGCCGCAAAGGTCGTTGCAACCAGCGCAGGCAGCATCAATTCCGCGCTGGAGAGCCAGATCACCTACTGGCAGGACTACAACGCCAACCTGCAATCCCTGACTGACCGCAGCGCCGACATCGAGGGGCTGAGCGACATGATCGCCTCCTTTGCTGACGGCAGCTCCGACAGCGTGAACGCGATCGCCGGCATGGCAGGCGCCACCGACGAGCAGCTGGCCACGATGGTAGCCAACTGGAAGACTCTGCAGCAGGAGCAGCAGAACGCGGCGGGGAGCGTAGCCGACCTCAAGACCGACTTCACGGCCACCATGGACGAGCTGCAGACGGCGCTTGCTGAGGACATTGAAGCGATGGACCTTGGCGACGAGGCCAAGGCAAGCGCGCAGGCCACCATTCAGGGATTTATCGACGGAGCTGTCGGTATGCTGCCCCAGGTGACCGCTGCCTACAACCGCGTCGCCGCCGCAGCCAGAGCCGCACTGTCCGCGTCCGGTACCGGAACGGCCGGCAGCATTCCCGGCTACGCAGTTGGTACGCAGTCCGCCGCACCCGGCTTTGCCCTCGTCGGCGAAAACGGCCCGGAGCTGGTCTACTTCAACGGCGGCGAGCAGGTCATGACCGCCGAGGAAACCGCCGCTATGCGCGAGAGCATGGAGATCCAGGCCATCACCTTCGCCCCGCAGCTGCTGGAGGCACTGCACGCCATCCATGGCGACGGCGCGCTTTCGGCGGAGCCGGGCGCAGGCTCCGGCGCCGGATCGGTGGAGCTGCAGATCGTGTTTCAGATCAACGGCAGCGCATCGCCCGAGACGGTGGAAGCTCTGCGTGAGTACGGAGACGAGTTCGCCGAGCGCGTCCTTGAAGTCATGGAGGAGGCCGGCATCGACACCGCAAGGAGGGCCTACAAATGAGTAAGACCTACACCACCATTCAGGGCGATATGTGGGACAGCATCGCTTTCTCCCAGCTGGGGAGCGAAGCGTACACCGACCGGCTGATGAATCTCAATCCGCAGTATCTCGGGTACTACACCTTTCCGGCCGGGATCGTGCTGAAGCTGCCCGACCCTGCTGAGGATGTCGGCGATGCCTTGCCCCCGTGGAAGCAGGTGGTCGGATGAGCAGCCCGAATCAGGCGCGCCGCGTCACGGCGCAGATATTTTTCCAGGGCGCGGACATCACCGGCAGTATGCGCCCCTATTTCCTGTCGGCCACCTACACCGACAAGGAGGCGGACGGCACCGACGATCTGCAGCTGAAGCTTCAGGACCGCGATGATATATGGCTCAAAAAGTGGCTGGCCGATGCCATCGACGCAGCAGCCTCCGCAGGGAGCCTGTCCGCGTCCTCCAAGGCCAAGACTGATGGGGCGGCAAAGTCCTACAAGGTCACCGCCAAAAGCGGCTTGAATGTCCGCTCTGGCCCCAGCACCAGCTACGGTAAATACGGTGCTCTGGTCTGCGGCGCGGAGCTGCAGGTCGAGGGCATCGAAAACGGCTGGGCGAAGGTCAGCTATAACGGCAAAACCGCCTATGTCAGCGCATCGTACATCAAGGAATCCGGCGGTGGGGGCGGCGATGCTTCTGCCGCCGCTCCTGCCTCTGCTTCCGGCGCCGGCTTCAAGATCAGCGCCGTGTTCGTTCGGGAGAACTGGACGGGCGGCGGCAGGGATAAGGTGCTGGACTGCGGACAGTTTGAGCTGGACAGCGTTGACGCCTCCGGCCCGCCGAACACCATCACCATCAAGGCGACGGCTCTTCCGTACAGCGCACAGATCCGTCAGACGGAGAAATCCAAGGCATGGGAGGCCTACACGCTTTCCGGCATCGCAAACGAGATGGCCGCTGCCAACGGAATGACCTGTATGTTCCTCGCCAACAGCGACCCGTCCTATGGCCGCGTGGAGCAGTACAAGCAGAGCGACATCGCCTTTCTCTCCAAGCTGTGCCACGAGGCGGGCATCTCTTTGAAAGCCACCAATAACCTGATCGTACTTTTCGACCAGGAGGATTACGAGAAGAAATCCCCCGTGCTGACCATCGTCCGCGGCAGCGGCAGCTACACCAAGCACAAGCTGAACGCGGGAACGGCCGGAACGCAGTACGCTTCCTGCCGCGTCAGCTACACAGACCCCGGCACAGGAAAGTGCATCGAGGCCACCGTCAAGGTAGAGGACTACAACGACAAGGCCAAGAACAACCAGCAGCTGGAGATCACCGCGAAGGTGGCAAGCGTGGCCGAGGCCAAGACCAAGGCCGAAAAATATCTCCGGCTGCACAACAAGTACGCAAAGACCGCGACCTTTACGCTGCCCGGCAATCCGGATATCGTGGCCGGCGTCACAGCCAAGCTCACCGGCTGGGGTGCGTGGGACGGGAAATACATTGTGGAGCAGGCTGCGCACTCGGTCGGCTCGTCCGGCTATACCACGCAGGTCAAGCTGCGCAAGACATTGGAGGGATATTGATGGACGAACTGCAGAATATCCTTTCGAGGCTCGTTCAGACCGGCACGGTAACGGCCGTCGACAGCGCAAAGCGCAGGGCTCGTGTCAAGTTTAAGGACACAGGCATCATTTCGGACTGGCTCTATGTGCTCCAGCACTACGGAGCGAATTTCTACATAAAGCCGGACGCAAAGCACACGCATGAGATCACGGACACCTTCACCGGCGGCGGCACAGCCAGCGAATTCCCCGACCACGACCACCTGCCCGGCTCGCATCTGACCTACTGGATGCCGAAGGTGAATGACCGCGTCCTCTGCCTATACCTTCCGGTATTCAACGGGGACGGTTTTGTGTTAGGAGGTTTTTGAGCATGGGAATGGTCGGCTGTCTGGGCGACATCGTTTTTACGGTGTCTGACCGCACGATCGAAACGATCAATAATGTCACCTGGTCTGGGTCTGCCCGGTACGCGACCCATCAGCGGCACGGCACACACGCCCTTACGGAGTTCACCGGCCTTGACCCCGACAAGATGACCTTCGACATCGTTCTCTCCGCTTACCTCGGCGTTGATCCTATCGCCGAGGTCGTGAAGCTGTGGAACTATGAGCGCGGCGGCATCGCCGTCCCGCTGGTGATCGGCAACAAGGGCTACGGGAAATATCGCTGGTCCGTGCTTGATCACAAGATGAAGATGAAAACCTATGACGGACGCGGCAACGTCACCAGCGCCACCGTGTCCGTCAGCCTGCAAGAGTATCTGAGGGGGTAAAGCTGCCATGAGCTACAAGGTGACCGTATCTGACATCGGCGCGGTGCAGCTCAATGAGACTGACACCGTCCGCTCTGTCTTGCAGAATATCGCCATTATCCTTTCCACGCGGCAGGGGACCTGTCCGTTGTATCGCGGCTTCGGTCTTCCTCAGAAGTTCGTGGATAAGCCTCTGCCGGTAGCTATGCCTATGATGTATTCCGAGGTCAAAGAGGCAGTGGAAGAATATGAGCCCCGCGCCGAGGTGGTGAATGTGACCTTTGCGGCCGACAGAAACGCCCCGGGCAGGCTGATCCCTACCGTGGAGGTGAACATCATCAATGAGTGAGAGAAATACGGGATATCAGTTTGTTTCTACCGACACCGAAGCGGTGGAATCGCTGCTGATCTCCATCTACGAAAAAATCACCGGCGTCAGCGTGAAGCCCGCCAGCCCCGAAAAGCTGTTTATCCAGTTCGTGGCCGCCGTGGTGATCCAGGAGCGCGGGCTGAACAATTACACAGGCAATCAGAATATCCCAAGCCGCGCGGAAGGGGAAAACCTGGACGCGCTGGCTGAGCTGTTCTATGTCACGCAGCGCCCGGCGGCGCAGGCTGCGGTCTGCACCGAGCGCTTCCATATCTCCGAGGCACAGACCACGGCGATCCTCATTCCTGCCGGTACGCGCGTCACTGACGCCAGCGGTACGCTGACATGGGAGACGGTCGCGGATGCCTATGTGTCCATCGGCGAGACCTATGCCGATGTGCAGATCCGCTGCCAGACTGTTGGTGCGGTCGGCAACGGCTACGCAGTGGGACAGATCAACACCTTCGTTGACCTGTTCGACTACTGTGAGCGCTGCGAAAACCTCACCGCCAGCGATGACGGCGCAGACCAGGCCACTGACGACGAGTTCTATGAGCTGATGCGCGCCAGTCAGGACGCTTACAGCTGCGCCGGGGCCAAGGGCGGGTATATCTACTTTGCCAAGCAGGTCAGCACCAAGATCGCCGACGTGGTGGCGAACAGCCCCAGCGACGGAGCGGTGGACCTCTATGTCCTCATGGACGACGGCACCATCGCTACCACGGAGATCAAGAATGCTGTCCTCACCGCCTGCAACGATGACACGGTGCGGCCGCTGACGGACAAGGTCTCTGTCAAGGACCCGCAGAAGGTGAGCTATAATATCACCTTCACCTACTATGTGCCGAAGGACAGCTCCCTCAGCTCCACAGAGATCAAGGCTGCGGTCGACAAGGCCGTGGCTGAGTTCGTCGCGTGGCAGTGCGGGAAGCTGGGGCGCGACATCAACCCCTCCGTGCTGATCGGAAAGCTCATGCAGACCGGCATCAAGCGCGTGGCGCTGACCAGCCCGGTCTTTACCACGCTGCGGGATGGCTCCGACGACACGACGCCGCAGGTTGCGTCGGTCGGGACCATCACGGCCACGAATGGGGGCTACGAGGATGAATAAGGCGCACGGCATCACGAAGGAAAACCTGCTGGCCTCCTTGCCGGCAGTCCTTGCCAATGACGACAATATGGCAGCGCTTGCCTCTGCTGTTGCCGAGGTGCTGGCTGCCCGCGTAGGCGAGATCGAGCGCGTGTCGATCTACTCACAGATCGACCGGCTCCCGAACGAGCTGCTGGACATTCTGGCGAACGACTTCAAGGTTGACTGGTGGGACGCCAACTACACCCTGGAGGAAAAGCGCCGGACGCTGAAAGACTCATGGAATGTTCACCGCAGGCTCGGCACCAAGGCGGCGGTCGTGCTGGCGATCTCCGCCATCTACCCCGATACGCAGGTCAGCGAATGGTGGGAATACGGCGGCAAGCCGTACCACTTCAAGCTGCTGATCGACGCCACCTATGAGGATGTCGACCCCGTCAGACATCAGCGCGTGATCGACCGCGTTGACTTTTACAAGAATCTGCGCTCGGTGCTGGACGAGGTAGAATACTACGACGCCGGAGGACTGGCAACAGAGTATTTCGGCGCGGCCTGTATCGGCTGCGAGCTGGTCGACAGCGCGGCCGCCATTCGATACTGACACGGAGGTGTTTTACTATGGCAACATGGAACGGCGTCATCACCAACGCCGGCAACAGCCTGCTCAATGAGTGGGTGAATGAAAAGACCCTGAACTTCGACAGCGCAGCTGCGGGGCAGGGCACCGTCGCGGCGGCGGCAATGATGGCACAGACCGCCCTCGTCAACGAAAAGCAGACCGCGAGCCTGCTGGGCGGCGAGAGGGTATCTTCCGGCATTCGCCTGAAGCTCCGCATCGCTGCGCCGAATACGGCCTATACGCTGAATCAGTTCCGCGTATCTGCCAGCGTGGACGGAGGAGCGTCCGCCATGATCGCCTTGTTCCAGCTGGAACAGGGCGTTCCCATTCCCAGCAAGACAGAATCGCCGGATTTCGTCTACACCTTTTACGCGCTGATCTCCTGCTCGAATACCGGCACATGGACGGTGACGGTCGACACCAGCGCCTGCGTCACACAGAGCGATATGTCCGCCGCCATCACTGAGGCGGTAAAGACCAAGCAGGACAAGATCATGGTCAAGGGTCTGCTGCTGGGCGACGGGAACGGGAATATCTCTGCGGCAGTCGCCGGAAAGGACTACGGTTATCCACTTGCAACAGGCTCAGGAGCGCCGACAGACACGACCGAGGGTACCGCAGGGCAGCACTACTATGACAGCGCTACGGGCAAGGAATACGTCTGCAGCGGCAAGGACAGCAGCGGCAAGTATCAGTGGAAGCTGTCCGGCGCCAGCGACGCGGCCGATCTGACCTATAACGGTGAATCGCTCGACACCTTCCTTGATGGCGTTTCCGGCGACCTCGACACGCTCTCCGAGGGGCTGGACGGAAGTAAGCCACTCACCGGCAAGACCGATCCGACCTCCAGCACGAAGGGCTCGGTCGGCCAGTCGTATCTGAACACAGACACCATGCAGACCTTCTACTGCACGGCAGCCAACGATCAGACCGGCGTATATACATGGGAAAAGCCCAAGGGCGGCGGCGTGGCTCCACAGCTGGAGGTCTCTGTTGCCACCGGATCGGCTATCACCTGTACGAACGGCGAGACTACGCTGACTGGCACCAGCGTCGGCGGTAAATGCGTTTTTGATCTCCCTGGCTACGGTACATGGTCGCTGTATGCCACGCTGAACGGGCAGACCACCGCCACCGAGACTGTGGTCGTGGATCAGGTCAAGCAGTACGCGGTGACGCTGAGTTACTTCGCGGCTACGCTGACCGTAACGGCGGAATCCGGCGCAGTCGTGACCGCCACGCTTGGCACGAAGCAGTATACCGGCACCTGCGGCAGCAACGGCAAGTGTGCGCTGACCGTCAACTATGCCGGCACCTATTCCGTGACGGCCACCAAGAGCGGGGTATCCTCGTCCACGGCGTCTGCGGCGGTGTCGACCTCCGGCGGCAGTTACACCACAACGGTGAAGTTCTGCACCCTCACCGTCACCATCGACAGCGGCTCTACGGTCAAGGCGGTCAACGGCTCCACCACGCTCACGGCCACCAGCAACGGAACGGCAAAGTTCTACCTGCCGAACACCGGCACGTGGAGCGTCACCGCCACCAAGAACGGCGAGACGGCCACCGGCAGCGTAGCTTGCAGCTCCTACACCGGCTATACGCTGGAGCTGTCCTATGTCAAGGTCTTCGGCGTTTGCTGGAATTACAATGCGCAGTCGACGGTGCTTACCCGCCTGACGAAATCCAATGACCCCAACGGCCTTGTCAACGTCAACATCACGACCAATCCCTCCCCCGCAGTTGGCACCGGCGCTGGCAGCTCCCCCTTCGACAGCTATCTCCCGTGGAGCGGCATGGACGAGTACAACATCATCAACAATGCCGTAAGCTACAAGAAGGGGCAGAGCGGCTTCTCTCGAAGCAGCTACGATACCGTCGTCTTCATCCCCGAGTATTACTTCCGTATTATCGACGATGCCGCCAACAAGAAACGGTACTTCTACATCGCGGATAAGGCCAAGAGCGGCTTCACCAAGCACCCCGGCTCCGGCAAGTATGTCGGCCGCTACAACACGATCTCCGGCCATTATTCCAAGACCGGCGCTGCGCCGCTGGTCAACCTGACCCGCGCATCGGCTCGTTCCGGTGCCAGAGGAAAGGGTAGCAAGTGGAGCGAGTATGACTTCGCGTCTTGGTGCGCGGTCTGGCTGCTCTATTTGGTGGAGTTTTCCGACTGGGACAGCCAGAGCAAAATCGGGCGCGGCTATGTCGACGGCAACAGCTCTGCCATTTCTTCCGGCGGCACGGACAGCATGACTTACCATACCGGACGCGCAGCTGGGACGAACGGAAAGACCGCCGTCCAGTACCGGCACATCGAGAATCCCTACGGCAATGTCTTCGAGTGGATCGACGGCATCAACTTCTCCGATGGAACGGTATATGTCTGCCTGAACCCTGCGAGCTATGCAGATGACACCGCGGCCAACTATACGAACATCGGCTCCAAGATACAGAGCAATGGGTACATCACGGCCATCGGCGTAGCGGCTGCCATGCCCTGGGCGTTCTTCCCCACGGGGGTCGGAGGAAGCGAAACAACCTATATTCCGGACTACGCCGGCTACTACTCTGGCTGGCGTGTCCTCTTTGTGGGTGGCGGCTGGAACAATGGCGGCGTTGCCGGCCTTTTCTACTTCGGCGCGAGCTACTCGTCTTCCGACACGAGCTCCAACGTCGGCGCGCGACTCCTTTTCCACCCCTAATGGGGGACCGGGGGCCGCAGCCCCCGGAGCTTTCCCGCCTGCACCAGCTGGCGGCATAAGCGCAAGCCCAAAAGCTGAATGGGGTACGGGGCGAAGCCCCGTCGACACGATTTTTGAAAATAACGTATTCTGTTATTTTCTCCCGTTTTTCCGTATGCGTGGCAGGCCGGAGGTATAATTATCTCCGGGACTGTCTGCGCCATGCGCCGAGGGCTTGATTTCTACGCCAACTACAACTCTGGCTGGCGTGTCCTCTTTGTGGGTGGCAACTGGAACAATGGCGGCAATGCCGGCCTTTTCTACTTCAACGCGAACAACTCGTCTTCCGACACGAACTCCAACGTCGGCGCGCGACTACTTGTTTTTCTTTTGACTGGCGCAGGCTTTCCCTCACCGCTTGGTGAAAATATTGCCGCATAGGACGGGGTTTAGTAGGCTTCGGCTCGAACAATCTCGCAGGCAAACAAGGACGGAGGGAAAATCCTATGCCGAAACGAGTCGGCTATCTCTACGACAAGATGGTTGACCGGGACTTTATCCGCAGCGTCATACAGGAGGCGGCTAAGGGACGTCGGAACAGGCGAGACATCGCCCGCGTACTGGCGGACCTTGACGGATACGTCGAAAAGACCTACGAGCTTGTTGCAACGGAGAGCTTTGTGCCATCCGCGCCGAAAGTGCGTGAGATCTATGACGAGAGCAGCGAGAAGTTCCGAAAGATCAAGATGGTCCCGTTCTGGCCGGACGGCGTGATTCAGTGGATGCTGGTGACAGCCATGAAGCCAGTGCTCATGCGTGGAATGCACCCATGGTCCTGCGCGTCCATCCCCGGGCGCGGCGGGAAGCGAATCCACAAGAAGATCCGTGGCGCGCTCCGCAATGACCCGAAAGGAACGAAGTACGCCGCTGAGCTGGACGTCGCACAGTATTACCCCAGCATCTCCGGCAAGCGGCTGATCTGGGCGCTGGCGCGGAAGATCAAGGACAAACGCTTTCTGCGGACGGTCTATTCCATCATCGAATCCTGCGGCGGCGGGCTGGCTATCGGGTATTACATCTGCCAATGGCTGGCGAACTTTTATCTGGAGCCGCTGGACAGGTACATCATGACGCTGCCGGGCGTGAAGTATATGACCCGCTACATGGACAACATCACCCTGCTCGGGCCGAATAAGAAGCAGCTGCACAAGGCACGGAAGCTGATCGCCGCGTTCATGCAGCAGCGGCTCGGCCTGTCCATGAAAGCGAACTGGCAGATCTATCCCACGGCAAAGCGCATGGTGAGCGCGGTCGGCTACCGCTTTTCCCGCACTCATGTCATTCTGCGCAAGCGGAATTTCCTGCGCTTCACCCGGCAATGCCGCCGCGTCAAGAAACGGCTTGACGCCGGGAAGCCTATCATGTTCGCCCAGGCCTCCGGGCTGCTAAGCCGCGCCGGGCAACTGAAGCACTGCAATAGTCATACAATTCGGGTGAAGTACATTGACCCGATTGGAGTAAAACATCTGAAGGAGGTCGTGCGAAATGAGAGTAAGAGGCGACAACGCGCCCAGCAACGCTTTCTCGCTGGAGGAGCAGCCTAATAAGCCGGGGGTAGCCCTGGTACGCTTCTATGAGAACGCCGAGCCGTTTGAGGAAAAGCGGGACGAGCTGACCATCAGCGGGTGGGTGTACGACGAATATCACCTGGAGCTGAATATGTACGACGGCCTGAGTGAAGACATCCTCGGCAACTATGCCGGTTATCTGGCGCAAGCCAAGCTGCACGAGGCGGAGGGTAAGACGATCCCCTCCCTGCAGCAGCAGGTAGCCGACCTGGAGACTGACAAGGCGGCATTGACGGAAAAGGTGACGAGCCTTGAGGGGCAGGTCACCGATACGCAGATGGCGCTATGCGATGTCTACGAACAGATCGTCGCCGTGACATCTACAACAGGAGGCGCGTAACTGATGGCGAGCAATTACATGGTGAAGGTCTACGCAGACCTGATCCGCAAAGGAAAAAAGACGATTGAGGAAGTTCCCGACCAGCTGCGAGCAGCCGTCCGGGAAATCCTCGAAAATAGCAAGAATGGAGCTGAGGGCTTATGAAAAGCCTTCGGCTCCTTCTTTTATACATTCTGATGGGAAAGGAGGTAGCAGTTATGGCAGTTGTCTACGCGACCCTGATTGTCAAGGGCAAGAAGACCATCGACCAGGTTCCGAGCCTGATTCGGAAGCAGGTCGAGGAGATCCTGGCAGATCTCGAAGTCACCGTCTGACCACGGCATTGATACGGAGGGCAGCTCCTTTGCGGGGGCTGCCCTTCTTATCACGCGCAGAGGAGGATTGAGAGATGACGCTCAAGGAGATTTTGTTTGGTGGGGGAAGTGCGCTGTTTGTGCTGCTGACGCTGCTCCAGCTCGCCCCCATCAAAATCAATCCGTGGTCTGCAATAGCAAAGGCTTTCGGGCGCGCTATCAACAGCGAGGTCTTGGAGAAGGTCGGAAAGCTCGAAAGCGAGCTGCAGTGCGTTCGGTCTGGCATGGCCGAGGAAAAGGCCGTCAACTGCCGGGCGCGCATTCTACGCTTCGGCGATGAATGTCTCCACGGCGAGCGCCACACCAAAGATCATTTCGACCAAACGCTCCGGGACATCGCCGCCTACGAACGATACTGCGAGGATCACCCGGAGTTTGAAAACAATGTAACAGAGCTGACCAGTGACCGGATCAAGACGATATATCGCCGGTGCTTGGACAGCAACGACTTTTTGCAATAAGGAGGAGTCACCGTGAATTTTCTGGATATGGCAAGTATCCGGCTGGCCGTCGGACTGGTGCTTCTGATCGCCGCCAATATCGCCCTCGGCTCCATCAACGCCATTATCGCCTGCGAATGGGATCTGGTAAAGTTCCGCAACGGCTGCATCAAGGGCGGCGTGATCGCTCTGGCGCTGATTGCGGTCTACTTCGCCGGGTACCTCAACCCTGATCTGATGGTGGTGGAGGTGAGCGGCCAAACCGTGAATCTGATGACAGCGGTGTCGCTGGTCATGCTGGCGGCATTCACGGCCTATGCCGTTGATGTGATTGGCAAGCTGAAAGATATGCTGCTGACCGCAACGCCCGGCACAGATCAGACACCGGCCGCGCTGCCGGAGGAAAAGACTGATGAAGCCCCCGACGCCCCGAAGGAGGAATGACCCATGACCGCTATTGAGCGAGTGATCGCCACGGCCAGAGCCGAGATCGGCTACATCGAAAAGGCCACCAACTCCCAGCTGGAAGACAAGACTGCCAACGCCGGTAGCGGGAACTGGACGAAGTATGCCGCATTTCTCGACGGCCTCGGCGTCTACAACTTCCCGAAAAACGGCTACGCCTGGTGCGATATGTTCGTTGATTGGTGCTATATCACGACCTTCGGTCTTGGCGTCGCCATGAAGATGACGAATCAGCCGATGGGCGGGTACGGCGCCGGCTGCACTCAGTCGGCAGGCTATTATCGTGCGGTCGGCCGTTTCCACAAGAGCAACCCCCAGCCGGGGGATCAGATTTTCTTCACCAAAGACGGGGGAAAATCCATGTATCACACCGGCCTCGTCGAGAAGGTGTCCGGCGGCAGGGTATATACCATCGAAGGGAATACCTCCAGCGCCCCCGGCGTCGTTCCGAACGGCGGCATGGTGCGCAACAAAAGCTATTCGATCAACTATGCGCAAATCGGCGGCTACGGTACTCCGGACTGGTCGCTCGTAAAGGAGGAAGAAGAAATGGCAGAGATCACTCAGGACAAATTCAACGAAATGTTCAAGGTCGCCATGAACGCCTACCGCGCGGAATTGCAGGACAATGACTGCGGCAATTTCAGCGCGGACGGCCGAAAGTTCGTTGAGGAAACCGGCCTGCTGGTCGGCGGCAGCAAGCTCCCCAACGGCGAGGCGAATTTCATGTGGCAGGACTTCCTGACCCGCGAGCAATTCGCAACCGTCCTCTACCGCTTCGCCCAGAAGTTTGGGCTGAGCTGATGGCAAGGCGCAAGCGCAGAGCCGCGAAGAAGCGCAAGGTCGAATGGAGCAAGGTCGTGTGCTTGCTGGCGATGCTGGCCGGTCTGCTGATCGTTCAAGAATGCCTGTTCCTCATGTATCTGTGTATCAAAAGCGGCTATACCGCCGCAGCTGCATGGCTTACTGCCGCCACCGGCGTTGGCGAGGCAATCATCATCGCCGGAGCAAACGGCTACCTCTCGCTTGCGAAGTCCGACCACAAGCGCGGCGGGATCACCTTTGAGGCAGCCAAGGCAAACAACTTCCGGACCGACACGGAGGACAATGGCAGCATTGACAGCCCCGCCATCTGAATACCGCCCACACAACGAAAGCCCCCTCGCAGGATTTCACCGTCCTGTCGAGGGGGCTTTTTCTGTTTTCCGGCGCTTTCGCGTTTACGGGGGCGTAGGAGCGTTTTTCGCATTTGGGTGGGCGTCTACCCTCCCACGCCACAAAGGTGGTGTTGCAACTCGCCTACGGCGGCGAGAGAGGTGCTTGCGCGTGTCCGCTGCGCTTTCCTTTCAAAAATCCCATGTGTCCCGCTCCGGAACGAACTCAATGATCGTTCCCTCCGGCACAGGGTCGCAGGGCTCGCCGTCAAAGGCGTTGCCCTGCTTCGTGCAGATGTCTGCCGGTCTGCTCCGGCGCGGGTCGACATCGACATAGAGCTGACCGTCGCACTCGTAGACGGGGCGATCCCAGCTGTCGCGGCCTCTGTGTTCCAGCCGTAACACTGGCGCGGCACAGAACTCCTCGTAGCTCATGTGACCCTCCGCTTTCATCGCGGCACTGGCAGCAGCCAGCTCCTCGGGCGTCCAAGATTTACTCATATCAGCACCCCTCGTATTTCCGTTCGATACTGCGCATCAGATTCAAGACATCCTGCGCGAAAGGATATTCGCCTGTGTTATCCCGCACGACCTCTGATAGAAAGCTTCGCAGTTCCCGCCAGCACTCTGTGTAGAACATTAGCTCGTCGTCACGCTTCACACTCACTGCCTCCTTCCTCCATGCGCCAGTTTTCTGGTGCGGCGACGAGAGCCCATGCGGTCAGCGGAGTTATGCTGTCCATCATGTCCTCCAAGGCCTCCTGCATTCCGCAGGCATCACAGATATAGACCGTGGCCCTTCGGCTTAGAGCGTTGCGCGTGACGCTCTCCGCGTCCATCGTCATCTTCCCGCAGCGGGGGCAGGCAAAATGCCCGCCCTGCTGCTTCTTGCTGAATTCAGCAACGAGAATCCGCGCCAGCGTTTCCTCGTGTGGCTCGACGCTCTCGATTTCCCACACCTCGCGGTCGTCGATCCGGCCATCGTCTTGAGCCTTTTCCTGCGCCTGCCGCTGATCTGCCGCGAATACGGCGGCGGTGATCCGCTGGTCGTTGTCACGATTGCGATAGGTGACCGTCCAAAACCTGTTCTCCATGGTGTACCTCCTCATGTTAATTTCTGGACTTCCAGCGGCCTTTAAATGTTTCTTCGCGAGTACCATCGCGCCAGTAAACATTCTCGCGCTTCCAGCCGTTGTGCTGATAGGTCGCATAGACGATCTTATCGGGAAAGATGGAAATCTCCGTTTCCTCAAATTCGGTATTGACGCCCATGAACATCGTGTCGCTATCGCCATACTTGTCCATCAGCTCGCACATACTGCCCAAATCATTGGGGTCAAATGTAAAGGTTAAATCTTTCTTTTCCATTGCGATACTCTTTCTCCCCGTCGCGCCGATAGGTCAGCCAGTCATGCAGTTACAGCTTGGTGTTGTAGTCTTTCAATGCGACCTGGATGATGATTTCTTCGCGCCCCATGGTAACATAGGTGATTTTGGCTTCCAGCACTCCCGGCATCGCTTGCGCCGGGATCTTGTATAAGCTACGGAAGCGGCCGATTTCCCTCATACCAGCTTTCACCACAACGGGAATTTCCTCACTGGCCGCGCCGATCTGACTACAAAAGTCGAAGACGGTAATTTTCCTCATGCTCGCGCCTCTTACTCAATGGCAGCTTCGATGCTGCTGATGACTTCCTCCAGGTTATCCACGGCTTCGGAAAGGTTGTCGCAGGCCTCGTCTGCCTTTTCGTATCGTTCGCTCTCCTGCATATTCTCAGGGATATTGTCGCGGTACTCTTCCTCCTCAGTCTGGAGGTCTTCGAGGCTGCCTTTCAGCTCCTCCAGCTGGTCGATGATACTCTGCAAATTCTTGCGGCGGATTTTGTTCATGGTCGTGTCCTTTCTCCCCGTAGGCCCGATAGGTCAGGCACTTCGTTAATCGACGATAATGATTGCGGCACCGTCAAGTTCGTATTCCTCACCAACCGAAGCGAGGTCCGCCCAGCCTGCAACATCTGCGGCTATGTCGTGGCTATAGCCGTGGTCAGTCAGAAAAGCATAGATGCTGTCATGCGCCCATGTCTTGAATTGTGCCTGCGCCGAGGCGGTTTTGATGATGACTGTCCCGTACATTTCGTATTCCTCCTTGCCCTCGTAACCTCCGGGGCGGGCGGCGTGAAATTGGTGCTTACCACTCCTGGCTCTCAAAGTCCTCCAACGCATTAGCGGCGGCGATGTGTTCATGCATATATCCGTCGGCGGCTTCGGTCTGGCGCTTAATCAGGTCTTTCGACGCGGTTTCGGATTCTTCGTATTCGTGCTGGAGCTTGCGGGAATTTTTGTAGACCTCGTTGGCCTGCTGCTCTTTTTCAATCAAGAGAGCGTGGATATATTCCAGAGTTTTGATAGTCATGGGGCATCTCCTTTCTCAGCAGCAGTAGAACCGGAGTTCGCCGTTGACCAGCTCATACATGAAGCAGGCGCAGTCAAAGCGGACGTAGTTCCAGTCGGTGGATTTGTACACAGGCGCGCGGTCGAAGGTGCCGGACTTGCGAAGGCGGCGGTGCTTGTTGACCTCGTAGGTGTTGACCTCGTGCAGAATGCGGATCTTCTCGGGATCGAAGCCGCACTCGTCAGCGATAAACGCCTTGGCCTCCTCGTCGGTCATCGCCTTGCCGTATTTGGCAAGCTCTTCGTAACGCTTCTGCTCCATGTTCGTGCCGGCACCATCGCTGGGCTTCCATTCAAGCTCACGGTCCAGCTCGGCGGTCAGCTCGTCGATCCGCTTTTCACGGTCGGCCATATCCTTCTTGTACTGCCGCTCGCTCTCCAGCAGCAGGCTGTTCAGTCGGTCGATCTCGGCGGCTCTGGCCTTGCAGAGCTTCCGCGCCCCGCCGTCCTTGACGAAAGCCTTACAAAAGGCGTCCTTGTCACCATCGAAGTCGTAATAGGCTTCTTCGATCTTGGCGTATTCTTTGGCGGTCGGCTCGAAGCCGGTGCGGTCGATAAACTCGGACATCATCATTTTGCGTTCCTCCTTGTATTTTCACACTCGGTGCTTTATACTGAGGGGGAGGGGAGCTTTCCCGCTCCCCCTCGCGCCGGGGTTAGGTCTCTTGGCGTTCGCCCTGCTGGGGCTTGCTGTTAGGTTTGATGGTGATTGTAATCCGGTCGGCTAAATCGGGGTTATCAGCCAGCAACCTCAGAAGCTCTTGCAGGGCTTCTTTTTTTGCTTTGTCCATCGGCCTGTCTTCCTTTCCGGAGAGGTTTGTTCCTCTCCCTTACAAGAACTATATTACACTAATTCGTGTCACTTGTCAACGGTTATTTTACATTTTTTCGTGGAAATCGTAAAAAAGTTTTTGACAAGAGACACATTTTAGTGTATAGTACGAGTGAGGAGGTGAGAGTATGGGGCTCTCTGTTGCCGAAAAGATTCGCCTGATCATGAAAAGGCAGAAAATAACGATGGGCGATCTGGCTGAGGCGTCAGGGCAGACGCGGCAAAACCTGTCCAACAAAATGACGCGCGGGAACTTTACTGAAAAAGACATCACGGAGTTGGCGGCTGCGCTCGGCTGCACAGTCGAAATCCGTTTTGTCACACAGGACGGCGAGGAGATATAAGAAAAGGCCCCGGGCGAATGAACGCCCGAGGCCTTGGAGCAGGCTTAACGCTTGCTATGTATATCCGCGCCGGTGCGCGATTTGACTCTGACATCCGGGTTTTCCTCCCGGATCATCAGATCTGACAGCTCGCACCCCAGCGCCTCACAAATGAGGTCGAGATGCTCCAGGTTGACCCTTTCAGCGATCTCGTGGTACAGGTCATTGATTGTCGAAGGTCGAATGCCTGTTGCCCTCGCAAGGTCAGCTTGCGTCCACCTCCGCTCGCCAAGCCGGGTGGACAGTAAAATCCTAATCATAGCCATGCTCCTTTACGGTAGATTCTAACAACAATTTTAGAATTCCGCAGGGTTTTGGTAGAATATAACGAAATAGGTTATGGCTATGACGAAAAACGAAGCGGCTACCACACAGCAGAGAAACTGTGCGGTAGCCGCTTTTCTTATTTCCGAGCATGGCTGAACGGGCAGACCAAGACGAAAACATCGCTGACCATATAGATCGTCGGAGCAGAACAAAAGCCAGGCGAACCTGCATGGTTCGTCTGGCTCTGCTTTGGTGGGGGAAGATGGATTCGAACCATCGAAGGCATTGCCAGCAGATTTACAGTCTGTCCCCTTTGGCCACTCGGGAATTCCCCCATATGCAATTTATCAGAAGGTGGAGCTGGTAGACGGACTCGAACCCCCGACCTGCTGATTACAAATCAGCTGCTCTACCAACTGAGCTATACCAGCACAACACCGGCCTATGTATCATAGCAAAACCGACTATGTTTGTCAACAAAAATTTTTCGAAAATCAAATGTTTTTGGAGGGAGAGCATGCAACTGAACGAATTGGCGGCGCAGTACCGCGCCACGGGCGACGCGCTGCGTGCGCGCGCGGCCACGCTGCGGCTGGAACTGGCGGCCATGCCGCGCTCCGGCCGTGCCCGGCGCGAGCTGGAGACGCGCATCGCGCGTCTGGAGCAGATGGCGGGCGAGACGCTGCGCACGGCGGGCTACCTCGCGCATTATTACGACCCCGACTGAGGCAGACCGGCCCCGGTTTGCGTTCCTGCGGCAGGTGTGATATACTTATCGGCATGAAACGCTTACATATAAAAAATAATCACAATCACACATTCCGCCGCGTGCTGGCCGTTCTGCTGGCAGCGGCGATGACGTTCGCGCTCGCAGGCTGCTCGCCGCGCGAGCTGCACATCGGCCAGGTCGAGGTGAACACCGGCGTCAACACCGCGTGGATCACCCCCGCCAGGGGCGTGGACAAGTTCGACATTCCGGCGTCCGATTTTTCCGCCGGGGCGGACGGCTCCGTGACCTACACCGGCACGGCCTACCGCGTGCTGCAGGGCATCGACGTGTCCACCTTCCAGCAGGACATCGACTGGCAGGCCGTCGCGGATTCCGGCATCGCCTTTGCGGTCATCCGTGCGGGCTACCGGGGCTACGGCAAGGGCAGCATCGTCGAAGACGACCGCTTCCGCCAGAACGTCGCCGGGGCGCGCGCGGCCGGGCTGCGCGTGGGGCTGTATTTCTTCTCGCAGGCGGTCACGCCCGAGGAGGCGGCCGAGGAGGCGCAGTGGCTCGTGGACGCGGCGCATGATTATCAGATCGACATGCCGCTCGTGTTCGACTGGGAGAACATTGACCAGAGCACCGTCGCCGCGGGCGACACGGTGCGCACGGCGGCAATGACCGGTGAGGACGTCACGGCCTGCGCCGTCGCGTTCTGCGAGGCGGTCACGGCCGCGGGCTACGACGCCGCCGTCTACGGCAACCGCTGGCAGGGGTACTATGACTATGATTTCACCCAGCTCAAGGACTATGCCTTCTGGGTGAGCGCGCCGGGCACGGCGGACGATTTTTACTACGCGCACGATTTCTGGCAGTACAGCTATGACGGCACGGTGCCGGGCATCTCCGGCAGCGTGGACCGCGACCTGTGGTTCGTACCGATCACGACCTGAGGAGGCGCGGGATGAAAAAACGACTTTTGACCCTGCTGCTCGCGCTGGTGCTCGCGGTGTCGCTGGCAGTGCCGGCGGCGGCCGTGCAGACGCAGCCGGTGGAGGTGGCGAGTGCGCTGGAGCTGGCGCAGGCGATGGCCGCACCGGTGTCACCGCGCGGTCTGCTGCGCGCCCGCGCCGCTGTGACGGAACCCACGCGCGTGGTCGCCTTCACGCCCGCGCTCGCGGACGGGTACGGCGCCGACCGGGTGCTGCATCTGGCGGCGTGGCAGGAATATGTGCTCGAATTTTCGAACGCGGCGGCGGCGCAGCGCGCGCTCGCGCGTTTACAGGCCGACCCCGATGTGACGGGCTGCTTTCTCGACGAGGCGGTCACGGCGGACGACACGCTCGCCGGCCTCTGGGACGAGACGGCCAGCCGCTCCTGGGGCGGGCACGCCATGGGCCTCACGACGCTGCGCCATCAGGCGGACGTGCTCCTGCCCGCCGGGCGGCGCACGACCGTTGCCGTCATCGACACGGGGGCCGACTGCACGCACCCGCTGCTCGCGGGCCGCGTGTCGGCGCTCAGCTATGATTTTGCCAATGCCACAGCCGATATGACGGACGTCAACGGCCACGGCACGGCCACGGCCGGGCTCATCGCCGACCTCACGCCCGACGAGGTGGACGTGATGGTCCTGCGCGTGTACGGCGACGACGATCTCTCGAAGCCGTCGCGCGTGCTCACGGCGCTCGAGTACGCGCTGGAAAACGGCGCGGCCGTCGTCAACATGAGTCTCGGCTGGCCGAACGCCATTGAGAAGGGCTACTCCTTTTTAAATACCGTCCTCGCGCAGGCGTATGCCTCGGGCGTGGTCGTCGTCACGGCGGCGGGCAACCGCAGCCAGAGCAACCCCACCGGCGATGCGGACGATGTCTACCCTGCCAATCAGGCGGCGGCGCTCACGGTCTCGGCCGTGGACCGCAGTCGCACGTTTGACGACAGCTATTCGGCCTCCGGTGCGTCGGTGGATCTGTGTGCACCGGGGTCATATGTCACGGTCGCGGCGCCGGGCGGCGGCACGGCCGTGCGCAGCGGTACGTCGTTCGCCGCGCCCCATATCGCGGCGGCGGCGGCCTGCGTGCTGCTCGCGCAGCCGGGGCTGAGCGCCGCGCGCGTGCGCCAGACGCTCTATCGCTACGCCGATGACCTCGGCGACCCGGGGCGGGACGACGAATACGGCCACGGCTTCCCGGTGCTCACGCAGTATTTTCACGACCGGCTGTGCCCGGGCCGCACGTTCCGCGACATGCCGGAGCCGGACTTCTGGTCGCACGCCGGGCTGGATTACTGCATCGGCGCGGGGCTGATGGCTGGCACGTCGGATGTCACCGTCTCGCCGGAGGCGCTCGCCACCCGCGCGCAGATCGTGCAGCTGCTCTGGGCGGCGGCGGGCAGTCCGGAGACCGCGGGCGCGCTGCCGTTTACGGACGTGGCGCCCGACGCGTGGTACTATGCCGCGGTGCGCTGGGCGTACCGGACGGGGCTCGTCGCCGGCACGTCGGCCACGACGTTTGACCCCGATGCGCCCATCACGCGGCAGGACTTCACGGTCATCCTCTATGAGCAGTCCGGCCGTCCGGTCACGACGGGCGGCGCGCTCACGGCCTTCCCGGATGTGGGCAGCGTTGCGGGCTATGCCTACGCCGCGCTCACCTGGGCGGTCGAGCAGGGGCTCGTCAGCGGCGTCGGTGCGGACGACGGCGTGCGCCTCACGCCGCGCGGCTACGCCAGCCGCGCGCAGGTCGCAACGATTCTCATGACCTATTGTGACCGATAACAGCAGACAAAGACCCGCCCCCGTTTCCGATTCGGAAACGGGGGCGGGTTTCGTTTTGCCGGGCGGCGCTTATTCCTCCGGCGCGGGCTCCTCGGTCACCTCAACCTCGATGTCCTCCGGCTCGATGGTGACGTCGGCGTCCACGGTGTGCAGATCCGGCGCGGGGCGGTACTCCTTCGCGGCGGCGCGCAGCTCGTCCATCTGCGCCTCGAGCTCGGCAACGTGGGCGTTGGCGTCCGTCACCTGCTGGCAGAGGTCGGCGAGGAAGGCGTCGGCCGTGTCGCGGTAGTTCTCGTAATACAGGCGGCCGATCTCGGTGTACGTGCGCTTGACGCGCTCGAGCTCGGCGTTGCAGTCCACGGTCAGGCGCGCCATGTGCGAGGCGTACTTGGCGCGGTCGCCCACGGCGTGGGCGGCGCCGGCGACCTTGTCGCGCATCTCGTCACTGACGACCTTGTTGGCGGCGTCGGTCACAGTCTCGCTGACTTTACCGGCGGCATCCGTCACGGCGACGGTGGCCTTACCGGCCGCGCCGATGACCTTGTCCTTCAGGCTGCTGAGCATGTCATGGTAATCTTTCATGTGGAAAAACCTCCTTGGAGAATGAAAATACAAAATGGGGATTTATGCGTTCGGCTGCTCGCCGCGGTCGACATAGCGCGGCGCGTGGCGGAGCTTTCCGGTGTAAAACAGCGCGAGCACGACCGCCGCGGCGGCCGCCGACACCCCGGCCAGCAGCTGGCTGACGCGGATGCCCGTGCCGGTGATGTACAGGCTGTCGGTGCGCAGGCCCTCGATGAGCGCGCGGCCGATGCCGTACCACACGGCGTAGAGCAAAATGAGCTCGCCGTCAAACTTCCGCTCGTGTTTGCGGAACCAGAAGTGCAGCAGCAAAAAGCCCACAAAGTTCCACAGGCTCTCGTACAGAAACGTCGGATGTACATACACGGTCTCCCGGCCGGGGAGCGTGAGCCCCATGCGGGAAAAGGCCTCGGTCTCGCGGCCGAACGCCTCGCGGTTGATGAAGTTGCCCCAGCGGCCGATGCACTGGCCGATGAGCAGACCGGGCGCGCAGACGTCCGCCATGACGCCGAAGGGGATCTTCTTTTTCCGGCACCAGACGACGCCGGTCAGCAGCCCCGCGATCACGCCGCCGTAGATGGCGAGCCCGCCCTCCCAGATTTTGAGCGCGTCGATGGGGTGCTCCCGGTAGTCGCCCCACTGGAAGATGACGTAGTACAGCCGCGCGCCGATGATGGCGATCGGGATCATCCAGATGAGAAAATCGTAGAGCGTGTCGGGCGCGATGCCGCAGCGGCGGCAATGCCGTGCGCAGTAGAGCATTGCGAGGATGAAGCCCACGGCGATGATCACGCCGTACCAGTAAAACGTGCGGCCGAAGAGCGTGAACGACGCGCTGGGGTCAATGCTCCAGTCGCCGAGCAGGGGAAAGCTGATGGCGGCGTCACGCATCATCGTCGGCATCGTCCTCGCCTCCTTTCGGGGCCACGACCGAGAGCGCCAGGCGCTCGGGCGCGAGCGTTTCGGTCAGCCACGTGGCGCACTCCGCCGCCGTGATGGCGCCCAGCAGCGGGAACGCGTCCATGTGCTCGTACCCGCCGAAGAGCCCCTCGGCCATGTCGACGCACAGATCGTCGAACCGGTCGAGCCCGCGCAGCCAGCCGCCGTATACGGAGCGGCGCGCCCGCTCGAAGGCCGGGCCGTCAAAGCCGTCACGCGCGATGCGCGCGACGGTCTCGCGCACGCGCGCGCACACGGCGTCGGGATCCTTGCTCTCGCCGCCGAGCACGGCCAGCGCGATCGGCCCGCAGTAGTCCGCGCTGCAGCCAAAGTCGTCGCCGAGCAGTCCCGCGCGGTAAAGATCGTTGTAAAATGCTGTCGCCTCACCGAAGGCGGCCTGCAGCGCGAGCTCCGCCGTGAGCGTCTGGCGCAGGCGGGCATCGCCCCTTTCCGCCGGGCGGAACTTTGCGCCCAGCAGCATCTGCGGCGCGGACACCGCCAGCTCCACGCGCATGCGTGCGCTCGCGGGCGTCATGTCCTCCGGCTCGCCGTGGTCGGCGGCCGGGACGGGGGCGCGCTCCGGCAGCAGGATCTCCGCCGCGATGGCGGCCACGCGCTCGGGCGCGTCCTGACACACGGCGCACAGCACCATGTTCGACGGCGCGTAAAACGCACGGTGGCAGGCATAGAGCGTCTCGGGCGTGATCTCCGCGATGCTCTCGACCGTGCCGGCCACGGCATCGCGCGCCCCGTCGCGCGCCATCAGGCAGCGCATGAGGTTGCGCCACACGGCGCGGTCGGGGTCGTCCTCGCCCATGCGGATCTCCTGCCCGATGATGCCCTGCTCCTTGGCCACGCTCGCGTCGGTAAAATACGGCGTCGAGACAAAGCGCAGCAGCGTGCGCAGGTTTTCTTCAAACCCGTCCGTGCAGGAAAAATAATAAGCCGTCATGTTCGTGGACGTGAAGGCGTTCGGGTCTGCGCCGTTTTCGCTCAGCGTCAGCAGCGCGTCCGACCCGTCGGGCATGTCAAAGAGCTTGTGCTCGAGATAGTGCGCCACACCGGCGGGCGTGTCCGTCCACGTGTCACCCACGCGAAAGCGCCGGTCGGCCCCGCCGTAGCAGGTGGCAAACACGGCGTAGCTGCGCTGAAAGTCGGGCTTGCAGAGCACGCGCACGCGCAGCCCGTTCGGCAGCGTCGTGGCCCAGACGTTTTCGGGTCGTTCATTCGTCATCGGCAGGTCCCTCCGTTCCCTTGAGCAGATACACACAGTCGCACACGACGCCGGTGGCAATGTCCGTCACGTCCGTGCGCGTGACCTCTTCCACGAGCGCGGCCATCTCGGCCGGGTCGATGTCCAGCCCCTGCACCGTGCGGTTGAGCCAGTACCACGCCAGCGCGTCGGGCGCGTCGGCCGTGGCGCGCAGGTCGCTGGCCACGCTGCGGATGGCGGCCTGAAGCTCGGTGTCCGTAAAGTCGCCGGTGCGCACGGCGTCGAGCTGCGCCGTGATCTCGGCGAGTGCGCGCTCGTAGTTTTTCACGTCGATGCCGCTCGTCACGGTCAGCAGCCCCTTGTGCGTGCTCAGGCGCGAGCCGACGTAGTAGCACAGGCTGAGCTTCTCGCGTACATTCAAAAAGAGCTTGGATGTCACGCAGCCGCCGTAGAGCGCGTTGAAGACAAACAGCGCCGGAATGTCCGGCTCGGCCATGCACGCGCCCAGCCGGTAGCCCACGGCGAGCTGCCCCTGCGCGACCGGGAGCGTCTCGGTCACATAGCGCGGCTGCTCTTCGAGCGCATTCATGCGGATATCGGTGCCGATGTCCTCGTCGATCTCGCCGCGCGGCATCGTCGAGAGCACGTCCGTGAGGATGCGCGCAACGGCCTTGCCTTCGAGCGAGCCGCAGTAGAAAATTTCCACCGGGCTCGTCGAGAGCACGTCGTGGTAGCGCATCGTGAGCTTGCGGTAGTGGATGCGCTCGGCGTCCGCCTCCTCGCCGAGGCGGGGCACGGCGTAGTCCTCGCAGCAGCACATGTGGGCGTACAGGCGCTCGATGGCGTAGGCGCGCTTGTTGTTCATCCCGGCGCGGATGCGCTCGAGCAGCTTCTCGCGCTCGCTGTCGACAATGTCGGGCCGCAGCAGGCCGCCGCGCGTGTTCGGGTGCAGCAGGAGGTCGGCCACATCGGCTGCCAGCCGGGGAAACACGTCCTCGCCCACCGCGCCGTCGTCGGCAAACTCGGCCTCGAAGCCCACGGCCTGGATTTCGCCGAGCTTGCGCACGCTCGGTGTGATGCTCGCGCCGTAGAGGCTCTCGAGCTCGGCCGCGATCGTCTCCAGATCGGGCAGGCGCGTGCTGCCGCGCCGCAGCACATACGGCAGTACGGCCGTGCACGCCGCCGTAGAGCGCCGCAGCTGCGTCAGCAGGTTCACGCTCAGCCACGCGGTCTTGAACTTATCCGTGCGCAGGGCGGTCAGCCACACGCCGGGAAGAATTTCCGTGCGGATGCGTTCCATAAGATACGCTCCTTTCGCCTATGGTGTGTCCATAATTTTTGAATATATTATTATATCACGCCTCACCTATCTTGGGAATAGGGTTTCGGGCGTTTTTTGCCGATGCCGCCGCCGTCGTAGCCTTCGCCGTCCACGGTCACGCCGTCGGGCCGCAGGCGGATGGTGTGCAGCAGACCGGCCCCGTCGCGCCAGCGCACGGTACACTCCGGCCAGCCAGCCGGCAGGTGCGGCTCGGGGTAGAGCACGCCGCCGCGCAGGTGCAGCCCCAGCAGGTCCTCCGCCGTGATGCGCAGGTACCACCCGGCCGCGCCCGTGTACCACGTCCACCCGGCCGCGCCTGCGTTGTCCCCGCCCGCGATGTCGGCCGCGAGCACGAACGGCTCGCCCTCGTAGTGCGCGGGGTCGTGCGCCGTGGGCAGCACGGCATGCAGGATCTCCGCGCCCTCGGCCGTGCGGCCCGTGCGCAGTAGCGCCATGGCCAGCCACAGCGCGCCGTGGGTGTACTGCCCGCCGTTTTCGCGCAGGCCCGCGCCGTAGCTGCGCACGTAGCCCGTCTCGGGCGTGCGCCGCGTGATGGGCGGGGCGAACAGCCGCACCACGTTGTGCTCCCGGTCAAAGAGCTGCTCCACCGCGCTTGTGAGCGCGGTGTGCACGCGGCCGCGGTCGGCGTGCGTGTCGAGGGCGGCGAACGCCTGCGCGATCGCGTCGATGCGGCATTCGTCATTCCCGGCCGAGCCGAGCGGCCGCCCGTCGTCATAGTACCCGCGCCGGTACCATGCGCCGTCCCACGCGTCCTCGGCCGCGCGCGTGCAGTGGTCGGCGGCGAGGCAGAGCTGCCCGGCTGCGTGCCCGCCCACGAGGGCGGCGAATTTCCGCGCCGTGACGGCGAAAAACCACGTCAGCCACACGCTCTCGCCCCGGCCCTGTGCGCCCACGCGGTCAAAGGCGTCGTTCCAGTCGCCGGTGCCGATCAGCAGCAGCCCGTGCGCCCCCACGCCGCGCGCGAGCACGCGCATGAGCGCCCGGCGGCAGTGCTCGAGCACCGTGCCGCGCTCCGTGCTCACCTCGAGCGGCTGGTACCGGTCGTGCTCGTTTTCCTCCAGCTCCTCGCCCGCGAGGAAGGGGTACTCGGCGCTTAGAATCTCCGCGTCGCCGGTCTTTTCCACGTACTCGCACACAGCCCACGGCAGCCATAGCAGGTCGTCCGAGATGCGCGTGCGCACGCCGTGTTCGGTCCCCGCGCCCTCGTGCCACCAGTGGCACACGTCCCCGGCGGCAAACTGGTGCGCGCACGCGCGGCCGATCTGCTCGCGCGCCGGGGCACTGTCGAGCAGCAGGAGGTTCACCGCGTCCTGCAGCTGGTCGCGGAAGCCGAACGCGCCGCCGTTCTGGTACAGGCTCGTGCGCGCCAGCAGCCGGCAGCACAGCGCCTGGTACGCCGCCCAGCCGCCGAGATAGCGGTTCATGTCCGCGTCCGGCGTCGTCATCCACAGGCGCGACACCGCACCCAGCCACCGCTCGCGCGTCGCGCGCAGGGCGTGCGCGGCCTCGTCCGGCTGCGTCAGGCGCAGGAGGTTTGCGCGCGTGTCGCACCCGCAGACGATCACGCCCTGCCGGTCGACGGTGCCCTCGAGCGCGAAGCAGGGGCTCAGCCCCGCGCCGGCGCGCGCGTCCATCTGCCCGCGCAGGAACGAAAACCGGTCGCACGTCCAGCCCGCGAGCGGCATGCCCGCCGCTGCGCGAAAGAGCGTCGGCGCGTCCGCGCGCACGTTCTCGGCCGTGAGCAGACCGTCTGCGTATGCCGTCACGACGGCGGGGGCGTCCGCGTCGCGCCCGGCGCAGACGAGGTCGGTGTGCCACGTGATGCGCGCGCGCCCCGCGCACTCGATGAGCAGCACGCGCGCGTCGGCGTCCTCGGGCACGAACGCCGTCACGCGCACGGACATACCGTCCACGCTGCGCTCCCACGCCGCCCAGCCGAAGCCGTATTCCACCCGTACCCGCCCGTCGTCGTCAAAGAGCGACACTGCGCCCGCGCGCGATGCCATGCACAGCGTCTCCGTGCCGCGCAGCACCCACGGGTCGCACAGCCAGCGGTTGATGCGCCCGGTGTGCGCGTTGCGGTGCCACATGTGGCCCGTGCCCGCGTCGGTGGCGAGAAAGCCGAAGCGGCCGTTGGTCAGCACCTGGCTCCACGCGCGCGGCGGCAGCCCGGTGAAAGATACCGTGCCGTCATCGTCCCAGTGCATATCGGCCCCTGTGGGCAGATACCGCCGGTCGCCCGGCGGGGGCAGCAGCGGCAGCGTGCAGCGCGTGCGCGCCATGCCGGGGCGGATGGCCGCGGCCGCCGCCACATCGGGGAAGGCCTCTTCCGGCACAAGGTGCACACCGCCCGCCGTGTCGAGCGTGTGCGCAAGGTCGAGCGCCGCGAGCCAGCCGCGCACCTTTCCGGCCGTTGGCTGCTGGTAGTCCCCGCCGTCGCCGCTGCGCAGCGCGAGGTCGCACCCCACGCCCAGCGCGCGCAGCAGCGCCCACTGCCGCAGCACGCCGCGCTCCGCTTCCGCGCACCACACCGGCAGGTCGCCCGAGATGCCCTGCGCCCAGAGCGTGGGGCGCGCCATCTGCTCCGGTGCTGCGTCCGCCGCCACGGCCGGGAACAGCAGGGGAGAGACCGCCGCCATCGCGCCGTCGAGCTCCGCGCCCGTTATGCCGTACTGCGCCGCGAGCTCCTCCGGCAGCGCCGCCGCCATTGCAGGCGGCAGCACGAGCGCGCGCTGCGCCGCCGTGAACGCATCGTCCTCGCGCGCGCCCACGCCGAGCGCAAAGCGCACGCGCCACGGTGTGTCCGGCGCTGCCTGCACTGGTACCGTCAGCTCCACGCGCCCCGCGCGCAGC
>ENA-OZGS01000033-OZGS01000033.1-human-gut-metagenome-genome-assembly--contig:-NODE-33-length-65521-cov-12.179849_pt1 | contig 65521 bp, 55 predicted proteins | sample MGYA00245121_ERZ653667 | MGnify/ENA primary metagenome ERZ653667 (study PRJEB26926, sample SAMN06165248) | human gut metagenome | biome: ENVO:00009003; feature: ENVO:2100002; material: ENVO:00002003...
GGGCGAGCACGGCCTTCTCCCCGTCGGTATACTGCGCGAGGGCCTGCATCTGCAGCCCGTCCGTGACGATGACGCCGCGGAAACCGAGGTCGTAGCGCAGCAGGTTCGTGACGAGCTTGTGCGAGAGAGACGCCGGCACATCGTCCATCGTCGGCACGGTCAGGTGGCCGACCATGACCATGTCCGCCCCGGCGGCGATGCCGGAGACGAAGGGCTTGAGGTCCTCCTGCCGGAGCTGCGGGAGCGTCTTGTCGACCGTGGCAGCGCCGTTGTGCGAGTCCGTGGCCGTGCTGCCGTGGCCGGGGAAATGCTTCAGACAGCAGATGACCCCGGCGTCGCGAAAGCCGCTCACGGCGGCGGCAACAAGCTCCGCCGCCTCGTCATAATCATCGCTGTAGGCGCGGTCGCCGATGGCGCTGCTGCGCTTGTTCGTCCAGACGTCGGCCACGGGCGCAAAGTCCGTATTGAAGCCGTAGGCCGCGATGTCGTGCGCGAGGGTCTGGGCGTTGTCATACGCGCCCTGCGTGCCCTGTGCGCGGTAGCTGTACATGCTGTTGAGCTTCGTCGTGCCGACGGTGTTCATCAGGCGCGCGACGCGGCCGCCCTCCTCATCGACCGAGATGAGCGGCGCCGTTTTGCAGCCGTCCGCAAGCGCTCTGGTGAGCGCCGCGAGCTGTTCGCCGGAGGTCATGTTCTGCGCCGAGAGCAGCACGCCGCCGACCGGATATTCCCGCAGCGCGGCAGCGAGCTCGTCCGTCATACCCGTGACGGTGCTGCCGCCGGTGAGTGCCTCAGGCTGCACGATCAGCAGCTGGCAGATCTTCTCGTGCGTGGTCATGCCGTCCAGCAGTGCCTGCGCCGCGTCCTTGCGCACCTTGGCCGAGGTGCGCGGCGTGGGCGAGGGCTGCGCGGCATCCTGTCCGCGCCGGACGCATACGACCACGAGCACGACCGCCAGCACCGTGAGCACGAGCAGGTAGGCGAGTGTGCGCCAATTTCGTTTTGCAGTTGTCCAAAAATCACTTCGTTTCATGCCGTCATTTTACCGCAGCGGCAGCAAAAACGCAACCACATCCCATCGACGCGGCGGACTTGTTTCGTTCACAATTTCGTGCTATAATAATGGACAAAATTTCGGGAGCGCGTGCTCCCAGACAGGAAGTGCTTTCTTTTATGACAAAAATTGATATTTTCTCCGGCTTTCTCGGTGCCGGCAAAACCACGCTGATCAAAAAGCTGATCGCCGAGGCCTACACGGGCGAAAAGATCGTGCTGATCGAAAATGAGTTCGGTGAGATCGCCATCGACGGCGGCTTCCTCAAGGACTCCGGCGTGCAGATCAACGAAATGAACTCCGGCTGCATCTGCTGCAGCCTCGTGGGCGACTTTGCCGACGCGCTGCAGAAAGTGCTCGAGCAGTTTCACCCCGACCGCATCCTCATCGAGCCCTCGGGCGTCGGCAAGCTGAGCGACGTCATCCGCGCCGTGCAGGGCGTACAGTCCGACGAGCTGGTGCTCAACGGCTTCACGACCGTCGTGGACGCGAACAAGTGCAAGATGTACATGAAGAACTTCGGCGAGTTTTTCAACAACCAGGTCGAGAACGCGAGCGCCATCATCCTCTCGCGCACCGAGGGCATCCGTCCCGAGAAGCTCGACGCCGCTGTGGCGCTGCTGCGCGAGAAGAACCCGACCGCCACGATCGTGACCACGCCGTGGACGGAGCTCGACGGCAAGCAGATCCTCGAGACGATGGAGCGGCGCGACACGCTGTCCGCCGAGCTCGAGCACCTCAAGGCCGAGGCCGCCGAGGAGGACGACGAGGACGAGCACGAGCACCATCACCATCATCACGACGACGAGGACGAGCACGAGCACGAATGCTGCTGCGGCCATCATCACCATGACGACGATGAGGATGACGATGACCACGAACATGAGCACGAGCATCATCATGACCACGACGAGCATGACCACGATCACTGCTGCGGCCACGATCATGACCACGATGACCACGATCATGACGAGCACGGCCACGACCACTGCTGCGGCCATCATCACCATCACCACCACGCGGATGAGGTGTTCACGAGCTGGGGCACCGAGACGCCGCGCAAATACACCGATGATGAGATCCGCACCGCACTCGACGCGCTCATCAACGAGCACCGCTACGGCGTCGTGCTGCGCGCCAAGGGCATCGTGCCCGCGACCGACGGCGGCTGGATCCACTTTGACTACGTGCCCGGCGAGTCCGACGTCCGCCGCGGCAGCGCACAGGTCACCGGCCGCGTGTGCGTGATCGGGTCGCACCTGGCCGAGGATGCACTGAAGGAGCTGTTCCACATTGGCTGACACAAAACAGCAGGCGCCGGATCTGCCGGTATACCTGTTCACCGGCTTTCTGGAAGCCGGCAAGACGAAATTCATCCAGGAGACGCTCGAGGACAGCCGCTTCCACAAGGGCGAGCGCACGCTGCTGCTGCTGTGCGAAGAGGGCGAGGAGGTCTATGAGCCGGACAAGTTCTGCGCCGGGAACGTCTTTGTGCGCAACATTGACGAGGAGTCCGACCTCACGGTCGAACACCTGAAGGCGCTGCAGGACGAGATCCGCCCCGAGCGTGTGCTTGTGGAGTTCAACGGCATGTGGATGCTCGACTCGCTCTACGGCAACCTGCCGGAAGGCTGGGCGGTCGCGCAGGAGTTCCTGTTTTGCGACGCGACGTCGTTTTTGAGCTACAACGCGAACATGCGCCAGCTCATGGTGGACAAGCTCAAGAGTGCCGAGCTCGTCGTGCTCAACCGCTACAACGACAGCATGGACCGCATGGAGATGCACCGCATCATCCGCGCCATCTCCCGCCGGTGCGACATCGCGTATGAATACACCGACGGCAAGGTCGTGTACGACGACATTGAGGACCCGCTGCCGTTCGACCTCGACGCCCCGGTCGTCGAGATCGAGGACCGCGACTTCGCCATCTGGTACCGCGACATGTCCGAGGAACCGAAGAAATACGACGGCAAGACCATCGAGGTCAAGTGCCGCTGCCTCGTGCGCAAGAACGTGCCGAAGGGCTGCTTCATCGCCGGGCGGCACATCATGACCTGCTGCGTGCAGGACATTCAGTTTGCGGGCATCATCTGCGTGTGGGATCGCGCGGACGAGATCCGCAACGACGAGTGGGCCATCATCACGGCCCGGCTGGACTACAAGTTCCACCGCGCCTACGGGCGCAAGGGCCCCGTGTTCACGGTGCAGTCCGTGCAGGAGGTCGAAAAGCCGGAGGAACCGGTGGCCACGTTCTATTAAACGCAAGATATAGTGCTCAGGCCGACACTACCCCGCTAGGGGTAGTGTCGGCCTGAGCGCTATTTTCCCCCGCCCGCGCGCCGCAGCGCGCGGAATCTCGAGGAGGGCCGCGCACCACGCCCCCCACCAAAACAAGGCGCGGCCCGACGAGACGCAAGGGCGGCGGCCGCGCACGGCCGACACCCGCGCAGGGACGGCCCCGCTGACGGGGGCGGCCCGGAGGACTGAGCGAGCGCCGCACCGCTGAACCCCAGACAAAAACAAAGCGGCGCGAGCGGAACTGCGGGGCGGGGGGGCCAGCTTTGACAAGCCTGTGGAGGGGACCCGCCCCGCGACCTTTTTGATGATAAGATGGAGACCCGCTTATTCTAGCGGGTACCAGTCTCCGGCGTACATATCGCTGACGTATTCGACGCACGCTTGTTCTACGTCCTCAGCGGTCATTGTCCAACCCTCGGGGATGCATCCGTGAGCGGCTCCATGGCACTTGGAGCACAGCGTGATGAGGTTGTCAGGCTCGTTGTTTCCACCTTTTCCGCGCGGGATGATATGGTGAATCTGTAGATATTGCGTGCTGTCGCAGAGTGCGCAGCGGTAGCCGTCTCGGCGGTAGATTGCTTTGCGGGTGGAAGTCGGAATGTTCGCTGAAATCATAGGTCAAATCTCCTTTTATTTTCGCAGCAGCACGCTTGTCAAGGCCGGGGGCGGTATGAGGGGGCGTGCTGCACGCTTGCGGGCGGCACACAGGCGAAAAGGGGGGCGCGGACGGGCATTTATGCACGGACGGGTCCCCTCTTTTCGGCTGTATGCTTCTCGTCAGAGAAGCGCCCCCTCATCTGCTCCCGCTCGTCTTGGCCTTGACGGGCGGTGCTATCATCGAATATCGTGGGAGATTTGACCGATTCCGGCGAACGTTTTCCACAGCGGCGCGCAATCTGTCCCGCTCGGGACGGCGTATGCGTTCGCGTAATCCACAGGTTTTGCACAATTGTCGGATTCGCCTTTGCTGGGTAGCGAATTAAAGTGTCACATACGCGGTTTGTCACGCGGCTGTCACGGCTTCATCACGTGTATGATTCTGCACCCTGCGTTCCGTCTTTTCTATGCATTTGCATATACCGTAGGTGGCCGTGCAGGAGGTCGAAAAGCCGGAGGAACCGGTGGCCACGTTCTATTAAGTTTACAGGCACAAAAAATCAGCCGCCCTGCGGGCGGCTGATTTTTCTTTGCCGGGGTTCAGTTTTCCGGATCCTCGGCCGTGGACAGCAGGACGCGGTCGTTATCAAACGTGGCGCCCGCCTTGGCGGCGAAGGCATCGAGCAGACCCTGCACGGTCATGCCCGCGCGCTCCGGGCCGGAGACATCGAGCACGATGCGGCCGGCATCCATCATGAGCGTGCGCGTGCCGAGCTCGAGTGCCTGGTGCATATTGTGCGTGATCATGAGGCAGGAGATGCTGCGCTCGGACACGACGCTGCGCGTGAGCGCGAGCACCTTGTCGGCCGTGACGGGGTCGAGCGCGGCCGTGTGCTCGTCGAGCAGCAGCAGCTCGGGCGTGACCATGGTGGCCATGAGCAGCGTCAGCGCCTGGCGCTGGCCGCCGGAAAGCAGGCCGACGGGCGTGTTCATGCGGTCCTCCAGCCCCATGTCGAGCTGGGCGAGCGCATCGCGGAAAAAGTCGCGGTCGCGGCGCGTCACGCGGCCGAAGAGCACGTGCCGGTCCGAAGAGCGCAGGTAGGCCACGGCGAGGTTCTCCTCGATGGTCATGTGCGGCGCGGTGCCCTTGAGCGGGTCCTGGAACAGGTGGCCAATGCGGCGGCTGCGCTGATACGACGGCAGGAACGTGATGTCCCGCCCGTCAAGCGTGATGGCGCCGGAATCCACATAAAACACGCCGGCAATGGCATTGAAGAGCGTGCTCTTGCCGGCGCCGTTGGAGCCGACGATGGTGGCAAACTCCCCGTCGGCCAGCCGGAGCGAGAGGTCGGAAATGGCGCGCTTCTCGTTCACGGTGCCGGCGTTGAACGTCTTGGAAATGTGGGAAACTTCAAGCATCGGTCTCGTCCCCCTTTCCGGACAGGGCGCGCAGCTTGCGGGCATTGGACTTGATCTTCGCCAGCCGGACGTAGCCCTTCATGTTCGGCGCGGCGATGGCGACGGCCACGATGACGGCAGACACGAGCTTGAAATACTCGGCCGAGATGTTCAGCCGCAGCGCCAGCGCAATGATAAAGCGGTAGACGATGCTGCCGAGCACGACGCAGACGATGCGCTTGCCCACGCCGCCGCGGTGACCGGCAAAGACCTCGCCGATGATGAGACTCGCCAGCGCGATCGTGACCATGCCGGTGCCGAGGTTGATGTCACAGAACTTGTTATACTCCCCGATCAGGCAGCCGGACAGCGCCGTGAGAGCGTTGGCCAGGCACAGGCCGATCGTGATGGTGGCTTTGGGGTTGATGGAGGAAGCGCTGACCATATCGAGACTGTCGCCCGTGGCACGGATGGACAGGCCGAGTGACGTGCCGAAAAAGCGGATGAGCACGATCACGATAACCGCCACGATGAGCGCGAGCAGGATCAGGCGGCTCCACTGCCCGCCGACGAGGCCCTTGAAGAGCGAAAACACCGTATCGACCCCGGTGATGGACACGTTGGACGAAAAGCCCATGACCGCGAGGTTGATCGTGTAGAGGCCGGTGTTTGAGATGATGCCGGCGAGGATGCTCTCGACACCGAGGCGCGTCTGCAAAAAGGCCGTGACGTAGCCCGAGAGCATGCCCGCCGCCATGGCGGCGAATAGCGCAAGGATCGGGTGGCCGGCAATGGTGAGCATGGCGCCGACGGCACAGCCGAGCGTGAAGCAGCCGTCCGTGGAGAGATCGGCGATATTCAGGATGGAAAAGCTAATGAACAGCGCCAGCGCGACGAGGCCGTAAATGAGGCCGACCTCGAGCGCCGTCTGCAAAACGGTCAGCATGGAGCTCCCTCCTTCGGGATGTCAGATATCAGTCAAAATTCTGCTGCGTGGTCGTCTCGAGCACGGAGCTGCACTTGCCGTCAAACGCCTGCTTGACAGCCGTGAGGTCATAGCCGAGGGCGGAGCAGCTTTCGGTGTTGATCATGGCGATGCCGTTATCGAACGTGGTCACGGGCAGCGTGGCGGGGTCCTTCCCGTCGACCAGGACCTGCACGACCATGTCGGCCGTGATGGTGCCGAGCTTGGTGTAATCCACGCCGTAGCCGACAAACGCGCCGTTGAGGGCGAAGGAGTCCGCGCCGCAGTACTGCGGGATCTTGGCATTGAGGAACTTCTCGTAGATGGCGAGCTCGGCGGTCATGATGGTGTTGTCGGTCGGGGTGAAGACGGCGTCGACCTTCTCGGCGATGAGCGCGTCGACGGCGGAGGTGACTTCATCGGTAGTGGTGCCGGTCTTTTCCACGCAGCGGATGCCCTTGCCCTCGAGGTAGGCCTTCGCGTCCTCGATCGGCTGCTTAGAGGAATCCTCGCTCTTGGAGTAGAGCAGGCCAACGGTCTTGGTGTCCGGGTTCTGGGCGAGCATCAGGTCGAGCAGGCCCTTGGTGTTGAGCGCGTCGCTCGTGCCGGTGATGCGGCCGCCGGGCGCGTCGAGCGAATCGACGATGCCCGCGCCGACAGGGTCAGACACGGCGGAGAAAACGATGGGGATCTCGGTGTCCTCAGTGGCGGACTGCATGATCTTCACGGCCGGAGTCGCGATCGGGACGATGAGGTCCACACCCTTGCCGACGAGCTCGGCGCCGATCTGGTTGAGCGTCGTGGCGTCGCCCTGACCGTTGTAGAGCGTGTAGTCAAAGGTCACGCCCAGCTCCGTGGCCTTCGCGTCGAGCTCGGCCTCGATGGCCGCCTCGATCTGGTTGAGAGACGCATCGTCCACAAACTGCACGATGCCGACCTTATAGGTCTTGCCTTCGGCCTTGTTGTCCTCGGTCTTGCTGCCACAGGCGGACAGGCCCATGAGCGCGGTGACGGCGAGCACGCCGCCGACGATCTTCTGGAAAGTCTGATTCATAGTATATTCTCCTTATATTGAAAGTAGTTGGTTTTGAAACGTTCGGATACGGTCTGACGCGGCAAAAATTCTCCGGCCGCCACGCCATCGTCTGGTTCTCCGTGTCATATGCATCCCTCCTGCGGTGATTTGCGCAATAAAAAAAGCCTCGTCCACGAAACGGTTCCTTCCGTTTCATGGGACAAGACTGTAACTCCTGCGGTGCCACCCATGTTGGCGCTCATGCGCCCACTTTGCACGTACGATCATACGCTCCGCCGGATAACGGCCGCGGCCACCGTCGCCCCTCATGCTGCTGCAATCGGTTTGCCCTCGCGAGTCCATTCGCCATTCGTCCGCTGCAGCGCTTCCACCGTCCGCTGCTCTCTGAAAGCTTCGTAAATGGGTACTCCTCTCGGTCATCGGTTTCTCGATGGTGTTACTCTACCACTTCCCGCGTCGGATTGCAAGCCCCATTTTCACAAATCTGCATGGAGGCAGCAAAAAAAGATTTGTACAAGGCAAACAAACGTCCCTGACTGGCGGTCAGGGACGTTGCGGATGGCCTATTTTCCGGCATAGACAAAGGCGTTCGGCAGCGTGCGCCCGGCGGTGAGCGCAGGGTTGGAGCTGCGCATGATGTACTTACCCTTGTACCAGATCATGGCGCTGGTGCCACCGTCGAGGTTCATGGCCTGCATGCAGTCATGCTTGGCCATAATGGCCGCGCAGTCCGGCACGCTGATGCCGACCGACGTCGTGAGCCGGCCCTCGACGAGCAGGGCGATGATCTCGCCGTACTTCGACTGGCCGAGGCAGGCGCGCGGCTGCAGATCCGAGAAGCCGCTGCGGGCATTGACGACCGTCTCCCCGTCGATGATCATGGCGGGCGAGAACTCGACCGCGTCCGTCGTGCCGGGCGAGACCTCGGAATCGCTGTCGCGGATGTAGATGCGGTTGTCCTCATGCAGTTCGAGGCGCTTGTAGCCGTAGCCCATGTGGCCGCCGTAGGACTTGCCGTTGCACATGGCGTAACCCGCGAGGGTTCCGCCGTTGCCGGTGCCGCCCGGGTCGATGAAGCCCGAGCCGGTCATGCCGATAACGCCGCCGTGGGCCTCGGCAATCTTGCCGCAGACCTGACCGACGCTGCCGAGCGTGGACGCGGCCTGCAGGCTCAGGCGCGACGGGTCCTTCATGATGACAAGCACGCCGCGGTAAGTACTGCCCTTTTCGCGCGCGATGAGGATCTCATTCTGCGCGTCGATCGCGAGCACCTGCTCGCCCTGGATGGTGCGGATGCTGGTGCCGTCGCCCGTGAGGGCGGACTTGTCGATGTTGATGCGGCTCCAGCCGGCGGCGAGGGCGTCAGGATGCTCCTTGACATACGCCTGCATGCTCGGCACATCCACCTCCCAGAAGAGGTTATAGAACGCGATCTCTTCCTTGCTCATGCCCTTGGTATCCGTGAGCGTCGGGTTGCGGGACTCGATCTCTTCCTCGTCCCACTCGCTGTTGACACCGATCTGCGCCTCCCTGGCCGCCTCCATTTCGGCGACGACCTTGTCAATGACGCTGCGCGGGATGAACGCCGTGGCCAGCCACTGGTGGCTGAGCGTGTTCATGGCCGTCTGGATATAGGCCGTGCGCCACTTGGCGATGAACGGAATATCGGAATAGACCGCTGTCAGGTACAGGCCGGCGAGGATGGCCAGCACGAGAAACAGGATCAGCAGCCGGTGGCCGAGGCTCTTTTTCGTCTTCGGCTTTTTGGCCTTTTTCGCTTTGCGGCCGTGTTTGCCGGCCGGGGCCGGGGCAGGCTGCTGCACACGCCGGCGGTCGTCCGGCGCGCTGCGGCGTGGCCGGGCGGCATCATCCGTCCACTGGCTGGCGCTCCGCTGCGCGGGGCGCTGCTGAGCCGGGTGCTGCTGAGCCGGGTGCTGCTGAGCAGGACGCTGCTGAGCGGGACGCTGCTGGGCCGGGCGCTGTTGGGCGGTATCGGAAGCGGGCCGCTGGGCACCCGTGGGGCGCGGCGGCGCGGAAAACAGCTTCAAGGGGCGATTCCTCCTTTACTACGGGAGATTACGAAGGGCTTGACGGCGGAAAGCAGAAAATGTTCCGCGCGCCGCCGGAAAAACGGGAAGGCTCGCCGAGCGGGCCTTCCCGGAAACGTGCAGAGGTGCGGCCGCTCAGCAAAGCTGCGCGCCGGCAGGCACGCCGTCATCGAGCATGAGCAGATTGAGCTTGCCGTCCTTCTCGGCCGAGAGGAGCATACCGTTGGAGGCCATGCCCATCATCTTGCGCGGCGGCAGGTTCAGGATGGCGACGACGGTCTTGCCGACAAGCTCCTCGGGGCGGTAGTACTTGGCGATGCCGGAGAGGATCTGCCGGTCGGTGCCGCTGCCGTCGTCGAGCGTGAAGCACAGAAGCTTATCGGACTTTTGCACCGGCTCGCACTTGAGGACCTTGCACACGCGCATGTCGCACTTGGCAAATTCGTCGATGGTCACATCCGGCAGCACGGGCGCGGACTTCGGCGCGGCAGCCGCTTCTTTTGCCACCTTGAGCGCCTCAAGTTCGGCGAGCTCCTTAGCCATATCGATGCGCGGGAAGAGCGTCTCGCCCTTGTGCACCGTGACGTCCGCGGGCAGCACGCCCCAGACGGCGGCATTGTCCCACGTGGTCTGCTCCGGCGCAGCGCCGATCTGCGCGAAAGCCTTCACACAGCTGTCGGGCATGAAGGGCAGCAGAAGCGTGACGGTAATGCGCAGCGTCTCAAGCAGGTTATACAGTACCGTAGCCAGGCGCGCGCGCTTACTCTCGTCCTTGGCGAGGATCCAGGGGGCCGTCTCATCGATATACTTATTGGCGCGGGAGATGACCTTGAACACCTCGATGAGTGCCTGCTGCGTGCCGAAGTTATCCATATAGCCGGCATACGTCTCACGCAGAGAGGACGCCATGGCGATGAGCTCATCGTCGAGCGCATCGTGCTCGCGCTCAGCCGGGAGCGTGCCGCCGAAGTACTTGATGACCATGGCGACGGTGCGGCTCAGGAGGTTGCCGAGGTCGTTGGCGAGGTCGGTATTGATGCGGGAGATGAGCAGCTCATTGGAGAAATTGCCGTCGCTGCCGAGCGGGAACTCGCGCAGGAGGTAGTAGCGCAGCGCGTCCACACCGTAGCGCTCGGCGAGCACGACGGGGTCGACGACGTTGCCCTTCGACTTCGACATCTTGCCGCCGCCGAGCAGCAGCCAGCCGTGGCCGAAGACCTTCTTCGGCAGCGGCATGCCCATGCTCATGAGCATGGCCGGCCAGATGATGGAGTGGAAGCGCACGATCTCCTTGCCGACCATGTGCACGTCGGCGGGCCAGAACTGGTCATAATCGTCGTACTTATCGTTCAGGAAGCCGAGGGCCGTGCAGTAGTTGAACAGCGCATCGACCCAGACATAGACGACGTGGCCGGGGTCAAAATCGACCGGGATGCCCCACGTGAAGCTCGTGCGGGACACGCACAGATCCTCGAGGCCGGGGTCGATGAAGTTTTTGATCATCTCGTTGACGCGGCTGGCAGGCTCGAGGAACGTGCCGCTGAGCAGCAGCTCACGCACGGGCTCGGCATACTTCGACAGGCGGAAGAAGTACGCCTCCTCCTCAGCATAGTGCACCTCGCGGCCGCAGTCCGGGCACTTGCCGTCGACGAGCTGGCTCTCGGTCCAGAAGCTCTCGCACGGCGTACAGTACATGCCGGAGTACTTGCCCTTATAGATATCGCCCTTTTCGTACATCTTCTTGAAGATGCGCTGCACAGCCTCGACATGATAGTCGTCCGTCGTGCGGATGAAGCGGTCGTTGGAGATGTTCATCAGCTTCCACAGCGCGCGCACGCCGCCGGGGCCTTCGACGATATTGTCCACAAACTGCTTGGGCGTGACGCCGGCGGCCTCCGCCTTTTCTTCGATCTTCTGGCCGTGCTCGTCCGTGCCGGTCAGAAACATGACGTCATAGCCGCACAGGCGCTTATAGCGTGCGATCGCATCGGTCGCGACCGTGCAATAGGTGTGGCCGATGTGCAGTTTGTCCGAGGGGTAATAGATCGGGGTGGTGATATAAAACTTTCCTTTGCTCATACTGCATTCTCCTCTGTATTAGTCTTCACCGGCGTCACCGGGGTCGTAGATGGACGGATAGGGTGTCGGCTGCGGCTTCGGCGTGGGTGTGGGCGTCGGGGCCGGCGTGGCGCTGGGCGTAGGCGTCGGCTTCGGCGTGGTGTCGTGCGAGTGGTAGGTGCTGTTGGCCTCGAGCGTGTGGCTGATCTGGTTGCCATCCTTATCATAGACGGTGCGGTAGGTCGTGGCGCGCAGGCCGTTGGCGGTGTAGCTCATCTTGACGTAGCTGCCGTCTACATCCGTGCCCCAGATCTCGACCGTGATGCTGTTCTTTTCCACATAGGCCTTGATCTCGATGGGGTATTCACGGCTGTTGGTGAACTTGAATTCCGGGCCGCCCCAGCTGACTGTGGCGTCCATGCCGGGCTCGATATAGGCCACGGGGAAGTAGTGGCAGGTGCGGGTGTTGATCTTGAGGTTGGAGACCATGGCGCAGTAGTACAGCGTGGACGACACCTGGCAGATGCCGCCGCCGACCTCCTGCACGACCTGGCCGCCGGAATAGGCCCCGGCCTCCTTGAAGCCATTGGCCTTCGTGCGCTGGCCGACGACGTCGTTATACGAGAACGTCTGGCCGGGCTGGAGAATGACGCCGTTGATCTTCTCGGCGGCAAGCTTCACGTTCGTGATGCGGTTGCTGCTGCTGCCGGAGAGCGAGGTGGTCTTGGTGGCGAGCTTATCGGCCAGGAGGTGCTTTTGCAGCTGCTCCTGCGTCATTTCCGGCTGCGTGAGCGTGGCCGGGATGGTGACGGTGTCGCCGGTGGACGCCGCGTCCCACAGGGGCTGGGCGGCGGCGACGTCGAACTCGATGCCGACCTTGCTCTCGGTGGCAGACTGGGTCTCGGGGTCGTAGCCCGCGTTGACCGGGTCGCCGCAGACGGCGTCATGCAGCTCCTGCAGCGTCATCTTGTCATCGCCGCTCATATCGACCGGATAGGCCGACGTGCCGAACTTGCCGGCGCGGATGTCGCTGAGCATGCGCTCGGCAACGGCAGCGGGGTCGAGCGTGATCATACTCGCGCCCTTGACGACGCGGATGGCGCTGTGCGCCTCGTCGATCTCGATGCTGCCGGCGGAGAGGCTGACGTTGATCTCGGCGGCCTCGCGCTCGATGCGCGTGCGCAGGGCTTCGGCGTCCATGTCGGCGAGGTTGTCCGCGGCGACATCATGGCCCTGGAAGGCGCAGTGCAGCCACGTGAAGAAATTCGTGAACACATTACCGCTGCGGCCGTAGGCATAAGCCGTTTCGGCGGCGACATCGGGCGTGGCATCAAAGCCGATCTCCGTCGCGGTGACGGTGATGGCCCGGTCGCCCGGGAAGGTCATGGTGAGCACCGGGGCGCTCGTATCGTCCCACCCGGCGGCGCGGATGGCGTCCGCCGCGGCGGCCTGCGTCATGCCGCCGACGTCGGTACCGCAGACAGAGACGTTCGGGAAAATGGCATCCTTTTTCGCCACGAGCACCATGCCGACGGCTGCCGCCGCCACGAGGACGGCCAGCACGATGAGCACGACGCGCATGGCAATTTTGCCGCCGCGGCCGCGCGGTTTTTTTTCTTTCGGAGCCGGCTGCGGCTGGGCGCCGGACGCACTGCGGCGCGCCGTCTGCTCCTGCCGGGGCACGGGATGGCGCTGGGACGCCGCCTGTTTCGGTGCGGCGGCGCGGTGGGCAGCCGCCTCGCTCTGTGCGGAACGGTTGGCGCCGCTGCGGTGTGCCGAGCGCTCCTGCGCTGCAAAATCCGCCGCCTCGCGGCGGGCGGCCGCGCTGCGCTTGGAAGTGTTGCCGTTGAGTTTCATTTGCTCAAATCCCTGTCTTTCCCTGTCAAAATCGGATTGTTTAAATATGTATCGCGGAAAGCCTCCGCCTCGCCGGGCGGGAGCTTGGTGCGCGGCTGGCGTTCGATCTGCGGCTTCATCCACGGGTTGTGCTCGGCCTTGCGGTCGGTCTGCGCCTCAAGGAGCTTGCCGATGAGCACATTCGAGATGAGAAAGCCCGAGGGCGTGAAGTGCCAGCGCTCCCCGTCCGCGACGGCCCAGCCGCGGCGGATGAACTCCTCGAGCTGCTGCGCGATACCGGAAAAATCGCTGCGGTAGAGCCGCTCATACTCCGCGCGCGATACGCCGTGAACGGTGCGCATGCCGAGCATGAGATACTCCGCCGCGCGCTCGAAATCGCCGATGGTCTCGTACTCGTCGATCATGTCCTCACCGTGGAGGACGCCCGCGAGATAGCGGTCGAGATCGCGCACATAGCTGTAGCGCGTGCGGCCGATGCACGAGTGCGCACCGGGGCCGAAGCCCATATAGTCGTCAAGCTGCCAGTACTTCAGATTATGCCGGGATTCATAGCCCGGTATGCTGAAATTGGAGATCTCATACTGCTCATAACCGTAGCGCCGCAGCTCCTCGACCATGCACAGGTACATATCCGCCTGCTCGTCGTCCGACGGGATAAGGGGCGAATCCTTCAGGGCGTACATGGGCGTGCCCTCCTCAAGCTTGAGCCCGTAGCCGGAGATGTGCTCCGGGCGCAGGGCGATCGCCTTGGCGAGCGTGTCCGCCCAGTCGCTGCGGGTCTGGCTGGGCAGGCCGTAGATGAGGTCGAGGCTGATGTTGTCGAAGCCCGCCGTGCGGGCATTGCGCACGGCCATCTCCACCTGGCGGAAGCTGTGGCGGCGGCCGATCATTTTCAGGATGTCATTGTTTGCCGACTGCATGCCGATGCTCAGGCGGTTGAAGCCCGCCTTGTGCAGGGCGCGCAGATCGTGCAGGCGGACGCTGTCCGGATTGACCTCGACGGTCACCTCCGCGCGCTTGAGCAGGCGGCCGGTGGCCTTGACGGCGTCGAGCAGCTCGATGAGGCGCGCCGCGCCGTAAAAGCTCGGCGTGCCGCCGCCGAAATACACCGTGTCGATGTACGCCGGGGCGATGCGCCCGGCGCTCTCTTCGATGTGCTCGAGCAGGGCGTGCTGGTAGTCGGCCATGCGGTCGGCCGCGCCGGCGCAGGAATAAAAGTCGCAATAGCCGCACTTGCTCGCGCAAAACGGGATGTGGATATAGATACCGAGACGCGGTTCCATAGACAGCTCCTTACATGGGGATGCCCCGGCCGCCGGGGCGCGGCGGCCAGGGAAAAGATCGGATCAGATGAGTGTGCAGACGAGCTCGGAATACGCGGCGGGATCCTCGAGCGGCTCGCCCGCGATGAGCAGCGCCTGCGCGTGCAGGATGCGCGCGATGCGCGCGGCCTTGTCCTTGTCGCCGGTGTCGAACGCTTCCTTCATGGTCTGATAGGCGTGGTGGTTGGCATTGAGCTCGAGCACGCGGATGGCGCGGATGTCGGTCGGTGCGCCGGGCATGCTCTTGAAATAGCGCTCCATCTCGAGCGTGACGCCACCCTCCGTGCTCAGGCACACGGCGCTGGACACGAGCTTATTGGACAGGCGCACGGACGCGACCTGATCGCCGAGCGTCTCCTTGACGAAGTCGAGCAGATCCTTGTCCTCGGCCTGCTTGGCCTCGGTCTCCTTCTTCTCTTCCTCGGTCTCGAGGCCGAGGTCGTCGGTCGCAATGTTGCAAAACGGCTTGTCGGCGTAGCTCTTCATGGTGTCGACGAAATACTCGTCGATCTGCGAGGTCATGCACAGGACGTCGAAGCCCTTTTCGTGCAGAAGCTCGGCCTGCGGCAGGCTGAGCAGCCGCTTGACGTTCTCGCCGCAGGCGAAGTAGATCTTCGTCTGCTCGGCAGGCATGGCGTCGACGTATTCCTTGAGGGAGACGAGCTTCGTCTCGCTCGTGTGGTAGAGCAGCAGATCCTTGATCTCGTCGACCTTATCGCCCGTCTCGGTGACGGCGCCGGCGCGCAGCATCATGCCGAAGGCGGCGTGGAACTGCTCGTACTTCTCACGGTCATTGGTCATGAGCTTCGTGAGCTCGGACTTGATCTTTTTGCCGAGGTTCGCGGCGATGAGCTTGAGCTGGCGGTCGTGCTGGAGCATCTCACGCGAGATGTTCAGCGACAGGTCGGGCGAATCGACCACGCCGCGGGCAAACGCGTAGCACGGCGGCAGGAGGTCGGTGCACTTATCCATGATCATGACGCCGGAACTGTAGAGCTCGAGACCGGGGTCAGATTCGCGGGTGAACATGTTCATCGGAGCCTTGGCCGGGATGAACAGCAGCGCCCGGTAGGAGATCAGGCCCTCGGCGTTGACGCGGATGACGGCCAGCGGGTCGTCCTTGTCGTGGAACTTGTCCTTATAAAACGCGATGCACTCCTCGTCCGTGGCTTCCTTGCGGCTGCGCTGCCAGATGGGGATCATGCTGTTGATGGTCTGCTCCTCGGTCTTGGTGACCATCTCCATCTTCGGCTCGCCCTTCTCGTCCTTCTCGCCGGTGTCGACCCAGTCGCTCTGCTCGACGTCCATGACGATCGGCCAGCGGACATAGTCGGAATACTTGCGGATGAGCATCATGAGCTTCCAGTTTTCGAGGTAGGTGGAGTATTTCTCTCCCGTCTCGTCGGCCTTGATGTGCATGATGACGTCGGTGCCGACGGTATCCTTCTGCGCCTCGGTGATGGTGTAGCCGTCCGCGCCGGTGCTGACCCACTGGTAGGCCGTGTCGCTGCCGTAGGCGCGGGTGATGACCGTGACCTTATCGGCGACCATGAACGCGGAATAGAAGCCGACGCCGAACTGACCGATGATGTCGATGGCGGCATCCTCCTGCGCGTTCTCGCCGAGGCCGTCCTTGAACTTCAGCGAGCCGCTGCGTGCGATGACGCCGAGGTTGCTGTCGAGCTCCTCCTTGGTCATGCCGATGCCGTTATCCGACACCGTGATCGTGCGCGCATCCTTATCCGGGGTGACGCGGATCTTGAAATCGCTGCGCGCCATGCCCACGTTTTCATCCGTGAGCGACTGGTAGCAGAGCTTGTCGATCGCGTCCGAAGCGTTCGAGATGATCTCACGCAGGAATATTTCCTTGTGCGTGTAGATCGAGTTGATCATCATGTCGAGCAGCTTTTTCGACTCGGCTTTGAATTGTTTCTTTGCCATATCTATGCCTCCAAGAATTTAATTACACCTTTGGGTCCGTACCCGGCCGGCACGTAATAGCGGCCCACGGTACAGATTTTAATATTATAGCACATCGACCGTTTTTTTCAACACCCGCAGCCGGAATTATTGGGATTGTACAGCACGTTTTTCATGGTATAATAGGGTGTTAAGAAAAAAATAAGATTCTGTGAGGTGGCTCCCATGAACGATCTGAAAGACCTGCTCGGCGCGCGCCTGTTCCTGCTGGACATGGACGGCACGCTCTACCTCGGGGACGACGTGTTTCCCGGCGCGGTCGACTTCATCCATACGCTGGCCGAGACCGGGCGGCAGTACATCTACCTGACCAACAACTCCTCGCGCGCGGGCACGGATTACATCACGCGCCTGCGGCGGCTGGGCTTCCCGTGCGAGGCCGAAAACGTGTTCACCTCCGGCATGGCGACGGCGCTGTACCTCAACCAGCACTATGCGGGCAAGCCCGTGTACCTCGTCGGCACGCAGGCGTTCCGCCGCGAGCTGCTCAGCTACGGCATCCCGCTCGTGGAAGAGGGCGCGGAGATTGTCGTGGCCGGATTTGACACCGAGCTCGTGTACGAAAAGCTCGATAAGGCCGTGCACTTCCTGCGCCGCGGCGCGGCGTTCATCGCCGCCAACCCCGACTGGGTCTGCCCCATGCCGGCCGGCGAGGTGCTGCCCGACTGCGGGAGCATCTGCGCGCTGCTGACCGCCGCCTCCGGCGTGAAGCCGACGTATATCGGCAAGCCGAACCGCAACATGGTCGATGTCATCTCGGCGCAGACCGGCGTGCCGAATGCGCAGATCTGCTGCGTGGGCGACCGGATCTACACCGACATTGCCGTGGCCGTGAACGCGGGCGCGCAGAGCGTGCTCGTCATGTCCGGCGAGACGGACGAGGCGATCCTCAAAGCGTCCGACGTGCAGCCGAAGTACGTCCTGCGCGACGTGGCAGAGCTGGCGCAGATCTTGCGCAGCGGCACGGCAGTGTGAGAAAAAAGTTCAAAAACTTTTGAAAACCGCTTGACAATGGCGGACACAAATGTTAGGATATGTTCAGTAAACATCGTTTTTCTTTTCGATGTTGCAAAATCCCTCGTTTGTGTTCTCTCTTCCACTTTGCAGCGTCCGGGTCTGCATCCGCCGCGGACGTGCAAGCACAAGCAAACAACAGCAGCAGCCGCACCGGGAAACCGGTGCGGCTGTTGTTTTCGTTATGTGCGGATGCGGCAGCAGCCGCACCGGGAAGCCGGCGCGGCTGCTGCGATCATCAAAAACGTTCCGTTCAGATGTCGGCGCGGAACCAGGCGCCGGGGCGGTAGTGCTCAAAGATGACGATGTCATAATCGTGCTCATGCGTCCAGGCGCGGCTCGTCCAGCCGGCACGCACGGCGCCCATGGCCTCACACAGGCGCACGCTCAGCGGCTTCGGCCCGATCTTGTAGGCGATGAACTGCGGGCGGGCGATCACGTTCGTGAGCACATTGCCGACGATGGCAGCCGCGGGCTTATTGAGTGCCTTGCCGTAGTCCTTCGGCGGCTGGCTGAGCTGGCCGCGCAGAATATCGGGTGCGTTGCGCCGGAACCATGCGACGATCGTAGGGTCAAAGCTCTCGACGCAGTACGGCCCGCCGTAGGTGCGCAGAGCAGCGAGCGTCAGCGCGCACAAACGGCGGTTATTATGCCCGCGCTTAACCTCGAGCAGCAGCGGCACGCGGGTGCCGAGCGCTTCGAGCGCCTCGGCAAAGGTCGGGATGACGCAGTCGGTATCGCCAAGGCGCAGGGCGCGCAGCTCGGCGAGCGTGAAATCATCAATGACACCCGGCACGCCGCACATGCGCTCGAGCGTGTCGTCGTGGAACACGACGAGCTGGTCGTCCGCCGTCAGGTGCACGTCCATCTCGACGGCGTAGCCCGCCTCGGCCGCGGCACGAAAGGCCGGGAGCGAATTTTCCGGCACGGTGCCGTCCTCGGTGTGCAGGCCGCGGTGCGCATAGTTGCGGTATAGAAACGGGGCCTTCTGCGCGCGCGTGGCGTGGCCCGGCGCGATGAGAAACGCAAACGCACCCGCGCAGGCGGCGGCCGGTGCGGCGATCTTGCAGGCAGTTTTCCAATCCATAATATGTCCTCCTTTCGGCGGCGCGGGCCGTCGGTTTGCTTTGCCCTTATTAAACAACAATTTCTGCTTTTCGTCAAATGCCTGTTGAATTGCCGGGCGAGGTATTGTAGAATGAGACAAATCCGATACACATGATGGAGGTAACCCTGTGAAGCTCAACTACAAACGCACCATCTGCGTTGGCTTTGCCTTTTTCCTGATCTGCGCCTTCTGGCAGGCGTATGACAATACCATCCCCCTGATCCTGACGAACAAGTTCGGCATGTCGCAGGCATGGTCCGGCGTCATCATGGCGCTCGACAACATTCTGGCGCTGTTTCTGCTGCCGCTGTTCGGCGCGATCTCCGACAAGCACGCCGGCAAGCGCGGCCGCCGCACGCCGTTTATCGTCTTTGGCACGATCGTTGCGGCCATCGCGTTCATCAGCCTGTCGCTCGTCGACGATGCGCAGCTGAAAAACATCGACGCGGCCGCCGCCATCGACGATCCCGCCGCGCTGCGCGTCGTGTACCAGCAGGAGGCCGACCGCACGCTCAAGACCCCCGACGGCGAGACGTTCGTGCTCGAGGACACCTTCACGGAGGACGAGTTTGCCGCCATCACGAGCCAGGTCACGACCGCCGAGGGCAAGACCGTGACGAACCACGACTACACGAACTATGTCGTGCCCGCGCGCCAGGCCTACGCCCACCAGACGACCGTGCAGCACCCCGGCGCGCTCATCGGCTTTATCGCGCTGCTGCTCGTCGTGCTCGTGGCCATGGCCACGTTCCGCTCCCCCGCCGTCGCGCTCATGCCCGATGTTACCATCAAACCGCTGCGCAGTAAGGCGAATGCCGTCATCAACCTCATGGGCACCGCAGGCGGCATCCTCGTGCTGGCCATCGGCATGGCCTTCGCCACAAGCTCCGTGCGCAACTCGCTCATGAGCTACACGGCGTACTTCGCCGTGATCGCGGGCATCATGCTGCTGGCACTGCTGATCTTCCGCCTAACGGTCAACGAGCCAAAGTTCGTGGCCGAGATGCAGGCCGACAGCAAGCGCTTCGGCATCGACAACGGCGACAGTGACGACGCGCCCGCCGGCTCCGGCAAGCTCGGCAAGGCCGAGCGCCGGTCGCTCATCTTCCTGCTGCTGTCGATCGTGCTGTGGTTCTTCGGCTACAACGCCGTGACGTCGAAATACTCTGTCTACGCCAGCAACATCCTGCACAAGGACTACAACCTCACGCTCATGCTCGCGCAGGCCGCCGCCATCGTGGCCTACCTGCCCGTCGGCATCGTCGCATCCAAGATCGGCCGCAAGAAGACCATACTCGGCGGCGTCGTGATGCTGGCCGTCGCGTTCGGTGTGGCCGCTTTCCTCAACGCCGAGAGCCCCACGATGCTCATGAACGCCATGTTCTGCCTCGCCGGTATCGGCTGGGCTACCATCAACGTCAACTCCTTCCCGATGGTCGTGGAGATGTGCTCCGGCAGCGACGTTGGCCGCTACACTGGCTTTTACTACACGGCCAGCATGGCAGCCCAGGTCGTCACGCCGATGTTCTCGGGCTTCCTGATGGATAAGCTCAGCATGACCGTGCTCTTTCCCTACGCCGCCATCTTTGTGGCCGGTGCGTTCGTGACAATGCTCTTTGTCCGCCACGGCGACAGCCGCCCCATCCCCGCCAAGGGCCTCGAGGCGCTTGACGTGGACGATTGACCGAAATATACATTTGGAGGATGCAAATACTATGGAACGTCTGACCCGCAAACTGAAAAAGGGCGGTTACTCCGCCAACCGGCACTCCGAGGCCCAGCTCACCGAGCGCCTTGACCAGCTCAAGGGCGTGCACAAGCAGTGGGTCGGGGATGTGTCGGACATGATCACCGGCATGAAGCAGAGCGAGGCCGCCGGACAGGAGGGCGCGCTCACGCTCATGATGCTGCAGGCGGGCTACGCCGCGATCGTGCGCATCGGCCGCCGGTTCGAGAGCGTGTGCCCCGTTGAGGGCAGCAGCGACAACACCGTCACGGCGCTCGGCAAGCTCGAGGACCTGTACGAGCAGTGCGTGTCCGAGCTCGAGGACGTGAAGGAAGGCCTCGAGGAGTGCCGCGAAAACGGCTTCCAGGATGACCTCGCCTACGGTGAGCTCATGGTGACGAAGCTCGGCATCTCGCAGCTCATTAAGCAGTTTGACATCGCCACCGGCTACGCCGAGCCAGATGCGGGACCGTACCAGTACCAGCCCAAGGAAGACAAGCCTGCCGAATAAGCCGCGCACTCAAAAAGCAGCACGTGGACCTGCGGTGGCACCGGCGACAGTGCGAATAAAGAAAAAAACCTCCGTGCCGGACGGCACGGAGGTTTTTGTGTAAGATCCGATTACTTGAGTTCGACAGAAGCGCCGACTTCCTCGAGCTTCTTCTTGAGCTCCTCGGCCTCGTCCTTGGAGACCTGCTCCTTGATGGCGCAGGGGATGCCCTCGACCTTCGCCTTGGCTTCCGCCAGGCCCAGGTTGGTGATCTCACGGACGGCCTTGATGACCTTGATCTTCTGATCGCCGAAGCCGGTCAGAACGACGTCAAACTCGGTCTTCTCCTCGGCGGCAGCAGCAGCGCCGGCCACCGGAGCGGCGGCAACAGCAGCAGCGGCGGAAACGCCGAACACATCTTCGATCTCGTGCACGAGCTCGGACAGCTCGAGGACGGACATAGCCTTGATCTCTTCGATCATAGCAGTGACTTTTTCGCTAGCCATGGTAATTTTCCTCCTAAATAGTTAAGTGAAGTGGTCGCCTTATTCGGCGGCGGGAGCTTCGGCCTCGGCAGGTGCGGCAGCGCCGCCCATCTGCTCGACGACCTGATTCAGGCAGACGGCCAGACCCGTGATGGGGGCCAGCATCGTGCCCAGGACCTTGGAGTACAGCGCATCCTTGTTCTGGAGCTGCGCGATCTCCGCGATCTCAGCGTCACTGAGGACCTTGCCCTCGAGGAACGCGCCCTTGACGATGAACTTCTCGTCCTTCGCCATCTTCTCGCTCATGTCGTGGATCATGCGGATCGGGACGATCGGGTCTGCCGTGCTGGTTGCGAGCGAAGTCGTACCATTGAGCAGATCACTCATTGCCTCGAGGCCGGCGTCCTTGAGCGCAAAGCGGGTCAGGGTGTTCTTGACGACGGAATACTCCACGTCATTCTGACGCAGCTCGGTGCGCAGCTTGGTGTCTTCATCGACGGTGATGCCCTTGTAGTCGACGAACACGCCGGCGCTGGCGCCCTTGAGCCGCTCGGCCAGAGCGGCGACGATCGCCTGCTTCTCGCTGAGAACTTTTGCGTTCGGCATAGTGTGATTTCACCTCCGTGTGAAAGATACACGCCCAAAAAAAATTCCGCGGCCAAAGCCCCGGAAACAGAATAGAAACATCGTGATGGATGCATCCTCGGCAGGATTTCCGCGGTCAAGCCACCTGCTGTCTTTGGAGCGCTCTAATAGAATACCAGACTCTGCCGCGCGTGTCAAGCATTTTTCACGCGGCGGCGCGGTTTTTTAAAAGGAGATGGCCCCCGGAGGAGTACCGGAGGCCATCGCAAAAAAATCCCACAAAAAACTTTTACCCTAAACTGCTGTGACTAGTCTAGCATGTTTGCTCACATGTGTCAAGCCTTTTTGTGACAATTCCCGGCCTGCTGTGCAGGTGCACAGCGCTGCGGCCGCGTCACCAGTCCATGGTCGCGATGCCCTCACCGAGCGACATACCGCACCGGCCGTGGCCGGGATAGAGCACGAGCTCCGGCGGCAGTGCGCGCAGAAACGGCACGGTCCTGTCCATGAGCACGGCGGCGTCGCCCCCGCGCAGGCGCGTGACGACGGCGTTGCCCGGCACGAGCGAGTCGCCGCTGAAAAAGGCGGCCGGACCGATGCGGTAGCACGCGCTGCCGCGCGAGTGGCCGGGCGTGGCATAGCCCTCGAGATGCAGCGCGCCCCAGTCGAGCACGATGTGATCGCCGAAGGTCATGTCCGGGGCATACGTCTCGGTCTTGAGCTGCAGCGTGCGCAGAAAGTCGCGTGCCTCTGCCCCGCGCGACACGCTCAGCGCTGCGAGCAGCACGGGCGTCGTGTTGCCGGGGTTGCGCAGCCAGGGGGTGCAGTTTTCCTGCCAGAGGGTGCGCGCCGAAAGCGCGCGCTGCATCCGGCCGAGGCCGGAGATGTGGTCGACATGCTCGTGCGTAAGCACGAGCAGTACGTGGTACCCCTGCAGGCACTGCATGGTCGTCTCGTCCGGCCAGGGGTCGAGGACGATCGCGTCGCGCCCCTGCGTGACGACGTACATATTCGAGCCGACGGGCGGAAAGGGAATGCGTTGGATCTGCATAGACCGTCAGTCCTCCCGGGGCAGGGCGAGCAGCCGGCGGCTGAGCGGCAGCTCAGACGGGCGGCTGTTTTCCAGTGTGACAATGCCGCGGCTGCCGCCGCGGATCCAGCCGCGGCGCACGAGCTGGCGCAGCGTTTCGCGGGCGGTGCCGTCGCTGCCGTCGTAGAGCGCGGCCGCACCGCCGAGGGCGGCGCGGATGGCCCGGCGGGCAAACGGGAAATGCGTGCAGCCGAGCACGGCCGCGTCCACGCGGCCGGCATAGGGGCCGAGCTGCCGCGCGAGGTAGGCCGTGAGCGCGGGTGAATCGAGCTCGCCCCGCTCGACGAACTCCACCAGCTCCGGGCACGGCAGCGGCGTGATCTCGGCGCAGCCGGCGCACTGCTGCATGAGTGCGGCGAACTTCTCCTCCCGCAGTGTCAGGGGCGTGGCCAGCACGAGCACGCGCCGGTGGTGCGCCACGGCGGGCTTGAGCGCCGGCTCGATGCCAATAACGGGGATATCCGGAAAGGCAGCGCGCAGCGGGCCGATGGCCGCGCTCGTAGCCGTGTTGCAGGCGATAACAGCGGCCTTGATGCCGCGGTCATACAGCCGGGCGATGACGTCCTGCGTCAGGCGGCGGACCTCCTCAGCCGGGCGCACGCCGTATGGGGCGTTGGCCGAGTCGCCGAAATAGAGAAAGTCCTCCCCAGGCAGGCGCTGCACGAGCGCGCGCAGGGCACTGATACCGCCGAGGCCGGAATCAAACACCGCGATCGGAAGCTCCGTCCGCTCCATGGCATGCCCCTCCTTTCCGGGATGCAGTATAGAATGCATCTATTGTACCACATTCGGCGCACTTTTCAAGTCAAGCGGTAACACGCCGGCGGCGCAGGAGCTTCCAAACGAGCGAGCACAGCGGGATCAGGTAGAGATAGCACGCGGCCAGCAGGCTCTGCTCCGGCGCGCCGGCCGAGGCCAGCGGCACCGCGCCCGCGATCGACCACGGAACGAGCGGCGCAAGCACGACGACGGAGTTTTCCAGGTCGATGGCGCACGACGGGCCGTCCGGCTCCGTATCGGCGCAGAGCTGGTGCGTGAGCAGGATGGAGAGCGTCTGGTTGCAGGCGATCATGGACGCAGCGACAGCCGCATCCGGTGCGGCATAGCCGGTGAGCATGCAGCGCAGCACGTCCGCCAGCGGCTGGTGCTGCACAGTCAGGCACAGCGTGAACGCCGCCGCGATGCTCGCGCACATGACCCAGCGGACGTGCACATGCAGCGCCGAGAGCACGAGGATGAGCACCGCCGGCAGCAGAGCAAGCCAGTGTAGCGTACACACGCGCGCAAACAGCGCGCGCACGTCCTGCGCCGCCCCGCCGCCGTGCGCCATGGCGCCGAGCACGGCATAGACCGCGCACGTGAGCGCAAACGGCACAAAGGCCGTGCGCACCATGGCACGCAGGTTGTCGTAAATATCCGTGTGCGTGAGCTCGCTGATGAGCAGCGCGCTCGTGGACACGGGCGAGCACCGGTCGCCAAAAAAGACGCCCGACAAGACCGCGCCGCCGGCCAGCACCGGCGACACGCCCATGGAGGCCGCCGCCGTCATGCACACGGCGCCCATCGTGGCCGCCGCGCCGAAGGACGTGCCCATGAGCGCGGACACGGCGCTCGCGAGCAGAAACGACGTGATGACGAGCGTGCCCGGGTGGATGAGATCGACCGCATAGCAGATCAGCAGCGGCACCGTGCCGCACGCGCGCCAGAGCGCCGTGAGCACGCCGATGAGCAGAAAGACGATGAGGACATTTTTGGCCGTCCGGATGCCCGACCAGAGCATGCCGCCGACCGCGCGCAGGCCATACCCCTGCCGCAGCGCCCAGCCCACGAACAGCACCAGCCCCACGAGCAGCGCCGCAACGATCGGCCAGCCGAGCGCCACGCACACGAGCAGCTCCAGGCAGAAAAGACACAAAACGATCATAACGACCTCCGAATCAAAATGACTTTTTATTATAGGCCCGGGTTTCCCTCATTGTAAAACTGTTATTTTTGATATATTCTACAAATAGAAACTGTAGATTCCTGAGACGGCGGCATGAACTTTTCATCCTTTGATTACTTTCTCGCGCTCGCGCGCGAGCGCAGCTACACACGCGCGGCCGATGTGCTGCACATCACACAGCAGTCGCTCTCGGCGGCCATCGCAGCGCTCGAGCGTGAGCTCGGCTGTCCGCTCGTGGTGCGGCGCACGCCGCTGGAGCTGACGTACGCCGGGCGGGTGTTTTTGCAGTACGCCGAGCGCTTTCACCAGACGCGCGACGAGATGCAGCGCACATTCTGCGACATCGCGGAAAACCAGCGCGGCGAGCTGCGCGTGGGCATCGCCTACACGCGCGGGCGGGCCATCCTGCCGGGGATCCTTGAGGCGTTTGCGGGCGTGTACCCGAACGTGCGCGTAATCCTGACCGAGGAGCGCAACCACACGCTGCAGAACCTGCTGCACGAGGGGCGGGTGAATCTGGCGATCGCGCGGTTTCAAAAACCGCTGCCCGGCATCGAGGCGCAGCCGTTTTACACCGAGGACACCGTTCTGCTCGTCAGCCGGCAGCTGTTACAGACCTGCGGGATCGATCTCGCGGCGCACCGCGCAGAGATCGAGCGCGGCGACCTGCGGTCCCTGCGCGGCTGCCCGTTCGTGAGCGGCAGCGCCGAGGACATCACCGGCAGCCTCGAGCGCGGCGCGTTTCGCCGCGCCGGGTTCGTGCCGGAGGTGCGGGCCGAGTCGAGCAACGTCGAGACGCTGCTCGAGCTGTGCGCGCGGAGCGTGGGTGCGTGCTTCTGCCCCGAGAATCTGGCGCGGCTGCTGTTGGCCGCGCAGCCGCACGGCCGGCTGGAGATGCTGCGCATGCCGGACACGATGGCCTACCCCATCAGCTTCGGCTACGCAAAGCGCGCCACCCATGGAGCGTGCTGGCGGACTTCATCCGCATCGCCCGCGCGCAGTATCCGCAGCCGGCATGAAAACACCCCCCGGAGCAGACGCTCCGGGGGATGTGTTTTGGTATGGCTTACTTGTTCCAGGGGTTTGCCGGGTCGGGATCCGTCGGGTCCCAGCCGCGGTTCGGGCTGGAGATGTCCAGCCACGGGGCCGACGGCTTCGGCACCGGGAGGGACGAGGCGTTGTAGATCGACACCGTGGTGCCGAGGGGACAGTTGTCGTAGATCCACTTGGCATCCGCCACCGTCAGGCGCACGCAGCCGTGCGAGCAGACCGTGCCGAGCTGGTTATACAGCCGGTAGGACAGGTCGTTCTTATTCGGACTGTTGTACGGCGAGGAGTGGAAGAGATAGTTGCCCGTGATCTGTGTGCAGTACTGACCCCAGCAGCCCATGAGCGGGTGCCACGCCGCCTTGAACGGCGTGCGGAACGTGCCGATGGGTGTGGTCTGACCGGGGCCGCAGACGAAGGCGTGATAGAGAATGGAGTAATCGCCGCTCATGTCCAGACCGTACACGAGCACCGTGCACTGGTTGCGCACGACCTCGAGCTTATACGGGTACTGCGCGCTGAGGAGCTGATCATATTCCGCGTCCGTGTAGTTGTTGACCGGGACGACGAACGTGGTGCGGATGGCGTCCGTGCCGCACAGGAAGAGGATCTCGACCGTGTGCTGGGTGGGCATGTCGCGCTTCCAGACGGACTCTTCCACGTGGAAGCCCGGCGTGATGGACTTGCCGTCGAGCGTGTAGTGACGCGTGGGCTGCTGCACGCCGTCCACAGACCAGATGAGGGTCGCTTCACCCGGCGCGGTCTGATATTCCGACGGGAAATGGCGGTAGGTCACATACAGGTCGACGGCGCGGCACTCCGGAGAGAGCGCGGGCACGGGGTCGGTCGTGAGTGTGTCAACGCCGCGGAGCATGGGGTCATACTCCGCATCGGTCTTGTCGGCCGCGAGCGAGACGGTGCAGCCGCGCGCGAGCAGGCACACGAGACCGGCATGGCCGGTGCCCGCGACGGTCGTGCCCTCGGCCGCGACGGCGAGCGTGTCGACCGTGCCGCCGGCGGTGACGGTGCCGTTCGGGTCGGTGCGCACGACGAGCGTACCGGTGACATTCAGGCTGCCAAGGTCGCGCCCGGCGGCGCCGCCGAGGTAAAGCGTACCGGTGAAGGTGCCCGCCGTCAGGGGCTGCGTGCCGGTGTAGACGACGCGGCCGGAGGCCGGAAGCGCGCCGGCATCGGAGCAAAACTGCAGGTCAAGCTCATAGAGCATCTGCGCGATCTCGGCGCGGGTGATGCCGGCCGTGGGGTTCAGGCGGCCAGCGTCGCCGCTGACGATGCCGGCCTTGACCAGGCCGGCCACCGAGGCAACCGCCCAGTCGCTGACAGCGGAAGCGTCCGAGAACGCGGCAATATCGGCGGCCGTGCCGTCCGCCACGGCGAAAGCGCGGGCGATGACGGACATGGCCTCCTGACGGTTGATATTGCGGTCCGGGCCCATGGTGCCGTCACCACAGCCGCTGAAGATGTTCATCTGCGCGGCGGCGCTCAGCTCCGGATAGTACCAGGCGGCAGCGTCTACATCCGAAAAATGCGTAATATCCTTGCCCGCCGTGCAGCCGAACACGCGCACGAGCATGGCGGCCATCTGGGCACGCGGGGCGTTATTGCCCGGCAGCATGTCGCCGCTCACGTCACCGACGAGAATGCCGTGATCGCGGGCAAAGTCCATCGCCGCCTGATACCACGGGCCGGACGGCGTGGGCTCCGGGCTGGGTTCGGCGGGCTGTGTGGGAGCGGTCGGTACCGTCGGCTCGGTGGGAGCAGTCGGTGCAGTCGGCTCGGTGGGGACGGCGGGCTCCGACGCGGCGGCCGAGGGCTGTACAGGCTCCGACTCTGCGGCGATGACCGGCATGACGGCCAGCGTCAGCACGCACGCGAGCACGAGCAGCAGGGACAAAAAGCGTTTGCGCATGGTTTTCTCCTCCATATTTTCCTGTGGGATATAGCATGATCCCATTATACCGGACAGCGGTGATTTTTCAATGGTTTTCGCAGCGATTTCAACTTTTTTAAGTTTCTGTGACGCGCAAAAAAGCAGCGTGCCGGGCGGCACGCTGCAAGTTGACATAATTCGGTTTACATAATTACAAGTTTAGCAGCTCCGCCACGTCGTCCTCCCCGTAGACGCGGACGCCATGCGCAGACAGAAGCGCGGCGGTGACCCCGTCGCCGGGCGTGAGCGTGCCGGTGAAGGTGCCGTCATAGATCTCGCCGCAGCCGCACGAGGGGCTGCGCTGCTTGAGCAGCGCGGCTGTGCAGCCGAAACGCTGGGCGAGCGCGAGCGTCTGCTGCGCGCCGCGGGTGTAGGCATCCGTGACATCGGCGCCGGTGCGCATGACGATGCGGCTGCCCTGCCGCTCGGACGGCGCGCGCGGCGTCGGCAGGCCGCCGAGCTGCTCCGGACAGGCGGGCACAAGCGTGTGCCGAGCCATAAGCTCTCGCAAAACGCCGTCGGGAAGGCCTTTCGACGCGCCGTCATACCGGCAGGCGACGCCGAGCAGGCAGGCACTGACCAGAATGTTCATCGCACCGCCCGCTTTCCGCGACTCCACGTGAAGCCGAAGATCATGCCGAGCACGCCGCCGGCAATGTGCGTGAGCTGGGCAAGACCGGCCGAGCCGGTGACTGCCTGAAAGATCTCGCTGCCGAGGTAGAGGATGAGCACGAGGATGAGCGTGAGCGGGATGGTGCCGGTGCGCATACCGGCAAACGACGCGAGCACGATGAGCATGAACACGACGCCGGACGCACCCATGAGCGCGCCGTTCGGGAAGAAGAACCAGAGCACCAGCCCCGTGACAAGCGCCGTGAGCGCAATGGCAAGCAGAATGCGCTTGCCGCCGAAGCGCTCCTCCGCCGTCGGTCCGACGACGAGCAGCATGACGATGTTGCCGCAGTAGGCAGCAAAATCCGGGTGGCCGAGCACGTGCAGGAAAAAGCGCGGGTAGGTCAGCCAGTCCGTCAGCGACGAGCGGTAGACGCAAAAAAGGTTCTGCGTCGTCCAGCCGTCGGTGAGCTTGCCGAGACCGAGCGCGAGCAGGCTCAGCAGTGCGAACGTGAGGATGACGGGCGAATTATACAGGATCGTGATGGAATGTTTCTTCATAAGTACCTCTCAAAACCAAACGCGCGCAGGTCCTCCGGGACCGGCGCGGTAATGTGCAGGGGCTGCCCGGTGACGGGCTGCGTAAGATCGGCCGCGGCCGAATGCAGCGCGGGGCGCGCGAGCAGGGACGCATCGCCGCCGTAGAGTGCATCGCCGAGCAGCGGATGGCCGAGCGCGGCGAAGTGGACGCGGATCTGGTGCGTGCGGCCGGTGCGCGGCAGGACACGCAGGAGCGTGTACCCGTCCCGCTCGGCGAGCACGGTGTAATCCGTGACGGACGGCTGACCGTCCGGCGCGGTGGTGCGGCGGGTGGTGCCGTCGTCCGCGCGGGCGATGGGCAGGTCAATGGTGCCGCTTACCGGCAGGCCGGTACCGCAGGCAACGGCGAGATACGTGCGCCGGAAATCGCCGGTGTGCAGCACGCGGCGCAGCCGGTCGTGCACATAACCGCTGCGGGCGACGAGCATGACGCCGGACGTGCCACGGTCGAGCCGGTTGACGGGGTGAAAAACCGCGTCGGGCCCGAGGTAAGCGGCAAGTGCATTGGCAACCGTGGGATCGCCGCGGTCATACCCGCCGTGCACGGCCATGCCGGCGGGCTTATTGAGCGCGAGCAGGTCAGCGTCCTGATACAGGATATCCAGCGGCACGGCCACGGGCGTGAACTTGCCGCCGGAGCGCTTGTCATCGATGCGCACGGTGAGGGTATCCCCTGCCTGCACGCAATCGACGGTGCGGGCGTGCGCGCCGTTGAGGCAGATGCCGTCCGGCACGGTCTTGACGCGGGCGATGGCCCCGTCGGCCATGCGCAGTTCACGCCGGAGCAGGCTTTTGACCGTGCGGCCCGCCTGCTCCGGCGTGACGGTGAGCGTCAGCCGGCGCATTCCTGCGCGGCCAGCGCGGCCTCGTATGCGGCGCGGGTGCGGCTGTCAAAGCAGACCATGCGCACGCGCGTGATCTCGGGATGGTCGGCAAGATAGGCCGTGATCTCGCGCACGGCGATCTCCGCCGCTTGAGCCAGTGGGAAGTGGTAGATACCCGTACTGATGGACGGGAAATCGACCGTGCGGCAGCCGTTCTCGCTCGCAAGGCGGAGGCTGTTGCGGTAGCAATTGGCCAGCAGCTCGGGCTCGCCGTGCTGCCCGTCGCGCCAGCGGGGGCCGGGCGTATGGATGACGTGGCGCGCCGGCAGGCGGTAGCCGCGGGTGATCTTCGCCTCGCCGGTGCGGCAGCCGTTGAGGCCGCGGCACTCGTTGAGCAGGCCGGTGCCGGCGGCCATGTGGATGGCCCCGTCTACCCCGCCGCCGCCGAGCAGTGAGCAGTTGGCAGCGTTGACGATGGCGTCGACGTCGGACTTCGTGATGTCGCCCTGAATGACTTCGAAACGGTTCATGCGGTTACCTCCTTACCGTCGATGGTGACGGTGATGTGATCGTCCTGCGCGTCGATGCCGATATCCCCGGCGGCCTTGCGCTGCGCGACAATGGCCGTGGCGGTGGCGTCCTCCACGTCGCGCTGGATGGTGCGGCGCAGGTTGCGCGCGCCGTAGGTCTCGCTGTAGCCCTTACGGACAAGATAGTCGATGACGGCAGGCGTCCAGTGCAGGGTCATGCCGCGCTCGGCCATGGCGGCGCGCACTTCGTCGAGCATGAGGGCAGCGATGGCGCGGAAGTTTTCCTCCGTGAGGTGGTTAAAGTAGACGATCTCGTCGATGCGGTTGAGAAACTCCGGACGCAGGAACTCGTTGAGGGCGCGCTGCGCGCGCTCGCGGCTCTGATCGTCCGCACTCAGGCCGAAGCCGAGCGTACCGGTGCGCGTGTTGCTGCCGGCGTTCGTGGTCATGATGATGACCGTGTTTTCAAAGTTCACGGTGCGGCCCTGCGCGTCCGTGATGCGGCCGTCATCGAGGATCTGCAGCAGCAGGTTCATGACGTCCGGGTGCGCCTTTTCGATCTCGTCGAAGAGGACGACGGAGTACGGGCGGCGGCGGATCTTCTCCGTGAGCTGACCGGCCTCGTCATAGCCGACGTAGCCCGGGGGCGAGCCGATCATGCGCGAGACGGAGAACTTCTCCATAAACTCCGACATATCGAGCCGGATGAGCGACTCGGGCGCGTGGAAGAGCTCGTCGGCGAGGCGCTTGACCAGCTCCGTCTTGCCGACGCCGGTGCCGCCGACGAACAGGAAGCTCACGGGCTTGCGCTTGGCCTGCAGGCCGACGCGGTTGCGCCGGATGGCGGCGCAGACGGTGTCGATGGCCGCATCCTGGCCGACGATGTGCGCGCGCAGCCGGTCGCCGAGACCGGCGAGCTGCTCAAACTCATCGGCGCGGATGCTCGCGGCCGGGATCTTCGTCCAGAGCTCGATGATGCGCGCGAGGTTATCCGCCGTGAGCTCCGGGCGCCCCTTGGCGCGCAGCGCGTCGAGCTCGGTCTGCAGCTGCATCTCGCGGCTGCGCAGCTCGGCAATGCGGGCATAGCGGCGGTCGAGCTCCTGCTCGTCATAGTCGTCGCCGGTCTGCGGCGGCGCGGAGGCCAGCAGTTCGCGCTCGCGCGCATAATCGCCGATCTCCTTTTCGACTTCGTCCGCGCGGATAAGGTCGGGATTTTTCAGGTTCACGTCCGAGCAGGCCTCGTCGATGAGGTCGATGGCCTTGTCGGGCAGGAAACGGTCGGTGATATAGCGCTCGCTGAGCACGACGGCGAGGCGGCACATGGCGTCCGAAATGACGACGCCGTGGAAGTCCTCGTAATAGCGGCGCACGCCCTTGAGGATCTCGACACTGTCGTCGATGCTCGGCTCGGCCACCGTGACAGGCTGGAAGCGGCGCTCGAGGGCCGCGTCTTTTTCAATGTGCTTGCGGTACTCGGCGAACGTCGTCGCGCCGATGACCTGGATCTCGCCGCGCGAGAGTGCGGGCTTGAGGATGTTGGCGGCGTTCATGCTGCCCTCGGCATCGCCGGCGCCGACGATGTTGTGCACCTCGTCAATGACGAGGATGATGTTGCCGACGCGGCGGATCTCCTCGATGAGGCCCTTCATGCGGCTCTCGAACTGGCCGCGAAACTGCGTGCCCGCCACGAGCGCCGTGAGGTCAAGCAGGTAGACCTGCTTGTCGCGCAGCTTATACGGCACGTTCCCCTCGGCGATGCGCTGGGCAAGGCCCTCGGCAATGGCCGTCTTGCCGACGCCGGGCTCGCCGATGAGGCAGGGATTGTTCTTCTGGCGGCGGTTGAGGATCTGGATGACGCGCTCAAGCTCCTCGGCGCGGCCGACCATGGCGTCGAGCTTGCCGTCGCGGGCGCGCTGCGTGAGGTCGATGCAGTAATTATTGAGGAACTTGAGCTTGCGCGGGGCAGCGCCGCGCTTGTCAGCAGCAGCACCGTCGGCGCGCGGCGGCTCGGCCGCGGCGGCGGAATCGGCCGCCGGAGGCGGGTTCTGGTTAAAGAGGCGGTTGAGAAACGGGAAGGTCGCTGTCTTGCCGTCGTCCTCGTCCGTGTCGGCGTCGGAGGCGTCGGCGTCCGCGTCGGGCGCGCCGTCGCCGCCGAGCATGCCCATGCTGCCGAGCATTTCCGCCACGTCGCCGGTGAGATTGTCGAGATCGGCATCCGAGATGCCGAGCTTTTCCATCATCTCATCGACGGGCTTGATGTGCAGCTCGCGCGCGCAGCGCAGGCACAGGCCCTCGTTATGGGACTCGCCGTTTTCGATTCGTGTGATAAAAATCACCGCTACGTTTTTCTTGCAGCGGGAGCAGAGTGTAGGCTGCATAGATTGGTTCTCCTGTTCGATAGATTCCGTGCACGCCGGTCACACGCCCACGCCGAACGTGAGCACGTCGATGGCCAGCAGCGCTTTTGCCAGAGCGGTGTGCGCGAGGGTGTCGCGGCCGATGACGGGCCCGGCAAACTGCAATGCCCAGCACAGCAGGATGCCGAAGCACACGCCGTTGACCGCGCCGAGGGCGGCGCCGCCAATGTCGTTGAGCTTCTCCCGGTTCGGGAGTTGGAAGGTCAGGTTCGGCAGGTTGCCGATCGCGGCCAGAATGAGCATGATGAGCAAAAAGCCGACGGACGTGACGAGCACGTAGCACAGCCGCGCGCAGTAGACCTGCGTCATGGCGGCGCGCAGCGTGATGCCCTGCTCGTCGCGCATCGTGAGCGCGGCGCGGGCCATGCGCTGCGCCGGCCGGCCGGTCACACCGGCGGCGGCAAAGCACTGCTCGGCATATTCCTGCGCGGTGTCGGGATGCGCGGCGACCCAGTCCTCACCCGAGAGGCCGGCGTCGTTATCCGGCAGCTCGGTGGCAACAACGTCGAGCTGGCCCTCAAAGTACCCGCCGGCAAACGGCTCCGCCACCGGCAGGAGCCGGTCGGAAAACAGGCCCGCGAGCAGCGCCGCGCCGTAGAGCGCGACGACGATGGCGGCCAGCTGCGCGGCGCTGAGGATCAGGCCGCGGCGGTAACCGCCCCAGACGGCGGCCAGAAAAATGGCGACGAGCACCACTGTCAATACGATCTTCATAGGTGTATCCCTGTTCTTTCTCTCTAGGCTGCGGGGGTCAGAAGGCGAGCACCTCGGCGCTCGAGCCGCTCACGAGCAGCGCCGCGCCCCGGCGCAGCAGCACCGAGTGGCGGACGCCGAGCAGGTTCTGCTCGACGGACTTGATCTTATCGAGCTGCTGGTTATAGAGCGTGAGCCGGTCGCTGTACTGCACGAGCACCTGCTTGCCGTTGACAGACAGGCTCGTGACGGTGCCGGTAGTCTCGCACGTTCCAAGCTTGCTGCCGGAGGCGCTGACCGTGACGAGCTGCTCGGCGCTGCCGGAGCGGTAGCGGCTGAGCGCAAGGGTCACAAATCCGTCGCCCTCGGCGGCGTAGTCGTACAGGTACAGGTCGCCGAAGGGGTACTCGGCGGTGAGCTTGGCGGCATCGTCAAAAAAGGCCAGGCGCGTCTGCGACACGCAGCAGACCTTGCCGCCGCGCCAGAAGAGATCGGCAAAGAGCTCGTCGGCGCACGCGGCGCTGCCGCGCTCGGCCTCACTCGTGAGCGAGAACGTGTGCACAATGCTGCCGGAATCCTGCAGACAGAGCGCGGCGAGATACTTCCCGTCCGGGCTCACGGCGGCGCGCACGAGATAGCCCGTGCCGGAATACCAGACATAGACGGCCTTGCCGGAGGTGTCATACACCGTGACGGCGCCCTTATAGCCCGCAGCGTCCGAGCAGACGGCGAGATAGCCGCTGTCGCTCAGGTCGGCGCTGATAATTTCGCCGGGCGGCTCAATATCGGTCTTATTGCCCTTGAAATCCGCCACGCACAGCGTCGTGCCGCCGATATCATAAGCGCACACGCGCTCGCCGCCGACGGAAATGCCCGGCTGCGAGAGCGTGAAGATCTCGTGCAGGACGGTCTTGCCGTTATCATCGAGCAGCTGCAGACCGCTCGAGGACACGACCGCGAGGCGGCTGTCCACCGTGCGGAAGGTGCGGCTGGCGCTGGAGTCAAACGTGTAGGGCGCGCTGTCATCCAGATAGTCGCTCGCCGAGCCGGGCCGGTCGCGCAGCAGCAGATACAAAAACAGCAGCACGGCCAGCACGCACACCGCCACGATGACGGTCTGCCGCAGTCTGGGGTTATGTTTTGCATGGTCGTTCATGGACATTCCTCCCCTGTCCGCATGGCGGACGCGGTGTCAGGCCTGATTCATCATATCGCCGACGGCGCCGTCGTACCACACGCGGTTGAGATACAGCCCCTGCGGGGGCATGGTCGGCCCCGTGAGCCGCCGGTCACGCGTGGCCAGCAGCGCCGGGATGGCCTCCGGCTCGATCTTGCCGTAAGACGCATAGACCATGGTGCCGACAATGGCGCGCACCATATTATACAGGAAGCCGTCAGCACAGACGGCGATGGAGATGAGCGGGCCGTCCCGCTCGGCGCGGCACCAGTGCACCGTGCGCACGGTCGTGCGCGTCTCGGTACCGACGGAGCGCACGGCGGCAAAGTCGTGCGTGCCCTCAAAGGCGCGGCCGGCGCGCTCCAGACGCGCAAAATCCAGCGGCTGGGGATAAAAGCAGACACGGTGCTCCAAAAACGCATCGCGAATGCGGGAATTGTAGATCTGATAGACGTATTCTTTCTGGATGCACGAGCCGATGGCATTGAAATCCTCCGGCGCGGCGACGGCGTCGACCACGGCGATGTCCGCCGGGAGGCGGGCATTGACCGCAAGGGGCACCCGGTCGATCGGGATCGTGCAGTCGGTGCGGAAATTGGCGCAGTAGCGCTTCGCGTGCACGCCCGCGTCCGTGCGGCCGCAGCCGACGACCTTGATCGGTTCTCCGCAGACCTTCGTGAGCGCGCGCTCCAGCGTTTCGGCGACGGTGATGTCCGTCTTCTGCACCTGCCAGCCGTGATAGGCCGTGCCGTCATACTGCAGGCGCAGAGCGATGTTGCGCCTCACAGGCCGAACCTCGCGAGCACGATCACGCCGGCGAGCACGAGCGCGCTCCAGAGCATGGCCAGCGTGTCGCGCGTGCACCAGGTGAGCTGCTTCATGCGCGTGCGGCCCTGATCGCCGTGATAGCAGCGGCACTCCATGGCCACGGCCAGCTCGTCCGCGCGGCGGAACGCCGACACGAACAGCGGCACCAGCAGCGGCAGCAGCGCCTTGGCGCGCTGAAAGAGGTTGCCGGTCTCAAAATCGGCGCCGCGCGCTTTCTGCGCGGACATGATCTTGTCCGTCTCCTCGATGAGCGTGGGGATAAAGCGCAGGGCCATGGACATCATCATGCTCATCTCGTGCACGGGCACTTTGAGCTTTTTGAGCGGGCCGAAGAGGATCTCCATCGCGTCGGTGAGCGCGATGGGCGATGTGGTATAGGTCAGCAGGAACGTGCCTGCAATGAGCATCGTGATGCGCAGGACCATGAACACGGCGCGGATCAGGCCCTCGTAGGTGACGGTGATCTTCCAGAAGGACACGAGCTCGCGCCCGGGCGTGAAGAACATATTGAGCACGGCCGTGAGCGCGATGATGATCCACAGCGGCTTGAGACCGCGGAGGATGACCTTGAGCTGGATGCGCGAGAGCGCGATGCACACGCCCGTAATGATCAGCATAACGGCGTAGGACACGTAGCTTTCTGCCGTGAACAGCGCCGCGATATAGACGATGGTCAGCAGGAGCTTGCAGCGCGGGTCGAGCCGGTGCACGATGCTGCTGCCGGGGAAAAACTGGCCGAGGGTAACGTCCTTCAGCATACGCCCGCCTCCTTCCCGACGGCGAGCAGCGCGTCCGTGAGCTGCTCGAGCGTATAGATCGACGGCGGGAGCGCGACGCCCCGGTCGCGCAGTGCCTGCGCGATGCGCGCGGCCTGCGGCACGTCGAGGCCGATGTCGAGCAGCGCCTGCGTGTGGGCAAAGACTTCTGCAGGCGCACCGTCGAAGGCGACGTGCCCGGCATGAAAGACGATGAGCCGGTCGGCGATGCGCGCGGCATCGTCCATGCTGTGCGTGACAAGCAGGACGGCCGAGCCGGTCTCGCGCCGGTAGGCGGCGATGTTTTCGAGCACGCCGCGGCAGCCCGCGGGGTCAAGTCCGGCCGTGGGCTCGTCGAGGATAAGCACCTTGGGGCGCATGGCGATCACGCCGGCGATGGCGATGCGGCGCTTCTGTCCGCCGGAGAGCTCGAGCGGCGAGCGCTCGAAGAGCGCCTCGTCCACACCGGCAAAGCGGGCAGCCTCGCGCACGCGCGCATCGACCTCCTCCGTGGAGAGCTTGGCATTTTTCGGGCCGAAGGCGATGTCCTGATATACCGTCTCCTCAAAGAGCTGGTGCTCGGGATACTGAAAGACCAGCCCGACCTGAAAGCGCACGTCGCGCGTGGCGGCCTTGCTGCGGTGAATGTCCTCCCCGTCGAAGAGCACGGTGCCGGACGTCGGTGCGAGCAGCCCGTTGAGGTGCTGGATGAACGTGCTCTTGCCGGAGCCCGTGTGGCCGATGATGCCCACGAACTGCCCGGCAGGGATGGCGAGATCAATATCGTCGATGGCGACTTTTTCAAAAGGTGTCCCGGCGCTGTAGGTGTGCCGGAGATGATCCACCCGGATGATTGGCGTCATAATTTCGTTTCCTTTATCGATGAAGATCGGTGGTTATTTCTTCAGAGCGGCGGCGACGGCATCGGCACAGTCGGAGACCGTGAGCGCGTCGAGCGGCACGTCCATGCCGTGCGCGCGCAGCGCGTGCAGCAGCCGGACGGTGACGGGCGCAGTGAGGCCCTCTTTTTTCAGCAGGTCGACCTGCGAAAAGACCTGCTTCGGCGCACCGTCGGCCACAACGGCGCCGTTGGAGAGCACGATGACGCGGTCGGCGCCGATGCACTCTTCCATATGATGCGTGATGAGCACGACCGTGATGCCCTGCTCGCGGCAGAGTTTCGTGGCCGTGTCGATCACTTCACGCCGGCCGGAGGGGTCGAGCATGGCCGTCGGCTCGTCAAGCACGATGCACTTGGGCTGCATGGCGATGACGCCCGCAATGGCCACGCGCTGCTTTTGTCCGCCGGAGAGCAGGTGCGGCGCGTGCAGGCGAAAATCATACATGCCGACCTGCTTCAGGGCTGCATCCACCCGTGCGCGTATCTCCTGCGGCGGGACGCCGAGATTCTCGGGCGCGAAGGCTACGTCATCCTCGACGACGTTGGCGACGATCTGGTTATCAGGATTTTGAAAGACCATGCCCACCGTGGCGCGCACAGACAGAAGGTTATTCTCGTCGGACGTATCCATGCCGTCGACATACACCTTGCCGCCGGTCGGCAGCAGAATGGCGTTGAAGTGCTTGGCGAGCGTGCTCTTGCCGGAGCCGTTGTGCCCCAGCACGGCCACGAACGAGCCACGCGCGATCTCGAGCGAGAGGTCGCCGAGCGTGGGCTGGGGCTCGCCGGGGTAGGTAAAGGTCAGATGTTCGGTTCGTAAGATCGGTTCCATGGTGTTCCTTTCCGCTCAGCGCTCCCAGCGGCAGGTCGCCCCGCACGGCAGCACAAGGCCGGACGCCGTGACCGGCAGACCCAGCTCCTGTGACTGGCTGCGGCCGCCGAAGCGCCGGGTGAAGATGCTCTCCGAGAGATACGTGAGCACCGACGGGCTCAGGCCCGTGGTGTAGGAATTGATGATAACAAAGAGCGGATCGTCCGACAACACGCCGGACACCAGCTCCACGAACGGCCAGAGGTTCGTCTCGAGCTTCCAGACCTCGCCGCCCGGGCCGCGGCCGTAGCTTGGCGGGTCCATGATGACGGCGTCATAGCGGCGGCCGCGGCGGATCTCCCGCTCGACGAACTTGCCGCAGTCGTCCACGATCCAGCGGATGGGCCGGTCGGCCACGCCGGAGGCGGCGGCGTTTTCCTTGCCCCATGCGACTATGCCCTTCGCCGCGTCGACATGGCACACGCTCGCCCCGGCGGACGCGCACGCGACCGTGGCCGCGCCCGTGTAGCCGAAGAGATTGAGCACCGAGACCGGGCGGCCGGCCGAGCGGATCTTCGCCATGGCGTAGTCCCAATTGGCGGCCTGCTCGGGAAAGATGCCCGTGTGCTTGAAGTTCATGGGCTTGACGCGGAACGTCAGGTCCCGGTAGCGGATGTCCCAGCTTGGCGGGAGGGTGCGCTTGTCCCAGCTGCCGCCGCCGGTGTGGCTGCGGCTGTAGCGCCCGTCGGCCGTGCGCCAGCGCGGGTCGGTGCGCGGCGTGTCCCAGATGGCCTGGGGGTCCGGGCGCACGAGCGTATATTTTCCCCAGCGCTCCAACTTTTCGCCGCGCGAACAGTCGAGCACCTCAAAGTCCTGCCAAGAATCCGAAATCCACATAGCTGCTCCTCTTGTCCGGCGGGACGGAACCGTGCAGTTCCAGTGTGTGCCGGAATGGTGATACTTAGACAGTGTATTATATCATCAAGTGCCGCAATGGTCAATGTGTCCGGGCCGTCCGGAGGGCCGGAATTGTAAACAAATGATAAAGAATCGCCCACCGGAGCGCCGGCGGGCGATGCAGGAGCAAATTGGGATTCAGCGGCGGCCGCTGCCGACATGATCGCGGTCAAATTCGCGCAGGGTCTCGTGCGCGAGCGCGCGGCGGCGGGCCTCCTCCGCCTCCAGCTGCGCACGGCGGCGGCGCTTTCGCTCGGCCTCGACCTGCTTGCGGCGGCGCACCAGCCACAGCACATAGCCGATGACGGCCAGCACGACGAGCAGGAGCACGACGAGCACGATCGGATTCGTGAAAAAGGCGCGCAGGTGACCGGCAATGTAAGCACCCTTGGACACGGCGACATCGACCGCCGCGACGAGCTTGACCGTGCCGTAGACCGTGCCGTTATACGACACGGTGAGTTCCCCGACCTCGTCCCCCGCTTTGACGGGGGCTTCGAGCGGCTTGCCGTCCCGCTCGGAGTAGATCGTGATCTGCTGCTCAAACTGCGGCGCGCCGGCCGTATCGGCCGACGGCAGCACGGCCGAGATGCTCTGCGCCGGGCGGACGGTGACACCGTCGCTGTCGCGCCCATAGCGCACGGGCACCTCGCAGACAAGGTCGCTCGCGCTGACGATGTCGCGCCAGCCATAGTTGGAAAACACCCAGCGGTAGGCCGTGAGCGTGTCGGAAAAGCTGCCGAAATCGGTCGTGCCGTTGGCGCGGGCCGTGCCCTTGCCGCCGAGCACGACGCACAGCAGGCGCACGCCGTCCTTCTCCGCCGTGGAGACAAGGCAGTAGCCCGCGGCCTCGGTGTGGCCGGTCTTGACGCCCTTGGCATACTCGTAATAATAGCCGCGGTACATCGGGGACTCGGGGTTAATCAGGCCGTTCGTGTTCGAGAGCGTGCGTTCGTCGGACAGGTTCGTGGCCGGGACGGTGTGCTTGACCGTATTGCAGATCGTGGCGAAAAGCTCGTGGCTGAGCGCTTCCTTCGTGATGCGGTAGAGGTCATGCGCCGTGGTGTAATGATCGTCGTTCGGCAGACCGTGGGGGTTGACAAAGTGCGTGCCCGTGCAGCCGAGCTCCTGCGCGCGCGCGTTCATGCGCTGCACGAACGCCGAGATGCTGCCGCAGACGTACTCCGCGACGACGTTGCACGCCTCGTTGGCCGAGGAGATCATGGCGCAGTAGAGAAAGTCCTCGAACGTCATGGTCTCACCGACCTTGATGTCGGCATTGCTCGCGCCCTCGACCATGTCGGCATTACAGTCGGCATAGGCGGTGACGGTGTCATCCAGCTGCACGTCGCCGCGCTCGACCGCCTCGACCGCGAGCAGGAGCGTCATGATCTTCGTCAGGCTCGCGGGATAGGCTTTGGTGTCGATGTTGCGGGTATAGTAATACTGGCCGCTGTCCTCGTCGGCGAGTAGAACGCAGTTGGCCCCGAGCTTTTCATCGAGCGCGGACTTGACCGCGTCGCTGCCGAGGACATAGGAGCCCTCCTCGGCCTGAATGGTGCTCTGGGGCACACCATCGGCCGACGTGACAGCGGCGGCCGGGAAAACGGACGCCAGCAGCAGACAGACAAGGAGCAGCAGCGGCAAAATGCGATATTTTTTCATATCTTTCTCCATGCAATTATGATATAATGGAATATCCGGCCGGAGACGGCGCAGCCGCGCGGCCGGGACAAAGGCAGTGTCTTGCCCCATTATAATAATTCCGGCGGCGAAAAGCAAATCATTTCCGCAAAAAGACGCGAACGGAGGAACCGCGATGAAAATACTGGTTGTGGACGACGAAAAAACCATCGTCAAGGGCATCAAATTCAACCTCGAGAACGAGGGCTATCAGGTGGACGTGTGCTATGACGGTGAGACCGCCGTGGACATGGCGCGCCACGGCGAGTACGCCGTGATTTTGCTCGATCTCATGATGCCGAAGCTCGACGGGCTCGGTGCGTGCCAGCAGATCCGGCAGTTTTCCACCGTGCCGATCATCATGCTTACCGCCCGCAGCGAGGACGCCGACAAGCTCATCGGCTTTGAGTCCGGCGCGGACGACTACATCACGAAACCGTTCAACATCCTCGAGCTCAAGGCGCGCATCCGCGCGCTCATCCGCCGCTCGAGCATGGCCCCCGCCGCCCCGGCCGAGCCGGACGGCGGCAAGCTCGTGCGCGGCCACATCGAGATCGACCCCGAGCGCCGCAGCGCCCGCCGCTTCGGCCAGAACGTGGAGCTGACGCTTAAGGAGTTCGACCTCATCGAACTGCTCATGCGCAATCCCGGAAAGGTCTACTCGCGCGAACAGCTGCTCGACCTCGTGTGGGGCTACGACTATCAGGGCGACATCCGCACCGTGGACGTACACATCCGCCGTCTGCGTGAAAAGCTCGAGCGCAACCCTGCCGCCCCCGAATACATCATCACGAAGTGGGGCGTGGGCTACTACTTTGCCGAGGCCTGACGGATGAAGCAGCATCCGTTTCGCATCCGGCTGCCGCACAGGCTGGTATCGAGCGTGCAGTTTCGCTTCGCCGTGACGTTCACGATCCTCGTGGCAATTTTGCTTGCGCTCATGAACACCTACCCCACGCGCGCCTCGCGCGACATCGTGTTCACCGAAAAGCAGAGCGCGCTCACAAACCGCGCCGCCGTCGTGTCGTCCTCCCTGTCGCTGCTCGACAATCTCACGCCGGACAACACGCGGCAGGTGCTCGCCCTGCTCGACCTGCGCGACCTGACGCGCATCATCGTGACCGACAGCGAGGGGCTGGCCGTATATGACTCCGCAAGCGAAAACAACATCCGCGGCAAGTACGTGCTCTACCCCGAGCTCGTGCGCGCGCTCGGCGGACAGGCCGTGTTCTACTCGCACTACACGACCGAGGCGTTTCTCAGCCGCGCGGCCATGCCTGTCATGAGCAGCGGCCGGACCGTCGGCGCCGTGTACGTGTGCGAGAGCGACAGCGAGCGCGCCGCGCTCATCGGCAGCATCCAGCGCCGGCTCGGCACGATCACGATCGGCATCGGCGCGGCCGCGCTCGTGGTGCTGTGGTTTTCCATCAAAATGCTCACGCGGCGCATCACGCAGCTGGCCGACGGCGTGCGCACCGTGCAGAGCGGCGACTACAGCTTCCGCCTGACGCTCTCGGGCAACGACGAGCTGACCGAGCTCGGCCAGGAATTCAACAACCTCACCGAACGGCTCGAGACGACCGAGGCCCAGCGCCGCCGGTTCGTCTCCGACGCGTCGCACGAGCTCAAGACGCCGCTGGCGTCCATCCGCCTGCTGTCGGACAGCATCTCCCAGAGCGCGGACATGGACAGCGCGACGATGCGCGAGTTCGTGGCCGACATCGGCAGCGAGGCCGAGCGCCTGCAGCGCACGACCGAGAAGCTGCTCGACCTGTCGCGGCGCGATGACGGCGTACAGCCGGACGTGACGATCGTGGACCTGCAGCAGGCCGTGCACGGGACGCTGCACCTGCTGCGCCCGCTGGCCGACCAGAGCGGCGTGACGATCACGTGCCTCATGAGCGAGGGCGTGACCGTGCGCGCATCCGAGGACGACATTTACCACATCGTGTTTAACCTTGTCGAAAACGCCATCAAATACAATCTCCCGGGCGGGGACGTGACCGTGCGCGTGGAGACGCACGGCGGGCAGAGCGTCCTGTCCGTGGCCGACACCGGCATCGGCATCCCCGAGGCCGACCGGCCGAACATCTTCAACCGCTTTTACCGCGTGGACAAGGCCCGCTCGCGCGAGCACGGCGGCAGCGGTCTCGGCCTGTCGATCGTACACGATGCGGCCGCGCTCTACGGCGGCACCGTGGCCGTGGACGGCGTGGAGCCGCACGGCACGCGCTTTACCGTGACGTTCCCGCGCGCGGCGGCAGACGACGCGCCCGAGGCGCAAAAGGAGGTGCCGGAGACATGAAGCGCTGGCTCCCCCTGCTGCTGGCCCTTGCCCTCGCGCTCGGCTGCGCCGGCTGCGCAAAGCGGCAGACCGTGACGGTATACCGCATCGCAAAAGAGGGCACCGCCCTCATGGAGACAGAGGCGGTCACCGTGCCGGACGGCACGGACCCGGTTCAGGCGGCGATCGACGCACTCGGCGCGGCGCCAGGCGACAGCACGTGCTTCAATCCCGTGCGCGGGTGGCTGACGCTCGGCGGCTACCGCATCGACGACGCGGGCACGCTCTGGCTGACGGTGACGGGCTCGGACACGGTGAGCGGCATCGTGCGCACGCAGGCGCTGGCCTGTCTGGTGCTGACGGGCACGGCGCTCGACGGCGTGTCGGCCGTCGGGCTGGAAGAAACGGACGGCGGTGTGCTGCACGAGCCGATGACCGCAAACGATCTTGCCCTGACCGACCCGGCCACGGACACACAATCTTAAATGCAGACCCATTCCCACGGAGGTGTATTTTTCATGCTCAACAATATTGCCCGCATCCAGCGCGCGCTGACACAGGCGCATCTGGACGCCATCCTGCTCACCGACGAAAATGACCGCCGGTTCGCCACCGGCTTCCCGTCCTCGGACGGCGCCGTGATCGTAACGGTACACCAGGCATTTTTCATCACCGACGCCCGCTACATCGAGGCCGCGCGCGCCGCGCTGACCGGCATCGCGCAGGTGCTGCTGTGCTCGCGCGAGGCGCCGATGCGCACGCTCGTGCAGGGCATCCTGCGCGAGGCGAACGTGCAGATCCTCGGCGGCGAGGAGCAGACGACGAGCTATGCCGAGTTCACGGCCTATGAGCAGCTCTTCGGTTTGAAGCTCCAGCCGGCGCAGAACCTGATCCGCAATCTGCGCGCGGCCAAGCAGCCGGAGGAGCTTGCGATGATGTATCAGGCCCAGCAGATCACGGACGAGACGTTCGCGCAGATCTGCACCGTCATCCGCCCCGGCATGACCGAGCGCGAGATCGCGGCCGAGCTTATCTACCGCATGCTGCGCCTCGGTGCGGAGGGCATGAGCTTTGACCCCATCGTGCTCACCGGCCCGGACACGAGCATGCCCCACGGCGTGCCCGGCGACCGGCGCGTGGCCGCGGGCGACTTCGTGACGATGGACTTCGGCTGCCGCAAAAACGGCTACTGCTCGGACATGACGCGCACCGTCGCCGTCGGCATACCGACCGACGAGATGCGCAGCGTGTACCAGACCGTGCTCAACGCGCAGCTGGCCGGCATCGCCGCGGCAAAGGCCGGCGTGACCGGCGAGCGCGTGGACGCTGCCGCGCGCAAGGTCATCAGCGACGCGGGCTACGGGGACTACTTCGGTCACAGCTTCGGCCACAGTCTGGGTCTCGACATTCACGAGCACCCCATCGCCGCCCCCGGCGTACACGTGAGGCTGCCGGAGCACACCGTCATCTCCGCCGAGCCGGGCATCTATCTGCCCGGAAAGTTCGGCGTGCGCATCGAGGACGTGATGCATCTGACGGCAGACGGGGCCGAAATTCTCACCCGGAGCCCGAAAAATCTCATCATTCTGTAAATACCCGCTTGTCAAACCACGCAAAATCGTGTAAACTATATAAGATTTTTGATCCTGATTATTCTTGAGGAGGATTCCTATATGATTACTGCAGGCGATTTCCGCAACGGCGTTACTTTCGAAATGGACGGCCAGGTCATGCAGGTCGTCGAGTTCCAGCACGTCAAGCCCGGCAAGGGCGCGGCCTTCGTGCGCACCAAGATGAAAAACGTCATCACCGGCGCCGTGACCGAGACGTCCTTCAACCCCACCGCCAAGTTCGAGAGCGCCACCATCGACCGCAAGACGATGGAGTACAGCTACAACGACGGCAACCTTTACTACTTCATGGATCCCGAGACCTACGAGCTCATCCCCATCGACGAGAGCGCCCTCGGCAGCAACTTCCGCTTCGTGAAGGAGAACATGGAGTGCGTCATCAGCTCCTACAAGGGCAAGGTGTTCCAGGTCGAGCCGCCCACGTTCGTCGAGCTCGAAGTGACCGACACTGATCCGGGCTTCGCCGGCAACACGGCCACCAACGCCACCAAGCCCGCCACCCTTGAGACCGGCGCTGAGATCAAGGTGCCGCTGTTCATCAACCCGGGCGACCGCATCCGCGTCGACACCCGCGTGGGCGAGTACCTCGAGCGCGCGAAGGGCTGAGAAGCAACAAGACAGGAAAAAGACGCTGCCGCGGCAGCGTCTTTTTTGTTCGTAAATGTGGGCGGCGCACGGTGTATGGGCGGCAGCGCTGGAGATAGACGCAACCTTTCCACCTCACCCGGCAAGCCGAGCTTGCAACCTTCTCCTCGAGGAGAAGGCATCGCCTTGCGGCGATGCAAAGATCTCATCCGAGGTGGGCCTTGCCCCCTCGTGCTCCCCTGCGGCTCAAATACCTTTGAAATGATGCATCATTTTCTCCGCAGGGAGAAAGCTTGAAAAGAATCGGCGCGCCGGCTCTTACGGGTCGGCGCGCCGGTCATCTTTCGTTTCGCAGGCGTTCGTCTGCGTTATTCGGCGCTTTCCGCGGCCGGAGCTGCCTCCGGGGCCTCGGCCTGTGCGGCAGCAGCGGCGTTGGCCGCATTGATGCCATGATCCAGATCCTTGATGAAGCAGCGGCGGCGCTTGTGCTGCTCTTTCTCGAGCCGCTTCCATTGTGCAAGGATGTGGTCGTTGAGCTCGAGCATGGGCCCGGTCTCGGCAAACTGCACACCGTGGCGGTTGCAGCTCTGGCAGACATGATCCATCATGACGGCGTTGATGCCCTCAGTCTGCAGATCGGGCCGCACAGCCGTGAGCAGCATGATGAGCGTGTCGCCATGGTGCAGATCGTTGAGCACCTCCGCCCAGCCGAATGGGAACAGGCGGCCGTCGGAGTGCTTGAGCGCGGGTGAGGGGTCGAGCGTCGTGACGCCGAAGGCGACGAGCTTGTCCTGCTCATCGAGCACAAAGCAGACAAAGTCCGGATCCACTAGCGGGATGAACTTGTTGGCGTAGCGCTCGATCTGCTCATCCGAGAGCTCCACGACGCCGTAGAGCGGCGCGTAGGCCGCGTTGACCAGTTCAAAGACCTGGCGGACAAACGGGCCGTACTCGCTCTTATGGTGCAGTGTGGCCACGTGCAGATGCTTGCGCTTGAGGATGAACTCCGAGAGCTTGTGCAGGCGCTCAGCCTCTGCGCTGCCCGGCGCAGGCACCGAGATGCGGTACTCGATCCAGTCGACATCCTTGCGGTAGCCGAGGCGGGTCAGGTGCTCGGGATAATAGGGCGCATTGTAGTTTGTGATGAACAGGCTCCGGCGGTCGAAGCCCTCGACGAGCATACCCTCACGGTCCATGTCCGTGAAGCCGAGCGGGCCGTGCACCTGATCGCACCCCTTCTGGCGCGCCCAGCGCTCGACCGTGCCGAACAGCGCCGCCGAGACCTCGGAATCGTCCACGAAGTCCACCTGGCTGAAGCGCATGCGGTGCGTTCCGAACTTGTCATTGGCCTTGTGGCTGAGGATCGCGCCGATGCGGCCGACGATCTCCCCGTCGCGCCAGGCCAGCCAGCAGCGCGCCTCGCAGTAGTCGAACGCAGGGTTCTTGCCCGGCGTCCAGTCGGAGAGGTCATCCCCGTAGAACGAGGGAATGTAGTTCGGGTTATCGGCATAGAGCCGGTTGGGATACTGCATAAACTGACGCAGCTCGTGCTTGGTCGTGACCTCAGTCACGACGACCGGGCTGTGCTTTTCAAACTTCTGCATGAGAATGTGCTCCTTACAACAACAATGACCAGTGGAAATCTGGCTGGCGATAGTATAGCGCGCCTTTCGCCGGATTTCAACCTCTGTGTGTGTGGTTATTCACCCAATCAACGCCGTTCGACACGAAAAATCCCCCGGAGCGGACGCTCCGGGGGACCGTTTTTTCCTGTTTCTGCTTACAGGAGCTCGGGATACCATTTATCGATCGCGTCAACGATTGCGGCAGCCTTACCTTCCTTGCAGATCTCCAGAATGTCGGATGCGAGGCCGAGGCCCCAGTGGACGAATGCATTTGCGTTCATGTTACTTTACCCCTTTCTTGATGCTCCGCCGCCGTACACACACTTCGGCGCCGGATGGTTGGCGGCAATACCGGTTACAGGTTTATTTTACCGGTTTTGCGTGGGATGTCAAGCGGACAAACGGCGCCATGTGCGCAATTCCCCGACCGCTTTCTTAGCACGTTCCTGACAGATTTCCGATGCTTTTCCCGCCGGGCGGCTTGCACTGTGCGCCGGAATCGGCTATAATGAGCGTTGCGTCGGTTTTCTGTTGAACAGGCGCGACCATCGCGAGGGGGGAAAAGCATATGCAATGCCGCGAATGCCACGCGGAACTGCCGCAGGGCGCACGCCGCTGCCCGCAGTGCGGACGGCCGGTCCTGCACGAAAAAATCTGGCGAAACAAGCGTCTGCGCGCGCTGCTCATCGGCATCGCCATCGTGCTCGTCGCCGTAGGCGCGGGGTTTGCCGTCGTCGCCTCGCAGGACGCCGCCGTCAACAACCGCGTCAAGGACGCGATCTGCAACTTCCAGTTTGACACCGCCGAGACGCTGCGGCGCGACGTCAAGCTCTTTCCCGCCGGGGACAACGACCTGCGCACGGAGATCATTCGCACCGGCCGGCTCTATCAGGCCGGGCAGTACACGCAGACACTCATGTATATTGACGACCTGCACGAAAAATACACCGACACCGAGCTGGCGACCTACAGCGGTGTGCTTGATGCCATGGAGGCCAAGAGTCTGCCGCAGATCTACACCGCGGCCGCCAATGCCTACAGCGCGCAGGACTACCAGAGCGCGCTGGCCGAATACACCGTGCTCGCCGCGCGCAATTATTCCGACAGCGACAAGCGCCTGTTTCTCACCAACGCCCACCTGTGCGACAGCCTGGGCCAGCTTGCGCTCACATCCGGCATGACCAATGCGCAGACCGCTCAGAAGCTCATGGAGCTTATCGGCTTTTCCGACACCAATCAGGTCATCATGCGCGACGACAGCTACGCGCAGGCGTTCCTGACCGGCAGCTGGAGCAGCGATGCGGGTGAGCTGACCGTAACGGACGACGGTACCGCGACGTGTTCCCTGCCCGGCCTGAGCGGGAAGGAATGCACCCTGCGCGACGACACCATCTGCGCCGGCACGGGCGACGATGCCGTGGCATTTTACCGCTTTTCCGTGCTCAACGACCGTATGATGATCGCCGACGCCGTGGGCGACGGCCGCGCCTACACGATGTTCCGGCAATAAAAACTGCATATCCTCTGCCCCGCAGCGTCCATGGACGCTGCGGGGCACTTTTTTGCCGATCCTGAACAGACAGTTGGTAGTTGTTACTTGCTATTTACATTTTTTATACGTATAATAAAATTGGTTGTATTTGAACTTGCAGACCAACGACAAATGGGAGGAGAAAAAACATGAAAAAGCGCATCATCAGCCTGCTGCTGTGTCTGGTGCTGATCGTGTCGCTCGTGCCGGCCGCCGCCGCGGCGGACACGGGGGACGCCAGGACCGTCACGGTACGCTACGCTTCCGGTCACGGGGTCGACACCCATGACTACGAGGCGGACTTCATCTACAGCGACGATCTGTTTACAAAGAGCGGCTACACGTACCGCAAGGATCTCGCGCTGATGTCGATGGGCCTCGCGTTCGCGGCCTACACGAGCAAGGACTCCGAAAAGACGGACGATTACGCCACCGGCAACCGCAACTTTGTCTCCATGGCCGAGCAGTGCGGCTTTGAGAATATCCAGTCGAACAAATGGATGTTCCAGCCCGCCGAGGCCGACTCCATCGGCATCAGCTGCGCCAGCAAGACCATCCGCGACAACGGCGGCAGCTACACGCTCATCGCCGTCGGCGTGCGCGGCAACAACTACCACGCCGAGTGGGGCGGCAACGCCCGGCTCGATGCCTCCGGCGAGCACAAGGGCTTCGCCCTCGGCCGCGACCAGGTGCTCGACTACCTGCGCACCTACATTGCTGACACCGGCATCTCCGGCCGGCTGAAGATCTGGATCGCCGGCTACAGCCGCGGCGCGGCTGTGTCCAACATGGTCGGCGGCGCGCTCGACAACGGTTACAGCCTCGGTGAGGGCGTCAGCCTCAGCCCGCACGACCTGTACTGCTACTGCTATGAGCCGCCCATGGGCGCGACGAAAGATCAGGTGCAGGGCCGCCTGTATGACAACATCCAGAATCTCGTGAACGAAAACGACCTCGTGACCTACGTCGCATTCGACAACTGGGACTTCGCCCGCTACGGCGTCGACCGTGTCGTGCCGACCAAGGGCGACGACAACTATCTCGGCTACAAGGCCGCCATGCTCAAGGAATTTGTGAAGATCCCGAACAACGGCGGCATCTACTGGCCCGACCACTTCCAGGCCTGGGGCATCGACCCGAAGGACATCACGAGCGGTGATCTGGGCAAGATCTTCAAGGTCAACATGACGCAGAAAGACTTCTACGCCGACCTCTGCGAGGCGATCACGACGTGCCTCGCCTCCTCGCGCGCCGACTACGCGGAGAATATGCAGGACTTCCTCGTCGCCATGCTGGCGGATATCTTCGGCGCAGCCGATAAGAACACCTCCGGCGTGGCCGAGGCCTTCGCCAAAAAGGTACAGGACAACTGGCAGAAACTCTTCTACTCGCTGACCATCCCCGGCATGATCAAAAACGGCACAGCCGCCAGGCTCCTGACCGGGTATCTGGTCGAGGCGCTGCAGGAAAACGGCGTTCTGACCTACGATCTCGCGGGCATCGAGGCTGCGATGGGCATGCTCGCGCCGCGGCTGTCGAAGATGGCGTGCAAATACCCCGGCACGACCATGACGCTGCTGGCGAACCTGCTCGTGATCGGGCTGGCCCACTGCGGCGAGCCGGGCCTCGCCTGGCTGCGCAGCCTGCCGGACGACTACATGACCAAGAAGCAGACCGTGAGCTATGCGGGCCTGTTTGACGACGTGGGCGCAGACGCCTGGTATGCATCCAGCGTAGACTATGTCAAGTATGGCCGGCTCATGTACGGCACCGGCAATAACCTGTTCCAGCCCGACGCGCAGATGACCCGCGCCATGTTCGCGCAGGTGCTCTATGCACTCGAGGGCAGCCCGTCCGTGCGCGGTCTGAGCTGCCCGTTTACCGACGCGGGCGGCAGCTGGTACACCGACGCCGTCATCTGGGCGTACCACGCGGGTGTGGTCGCGGGCGTGTCCGCGACGCAGTTTGCGCCGAACGAAGCGCTGACCCGCGAGCAGATGGTGACCATGCTCTACGGCTACGCCGGCCGCGATGAGCAGCTCTCCGGCTCCGACGGTGCGCTGGCCAGCTATCAGGACCAGGCGAGCGTGTCCGGCTGGGCGCGTGAGGCCATGGCCTGGGCCGTGAGCGCCGGCGTGATCACCGGCACGTCCACCACCACCCTCGCGCCGCAGAAGATCGGCACGCGCGCCGAAGTCGCGACCGTGCTGATGCAGTTTTGTGAGCAGTGATATCAGCGCAGCGCCCGGACTTCCTGAGAAGTCCGGGCGCTTTTTCATGCGTGCAAAGCCCGCCCCCGGCGAATGCCGGGGGCGGGCTTTTTTTGTATGCGGTTTACTGGTCGGCGGCTGCGGCTTTCGCGCTGCGGCAGTTGGCGCGCAGCACCGGCATGAGTGCCGTGAGCGCAATGTCCAGCTTGCGGGAATAGTCCCCTTCCATGCCGTTATTGATCCAGTCGATGAGCATGCCGAACATCATGTCCGTGTACATGCGGATGATCGCCTCAAGGTCCTCGGGCATGATGTCCATGTTCTGCGCATAGCGCGTGATGACCTGACGGGCATAGTAATCGCTCGTCTCCCACGTGAAGCGCTCCAGCTCTTCCTTGCCGTAGCCGTGGTAGATGTTCAGGATGGCCTGCCGGTCGTTCGAGAGGTTCGCCGCCAGCGTCAGAAAACCCTCACGCACGGTCTCGAAATTGCCGTTCGTGTCCAGAAAGTGCTGCACGCGCAGCTCAAACACATACTGCGTGAGCACATAAATATCCGTGAAATAATAGTAGAATGTCTTGCGGCTGCAGCCCACGGCGTCCGTGATCATCTTGACCGTGATGCGGTCGATCGTATAGTCGTTGAGCAGGCGCATATACGCATCCGCGAGCGCCGTGCGCGTCCGGTTCTGCTTCATGAAGTGTGCCTCCGTTCCTGCGGCCGGGTAAATGCCGGCGCTGTTTTTTCTAGCCCTATAGTAACCCACCTGTCACCATAATTCATTGGCCATTATCAAGTTTGTGTAACGTTTTTGCACACTTGGCGAAACGATTCTACCCGTTTGTCCGGATTTTTTCAGGAATCCAGCTCGCCCTGTAGCTGGCAGGTGCGCATAATGATGGCGGCGAGCTGTGCGCGGCTGGCGCCGTCGTTCGGGCTCAGCTCCCAGCTGCTCGTGCCGTAGAGCAGGCCCATGGAGACGGCCCACGTCGTGGCGGAAAACGCCCACTCGGGCACGGTGTTCCAGTCCTCGTAGCCGCCGATGGGCCGCGGGCGGACGCCCTTTTCCGGGCCGAAGACGCGGTAGAGCATCGTGACGAGCTGCGCGCGCGTGAGGCGCGCGTCGGGCGCAAAGTGCGTGTCATCCACGCCGACAGAGACCTCGTTGGCATAGGCCCAGCGCACGGCGTCGGCGTACCAGGCATCGGCCGTGACATCTTCAAATGAGAGCTCCGGCAGCTCGGACACATCCGGCTCGCCGGCCATGCGGTAGAGCATCGACACGAGCATGGCGCGCGTCGTCTCCCCCGTCGGGTCAAACAGATCGTTGCCGATACCGCTCATGAGACCGAAGAGCACACAGTAATCAATGCCCGCGTGCGACCAGTCATCCGCTGCCGGCATGTCGTCAAACACGCCGCCGGCACAGTACTTGTCGCCGATGCAGGGATCCGGGATCTTGGCCGTCTCCGTCTTGCCGCAGATGGAGCAGGTGCGCTCCATGTTCACGACACCGTCGTCCGTCTCGATGGCCGTCCAGGCGCTCCAGTGGTGGACGGGATAATAATACTGCACCGCCTCCGTGACGCGCTCGCTGCCCTTGAAATAGTGTACGGTGCTGCCATTGGTGAGCGTCATGGTATAGATCGTCTTGACCGCCGGGTCGAGCACACGGTACTCCGTGGCCGAAACCTGACCGATGATCATGACATAGTGGCCGTTGGCCGAGTAGCCGTTGAGGTGGATGATCGGCGGGCTGTAGCTGCCCTCGCCGCCGACGTAGCGCGCGATGGCCTCGGCAAGCGAGGTCTTGCTGTACGTCGCGCCGCTGAAGGCAACATCCTCCGGCGTCGTGGCAAAGGGCGTGCCGTAGTGGCCGCCGCTGCGCCAGTAATCGCCGAGCGCGCCGGGCGTGGCGTCGATTCCGAGGTACGACAGCGCCATGGAGATGCACGCCGTGAAGCACTCGTGGTTGGCATAGCCCACATAGCTGCCCCAATACTCGGGGCAGAACAGATCGGTATAGGCCGGCACCTGGCAGATATAGCGGACCGTGCCCGTCTTCACGCCGGAATTCTGCGTATACTCCACGCCTGCATACGGCGCGGCATCCACCCGGCTGGCCGCCGCGGCGCCCATCGTCAGACAGGGCAGCAGCCCCGCCAGCAGGCACAGCGTCAGCGCCAGGCTAAGGATTCGTTTCTTCATAGATGACTCCTTTGGTTCCGGATTTTTGCTGGGTGTTGACATAACGTACACACACATTTGCATATCTTACACCTTCTGTTACGAAATTGCAACCTTTTTTGCTATCTCTGCCAGCATTTGTGGGGCACGGCAGCCGGACGGGGCCGGTTTTGGCGCGAAAAGTGGGGATACAGAGATCTCGACAGGATTCGCAAAAATCGTTATGTAAACCGACGCAAGCAAAATATGGTCGTGCGCACGCGGACGTGCGCGGACGGTGCGGAACATTTTCTGTGACGTACATAATATTTCTATTGACAAATATGCAAATGCATAATAAAATGGAAATAGAAGGGGCCGCTTCCGACGCCGCGCGGCCGCAGGCGGCCGATTTCCCATGCGAAGCCGGGCGAATGCGCCGCTTCGATGGCCAAATCTGCTCTTTGAACGGCAAAAACGCCGCCGAAACGGCGCGAACGCGGCGTTATGTAAACTACAAGGAGGTGAGGGGCCGTCGGAATGGAACGGCAAATTTCTTTTGCGTCCGGCTGCGGCCCGGGGCATGGCATGGATTGAACTGCACCAGGCACTGCCGCAGCACCGCAAACTGCTGGCGCTGCGCGACGCGCTGCGGCTGCGCACGCCGGCAGCGCTCGGGCACATGTGCCTGCTGTGGCTGTGGGCGCTGGACAACGCCCCGGACGGCGACCTGTCCGCCCTGCCGCCGCGGCAGCTGGCAGAGATCTGCCAGTTCAACGCGCGCCGGGCGGGCGAGCTGGCGGCGGCGCTGCGCACGTCCGGGTTCGTGGACGCAGACGGGCGGCTGCACGACTGGGGCGACTACACCGGCCGCCTGATCGACCAGCGGGCGGCAAACCGCGAACGGCAGCGACAGCGGCGCGCACGGCTGCGGGCGGCGGCCATGAAAGAAAGCAAGGAGGATGGTACATGAAAAAGCAGACAAGCACCGACCTGCGCCGCGCTCTGCGCGAGCAGCGCGCGGCGTATGAGGAGCTGCTGGGGCTGTCGGGCGCGATTCTGGCGGCGCTGTGCGTGCGCTGCGGCGACGGCGAGACGCTGCGGCTGCCGAAGCAGGCCGTGCATGACGCGCTGGAGACCTACGAATTCGCAGCGGCGGCCGACGGCGAGGACTACGTGCTCTCGTACCGGGAGCGCGCGACATGATCGACCTCGAGGACGAGAAGGAGCGCATCCTCGAACAGCTGGCGGCCATGGTGGCCGACGCGTCCGTGAAGCCGGAGCTGCGGCTCAAGGCGGCGGGCATGGTTCTCGGCCACGAGCGGAGCAAAACCGCGCCCGTGAAAGGCGACGGCGAAGCGGAGCCGGAGGTGCTGCGCTTCGAGGGCGCGCTTGAGCAGTGGAGCCGGTAAGCGAGGAGGCACGATGGCACGCAAAAACGAACCCTATATTTATAAGGTACTGCGGCGCGAGACACCGAACCCGCGGCAGCAGGCATTCTTCCGCGCGGAGGCGGCGAACGTGGCCTACGGCGGGGCGCGCGGCGGCGGCAAAAGCTGGGCCATGCGGCGCAAGCTCGTGCTGCTGGCCATGCGCTATCCGGGGCTGAAGCTCCTGCTGCTGCGCCGGACGCTGCCGGAGCTGCGCGCCAACCACATCCTGCCGCTGCAGCGCGAGCTTGCGGGCTACGCCGCATGGAGCGGCGCGGAGCGCGCGTTCCGGTTTCCGAACGGGTCGCGGCTCGTGATGGGTTACTGCGACAGTGACAGCGACTGCGCCCAGTATCAGGGGCAGGAATACGAGGTGATCGGCTTCGAGGAGGCGACAAACTTCGAGCCCGACTGGCTGACGTTCATCGCGACGTGCCTGCGCACGACGCGCACGGATTTCGTACCGCGCATCTACTACACCTGCAACCCCGGCGGACCGGGCCACGCCTACATCAAGCGCCTGTTCATCGACCGCGCGTTTCACGACGGTGAGGACCCGGCGGACTATGTGTTCATCCCGGCGAAGGTGTACGACAATCAGGTGCTCATCCAGCGTGACCCCGGCTATCTCAAGCGACTGGAGGCGCTGCCGCCCGCAAGACGGCGCGCACACCTCGAGGGCGACTGGAACGTGTACGAGGGGCAGGTGTTCGCCGAGTGGCGCGACGACCCCGCGCACTACGCCGACGGGAAGTGGACGCACGTGATCGAGCCGTTCGACATCCCGGACACGTGGCGGGTGTACCGCAGCTTCGACTTCGGGTACGCCAAGCCCTTCTCCGTCGGATGGTGGGCGGTGGACTTCGACGGGCGGCTGTACCGCATCCTCGAGCTCTACGGCTGCGTGCCCGGCGAGCCGGACACCGGCGTGCGCTGGACGCCGGAGCAGATCTTTGAGCAGATCCGCACCACGGAGGCCACGCACCCCTATCTGCGCGGCAGGGACATCCGAGGCGTGGCCGACCCCGCGATCTGGGACGCGTCGCGCGGCGACAGCATCGCCGATATCGCCGACCGGTACGGCGTGTACTTCGAGCCCGGCGACCACAAGCGCCTGCCCGGCTGGATGCAGGTACACTACCGGCTGGCGTTCGACGCGGCAGGGCTGCCGATGCTGTACGTGTTTCGCAACTGCCGGGACACGCGGCGCACACTGCCGCTGCTACGCTACGACGCGCACGCGCCCGAGGACGTGGACACGCGGCAGGAGGACCACATCGCCGACGAGATCCGGTATCTGTGCCAATCCGACCCGATTGCGCCGCGGCCCGTGGTGCAGCGGACGCCAAAAGTATTCGACCCGCTGAGCAATGAATGATTATGTAAACACAAAAAGACTGCAATGGCAGTCTCTTTTTCTCGCAAATGTAAAAAAGTTATGTAAACTATTTTGCCGGGAACGGCAGCAAAGGAGAGTCTATGACAAACGAGAAAACGAACCCCATGCCCTACCGCGCGGAAGATGCGGCAGCGCTGCTCGCCGCGTCGGGTGCATCCGACCCGGCTCTGCCGGATATGGCCGCACCCGTGATCACGCCGGATGACGTGGCGCGCGGCACGGAGCTTCTGCGCCGGTACAAGGACGGCAAGCGCGCGCTCGAGGCGCGCATCATCGCGGACGAGCAGTGGTACCGTCTGCGGCACTGGCAGTACCTGCGCGACCGCCGGCGTGAACAGGGCGCCGATGTGGTGGAACCGACGAGCGCGTGGCTGTTCAACGCCATTGTCTCGAAGCACGCCGATGCGATGGACAGCTTCCCGGAGGCGGTGATCCTGCCGCGCAGCGAACAGGATGAACCGGACGCGAAGGCGCTGTCGGCCATCGTGCCGGCCGTGCTGGAAAAGACGCACTTTGAGCAGGTATGGTCCGATGCGTGGTGGTACAAGCTCAAGCACGGGTGCGCGGCCTACGGCGTGTTCTGGGACAGCGCCGGGAGCAACGGCCTCGGCGACGTGGCCGTGCGCCAGCTCGACCTGCTGAACCTGTTCTGGGAGCCGGGCATCACCGACATTCAAGCCAGCCGCAACCTCTTCGTGTGCGCGCTCATGGACAACGACGACATTTCCGCCGCCTGGCCCGACGCGCGGCCCGGCAGCTGCGGCGTGGAGCTGGCGCAGTATCTGTACGACGACGCGGTGGATACCTCCAACAAGAGCATCGTCGTGGACTGGTACTACAAAAAGCCGCTGCCCGGCGGCGGCACGGCGCTGCACCTCATTAAATTCACAGGGCGCGACCTGCTCTATGCGAGCGAGAACGACCCCGCCATGGCCGGCGGCTTCTACCCGCACGGGCAGTACCCGGTCGTGTTCGACGTGCTCTACCCCGAGGCGGGCACGCCGTGCGGCTTCGGCATGATCGCCGTGAGCAAGGATCCGCAGCAGTACATTGACCGCCTGAGCGGCAATCTGCTGGAGATGAGCATGAAGGCCTCCACCCCGCGCTTCTGGGTCAAGAAGGGCTGCGGCGTGAACGCGCAGGAATTTCTCGACTGGTCGAAGCCCCTCGTCGAGGTCGAGGGCAGCATCGATGACGAGCGTCTGCGCCAGATCAGCCTCTACAACCTCGACGGCCAGTGGGTGAATATGCTGCAGCTGAAGATCGACGAGCTCAAGGAAACGAGCAACAGCCGCGACGTGACGCAGGGCAGCGTGTCCGGCGGCGTGACGGCGGCGAGCGCCATCGCGGCGCTGCAGGAGGCCGGCAGCAAATCCAGCCGCGACACGCTGCGCGCGAGCTACCGCGCGTTCGAGCGTGTGGTCGAGCTCGTGATCGAGCTCATCCGCGCGTACTACACCGAGACGCGGCCGTTTCGCGTGGCGGCGCCGGGCGCGCAGGGCTATGCGTTCTGCACGTACTCCAACGCCGGACTGCGCTCACGGACCGTCGGCATGGACGCGGACGGCGCGGCGCTGTACCGTGCGCCGGCGTTCGACGTGTCGGTGCACGCGCAGAAGGAGAGTCCGTATGCGACCGCGTCGCAAAACGAGCTGGCACGGCAGCTGTATCAGCTCGGCGTATTCAACCCTGCGTTCGCGCAACAGGCGGTGCCGATGCTGGAGATGATGCAGTTTCCGGGGCGCGACAAGGTGCTGGAGGCCGTGCGCGGCAACATCGTGCCGCCGCAGCCGGAGACACCGGACGCGGGCACGAATACGAACGCCGACCCGCTGCTGAAAGCGCAGGCGGAGAAAAACCGCGTCATCACCGAAAACGCCCGCTGAGGGCAGAAGGGAGCACAGAGTATGAACGAACCCAACATTCCCACCGCCGCGCCGGAGCAGAACGCACCTGCCGCCGCACCGGAAGCGGCCGCGCCGCACGAGGCCACTGAGGAAACCGTGACCGTCGGCGCGCTGCGCGGGGCCATCGAACGCCGGAATGCGCAGCGGGCGCGCCGCGCGGCCGAGGAGGCCGCCGCGCGCTGGTCGCGCGAGGCGGACGAGCTGACGGCGCAGTGCCCGGACTTTGATCTGGGCGCGGCGCTGAAGGATGCACAGTTTTGCGCGCTGCTGCGCGCGGGCGTGGACGTGCGCACGGCGTGGTTTGCGCTGCACGCGCAGGCGCTGCTGACCGCAGCCTGTGTGCGCGCGGGACGCAGCGCCGAGCAGCGCGTGGCCGAGCACATACGCGCCCGCGGCCTGCGCCCGGCCGAAAACGGCCTGGGCGGCGGCGGGGCCGGCATCGTGGTGCGGCCGGACGTGTCGCGCATGAGCCGCGCCGACCGCGCGGCACTCGCCGCGCGCGCAGAGCGCGGCGAGCGCGTGAAGCTGAGCCTGTGACCCGCTTCGCGTACATCCGCCGGGACGGGCGGTGCGTGCTGCGTGTGAACGGCCACGCGGACTTCTGCCCGGGCAGAGACATCGTGTGCGCCGGGGCGTCGGCGCTCGTGTGCGCGCTGGCGGGCGCGCTCGATCAGCTGGGCGCGCAGGGCGTGCAGCGGACGCTCTGCGCCGGACACACAGCCATCGCAGCGGACGACCGGGCCGATGTGCGCGCGGCGTTTACCGTGGCCGTGACGGGCCTGCGGCAGCTCAGCGCTGCCTACCCCAGCCACGTTGCGGAGGACACCGGCCGCGTCCCCGCACAGGAGACCGAACATCACGGCAGCGCAGCGGCCGGGCGCTGCCCCGGCGCTGTCCCCGGAAGCGGACAGCAGAGAAAAAAGGAGACATGAGCATGGAAAACATCCACATGAACCTGCGCCTGTTTGACGCAAACACGCAGGTGACCACCCAGCAGAGCCTGTCCGAGGAGATGAAAACTTTCTACTCGGACTACCTCATCGACGCGGCCGAGCCCGAGCTCGTGCACGACCAGTTCGCACAGAAGCACCCCATCCCCGCAAACGGCGGCAAGACGATCCAGTTCCGTCGCTTTGCCCCGCTCGGTAAGGCGCTGACCGCCCTGACCGAGGGCGTGACCCCCGACGGCCAGAGCCTGAGCATGACCACCGTTGAGGCGGCTGTGCGCCAGTACGGCGGCTACATCCAGATGAGTGACCTGCTGCTGCTGACCGCCATCGACAACAACCTCACCATGGCCACGAAGCTCCTCGGCGCGCAGGCCGGCCGCACGCTCGACACGATCACCCGCGAGGTGCTTGTCGGCGGCGACAACGTGCAGTACGCCGATGAGTCCGTGTCCGCGCGCTACCTGCTGCATGGCGGCAATGCCAGCGCGGCCGACAACAACTACCTGACCGTCGACTGCATCCGCCGCGCCGTGCGCGCGCTCAAAAACGCCAACTGCCGCCGCATTGACGGTGCGTTCCCGGTCATCATTCACCCCGACGTGGCCTATGACCTCATGAACGACCCGAAGTGGCTCGCCCCGCACCAGTACGTGGACACCGAGCACATGTACGAGGGCGAGATCGGCAAGATCGAGGGCTGCCGCTTCGTCGAGAGCACGGAGGCGAAGATCTTCCACGCGGAGGATCTCGCGAGCGACAGCCGCACTCTGCTCACGGACGGCGCAGTGAGCGGCAAGACCACCTTCTCGTTCGACGGCGGCACGGTCAAGTCCGGCGCGCTCGTCGGCCGTCAGGTGCTCATCGGCAACGCATGCGTGACCGTCACGGCCAACACCGCGAACTCCATGACCGTGGACGCCGCCGTCACGGCCGAGGACAACGCCATCATCTACCCCGGTGAGGCCGGCGCGCAGGGCCGCGACGTGTACGTCACGCTCGTGCTCGGCGCCGACGGCTACGGCACGACCGAGATCACCGGCGGCGGCCTCGAGCACATCGTCAAGCAGCTCGGCTCCGCCGGTACGGGCGACCCGCTCAACCAGCGCGCCAGCGTCGGCTGGAAGGCCACGAAGGTCGCCGTGCGTCTCGACGACAGTGCCATCCGCCGCATCGAGACCTGCAGCACCTACACCGAGTAAGAAATCCACCCCGTGCCTCCCGCCCACGCGGCGGGAGGCACCCATGCACACAAGGAGGAATATACTATGGCAACCAGAAAAAAAACCGACCGCGCCGCCGCTGAGGCCTGGCTGAGCGAACCCGTGACCGTACGTCTGTTCCGCGACAACGGCAGCTACAAGGAGGACAAACTCGTGACCGTCAACGGCGAGACCGTGCGCATCCCGCGCGGCGAGGACGTGACCATTCCGCGCCGCTTCGCGCTCGTGCTCGCCCAGGGTGAGGCGCAGGATGCGCGCACCGGCGCGCTCATCGAGCGCGAGACCGCCCGCTTTGCCGCCGAGAGCGGCGCGCTGGGGCTCTGACCATGGCGACGCTTCAGCAGGCGCTCACGCGCATCGACGCCATCTGCCCGAACGCGTGGGACGAGACGGCAAAGCTCCTGTGGCTCAACGAGTGCGAGAGCATGATCCAGACGCGCATCCTCGGCACGGCACCCGAACAGTGCATCACCTACGACGCGGACACCGACCGCAGCACCAAGCTGCTCGTGCCCGCACCGTTTGACCGGCTGTACGTGTACTATGTCATCGCCATGTGCGACTATGCCGCGCATGAGACGGCGCACTACACCGACAGCATGATGCTCTTTAACGCCGCGCTCGACGAATACGCCAAGTGGTACCAGCGCACGAACGGTGCCACAGCCTCAACGCCGGGGCTGGTCAAAGAGATCGCCGCCAACACCAAGGCACGGCACACGCACAAAAATCTTGCGGTGCTTGACGGCATCACGGCGGGAAAAATGGCAGCCTGGAACGCGAAGGCGGACAGAGCGGCCGCAACGCAGAAATCCGACGGCCTGATGTCGGCGGCGGATAAGCGCAAGCTCGACACCGTTGAGGCGCACGCCAAGGATGTGGACGTGGACGACACGCTGTCGCCGGTGTCCACGGCAGCGATCATGAACAAGACCGTGACGGCGGCGCTGAACACGAAAGCCGGTACGGCAGTGGCGACCACGTCCGCCAACGGCCTGATGTCGAGCGCGGATAAGGTCAAACTGGACGGCGTGGAGGACGGCGCGACCAAGACCATCGTCGACGACGCCATGTCTGACACATCTACCAACCCTGTGCAGAACAAGGTGGTCATGAAGTACATCGACAGCCGCGGTTCCCTGCCCCCGGTCAGTGTCAAAAACGATACGATGCTGATTCAGGTCGTGGACGGAGCCTATGCGCTGCGCACCAAAGAATCCATCTTCCCTGTCGATGACGCGCTGGACACTGAATCCAAAAACGCCGTGGAGAATGGCATAATTGCGCGCCGTTTTGAGCAGCTGAGCGGGGTCACGCTGCCCGCGACCAGCAAGCGCGATGGCCTGATGTCGGCTGCCAACTACACCAAACTGAGTGGTATCGAGGCAGGCGCAACGAAGACCATCGTGGACGCAACGCTTGACGAGACCAGTACGAACCCTGTCCAAAACAAAGCGGTCAAAACCGCACTGGACGGTAAAGCGGGAACAGCGGAAGCGACAACCGGCGCGGCAGGTCTAATGTCTGCTGCGGATAAGACGAAGCTCGACGGCGTGGAGGCGGGTGCAAACAAGACCATCGTCGACGACGCCATGTCTGACACATCTACCAACCCTGTCCAGAACAAGGCCGTCAAGGCGGCGCTGGACGGCAAGCTGTCAACACAGGGCGGCGAAATTTTGGGTCATTTGAGCGTTGGGCTTACAGTCAGCGCTGAGGGGTCTGTATCTACTGGCAGGACGAGCACGGACACAGGCATCCACTTTGAGAAAGCGGGCTCTGACGTCGGACGTATTTCGCACGGCTCGGACCCCATGACTGGTGTGTCACCAATTGCCCGCCTGAAAGTGGCATCGCCGACCGAGGATGACGACGCGGCTACTAAGGCGTATGTAGATGGCAGGGCGGTGCGATACGACGCGGCGCAGACGCTCACTGACGCACAGAAGGCACAGGCGAGGGAGAATGTTGACGCGGCGAGTGCGTTCGCTCCAATCCTTACATCGCCGGTTATGATTCGCAAGGAGAGGGCCACAGACTCGGCCGGTGTGTATCTGAGCACGATTGACATCGGAGAAAAACACGCAGAAATCAGGCTGGAAGATGTAAACGAAAATGCGCCAGTAGCGATTGCAAATCTTCGCACCCCGACGGGCGCTGGCACGGACAACTATGCTGCGACAAAGGGATACGTGGACAGCAAGGTTGCAAGTGGTGGCGGCGGCGTGACCGTGGACGACGCCATGTCGGACACATCTACCAACCCCGTGCAGAACAAGGTGGTCAAAACCGCGCTGGACACGAAAGCCGGTACAGCAGTGGCGACCACGTCCGCAAACGGTCTGATGTCTAAGGACGACAAAACCAAGCTCGACGGCATCACCGGACAGGTGACAGCAGATAAGGTCCACGACCCGGACCACACCACGGATTTGGTGCAGTATGGCGCATTTCAGGTCGGGGCGCAGCAAATCATTTCGCAGATACCAACCGTGGACGACGCCATGTCGGACACATCTACCAACCCCGTGCAGAACAAGACAATCAAGCAGTATGTGGATGACCACGCTGTCTCTCTTCCGCTGACGCTCACCTACGCCAATGGTCAGGCCACTGGCGCTGCATATACTGATATCCGCAAGGCAATCGAGCGTGGTCGTCAGATTAAACTGTCCGTTGCAAATACGCCTGATATCATAGCCTCTAACGCCAGAAATAAAACCGACAAGAGCGTCTTGAAGTTTATCCATACGGACGTCGGCGGTGACACCACCAACATCACGCAGTACACTGTGACGGCGCAGGCAAGCGGGCTGATTGTGAATGTGAAATCGCACGAGATCGCATAAGGATAGGGAGGACAAACCATGCACATCATCGAAGTATTCACGACCGGGAACAAGTGCTATCAGGTAGGTGCGCCGCTGCGCCCGCAGGGGCTGATGCTGCACAGCATCGGCACGCCGCAGCCGAGCGCCGCCGTGCTGGCGCGGTACTTTGACCAGTACCAGCCGGGCGGGCAGTCGGTCTGCGTACATGCGTTCGTACAGGCAGACGGCACGGTGTACCAGACACTGCCGTGGGAGATGCGCGGCTGGCATTGCGGCGGCGCGGCCAACGGCACGCACATCGGCGTGGAAATGACGGAGCCAGACGTGAGCATGCCCTATGCCGAGTCCGCGGAGCAGATCACGGGCACGTACCGCACGGCCGTGGCGCTGTTTGCGCAGCTGTGCGGGGTTTACGGTCTGGACCCGCTGGCCGACGGCGTCATCATCGGACACGCGGAGGGACACCGGCGCGGCGTGGCCAGCAACCACGCCGACCCTGAGCTGTTGTGGAATACCTATGGCATGGGCTACACGATGGACGGATTCCGAAGGGATGTTTATGCAGAGATGCACAAAAATGATGAGGAGGACGATGAGGACATGATCAGGTACAACATGATCGAAGAAGTCCCAAGCTGGGCGCGGGAGGAGGCGCAGCGGCTCATCGACCGCGGCGCACTCCAAGGCGGCACGGACAGCAGGCTCGACCTGTCGGAGGATATGCTGCGCACGATGATCGTGTGCCAGCGGATGATCGACGAAGCAAAGGAGACATAAATGGACAGACTCACAACGATCAAGGCGGCTGCTTCTGCGGCCGCCGCGGCGCTGACGGCATTCTGGGGCTGGACAGGCTGGCTGGCAGCTGCCTGGTTTCTGGCCATGGTGCTCGACTACGCCACCGGCAGCGCTGCGGCCCTGCACGCGGGCACGTGGAGCAGCCGCCGCGCCCGCGAGGGGCTGTGGCACAAGGCCGGCAGCGTGGCCGGCGTGCTCGTGGCGGCGCTGCTGGACTTTGCGCTGCGGGCGCTGCTCGGCAGCGTACCGGGGCTGGGCGTGCAGTATGACGTGCTGCTGTGCCCGCTCGTGACGGCGTGGTACCTGCTGACGGAACTCGGCAGCGTGATCGAAAACGCCGGGGCGCTCGGCGCGCCGCTGCCGCAATTTCTCGTGCGGGCCATTGCCGTGCTGCGCGCGGACGTGTCGCAGCGCGGCGGAGGGGACGGTGACACATGACGGACTTTTCCCCGCTGGACTTTCCGCTGCCGGAGCGCACCGGGCATGAGACCGTGGAGCAGCGGCTCGCAGCGCTCGAGGAGACTGTGCCGCGCCTGCTCGAGGCGCTGCAGTACACGCTGGCAAACCTCGGCGCGGAAAACTTCAACGCCGTGGCGCTTTCGCGGCTCGTCTCGCCGATCCATGCGCGCATCGACGGGGCCGACGGCGACATCGCGCAGCTGAGCCTTGATGCCGACGCCCTGAATGTGCGCCTGACGTCGGCCGAGGGCAATGTCGCCGCGCTCGAACAGACCGTGAGCGACCAGGGCGCGCGCATCGCGCTCGTGGCCGACGCCGACGGCGTGAACGCGGCGTCCATCGTCGCCGCCATCAACAACGGCGGCAGCAGCGTCACGCTCTCGGCCGATAAGATCGACCTCAACGGCATCACGACCGTAGCCGACACGCTGCACATCGGCAGCGAGAACAGCCTCGAGCGCAAATATCTCATCTTTCACAAGAGCGGCGCAGTGATCTCCGCGACGCGCGGCGATGTGCCGGAGCTGAAGCTCTCGGCCGGTAAGATCGACCTGTGCGGCACGCTGTATCACAACGGGCAGCCGCTCGATCTGTAAGGAGGCAAGGCATGCATCTACCCACATTCCCGCGGAGCATGGCCGCCGTCCGGCACGTGCAGACCGCCTTCGGCGGCTACGACCACCGGTCGGCCTGCCCCGAGGGCGGCATTTACGAAATGATCAACGGCTCGGCAGCCGACAGCCCCCTGTTCGCGACGCGGCCGGGCCGCACACTCAGCTACCCGTCCACCGGGCAGCCGAACGGCCTGTTTGCGGCCGGGGACGGGCTGCTCTGGTGCGCGGGCACGGCGCTGTATCATAACGGCGAGGCCGTGCCGGGCTGCACACTCACGGACACGGCGAAAGTGTTCGCCGAGCTCGGCGGCACGGTGCTCATCTGGCCGGACAAGATCTGGTTCCGGCCGGCGGACGGCACATTCGGCAGCGCCGAGCCGAGCTGGACCGGCACGGTGACGCTCGGCAGCAGCGACGACACCGGCGACGCCGGGCACGCGAACGTGCTGCAGGCCGACGGCGCGGGCACGCGCTTTCGCGTGGGCGATGCCGTGACGCTCAACGGCTTCGGCGACGCACGCAATAACGGCACGTACATCCTGCGCGGCATCGACGGCGCAAAGCTGATCTTCGACCCGGACACGTTCGTGCGCGCGGGCACGGTCAGCGGCGTGACGATCACGCGGCGGCTGCCCGATGCGCAGCACGCGTGCAGCTACGGCAACCGGCTCTGGGCGTGCGCGCACGACACCGTGTGGTGCACAAAGCTGGGCGACCCGCTGAGCTGGTTCTGGTACGAGGCGGACGAAAACGGCGCCGTCGCCACGGCGGCGTGGAGCGTGGACGTCGGCGCGCCGGGCGATTTTTCCGGCTGCGCAGCGACGGGCAGCGGTGTAGTGTTCCTCAAGCCGGAGGGGCTCTGGCGGCTGTACGGCACGCGGCCGGACAACTTCCAGCTCGTGGCCTCGGCCGCGCTCGGTGCAGAGCAGGGCTCCGGCCGCACGCTCGTGACGGCAGCAGAGACGCTCTACTATCTCTCCCCCGCCGGGACCGGCGATCTGCGCGAGGCCATTGCTGTCTCTTATACACATCTGACGCTGCCG